>JACDZJ010000025.1_pt1 | contig 77170 bp, 84 predicted proteins | sample 7365721 | NCBI WGS metagenome assembly JACDZJ01 (sample SAMN15143480, study PRJNA637477) | pond metagenome | biome: freshwater wetland ecosystem [ENVO:00000243]; feature: pond [ENVO:00000033]; material: pond water [ENVO:00002228]; isolation source: pond water containing pink berries ... | reverse complement strand
TTAGAACGCTATGGTGCGTCAGTTGTAAAGCCCACGGGCGCTGAACCAACCCGTGAAACTGTGCTCGTATTTGCACCGGCACAGATAGGCACTTCACATATTGTTTAACTTGGTAATGTAGTCAACTCTAGAAGAACTGGCTGATGGTCAGACGCATCCGTGCCCTGATTAACGGACACTCGCTTTACACTGTCACAAAGATTCTGTGAAATAAAAAAGTAATCGCAGCAGTAGGCCCTATCCGGCCAAGCGCAGCCCTTGAGGCCGACAGTAAATGCGTGCGGCATACCTGGATTTGCGATGAGCCATGCATCTGTCAGACATGACTCGAAGCTCTCATAAGGCTTCATCAGAATAGCGAGTTCTGGCGCACTTGGCTCGCAGTTGAAATCGCCACAATAAACACTCGAGATTGGGCGCACTGGCGCCCAGAAAGGTGGGTCAAGATCACTGGTATTGTTTCTATTCGAAGCCTGCGATAGTGCTTCACCGTGAATCGTTCGGAGTTGGCTAATTTGTGCAGTGCGCTGTTCAACTGAATAATATTCTAAATGGGTCGTTGTAACGCGTAACAACCTGTCACCGACAGCAATGATGACCTCCAATGCTATTCGTGGCATGCCTTGATTCCCGTAATCAGCAGGAAATGGCAATGAGTGTCGAAAGACCTGCATCACAGGCAGTCGAGACAAGATCAAATTTCCAAACAGTCGCCGGGTATTGTTCTCACCAAGAAGGTCGCTTCCTATTCCAAGGTGTGCGGAATAACCCGGAAACTCTGCCATCAACTGATCGACTTCGTCTTCACCTTTGGAGCCCGGCAAGCCAGGGTGATTTATTGCTACTTCCTGTAAGCAGATAACATCAAATTCATCCATATCGCTAATTACGCTAGCTATGCGTGGAATGCTGACAACGCCATCGCAGCCGCGGCCCCATTGGATATTCCAAGAAAGAATTTTCATTGACATTTCAGCCTATAAAACACGTACGTCGCGCGGACCATCGGTACAAGTTTAATGTTAATCGCCATTCAATATTCCTCGTTCCGCCTGAACTTCCGGAAGGAATACCGCTTTGGGTCAAGTCAATCAGATCGTACCTGATCCCGTAGCCCAATGACTTGCCGTGCGAGTCAGTGACCTCGTATCGATGAAACATGACCCCAACGCGGATCCGTTGTGATTTACCGTCGAAGGGAGGCTTACCGATGCATTCCTGCCCGAGACGAACCGCAGGCCCACCGTCAGCTGTGGCCGGACCTCTCGAAGTAGGTCATCCGGCAGGTTTCAGAGTGGACCTACCGCTCGAATGATCATGGCTGCGAGAGCCTGACAGACTGCTTCTGGCCGACTGCCGCCGTCCCGCCAGCGCCGACTTTTTGCTAGCCCTATTTGTACGGCAAAACCTGTTGCGGTAGCGGCAAAGCGGAGAATTCCGGGTCTTTGTGCACCAGCGTCGCAGCTTTCAGTTCTGCGGCGGCGGCGATCCAGGCATCCGCCAGCGAGAGTCGCTGCGTGGCTTTCAGGCGTGCCGCCGCTTCGAGCAGTTCCGGCGTTTCGTGCAGCCATTCGATGGGCAGGGCCAGGCACTGCGCGTGCGCCAGCCGGCCGGCGGCTTCGCCTTCGTCCTTCCAGACGCGGTAGAGGACTTCCATCAGGGTGATGAAGCAGCCGAAGCAGCGTACTTTTCCTGTTTGCGCTTCGGCCAGCAGCGCGGCTACCTCGTCCGCGCCTGCTTCGTCGTCGCGCAGCGCCAGCAGGGCGGAGGTATCGAGCAACCAGCGCTTCATTCTTGCTGGCTATCGGCGTGGCGTTCGGCCAGCAGGCGGGCCGTCGATCCACCCTTGCCGCGCCCGCGAAAGGCGGCGATCGGATCGGCGCGGACCGGGCTGACGCGCAGGGATTCGCCTTCGATGACCCACTCCAGCCCGTCGGCGGGGCTCAGGCCGAAGTGCTTGCGAATGGGTGCGGGAACGACGGTTTGGCCGCGTTGGGTCAGGGTGCTGCGCATGATGGCTCCTTTGAATTACATAACCGCCACTAATGTAATTCATGCCGGTGCGAGAGGCAAGCGACGCCGTCCCGCCAGCGCCGACTTTTGGGGTGCCTGCGGGCCAAACTCAGTAAAACCGAAAATCTCCATATATGTTCTAATATTGCGTACTTTAATACGTGATTAAAGAACGTAATGTCACTGGCAGATGCACTCTTCCCAAAAACCAGGCAGCGTGTGCTGGGGCTCCTGTATTCCGCACCGGAACGCGAACTCTACATGCGCGAGATTGCGAGGATGACAAACGTCACGGTTTCGGCCATCCAGCGGGAACTTGACCAACTTTCACGGGCCGGCATCCTGCTCGAGACAAAACGCGGCAATCAACGGGTCTTTCGAGCCAATCCAGAATGCTCTCTGTACGAGGAACTAGTCGGCTTTGCGATCAAGACGTATGGCATCGCCGACTTGTTGCGCGAGGCGATCTGGCCATTCCATCCGCAGCGGGCCTTCATTTTCGGTTCGCTCGCCAATAAAACTGATCGTGCATCCAGTGATGTGGATGTCCTCATCGCGGGGGACAACCTCGACTATGGCGGGCTCATGAATGCCTGCCTGGATTTGCAGCAACGCATTGGCCGAACGATCAACGTCAAGGTTTTTCATGCCGACGAATACCGTCGCGAGTCTGGGAAGCATGACTCATTCGTCGCCAGGGTACTGGCTGAACCCATCATCGAACTGATCAAGGGAGACGACTGTGGTATCGAAACCGGCCAACCTGCTTAATCTGCTGCACAGCGGTAAGCTCAAGCGGCACGTGCCGACGGCCACCGAACTCGAGACCCATCTGCGCGAAGGCAATAATGGCCTGGCCGATGCGGCACTGCCGGGTATCTCGGATACCGGCCGCTTCAAGAATGTTTATGATGCCGCCCATGCATTTTCCATGGTGGCATTCAAGACGCTGGGCTATCGGCCCGACGATAAACAGGGACACCGCCAGATTCTCTTTACGGCACTGGAACATGCCGTGCCCGCGACGGAAAGAGATCGCGGCCTCTTTGAAAACACCAACCGGATCCGCAATCTCCTTGAGTACGACGGATCATTCATGATGTCCGAAATGGAGATGGAGGAGCTTATCCGAGCCACTCGCAATCTCCAGGAGGAGGCTGTGCTGATGTATCGTCAGTGGAGGAAAGCGCAACAATAAATCGGGCCGCGATTCTCCGCCGTCCCGCCAGCGCCGACTTGTTTACTTCAACCGCGTGTCGACGACCCGCCTGGCCTTGCCGGCCGAGCGCTCGATGGTGCCGACGGCCTTGACCTCGACGCGCGTCGAGATGCCGACATAGGACTTGATGTGGTGTTGCAGTTCGTGGGCGACGTATTCCTTTTCCGCCGCCGTGGCGGTCGAGAATTCCGGCTTGATCTCGACATTGACGTTCATCGCATCGAGATGACCTTCGCGGCTGACTTCGAGCTGGTAGTGCGGCGAGAGTTTCGGCTGCTTGAGGATCAGTTCCTCGATCTGGCTCGGGAAGACATTGACGCCGCGGATGATCAGCATGTCGTCGGAGCGGCCGGTGATCTTCTCGATGCGCCGCATCGAACGCGCGCTGGGCGGCAGCAGGCGGGTGAGGTCGCGGGTGCGATAGCGGATGATCGGCAGGGCTTCCTTGGTCAGCGAAGTGAATACCAACTCGCCCATTTCGCCTTCGGGCAGAACCGCGCCGGTATTCGGGTCGATGATTTCCGGATAGAAGTGGTCTTCCCAGACCACCGGGCCGTCCTTGCTCTCGATGCACTCCTGGGCGACGCCGGGGCCCATCACTTCCGACAGGCCGTAGATGTCGATGGCGTCGATGGCGAAGCGTTTTTCGATCTCGCCGCGCATTTGCTGCGTCCAGGGCTCTGCGCCGTGAATGCCGATCTTGAGGGCGCAATCGGCGGGATTGAGGCCCTGGCGATCGAATTCGTCGGCGATGGCGAGCATGTAGGAAGGCGTGACCATGATGATCTTCGGCTTGAAGTCCTGGATCAGTTGTACCTGACGCTCGGTCTGGCCACCACCGAAGGGGATGACCGTGCAGCCGAGTCGCTCGGCGCCGTAATGGGCGCCGAGGCCACCGGTGAACAGGCCGTAGCCGTAGGAAACATGGACCTTGTCGCCCGGTCGTCCGCCGGAGGCGTAGATGGAGCGGGCAATCAACTGTGCCCAGGTGTCGATGTCCCTTTGCGTGTAGCCGACCACGGTCGGCTTGCCGGTGGTACCGGAGGACGCATGCACGCGCACGACCTGGCTTTCCGGCACGGCGAACATGCCGAAGGGGTAGGTGGCGCGCAGGTCCTGCTTGGTGGTGAAGGGAAAATTCGCCAGGTCGGCGAGTTCCTTCAGGTCGCCCGGTTTGACCCCGGCTGCATCGAATTTCGCGCGGATGTGCGCGATGTTGTCATAGGCGTGTTGCAGGCTCCAGCGCAGGCGCTGCAGTTGCAGGGCGGTGATTTCATCGCGACTGGCGGTTTCGATGGCGTCGAGGCCACGATCCGATTTCATGTTTCATTCTCCCGGTCCGCTGGCATCCAGTCGGCGCAAAATTCTGATACGACAAAACAATGAGGGGGCGAACTTTATCACGGCCCATCCGCTGGAGACCGCCATGTCCCATCCGCTCTTCGACAAACATTGTGTCCTGCTGGATCAGGCCATGACGACCGTAAGGCGACGCACCCACTGGTCGCCGTATGCCGAAAGCCCGCGCATGTCAACCAGTCGGTCGCCACCTGCGGCATGATCGATGCGGCTTTCGTTACCAACCGCATTTACATTTCCCAAGTGCAGCAACACTATCTGCCGCCATCGAGTATCGACTGGGTGGCCGATTTGTAAAACCATCGCATGGTACTATTCCCGGCCTTGCAGCATGGGCTGCAAGGCTTTTACCCAACCCATCGGCAAGGAAGATCCATGAAGATCCACGAGTATCAGGGCAAGGAAATCCTGAGGAAGTTTGGCGTGGCAACCCCGCGCGGCATTCCCTGTTTTTCCGTCGATGAGGCCGTCAAGGCCGCTCAGGAATTAGGTGGCAGCATCTGGGTGGTGAAGGCCCAGATCCATGCCGGTGGACGCGGCAAGGGCGGCGGCGTCAAGCTGGCTCGCTCGCCCGATGAAGTGCGGGCTCACGCCAGCGCCATTCTCGGCATGCAGCTCAAAACCCACCAGACCGGCCCCGAAGGCCAGAAGGTGCGGCGCCTGCTGGTCGAGGACGGTGCCGATATCAAAAAGGAATACTACGTCGCCGCGCTGACCGACCGTGCCACGCAGAAGGTGGCGATCATGGCCTCTTCCGAAGGCGGCATGGACATCGAGGAAGTGGCGCATTCGACCCCCGAGAAGATCATCAAGGTGTTTGCCGACCCGTTGGTCGGCTTGACTGACGCGCAGGCCCAGCAACTGGCCGACGGCATTGGTGTGCCGTCCGCTTCGCAGGCCCAGGCCATCGACACCTTCAAGAAGCTCTACACCTGCTACATGGAGACGGATGCTTCGCTGGCGGAAATCAACCCGCTGATTTTGGAAGGAAACGGCAACATCAAGGCGCTCGACGCCAAGTTCAACTTCGACGCCAATGCCCTCTATCGTCAGCAGGAGATCGTCGCCTATCGCGATCTGGACGAGGAAGATGCCGACGAGATCGAGGCCTCCAAGTTTGACCTGGCCTATATCAGCCTCGACGGCAACATCGGCTGCCTGGTGAATGGCGCCGGCTTGGCCATGGCGACGATGGACACCATCAAGCTGTTTGGCGCCGAACCGGCCAACTTCCTCGACGTCGGAGGCGGTGCCACCACCGAGAAGGTGACAGAGGCCTTCAAGATCATGCTGAAGAACACCCAGGTGAAGGGCATCCTGGTCAATATCTTCGGCGGCATCATGAAGTGCGACACCATCGCCACCGGTGTGGTGACGGCGGCGCGCGAAACCCATCTGGCCGTACCGCTGGTGGTGCGAATGAAGGGTACCAACGAAGACCTCGGCAAGCAGATCCTTGCCGAATCCGGTCTGCCGATCATCACTGCCGACACCATGGCGGACGCCGCGACCAAGATCGTCGCGGCAGTCCAGTGAGGTAAATCCCATGTCCATCCTCATCAACAAAGACACCCGCATCATCACCCAGGGCATCACCGGCAAGACCGGCCAGTTCCATACCGAGAAGTGCATCGAGTACGCGAACGGCAAAAACTGCTTCGTTGCCGGCGTGAACCCGAAGAAGGCCGGCGAATCGATCTTCGATGTGCCGATCTTCGCTTCGGTCAAGGAAGCCAAGGCCCAGACCGCCGCGACCGTTTCCGTCATCTACGTGCCGCCCGCCGGTGCCGCCGCCGCGATCTGGGAAGCCTGCGAAGCCGACCTCGATCTCGCCATCTGCATCACCGAGGGCATCCCCGTGCGTGACATGCTGATCGTCCGCAACAGGATGAGGCAGAAGGAAGCCGGCGGCGGCAAGAAGACGCTGCTGCTCGGCCCCAATTGCCCCGGCCTGATCACGCCCGATGAAGTCAAGATCGGCATCATGCCCGGCCACATCCATCGCAAGGGCCGCATCGGCGTCGTGTCGCGTTCCGGCACGCTGACCTATGAAGCCGTGGCGCAACTTACAGAGATTGGCCTCGGCCAGTCTTCGGCGGTCGGTATCGGCGGCGACCCGATCAACGGTCTGAAGCACATCGACATCATGCAGGCCTTCAATGACGACCCGGAAACTGACGCGGTGATCATGATCGGCGAGATTGGTGGTCCGGACGAAGCCGATGCCGCGCGCTGGTGCAAGGACAACATGAAAAAGCCGATCGTCGGCTTCATCGCCGGCGTTACGGCTCCGGCCGGCAAGCGCATGGGCCATGCCGGAGCGCTGATCTCCGGCGGTGCGGATACGGCGGACGCCAAGCTCGGCATCATGGAAGAGTGCGGCTTCACCGTGACGCGCAACCCATCGGAAATGGCCAAGCTGCTGAAAGCCTTGCTGTAAAAGTCGGCGCTGGCGGGACGGCTCGATGGCATTGTTTCTTTCCGCAGCCGATGTCTGCCCGCTGCTGACGATGGATCTGGCGCTCGACGCGGTGGAAACCGCGCAGCGGGCGCATGCGCTGGGGCGAGCCATCGACTTGCCGCGCCAGCGCACCCGCGTGCCGACTGCTTCTTTGCACATCCTGCAAGGGGCACTGTTTGACGAGAACGTGATCGGCTACAAGGCCTATACCGCCAGCAGGGAAGGGGCGCGCTTCCTCGTCCATCTGTTCGATGCCACCACAGGTCAATTGCAGGCGGTGATCGAGGCCGACACTCTGGGCATGATGCGCACCGGCGCGGCTGGTGGCGTGGCGGCCAAATACCTTTCGCGAGCGGATTCGTCCGTGGTTGGCCTGATCGGTTCCGGCTGGCAGGCGCAGAGCCAGCTGGAGGCGCTTTGCAAGCTTCGCCCGATCAGGCAGGTCAAGCTGTTTTCGCGCGACGAAGAAAAACGCCGTCTCGCCAGCGCCGACTTTTCAAAGCGTTTCGAGATCGAGGTCATTCCCGTCGAAACCGCCGAAGCCGCCGTGCGCGCGAGCGATATCGTGGTTACCATCACAACGGCGAGCGCCCCGGTTGTCATGGGCGACTGGCTGGCCGAGGGAGCGCATGTCAATGCTGCCGGCTCCAATGCGCTGATTCGCCGCGAGCTTGACGAAAAGGCGGTCGGGCGTGCGGCGCGGGTCTGCGTTGACAGCCGTGCGACTGCCCTGGCCGAGGCGGGTGACCTGCTGCCGGCGCTCGAAAAGGGCCGTCTGCACGCCGGACAACTCGTCGAACTGGGAGAACTGGTTGCAGGACTGAAACCGGGACGACCGAACGCGGCAGCGATTACCCTGTTCGAGTCGCAGGGCATGGCCATCCAGGATCTGGCCGTGGCGACTCGCCTGCTGAAACTGGCCCGGGAACAAGGCCTGGGTTCGGAATTGCCCTATTGATGTCATTTTTTTGTGCCAGCGGCATGAAAAATCATTGACTGACTTGAGGGCCGGTTGCAACAATGGCGCTTATGGTCCTGTTTCTTCATGAAGTTATGTAAGCTACGGTCTTGGGCGGAGGGCGGCAAGTAGGCTGAATGGACAAGGTGGGCAACAAGGCAAGCCGAAATTTCCTGAAAAGCGACTGGTTCGTTGGCCTGCTGGTCAGCATGGCCGTGATCGACAAGGCCATGGTGAAAGACTCCGATCAGCGTTACCAGAGGGGCGACAGCATGGCTGCCGACTTGCGCAACTGCCTCGCCAATTTTGAGGCGGCGACCTGACATGGCGACCCTCAATCTTTCCGCCGCCCTCGAAATGGCAACCAGCAGCCATCCCAGGCAGGTACGGTCCAACAACGAGGATGCCGGCATGGGTACGACGCTGGTCGCCGTCCTGTTCTGTGACAATCGCCTGATCGTGGCCCATATCGGCGATTCGCGGCTCTACCGACTGCGTGACGGCACTCTGACCCAGATGACCCGCGACCCGTCGTTGCTACAGGAACAGATCGACAGCGGCATGCTGACTGCCGAAGAAGCACACTTCTCGCAAAACAAGAACCTCGTCACCCGCGCCATGGGAGTGGACGATACGGTCGATATTGAGATGAACGAGTACGAGGCATTGCCGGGCGATCTGTATCTCCTCTGCTCGGATGGCCTCAACGACATGGTGGACGACGAGGAAATCGAATTGACACTGATGCCGCTCGCAGAAAATCTACCGCTGTGTGCGACCCAGTTGGTGGTAGCGACGAACGATCATGGCGGACGAGACAACGTTTCGGTTATCCTCGTCAAAGTCAGGGAACCCTTTCCGGCGGCGGTCTCCGAGTCGCCCTGGTTGGGGCGTCTGCAGTCGTGGTTCAGATAATTTTTGCAGTCTGGAAGGATGCTCAAGATGGCTAAGTTCATACTCAGCATGGACAACCTGGTGCTCAAGGACATTACCTTGAACAAGGAGCGCACCACGATTGGCCGCAAGGCGAGCAACGATATCCAGATCGACAATCTGGCCGTATCGAGCGAACATGCGGTGATCGTGACCATCCTCAACGATTCCTTTCTGGAGGATCTCAACAGCACCAACGGTACCTTCGTCAATGGCCAGCAGGTCAAGAAGCATTTCCTGCAGAACAACGACTTGATCGAACTGGGTAAATACCGGCTCAAATATGTCAATGAGACACCCGTCCAGGCATCTCAGGCCGACTTTGAAAAAAACCATGGTGCTGCGTCCCGACATGATGCGCAAGGCTGTGGAGCAGTCTACGGCCAGGCATGCCGAAGCCCCGGCCATCGTGCCTCCGGCCAATCAGCCCCCGCCGATTCACCGTCCCGAGCCCGCGGTAACATCAGTGCCACCTGCTGCCCCGACCTTGCCATTGGGCACGATCCAGGTGCTGACCGGCAGCAATGCCGGTAGGACGCTCGATTTGCTGAAATCCCTCACCACGCTGGGTAAGCCGGGTGTCCAGGTCGCGGTGATTGCCCGTCGTCCCCACGGCTATTTCCTGACCCACGTCGAAGGTGCGAAATTTCCGGCAGTCAATGGTCAGTTGATTGGAATCCAGGCCCATGAACTCAAGGATCACGACATCATCGAATTGGCCGGCGTCAAGATGGAATTTTTCATCAAGGCCTGACTCGCGGCTGTCGTGAAAAAACTTCTCATCCGCTATGTCCTCGGCCTGCTGTTACTGCTGGGCATGCTGGGTCATTCCGCACAGGTGTACCGCATCGGGCTGATTGATCGTCTGGATGCGATTTTCTACGATGCCAAGCTCTGGCTGACCATGCCGCACACGATCGACGATCGTGTTGTGATCGTCGATATCGATGAAAAATCCCTGGCGGAGCAGGGTCGCTGGCCGTGGGGCCGCGATCGTCTGGCATTGCTGATGGACAAGCTGTTTGACCGGTATGCGGCCAGGCTGGTCGGTTTCGACGTGGTGTTTGCCGAGGCGGATGTCAGTTCCGGTATCAAGTCGCTCGAATATCTTGCCGGCGGAGTGTTGCGAGGCAATGCTGCATTCCAGTCATCCTTGCGCGAAATGCGCCCGCGCCTTGACTACGATGCCCGCTTTGCCGCCGCGTTGAAAAAACGCCCGGTGATCCTGGGCTACTATCTCTCGAACGTCGCTGGGGCACAGGCTAGTGGCGCATTGCCCGCTCCGGTTCTGCCCGCCGGCAGCTTGGCGGATCACCGGACATTGATTACCCGCTGGCAGAGTCATGGCGGGAACTTGGCGCTATTCCAGGCTGCTGCGGCCGGTGGCGGACACTTTAATCCTATGGTCGATTTCGACGGCATTTCGCGGCGCGTGCCGCTGCTGGCGGAATATCAGGGAGCATATTACGAGTCGCTTGCCTTGGCCATGGCGCGGGCTGTGCTCGGTTTTCCGCCAGTGATGCCCGGCTATGCCGACTCAGCCGATGACCAGTCTCCCCTGGAGTGGATTGAACTGGCAACCGAACGCGGGAGCCTGCAGATTCCCGTCGATGAGAATGTCGCTTCCCTGATCCCTTATCGGGGTGTACAAGGCAGTTTTCCGTATTTCTCGGCGACTGACGTCCTCAACGAGCGTATCGATCTTGACAAGCTCAAGGGCCGTATCGTTCTGGTCGGTACCACGGCTCCCGGCCTGATGGACTTGCGCGCCACGCCGGTCGCGACGGCTTATCCGGGTGTGGAGGTCCATGCCAACCTGATCATGGGCATGCTGGACGGGGCTATCAAGCACAAGCCCGAATACCTCATTGCGGCAGATGCCCTGCAAGTGCTGCTCGCCGGAGGCATGCTGGTGTTCCTGTTGCCGCTGCTGTCGCCACTGAAAGCCTCGTTGCTTGGACTCTTCATGCTGCTGGGCCTGGGGAGCGTCAATCTGTTCCTTTGGCACGGCAGCAACATGGTGATGCCCTTCGCCAATGCGGCGTTGCTGGTCACGCTGCTATACGCGCTCAACATGTCCTGGGGCTATTTTGTCGAATCACGTACCAAACGGCAGTTCACCGAACTGTTTGGCCAGTACGTGCCGCCCGAGCTCGTGGATGAGATGGCCAAGAATCCCGAGGGCTATACCATGTCGGGGCGCAAGGCTGAACTGACGGTCCTGTTTTCTGACATACGCGGCTTCACCACGATTTCTGAAGGTCTTCAGCCTGACCAGTTGGCCACCCTGATGAACGAATATCTCGGTGCCATGACGGAAGTGGTGCGCGAGCATCGGGGTACCCTGGACAAGTACATCGGCGATGCAATCATGGCCTTCTGGGGCGCGCCGGTTGCTGACCCGGAACATGCGCAGCATGCGGTGATCGCCGCGCTCGAAATGCAGAAGGCGCTCAAGGAACTCAACCGGTTGCTGGTGACAAAAGGCTGGCCGGAGCTGAAGATTGGTGTCGGAGTAAATACCGGCTTCATGACCGTTGGTGACATGGGTTCGCCAGTGCGTAAGGCCTACACGGTGATGGGCGATGCAGTGAACCTGGGCTCCCGACTTGAAGGGATCACCAAGCAATATGGTGTTGGTATCATCGTCGGCGAGGCAACGCGCGAAAAATTGGGTTTGGGCTTTGTCCTGCGTGAGCTTGACCGGGTCAGGGTGAAGGGCAAGCTTGAACCGGTAGGTATCTTTGAGCCGCTAGGCGTGGTGGGGCAGGTCGAAAAGGAGGTCCTTGACCAGATCAAGCTCTGGGAGCTGGCCTTGCAGTCCTATCGTGCACAGAACTGGGATCGGGCTGAAATGCTCCTGCTGAATTTGACCCAGAATGCCCCACATTACCTATATGATCTTTACGTCAAGCGGATCAGCCATTATCGTCAGGAGCCACCGGGGACCGATTGGGATGGCGTCACGACCTTTGAGACTAAATAAATGAAAGTACGCATCCTTGGTTGCAGTGGCGGCATTGGCGGTCGGCACCTGCGCACGACTTCGATCATGGTCGACAACGACATCCTCATCGATTGTGGCACAGGCGTGGCAGATCTTTCCATCGCAGAGCTGGCCCAGATCGATCATGTCTTCCTGACCCACAGTCATCTGGACCACATCGCCTGCTTGCCGCTGATGGTCGATGCGGTGGGGGACATGCGTAACCGCCCATTGACCATTTACGTCACGCCTGCTACCGAGGAAATCCTCCGAGCCCACGTGTTCAACTGGGCCGTGTGGCCGGATTTTTCGGAGATTCCCTCTGTTGAAGCTCCGTGGCTGCATTTTCAGAGCATTGAAGTCGGAGGGGATGTGTTGTTACAGAAGCGCCGCATTGTTCCGCTGCCGGCGAACCATACCGTGCCGGCCGTTGCGTATCAGCTCGATTCTGGGCGTGCCAGCCTGGTTTTTTCCGGTGATACTGGACCCTGCCGGGAGCTCTGGCAGGCCGTAAATCGGATCGACAATCTTAATACGCTGATCGTCGAGACTGCATTTTCCAATCGCGAGCGCAAGCTTGCCGAAGATTCGCTGCACCTGTGCCCAAGCATGCTGCTGGAAGAGCTACGCAATCTGCAGTCAAAACCAGAGATCTTCATTACCCATCTCAAGCCCGGACAGATCGAGCTGACGATGGCCGAAATCGAGGATAACATCGGCGATTTCAAGCCACGCATGCTCCAGAACAACCAGGTGTTCCAGTTATGACCGTGACGCTGGAAACTCTTTGCAGTCTCTCCCCTTTGTCAGGCATGGGGCCGGAAAGCCTGTCGCAGGTGCTTTCACTGGCCAGGGAAGAGGTTATCCCACGCAGCAACCTACAGCTTGATTTCCCGTGGCAACGCAAGGTCGTCTATCTCCTGAAAGGAGAGATCAATATCGCCTACCCTAATGGCTGTTTCAAGGTACTGGTGGGTGGTCATGCAGAGACCCTCCTGCCGCTTGCACGCGGTGGGGTGAATCCGCTCCGCGCCCGGGCGATTACCACGCTTCGTCTGGTTTGGTTCGATGAGAAAGCCCTCGATATCCTGGTGACTTGGGATCAGTTGGTGCCGGTGGCTTCAGCCCGGAAGGCGGATAACGCAACGACCTCCGACTGGAGGAATATGAGCGGGCTCTTTGATGCGCGGGAACTGACGCAGGGTACCTTTTCATGCCTGCCAGCAGCCCACATCGACAGTCTGCTGGCCTGCTTTAGGCCGCAGTCGGTCCGGTCCGGTGAGACCATTGTGCGCCAGGGGGAAGCGGGTGATTTTTATTACGTGATTGAGCGTGGTCGGGCCAGCGTGACGCGCGAGGTAGCAGGGGCAAGGATGGAACTGGCCGAACTCAAGGCGGGCGACGCCTTCGGCGAGGAAGCACTCATTGTGGAGACCAGCCGCAACGCCACCGTCACCATGAAAACAGACGGTAAACTGTTACGGCTCGATGGGGCGGATTTTATTCGTCTGTTGCGTGAGCCTCTCCTTCAAAGAGTGAGTGCTCAGGAAGCGATGCGCCGTATCGGTGCCGGTGCATGCTGGCTTGATGTGCGCTTCCCGCCCGAGTACCAACATGACGGATTGCCCGGCGCGCTGAATGTCCCTCTGAACGTATTGCGTGACGCATTGCCGACCATGAGCCGGGACATCGAGTATGTTGTCTATTGTCAGACGGGACGACGCAGTTCGGCAGCAGCCTTTCTCCTTTCGCAACGCGGCCTGCGTGCCTGCCTACTTGAAGGTGGATTGAAATCGCTGAATTCGATGGAGAAAAAAGCCGCATGAGCGCGATATTGAGCCCCGCTTCAGTCAATCAGGGCAGTGGCGAACCCGCCAGCGCGGGAGAACTAGGTACCCGCCTCACGTTCTTCAAGAACTTGCAGGCGGAGACGAACAAGATTCACGCGACTAACTTGCAGGCGGTGACGAACAAGATTCACGCGACTTCCAGTATTGACGAGATCATGCTCGAACTTTCCCAGGATGTCTGCGCACTGTTCAATGCTGACCGCCTGACGGTCTATGCCATCAGTGAAGACAAGACCTCGATCATTTCCAAGGTCAAGACCGGACTCAACTCGTTCAAAGATCTCAAGCTGCCGATCTCGGACCAGAGCATCGCCGGTAACGTGGCGCTGTCGAAAAAGATTGTCAATATCCGCGATGTCTATGATCAAGCCGAACTGAAGGTGATCAATCCCAACCTGCGCTTTCTCCATGGGGTCGACAAGCGCACCGGCTACCGTACCAAGCAGATGCTGGTGGGGCCGGTCATCGATTCCCAGACCGGCGAGTTGCTTGGGGTCGTTCAGATTATCAACAACAAGGCCGGGGTTCCCTTTGCCAGCGTTGCGGAGGAGGGCATCAAGGGTCTGTGCGAAACCCTGGCGATCGCCTTTGCCCAGCGCAACAAGCCGGCCCAGCTGGTCCGTACCAAATACGACCACCTGATGCTCGATGCGGTGGTCTCCCCTCAGGAGATGGATCTTGCCAGCCGCTCGGCGCGAAGCAAGAACATCGACGTTGAAGAGGCACTGATCACGGAATTCCAGGTCAAGGTGCCGGTTATCGGTGCTGCCCTGGCCAAGTTTTTCGGCGTGCCCTACGAACCCTACAGGCAGGAACGCATCAGGCCGATCGATCTGATGAAGAACCTGCGCCGCGAGTATGTGGAGCAGAACCAGTGGATTCCAGTCGAGGACACGGCCGAGGGTATCCTCATCCTGTGCATGGACCCGGAACAGGTCAAGAGTTCACGCGTGGTGAATAACATCTTCGCCAAGAGCAAGATCGTTTATCGGGTTACCACGAATCGCGAATTCAAGCAGACCGTGGACCAGTTCTTCGGTGCCGTCGGCTTTTCCGATGATAGCGATGTTGTTGATCTGCTGTCAGCAATGGATGAGGGTGATGAAATTGAATCCGGGTCGACGGATGATGTTTCGGCGGCGGCTGACAACGAACTCGTCAAACTGGTCAACAAGGTCATCATCGACGCCTATCAGATGGGTGTCTCGGATATCCACATCGAGCCCGGCATCGGCAAGGATAAGGTGCAGATCAGGTTTCGCAAAGATGGTTCTTTGCAGAAATATATCGAGATCCCGCACAGCTTTCGTAACGCGCTGGTGGCGCGCATCAAGATCATGTGCGATCTTGACATCTCCGAGAAGCGCAAGCCCCAGGATGGCAAGATCAAGTTCAAGAAATTCGGCCCGCTTGATATCGAGTTGCGCGTAGCTACGATTCCTACAGCGGGTGCGGTCGAGGACGTGGTGATGCGGATCCTGACAGCGGGCGAACCGATCCCGATGGACAAACTGGGCCTGCTGCCGCACAACGAGGAGCGCCTGAAAGCGGCGGTCTCGAAGCCTTATGGCTTGTTCTTCGTCTGTGGCCCGACCGGCTCCGGCAAGACGACGACCCTGCACTCGGTGCTCAAGCACCTCAATAAGGTCGACACCAAGATCTGGACGGCCGAGGACCCGGTCGAAATCACCCAGAAAGGCTTGCGCCAGGTGCAAGTGAACAAGAAGGCCGGCCTCGATTTTGCAGTCGTGATGAGAGCCTTTCTGCGTGCAGACCCCGATATCATCATGGTCGGCGAAATGCGCGATGCCGAAACCACCGGTATCGGCATCGAAGCATCGCTGACTGGTCACCTTGTATTCGCAACGCTACACACTAACAGTGCCCCGGAGTCGATCATCCGCCTGCTCGACATGGGCATGGACCCCTTCAACTTCGCCGACGCATTGCTGGGCATCCTCGCCCAGCGTCTCGCCAAGCGTCTATGCGGCAAATGCAAGCAGGCCTACATCCCCACGCCCGCGGAGATGAAGCACTTCCTTACCGAGTATTGCGAGGAACTGGCCAATACGGAAACCTTCAGGCGCGATGGCAAGGCCGCCTACGAAAGGGTGTACAAGGAATGGACGAAAAAGTACGGGAACAACAAGGGGGAATTCACGCTTTATCGTGCCAAGGTGGCCGGTGAAAACGACACGAAGTGCGATGCCTGTGGTGGCTCGGGTTACAAAGGGCGCCTTGGCTTGCACGAATTGATGATCGGTACCGATGGAGCAAAGAAGCTTATCCAGGAGCATGCCCGGGTGGCGCAACTGGTAGCCCAGGCACTCGAAGACGGCATGCGTACCCTCAAGCAGGACGGCATGGAAAAAGTACTCCAGGGCATTACCGACATGAAGCAAGTGCGCGCAGTTTGTATCAAGTAACTAGTCCGGAGGGCATGGTATGGATTCGAGCGACGATCTTTTTCACAGGCTGGAGCGGCTCAACGAAATCGGCGCAGCGCTTTCCAGCGAACGCAATATCGATCGCTTGCTGGAGAAGATTCTCTTGGCTGCAAAGACCATCACCCTTGCCGATGGCGGTACGCTTTATCGTGTGACCGAGGACGGCCAAGCACTGCGTTTCGAGATTGTGCGGAACGATACTCTGGGTATCGCTTTAGGGGGTACCTCGGGCAACACAATCAATTTTCCGAACCTGCCGCTCCATGATGAGCGCGGCGCACCTAACAACTCGATGGTCGCCGTCTATGCCGTCATCAATGACAAGACAGTGAACATTGCGGATGCGTACAGCGAAGCCGGCTTCGATTTTTCCGGTACGCGCGGGTTCGACGAAAGGACTGGCTACCATTCGCAAGCCTTCCTGACGGTGCCGATGAAAAATCACGAAAACGAGATTATCGGCGTGTTGCAACTGATCAACTCGATCGAGCCAGAAACACGCAAGGTTCGCCCATTTCCACTATCGGACCAGCGGCTTGCCGAATCGCTCGCATCGCAAGCCGCCGTTGCGCTCACCAACCGCCAGCTCATCACCCAACTGGAAGTACTATTCGAGTCCTTCATCAACCTGATCAACCTGGCGATTGACGAAAAGTCTCCCTATACCGGCGGTCACTGCCAGCGGGTGCCGGCCCTGACGATGATGATTGCCGAAGCGGTCAACGCTACCCACTCAGGTCCGCTGGCCGGTTTCAAGATGTCCGACCACGATCTCTACGAGCTCAAGATCGCCGGCCTGTTGCATGATTGTGGCAAGGTGACCACCCCTGTCCACGTCGTCGACAAGGCCACCAAACTGCAAACGCTCTACGACCGTATCGGTTTGATCGATACCCGCTTCGAGGTTCTGAAACGAGATGCCCAGATCGCTACGCTACGCCGCCTGCTGGAAATGCGTACCAAGACCGACCCCAGTGCCGAAACCGTCTGCTGGGCCGACTGCATGCAGGAACTCGGCAAGCTCGACGATGAGCGCGAATTCCTGCGGCGCACCAATATTGGTGTTGAAGCCATGAATCCGGAAGACCAGCAGCGCGTTCGCGATATCGGCACCCAACATCTCTGGCGCAATTCTGCCGGCATCGAATCCGATTTTCTGACCGGGGAGGAAATCGAAAACTTGACCATTCGTGCCGGCACGCTAACGGCCAGGGAACGCGAGACCATCAACCACCATATCGTCGCCACCATCAAGATGCTCGAAGCCCTGCCATGGCCAAAGCACCTCACCCACGTTCCCGAATATGCCGGTGGCCATCACGAACGCATGGACGGCAAGGGGTACCCGCGGGGCCTGACCCGCGAACAGATGTCATTGCCGGCGCGCATGATGGGCATCGCCGACATCTTTGAGGCGCTGACGGCCCGCGACCGTCCCTACAAATCCGGCATGAAGCTCTCGCAGGCGATCAACATCATGCGCAAATTCAGCGCGGGTGGGCACATCGACCCGGACTTGTTCGGGGTGTTCCTGGGCGAGGGTATACATCGGCGTTATGCGGAGGCCTTCCTCGATCCGGCGCAGATTGATGAGGTATAGAAAGTCGGCGCTGGCAGGACGGCGACACTTCATCGACTGACGAAAATCGTCACATTCTGCCAATCTTTATCGCTAAACAGTCTTAATTAATGCTTGCTAGTCTCGGAAAATGGTGTTTGGATTTTTGGCCTGTTTATTGCATTAAGTGTAACAGCACGATCCGAGTGCTTTTCGAAAGGACATACAAAATGCGCAAGATTCAACAAGGTTTCACTCTTATCGAACTGATGATCGTCGTCGCGATCATCGGTATTCTCGCTGCCGTTGCTTTGCCGGCTTATCAGGATTACACCGTCAAGGCCAAGGTTTCTGAGGGTCCGAGCATTGCCAGCCCGGCCATTACTGCTGCAGGTCTGGCCTGTAGTGAAGGTTCGCCGACAACCATGAGTAATGCTTCTCTCGGAATTCCCGCAACCATTTCGGGCACGCATGTGTCTGGTGTTGCGGTTGGCGGTTCGCTTGCGGCACCCACAATTACCATCACCTACAGAGCCATTGGCACTGCCGTTAGCGCGGGTCAAACTGTGGTTTATACGGGTACTTGTAGTACAGCTGGTTTGAACTGGGCGTTGAGCGGAACTGTCGACGCCAAGTACCGGCCGAAGAAATAACTGAGAAAGCTTAGTTAAGCCGGACAAGGGGAGCATGGCTCCCCTTTTTTTACATCCAGATCCATAACCTCAATTTCGAGTGCGACATCTCTATGCATCGCCATATTCCTCACTTCTTGTTGCTAGTGATGTTTGGTGTGTGCGTTCTGGCTTACCTTCCGGGACTTAGCGGCCCCTTTGTTTTTGATGATGGCCCGAATATTCTGGGAAACAAGAATCTGAGGGTTGATGAACTGACAATAGAGAAACTTGCTAGCGCAGTTTTATCAGGTAGTAGTGGGCTATTGCAGCGCCCACTCAGCATGTTCAGCTTTGCCCTGAATTTTTTCTTTGCAGGTGATCTGGCATCGACTAAACCAGAGCCCTTTCCTTTCAAAATAACCAACCTCTTCATTCATCTCCTGAATGGGTTGATGGTGTTCATACTTACCAAGCTACTCGTTGGGGCTTATCGGAATTTTCGCCAACCCTCACTTCCTGCTGGCTATCCTGGTTGGTTGGCGCTCGTCGTTGCTGCTCTATGGTTGCTTCATCCACTTAACCTGACCAGCGTTCTGTATGTCGTTCAGCGCATGACCAGTCTGGCTGCGCTATTCACATTTGCTGGCATGGTGAGTTATGTTTGGGGGCGCTCTCGTCTTTACTACGGAGAACGTGGTGGTGTTATTGCGGTTCTTTGTAGCTTGTTCATTTTTTTGCCCTTGGCTATGTTAAGCAAAGAAAATGGGGCATTACTACCATTTCTGATCCTTGTTGCGGAAATTACTTTATTTAGGTTAGTCACGGCAAAGAATCTCGACAGATATTTTTTGTTGGGGTTGTTTGCGGTTTCCGTCCTATTGCCGACCCTGATATTTATCAGTTATTCGATTCAGCATCCGCAGTGGCTATCGGCAGGCTATGTGATTAGGGATTTTTCGCTGGCCGAAAGGTTGATGACGGAATCAAGAGCCATTTGGTTTTATCTACGCTTGATTCTGTTGCCTGACACTGGTTTGCTGGGTATCTACCACGATGATTTTGCAATTTCACGTCAACTTCTGGACCCACCCACTACACTGCCAGCAATGTTAGGGATATTCGGGTTATTCGTTGCAGTATGGTTATTGCGGTCAAAAATTCCTTTGGTCGCATTTGGTCTGCTTTTCTTTCTGGTCGGCCATGCCATGGAGTCTTCGTTCTTAGCGCTGGAACTAATTCATGAGCACAGAAACTACCTGCCTATGTTCGGCATATTACTGGTAGTCTTGCATCTGCTATTGAATCCACTGGTTGCCAAAAATACGCTTCGGCTGCGTCTTGCTTTGGTCATTCTGTTGATCCCAATGTTCGCTGCTACTACTTTTGTGCGCGCCTCGGCATGGGGTGATAGCCAGGAATTGTGGGAAACCGAGGTCAGACACCATCCTACTTCGGCGAGAGCAAATGTCGAAATGGGTGATCTGATTGTCCACATGTCCCAGTTGGATCCGACGACGATTGAGAACAATTACCCGATCGCACGCAAATACTATGAAACGGCGGCCTTGGTTCAACAAAACAATGTCAATGGTTATTTCGGCCTGATTCGATTGAGTATGACACTAGGCAAACCTCTTGAAATCGGCTGGCTCAAGGAATTGGAGCGCAGACTAGAGCAAGAGGCCATTCCTGCCAACGTCAATAATCATCTCATTACCATGGCGCAGTGCCTTTCATTGCCTAGTTGCCCTCTAACCAAGGTGCAGGTCGAGTCATTGCTTGAAGCCCCACTCCGCAATCCCCGCATGATGGGTCGCGAAAAGGCGCGCCTATTGTCGGCTACCGCCTACTATCAGTTTAATATTGCTCGAAACCATGAGGCGGCTGTCGCTGCGATTCGTCGTTCAATAGAAGCTGATCCTCGGGAGATCGAGTACCGAATTTCCCTAGTGACCGTTTTGATTGCCATGCGAGAATTCAGCGAGGCTCGCAAACAAATTGCCTTGGCAAAACGACTTGATATCAGAAATGCGCGAGCTATCGATATTGCCAAGCTGGATAGTCAGCTAGATCCGCCGTTGTAGCGAAACTGGGTTTCTTCACTCATTGGCAGGAAAGTGCCATATTGTTTATGACTAATGTCGCCCTAATATCTGTTGTCATCCCGGCGCGCAATGAGGCTGCCTCGCTAGTTTCTCTGCTGCCCGCAGTCAGGGCGCAAATGCCGGAAGCGCAGATCATCGTCGTCGACGATGGTTCGACTGACAAGACAACCGAAATATGTACTGCCCAAGGGGTGCGCTGTATTTCCCATCCCTATCCGATGGGTAATGGCGCTGCCATTAAGACGGGAGCACGTGCCGCTACCGGTGAGATCATCGTTTTCATGGATGGCGATGGTCAGCATCAGGCCGAAGATATCCCGCGCCTGCTGGAAAAACTGGCCGCCGGCTACGACATGGCCGTGGGCGCGCGGGTGCGCGGCTCGCATGCAGGAGTGCATCGGGCCGTGGCCAACGATGTGTTCAGCCGCTTTGCCAGCTGGATGGTGATGCAGCAGATCGAGGATCTGACCTCGGGTTTTCGGGCGGTGCGGGCCGACAAGTTCCGCAAGTTTCTCTACCTGCTACCGAATGGATTTTCCTATCCGACCACCATTACCATGAGTTTTTTCCGCGCAGGTTATGGTGTGGCCTATGTGCCGATTCGTGCCCTGGAAAGACAGGGCAATAGCCATATCCGTCCCTTGCGCGATGGTGTACGTTTCCTGCTGATCATCATCAAGATTGGTACCCTGTATTCGCCGTTGAAGCTGTTCCTGCCGATTTCGGCCGGATTTTTTCTGACGGGCGTCTGTTACTACGCCCATACCTATCTGACTGCAGGACGCTTCACCAACATGAGCGCTTTGATGTTCATCTCGGCAATTCTGACATTCCTGATCGGCATTGTTTCCGAACAGATCTCCGCTTTGCATTACCGCGATCTCGACCGGGAAAGGTGAGCGTTGAGAGTCCTGCTTGTCGCCACTTCGTATCCACGCGACAGCGGCGATTGGAAGGGCCGTTTCATTTTCGACCAGGCCGCGGCACTCGCCCGTCAGGGCGTGGAACCGCGACTCTGGGCGCCGCCCGGCGATCTGCCCCCGGGCGTTGTTTCGGCGCTTTCCAGCGCCGATGCACGCTGGTTGGCGGCTTTGTCGGCGCGGGGCGGCATCGCCCACCTGTTGCGCAATCGGCCGCTGGCGGGCGCACTGGCGGGCTGGCAACTGTTGCGGCGGCTTCGTCTAGCCTGCCGTGCCGCCAGCGCCGACTTTTGTCACATCAACTGGTTGCAAAATGCGCTGGCTCTGCCCGATGACGGTCGCCCGGCACTGGTGACGGTGCTGGGCAGTGATTTCCGCCTGCTTGATTTGCCTGGAATGCGCCTTGCCCTGCGCCGCCAGTTCCGGCGGCGTAAAACCTTGTTGGCCCCGAACGCGGCATGGATGGGCCCGCGCCTGCACGAACTTTTTGGCGATGTCGCCGCAATCGAGCCCAACCCGTTTGGCGTTGCCACCAACTGGTTTGCGGTCGACAGAAAACCGCATGAATCGCGGCGTGGCTGGCTGGCTGTATCCCGCATCACCCGCGGCAAGCTCGGCACCCTCATCGAATGGGGAGAGGGCCTGTTCTCTGTCGAGCGTCCCTTGCATCTGCTGGGCCCGATGCAGGAGAACATCAGCTTGCCTGCCTGGATTCAGCATCATGGCGCGACGAATCCGCAAGCACTGCGCGATAAATGGTTTCCCGCGGTTGTCGGTTTGCTGACGCTCAGCCAGCATGACGAAGGTCGGCCACAGGTGTTGATCGAGGCGATGGCCGCCGGTTTGCCGGTGATTGCCAGCCGAATTGCCGCCCACGAAGATATGATTCGGCATGGCGAGACCGGCTGGCTGGTCGGCAGTCGGCAAGAACTGGCCGAAACACTTTCATTGGCCGAAGGGCCAGAAACCGCTGCCCGCATTGGCGCTGCCGCTCGCGCATTCATCCGGCGCGACATCGGTACCTGGGATGATTGCGCACGGCGCTATGTCGAGGCTTATCGCAAATTGAAGGATTGCAACGATGTCGGCTGAACGCATTCTGCTGATCGGCGGCAGCGGTTTCATTGGTAGCGCGCTGGCACGTCGCCTGGTCGTCGAACAACGTGAAGTACATGTGCTTTCGCGCCATGCCGTTCCGGGTGAGCGGGCGGGCAGCGTTTTTCATCGCGGCTGCCAGTCCGAAGCAGCGGTCGTAGGGCCGCTGCTCGACCGTTGCGATGCCGTGGTCCATCTGGCGGCGACCACCACACCGGGCTTTTCGGCCCATGCGCCGCATCTTGACGCAGGGGAGGGTTTGCTTCCCCTGACCCGGTTTCTGGAGGCGTTTTCCGCAGTCGGCTCGAAGCGTACCTTGTTCCTGTCCAGCGGCGGGGCGATCTACGGTAATCCAGTCTCCCTGCCGGTGGGCGAAGACCAAGCGCCTCAGCCGCACTCGTACCACGCGGCCGGCAAGCTTGCAGCCGAAGCTTTTCTCCACGTTTTCGCCCGGCAAACGGCTACGCCCCTGGCGATTGTGCGTGCCGCAAATGTCTATGGACCGGGGCAGGCCTGGCAGGCGGGTTTCGGCATTGTCCGCACGCTCCTCGAACAGGCGCTCAGTGGAGAATCGGTGGAACTCTGGGGCAGCGGTAAGCAGTTGCGTGACTTTCTTTACATCGATGACTTGGTCGATGCCTGCCTGCGACTGATCGACACACCGGATGTCAGCGGAACATTCAATGCTGGTTCGGGCATTGGAGTTTCGCTGCTTGAACTTGTTGAGATGGTGCGGCGGATCACCGGTCAGGATATCGACGTCTGTCTGCGACCGGAGCGGGTCGTCGATGTCGAGGCGATCTACCTCGATTGTCAAAGACTTTCCGCCGCTGTCAACTGGGCGCCGCAAATCGCATTGGCAGAGGGGGTCGGGCGGACATGGACATGGTTGCAGGGCCGCTGATCTCGGTCTGCATCGCCAATTACAACGGTATCGACCTGATCGATGACTGCATCGCTTCGGTGCGAGCGCAGCAGTGCGATGCCAACGTTGAGATCATCGTCCATGATGACGCTTCGACCGATGGTTCGGTCGCCTACCTCCGCGAGCACTTCCCGGAGATTCGACTGATCGACAGTGCCGAGAATGTTGGTTTCTGCGTAGCCAACAACCGCATGGTTGCGCTGGCCCAAGGCCGGTATGTGCTGCTCCTCAACAATGACGCCACCCTCCTGCCTGATGCACTCGCGGTACTGCTTGTCGAAACAGAGAGACTACAGGCGCCGGCCATCCTCACCTTGCCGCAATATGAGGCTGCAACCGGAGAATTGCTCGATATGGGATGTCGGCTCGACCCCTTCCTCAATCCGGTGCCGAATCTTGAACCGTCGCGCAACGATGTCGGAACGGTGCATGGCGCCTGCCTGTGGATCGACAAGACCCTCTGGGATGAACTGGGTGGTTTCCCGGAATGGTTCGGGTCGGTCGGCGAAGACCTTTACCTTTGTTGCCGTGCACGTCTGGCCGGTTATCTGGTGCGCTCGCTGGGGCTGTCCGGCTATCGGCATCGGGTGGGGCACAGCTTCGGCGGCGGCAAGGCGCGTGAAGGCAAGCTCGTTAGCACTTTCCGGCGACGCGCCCTATCCGAGCGCAACAAGACTTTCGTGATGGCGCTGACCTATCCCGCACCTTTCGTCCACCTGCTGTTGCCCGCCCATCTGCTACTGCTTCTTATCGAAGGCGGGTTATTGTCGGCGCTGCGCGGACAGGTGAGCTTCTTGAAGGGCATCTACCTTCCCGTATTCTCTTCACTGTTCCAAGAGCGCAGCCGGCTACTGAGTGAAAGGCGCCTGATCATGAAAATGCGCCGTCTCGCCAGCGCCGACTTTTTCGCGGTTTTCGACCTGCTGCCCCACAAACTGCGGATGTTGCGGAGGCATGGCTTGCCGCGACTTACTTGACCAGCAGGTCGACAGCGGCGCTACCCCAGTTGCGTGCATAGCTGCGGTAACGCCCACGGATCAACTCATTCAGCACCACAGGGACGCGTAGCAGGCGTAGGGCAGGCAGCGCGGCACGCGCATGCAAATGGTCGATCTTGTCGCGCAGGGCGAAAGGGGCGCGTTCGCCCAGGCGTGCCTCAAGCGCCTGCCATTGCGCCAGATCCCCGCGATACCAGGCGGCACGATCCACAGCGAAAGCCGCCTGTGCTTCCTCAAAAAATGTCCGCCGCCGACCGCCGACCGCGTTGGTTTCGTGTTGGCGATATGCGACGAGAGATTCTGATAGGGCGACCAGGCGAGCTTCGGCGGCGGCAAGCTGCGCCAACCATGCGTCGTGCGGCCAGCCATCGGGAATTGGCAGGGCCAGATCGCGCAACTCGGATTTGAATGCGAGCGCCGCACCGGTGACGATACGGTGCTTGAGTAGCACCTCAAAAGCTTCCCCTTGCCTCATGCGTTCCTGTTCGTATGGGGTGAAGCGCACACGCTGCCACATGGTGTAGCCGAGCGGCGATAGGTCAGCATCCACTACATCGGCATCGGAAAAGGCTGCCAAGACTTCAGGTGAGGCCAGCGCCGTAGCGAGCTTCTCCAACTTGTCGGTATGCCAGACATCGTCCTGGTCGGCGAGTGCAATGATCTCACCACCGCAGGCGGCGATGGCGCGGCTGAAGTTTCCCACTACACCAAGCCGCTCAGGTTGGCGCAGGACACATACCGGAAAGGGCGCGCATGCGGCGAAGGCTTCCAGCAGTGTCAAGGTGCCGTCTTCCGAAGCGTCGTCGCTGGCAACCAGTTCAGTGGGAGGCAATTTCTGTCTGGCTATGCTGTCCAGCAGTGCCGCCAGGTATTTCTCCCCATTACAAGTGGCCAGTGCGATGGAAAAGCGGCTATCCATCGAAGTTAAGCCAGGGCTTGGTAACCCGCGGGGGCGATGCCAGTCCGATGCGCTCTCCATTGAGAGCTAGATTGGGGTTCCATGCGGGATCGTTGGCAAGCAGGTTGCCCCAGCGTTGTTGTAGGAGAGTAATTTCTCCTGCGAAGCGTTGGCGTTTCTCTGGGGTGTCTTCTTTGCCTCGGCTGGCGGATTCGTAGTGATAAAGCTCGGCTTGCGGCAGCCAGAGATTACGGTAGCCCCGCTGCATGACGCGCAGACAGAAATCGACGCCGTTAAAGGCAATGGCAAAATATTCATCCATCCCCCCCACTGCGTTCCAGACCTCTTTGCGTATTACCAGACACGCCGCAGTGACGGCGGAAAGGTTTTGCGGAAGCCGTGCGCGGTTGCCATACCCGGCTGCCTTGCTGGGGTAGCCTAGGTGCAGATGTCCGGCGGCGACGCCGTCAAGGAAAATACCGGCATGCTGGATCGTTCCGTCAGGGTAAAAAAGTTTTGCGCCGACAGCACCAATCTCTGGCCGCAAGGCTTGGGAGACCATTTCGCGTAGCCAGTCCGATCGTTTGGGGAAAACATCGTTATTCAATAGACAGATGATTTCCCCTTGTGCTTGCCTGACGGCGTAGTTGTTGAGTACGGCGAAGTTGAACGGTCCCGGCAAAGTGATAACACTTGCGTGGCCATCTTGACGGAGCAATTCCAGATAGTCCAAAGTGACTGCGTCGATGGAGCCATTGTCGATGACCATGATTTCTGTATTCAGGTAGTCCGTTTGCGTGGTAATGCCCTCAATGCATTGACGCAAGAGGCCTACACGATCCCGCGTACAGACGATGATCGTAACCTTTGGGGGAGGCTTCGGCAAAGACAGGCGCGTGAGGAAATGCCCCGCGGCTACGGGTTCAATAACAGCACACTTCCCTTGGCGTTGCCAAGCTTCTTGCAGGGCGAGTTGGCCAGCTGAGGCGGCGTACTGCTTAGCGTCAATCGAGACGGCCGTCGACCCCGAACTGGTGCGCCAGTGATAGAGGATATGAGGTAAGTGATGAATGTGAGTTGCCGGGATCGCATCGATAAAACGCAGGGCGAAATCCCAATCCTGAGAGCCCTCGAATCCTTCGCGAAAGCCACCGATCTCCAAGGCGATTCGCCGCCGATAAACGCCAAGGTGACTAATAAGGTTTTGTGCAAGAAAAAGATCCGGGTTCCAGTCGGACTTGAAATAATGACCAAAGCGATGGCCCTTGGCGTCGATCTTGTCCTCGTCGCTATACAACAGATCTAAAGCGCGGTTTTGATTGAGTGCTACCGCAACGTGATAGAGCGCATGTTCGGCCAGTTCGTCATCATGATCGAGCAGCGCGACGAAGTCTCCGCGCGCCATGGCGAGTGCATCGTTGCTTGCCGCCGAAATATGGCCATTAGTTGTTCGGAAGACAACGCGGATACGCTCATCCTGTCGCTTCACCGCTTCGAGCACCGTACGGACATGTTGCAGGGTGGATGAGTCGTCGACGATGCACAACTCCCAAAATGGATAGTGTTGACGGCGCACGGAAGCGATGGCTTTTTCTAAGAATTCTGCCGGCGGATCATAGACCGGCATTAGTATCGAGATGAGAGGTGTGTATTCGAAACTTTCGAGATGTCGGCGAATGGCAGTACGATCTGCCGCCGTCAGCGTGTCGTGTTTCTGGACCCAGCGTGAATAACTGATGCCGGCATGCCCAATGTCCGATAGAAGCAGCACCAAGCCCCGATAGCCTTCGCGGCGCAGAAGGCGATAGCCTTTCCCGAGGAGTTCCGGCAGTGATCTGCCGCGAGAGAAGTCGATCAGCCGTGCGAGAAACGACGAACCTAAATTCTTAGCCATTTTCCCGATGCCTGGACAGCAACTTACGCAGGTGGCAGGGCAAGTTAGCGATCAGTCGTAGGGGTTTCGTGACTTGCCAGGAAACGGTGGACTTGATGCGAGCTATTTCCTTCTCAATGAGGTCGATCTGCTGTGTAAGCTGTTCGCGCCTGGATGGTAGCGAGAGTTGTTGTACTGGCCGAGCTAGGAGTAGTTCGAAGGTTTTCTTGAAAGCAGGGTCACCGAAAACAATCTTACGTAATGCCGCTTCGAATTCGGTGACCTGTCGGAAATCCTCATCAGTAAGAGCAATGGCGCTGTCAGCCACAATGGCCTTGATCGCCTGGTGCAAACTCAAATCGGTTATTGCTCGGGACGGGGGCGCTACAGCGAGGGTATTGATGAGCCCGCGAATGACCAGCCAAGAAAAGGGTACCGGCAGTGACCAGTGCCACTCGATATCGATGCGCTGGAGCGAGCCATCGGCGGTGCGTACAAAGTTTTGCGGTATGGCATCCAGCCAGTCGCCGGGCAGGAAACGTTGCCCGCTTTCACTCGTTGTGTGAGCGAGCAGCAGATCGAGCCAGTCCTTAGCCCAAGCTGCGGCAGCAGTTATATCTCCTCCACGCGCGAGCAGCTCTTGCAACTCGGTGCTGTAAAGTCGGCCCGGAATATATTCCGTCTCGAGTACCGGTTGATGGATCAAGCTGCCATGGTAGCAAGGCGTGGCTAGTCCCTCCGTGGGGTGGAGCAAGCGTTTTCCGACGACGATCCGGCCCTTCTCGGCGCGGCGGAAAACGGTCTCGGTGGCGAAGTTTGGCAGGCGTTTCGGGCTGTAGGTTCTGGCCAGCACCGCAGGATCGAGAGCTGACAGAAAATCTTCGTGCTGGCTGGCGACGATGAGAAAGGAGTTGGCCAACTCCGGCAAGAGTCCATTGGCGATGAGGGGCCGCCAGGCGAGTGGCTCGAAGAAGGCGCTATAGCTTTCGGTGCCATGATCGCTGCTTGTGATACCCGCAAGGAGGCTGGCGACATCGAAATCTGGGCTTGAGCAGGCCACCGCGCTTAGGATGACTTGCGGCAACTTGTAATCCGGGAAAGGATAGAAACATTCCCGGTGTGGGAAGCCGGCCTGCTGAAGTTTTTCGGTAAGGGCTAAGCGGCCAAAGGTGACGGGGTCGGTTTTCCCATAGAGGCCGTGGATTCCGTAGAAGGGCACCCCCAGGTGATCCTCGGAACAGCCGTTGAGGTATTTGAGGCCAAGCTGGTTTTCGATGGCGAGAATCAGGACGCCAGCGGGCTTGAGGAATGTACGGGCGCATTCCAACATGGTGCGCACGGGATCGTTGCCGGGAACGAAGCGCGGCGCATATTCAAGTACGCCGATCAGGGTGACGTAATCGAATTTCTCGGTGCAGACGAAGTCCGCAATGTTGTCGCAATGAATGCTCACATTGGTCAGGTCGCGACAACGTTCGGCAGTAATTTCGGCACGGCGCGGGCTGCCTTCGACGGCGACGACGGAACCGCAGCTTTCACCAAGGAAGCGGGTCATTGCACCGCAGCCGCAACCCAGCTCCAATACCCGGTGCGACCGGCCGATGGCGAGGAAATGCAGCAGATGGTGACGCACCGGGCTTAGGTGGTATGCGCTGGGCCAGTCGCGAATTGCGGCAGAGAGTTCGCGTGAGGTTGCGGAAACATCGCCGGCCTGCCTGAGTGTTTGGAGCAGGTAATCCTCTGCATCGCCGCCATCCGAGTAGGCGATGGCAGGCCCGGCAGGGCGCTGCCAGATGCGCCGCGTGGGATCGAGAATATAGGCTGCATTCATGCCGGGGCAAGCATGCGGAAAGACGGTTTCATGGCGATGCCTGCGGTTGGCGAAAGCGGGTGTTGAATGGAGAGCCTGAGTACATCATAGCGGCGATCATGGGGCACGATACCCGCAGGCGTCTCGCTGACAACGCCGAGAGAAATGGAGTACTCGCCGGCATCGAGATGGGGATGGAATGAGAAACAGAGTTGGACGGCATCGCCACGCTGTTGTCCGGGAATGCTGTCCGGGGGGCTAAGGAGGCGCGAATTGGTGCTGAACAGTGGTGCGCCTTCTGCGGATTTTATCGTCAGTCCGTAAACGGGGTTTGCTACGTCAGCGTGAAAGCGAACCCACAGTTTTAATTCGATGGCCAGTCCGGCCAGGTAGGTGGGTGGATCTTCATGGTTATCTTGATACAGATGCACAGCGTCGACCGTCGCAGCGCGGTCGCCCCAACGGGTTTCCTGCGGGTTATATGCGGGGTGGTGGCTGAGGGCATCCGTACTGGTGAGAACTGACGAGTGGATGCGGGTGACGGGCTCCGGGGGTGGGTGTTGCGTTAATTCGAGATAGCTGGCCAGCGTGCGGGTGGTGTCGGCGGCGGCCAGCAGATGCCCCCTGTCGAGCAGCAGGGCACGATCACAAAAGTGCGCGACTTGCTCAAGGGCGTGGGTGACGAGCAGGATGCTGCCACCCCGCGAACGAATGTCATGGATACGCGCAAAGCACTTCTGTTGGAAAGCCATATCTCCCACAGCCAGGGCTTCATCAACGACGAGAACTTCCGGATCGACGTGGATCGCCACGGCGAACGCCAGTCGCACGAACATCCCGCTCGAATAGGTGCGCACCGGCTGGTCGATGAACTCGCCAATGTCGGCGAAGGCCGCAATCGCGTCGAAGCGTTCATGCATCTGCTGCCTGGTGAAGCCCATGATCGCGCCCTGAAAATAGACGTTCTCTCGCCCCGTGAACTCAGGATTGAAGCCTGCACCCAACTCTAGCAGGGCGGAGACTCGACCATTGACATTTACCGTACCCGAAGTCGGCTTGAGGATGCCGCAGATGATCTGGAGCAAGGTGCTTTTCCCTGAGCCGTTGCGGCCGATGATGCCGACAGTTTCTCCTTTCTTAATGTCGAACGAGACGTCCTTAAGCGCTGTGAATTCGCGGTGGTACTGCTTCAGGCCGAGGCTGGCGAATTGCTTGATGCGGTCGCCCGGATGACCGAACAGCCGGTAGTTCTTGGTGACATTGCGGACCGAGATGGCGATGTCGTCAGAGGGCATCGGCGAATTCGTCGCGGGCATGGTTGAAGAAGGCAAGGCCGAGCAGCATCGCGGCGACGGCGAAGAGCAGCGATCCTGTCCAGGTTGGCCAGGGAATTGACTGACCAAGAACGGCAGCACGACTGGCCTCGATCACGACGCCGAGCGGATTGGCTTCGTAAAGCGGGTGCAGCACCGGCGGCACGGCGCTGACCGGATAGAACACCGGCGACAGGAACAGCAGCATCTGCACGAACAGCGGTACGAGCTGTGCCATGTCCTTGATGAACACGCCCCAGGCGGCGATGAACCACGCCAGTCCCATGGCCAGCAGCAAGGCCGGCAGGATCAACAACGGAAACAACAGGATGCCGGGGGTGAGGTGGCCGAACCAGGCGAGCGCGGCAGCGAGGATCAGCAGATTGAAAGCGGCATGCACCAGCCCGGTGCCGAGCGGTACCAGTGGCAGGATCTCCACTGGAAAGATGATCTTTTTGACGTAGCTGGGGTAGCCGCGCACGGTGGTCGGGGCGCGCGAGACGGTTTCGGCAAAGAGGTTGAAGACGATCAAGCCAGAGTACAGCATCAGCCAGAATGGCATCCCTTCCGGTTGCAGCGGCCAGCGCGCCTGGAAGATGTGGCCGAAGACGAGGGCGAAGATCGCCAGCATCAGGAGTGGGCTCAGGAACATCCACAGCACGCCGAACATCGCGCCTCGATAGCGCAATAACACATCCCGCTTGACCAGTTGGCCCAGCAGGTAACGATGACGGAGCAGGTTCGGGACGAGGGCGAAGGTGCTGGCGATGGACATGACGGGGCCACGGGGTGGCCCACAATCTTACCCTAGCCTCAGCGCAGCATTTCCGGGTTCATCACCGCGCGCAGCACCGTCTGGTCGCTTCCTTCGCGGTTGCGCCGGGAAAACCACCAGACGCCGCCCTTCTTGACACTCCAGTCGGCTTCGCTGCCAGACAGCAGCAGAGCCGCCAGCCGGCCGAGCGAGGGTTGATGGCCAACCAGCAGCACGGCGCCGGCATGGCTGGGCCAGTCGGCGGCGCCGATCAGGTCGGCCGCATCCGCGCCGATGGCGATCTTCGGCTCGACTTCGAAAGGCAGCGCCAGCGCATGGGCGGTCTGCTGGGTGCGGATCGCCGGGCTGACGATGATCTTCAGCTTTTTCGGCAGGCGGGAGCGCAGCCACTTGGCTATGTCGTGCGCCTGCTTGTCGCCGCGCGGGGTGAGACGCCGCTTGCTATCCGGCAGGCCGGCAGTGCCTTCCTCGGCTTCGGCGTGGCGCCAGAGAATCAGATCCATTGCGGGGCTCCCTGAATCAGTCAAGCCCTGAATTTTGGCAGGCGAAGATTACCGAGATGTTTCAGTCCCACCGGAACCGCAGACAGCAGCGCCTGGTGACGCGGCCCGTGCCAGCCGCCGATGAGGGTGACGGCCTCGCGCAGGCGCGGATCATCCTCGGCACAACTCATCAGCAGTTCGCCGGCGTTGGCGAGGTCGTTGATCTGTCCGAGGGTGTCCTGCAGGCTGACCAGTTGATCAAGCATGCGCCGCATCGCCTTGGGCGAAGCGAGCGGGGCAAAGAATTCCAGCGCGTAGCGTAGGCGCTTGATGCCGATACGCAGGGCGTGTAGCGAGGGCGGGTCGTCTACGCGCGCATGTGCTGCGAGGGCGCGCACCTTCTTGCGCAGACGGCGCAGTCGGTTTTCGGCGAAATCGATTACTGTCGGACCCGCCTCTGCCGTCTCGCCAGCACCGACTTTCAGGCCGTACAGAATGCCGAGGATCCGCAGGATGCCACATCCATATTCGGCCGACTGAAGCTGGCGCAGCGCCTGCTGCCGCATGTCGAAACCGCGTTCCGTGATGATGCCCACCAGTGCCGCCAGTCGGGGTTCGTCGGGCAGTGCCTGTAGCACCGGATCGGCGATTTCGGCGAGCAGGACGTCCAGGTTGCGGGCCCGGCCGAGTACCAGCATCAGGTCGCGCAGGGGCGGCAGCAGCGGTTCGGTGAAACCCGGCGGCAGCAGGGGACCGAATAACCGCAAGGCAGCGCGCAGGCGCCGCGTGGCGACGCGCATCTGGTGGATATATTCGGGATCATCGCGTGCCATCGCACCGGCATGGTTCTGTTGCAGGTGTTCGAGGCAGGCCAGCCCGATCTGGCGGAAAGCCGCCACCGGAGTATCGTCCGCCGCGAATTGAATGGGTACCGCCTTGACTGGCTGTAGCGGAACCTGCTTGAACAGCCGGTAGCCGCGCTCGGCCTTCGATGCGGGGTCGGGTACCAGCGGGATACGCTCGGCGAGGGTGAGCGCCATGTTCAAGAGATGGGATTCGTCGCCTTCGATCAGTTCGATCTCGACTTCGGAGATGGCCTGGCGGCGGCCACCGGCGGCAATCCAGCCGCGGTCGAGCATCAGGGCGATGTGTGTTCCGGGTGCCGGTTCGAGCCGCCAGGTGATACGCCGGAAGCTGGTTTCGAAGACCGGGGCGATATGCGTCCTGAGCTTGGGACGCTCCAGCCACTCGCGTACTTCGGTGTGATCGACCGCACTGAAATCGAAGTGGCCGACATAGGGTGTTTCCCACTCCGGCCGGGCCGACAGGCCCCCCATTCCCTTGCCGGCACACTTGACCGTCTGCAACCAGACCTTGCCCTGCGCGCGCAGGCGCAGGCCGATGCCGCGTGCCCGCAATTCGAGTGCTGGCGTGTCGTAGTAAAGATTGACCAGCCGGAAATTCTGCCGCCTGATTGCCTGTTTGAGGAGCGGGTGGCGTAGGAAGTTTCGTTGGTCACGTTCGGCGAGCGCCAGCTTCAGTTCGATTTCTTGAGCCATATTGTCAAGGATAGTCTTGGGCGAGTGATTCTAGGCGCCCACCCCCCGAATAATTATTACAGCCGCTGCAAGCAGGGTTATTCGTGACGCAGCGCTTCGATGGGCGACATGCGCGCCGCCTTGCGGGCGGGGTAATAGCCGAAGAAAATGCCGATCACCGCAGCGAAGCTCACCGCCAGCAGCGTGGCAGAGAGGGATAGTTCGATCGGCCAGCCGGCCAGTTCACCGATCAGTTGTGCGCCGCCGGTACCGAGCAGCACGCCGACGAGGCCACCGATCAGCGACAGGGTGATCGCCTCGATCAGGAACTGTTGCAGGATGTCGCGCGCGCGGGCGCCGACCGCTCGCCGTAAACCAATTTCGCGGGTGCGTTCCGTTACCGAGACGAGCATGATGTTCATGATGCCGATGCCGCCGACTAGCAGCGAAACCGAGGCGACGGAGGCGAGCAACAATGCCATGACACGCGACGATTCTTCGCGTGTCTGTAGCAGTTCGGTCATGTTGCGCAGGGTGAAATCGTCATCCTGCCCGGCTTGCAGGCGATGGCGCTGGCGCAGCAATTCGCGTACCTTCTCTTCGGCCACCTTGCTGTCGGTCCCGTCGACGATCTTGATCTGGATTGAGCCGACCGAACGCGATTTGGCCAACGCCGTCGCCCCGAGGATGCGGTTGCGCGCCGTGGTGATCGGCATCAGGATCACGTCGTCGAGGTCGCTGCCGCCGGGGCTTTGTCCTTTGCTGGCGAGTACGCCGATCACCGTGAGCGGCACGGTGCGGATGCGGATGGCCTCGTCGAGCGGGCTGGCGTCGCCGAACAGGTTGGTGGCCACCGTCCTGCCGATGATCGCCACCTTCGCCGCGCCGTTGATCTCGGCCTGGTCGAAGAAACGGCCTTCGGCCAGCGTCCATTCGCGCACGTCGAAATAATCCGGCGTGACGCCATAGAACGAGGTCGACCAGTTGCTGTTGCCCGCCACCACCTGGCCACCGCCGCGCAGCGCCGGCGCGGCGCCGGCAACGTATTCGGGCAGTTCGCGGGCGATGGCATAGGCGTCGTCCTCGCTGACGGTGTGGGTGGCGCCCGCCGCGCTGCGCGCGCCGGTGAAGGTCGGCGAAGCCGAAAACACCATCATCAGGTTGGCGCCGAGGTTCTTGATCTGCGACTCCACCTGCGCACGTGCGCCGCCGCCGACGGCGATCATGACGATGACCGCGGCGACGCCGATGATGATGCCCAGCATGGTGAGCGCCGAGCGCAGCTTGTTCACGCGCAGGGCCTTGAGGGCGATGGCCAGCGTGGCGGTGAAATTCATGTCAGGACGGGCAGTGCGGAAAAGTCGGCTCCCGCATCACGGCGTTCGTTGCTCTGGTCATCGACCACGCGACCGTCGCGAAACTGGATGATGCGGTCGGCGTAGGCGGCGATATCGTGCTCATGGGTCACCAGCACGATGGTGATGCCCTCGCGGTTGAGTTGCTGCAACAGCGCCATGATTTCGATGCCGGTGCGCGAATCGAGCGCGCCGGTCGGTTCGTCGGCAAGGACCAATGCCGGATCGCCGACCAGCGCCCGGGCGATGGCGACGCGCTGCTGCTGCCCGCCGGAAAGTTGCGCCGGGTGGTGATCCATGCGTTCGGCCAGTCCCACCTGGTGCAGGCGCTGCTCCGACTTGGCGTGTCGCTCGCTCGCGGTCAGGCCTCGGTAGAGCAGCGGCAGGGCGACATTGTCGAGCGCCGAGGTACGCGCCAGCAGGTTGAAGTGCTGGAAGACGAAGCCGATGCGGCGGTTGCGCAGTGCGGCGAGTGCGTCGTCGGACAGTTGCGACACTTCCTCGCCGTCCAGCCACAAGTGTCCGGCGCTCGGCTGGTCGAGGCAGCCGAGCAGGTTCATGAAGGTGGATTTGCCCGATCCGGACGGACCCATCACGGCGACGAAACTACCGCGTTCGATCTCCAGCGACACCCCGCGCAGGGCGAGGACATGGGTATCGCCGAGCCGGTAGTCTTTCGTCAGGTCGGTGACGCGAATCAGCGTGTCCGCCATCGCCAATCAGAACGGGCGCGGCCCCGCCGCCGGCTTGGCCTTGTCGGCCGTTGCAACCGTGCCGACGATGACTTCACGGCCCTCGGCCAGATCGGTGTCGGGCAGTTCGGTCTGGTTGCCGTCGTTGAGTCCGGTCTTGACTTCGACCGGGCTGGGCTTGCCGTCGCTGCCAATCACCCATAGCTTGCCGGTGCCGGCGGCGCCACGCCCCTTGCCGCCGCCCGCACCGGGTTGCCGTCCCGCCAGCGCCGATTTTTCATCGCCTGCGCTGGCCGGGCGGAAACGCAGCGCGGCATTGGCCACCTTCAGTACGCTGTCCTTCTGCGCTGTCGTGATGCGTACGTTGGCCGTCATGCCCGGCAGCAGGATCAGGTCGGGGTTGGCGGCGGAAATCACCACCGTGTAGCTCACCACGTTCGAGACGACCGTTGCCGACTTGCGCACCTGCTTGACTTCGCCCTTGAAGCGCTTGCCGGGGAAGGCATCCACCGTAAAAGCGGCTTCCTGCCCGACCTGCAGGCGGCCGACATCGGCCTCGTCGATGGCGGTTTCGACCTGCATGTCGGAGAGGTTGCGGGCGATGATGAACATCTCCGGTGCCTGCAGGCTGGCCGCCACGGTCTGGCCCGGCTCGACGCTGCGCTTGATGACGATGCCGTCGACCGGCGCGCGCAGTTCCGTGCGGCCGAGGTCGACCTTGGCCTGCCCCAATTGCGCGGCGCGTTGCTTGACGAGGGCGTCGCTATTGCGGGCTTGCGCCTCGACCACGCGTAGCTGGGCGCGGGTTGCATCGAGCGTGGTTTTCACCTTGTCCAGTTCGGCGGGGGAAATGAAGTTCTTCTCGACCAGGGTTTTCTTGCGGGCGAAGTCGCGCTCGGCATCGGCGAGGTTGACCTGGGCGCGGTAGATCTCGGCCTGCTGCACGGCGACGGTGGCACGGGCGGCTTCGAGGTCGGCCTCGGCCTGGCGAACCTTGTGTTCGTAGGTTTCCGGCGCGATCTGGGCGATCAATTGGCCGGCCTTCACCACGCTGTTGAAATCGACCAGGATCTCGCGGATCTGCCCCGAGATCTGCGAGCTGACCTGTACCGAGACGACCGGGTTGAGGGTGCCGGTGGCGGCGATGGTCGCGGTGATCGGGCCGCGCTCGACCTTGGCGAACTTGTATTCCGGCTCGCCGGCGGCAGGGCCGAAAGTGCGGTAGCCGCCATAGCCGCCGACGGCGATGAGGGCAAACAAGCCAAGAATCAGGAAAGGGCGACGCAGTGTCATCGGGAAATTGTAGCTGAACGCTCAAAGTCGCCGTCCCGCCAGCGCCGACTTTTACCTGCGCTTACAATTCAGAGGCCGTAGAGGATGTCGCCGACCTTGACGACCGGCGCATTCTTGCGGGCAGTGATTTCCGCCACGCTGTAACGGGGATACACCTGCCGGACCATGACGCCGGCAATGGCCGAACGTTCGCCGGGCAGTGAATCACCGGCCGTAGTGGTCGTGGTGGGTGCCGCCTGGGTCAACACTAGTTCGGCGCCCGGTTCGATGCCGCTGTCGCTGCCGGTATCGATCATGATCTTGCGACCGTCGACGCGGATCACCCGCGTCGAGAACGGCAGGCAGTCCAGGCTGCCTTCGGCCCAGCGCACCAGTTCGTCGAGCAGGCTGTAGTAGGCCTCGCCGAGCCGGGTGGTGCTGAAACTCTTCGCGCCGGGCGTCAGGGTTTTGGGCACCTGCCAGCTGAAATTCAGCGATTTTGAGAACTCGCGGCGGGCGACGAGATCGCCGCTGATGCCGTCGTAAAGATAGGCCTCGACGATCATCTGCCGTTCCGGGATCACCAGTGCCTGCCTGGAAACGCCGAAATCGCGGAAGATGCCGGCGAGTACGTATTGCGCCCGCTGCTGACCAGCCCAATGCAGCACGAGGGAAGTGCCATTCTTGCGTTCGACCTCTGGCGCCGCGTCGGCCGAGGCGAAGGGGAAGCGTTCCGTCATCGCGGCCGAGAGCAGCTTGCCGCGGCCGTTGAGCAGGCGCGTCAGTTCCTCGCCGGTCATTTGCGGCCAGCCCATGAACTGGCCGTAGCCGATCTGTTCCGGGTACAGCAGCGGGAAGGCCGTCACCACCAGCTTGCGCAGCGGCCGCGCGCCGCAGGTGGCCGGCTTGCCGGCTTCATCCAGCGTGACTTCGGCGGTCAGGCCCAATCGGTTGCGCTCGACGTGTTCCGAGAGGATACGGGCGCTCAGAGCTCGGCCTTGCGGGGTCAGGGTGGTGCGTGTTTCGCTGCCGGCGGGCGTGGCGAGGGTTGATGATTGCAGGAAGCTGGCTTCCTGTTCGACGGCATTCGCCATGGCGCGGCGCAGGGCCGTCTGGCGTGCCAGTGTCAGGTCGTCGTTGATGATCGGTGCGTCGGCATCGACCACCACGTCGAGGGCCAGTGCCGCCGAGCAGCACAATGCTGCCAGCAGACCGGTCGGCCAGCGCAGGTTCAAGGGTTGGCGCTCCAGCCCAGGCTGGCGCCGCTAGCCTGGGCGCAGCCGGTGCCGGTGCAGGCCGGCGGGGTTGGCGTGGTGGGCGTGCAGCTGCCATCGGCGCAGTCGGCGGAAGGCTTGGGTGGCTGCGGGCAGTCGCCGCGCACCAGGCACTGGTGGATGTCGGCCGGCAATTCCGCTTCGACTTTCGCTTCGTAGCTGCCATCGGGCAGTTGCTTGACCTCGACCACGCGGGCGCCGCGCACGTAGGCATCGACCTGGACGCGTACGTAGTCGCGCTGGCTGGCAAAAGCGCTGATCGTCGTTGAGCCGGTCAGCCGGAAGCCATAGACCTGTTCGGCGAGGCTGCGGTAGGCATCCAGCTTGGCCGCGCGCATTGCCAGCAGCTTCTGCTGCGACGGGTTGTACTGGCCGTAATGCGCGTTATTGAGCGTGCCGTGGCCGATGGCGGTGACCTTGACCGGTGGTGGTGGGGGAGGCGGCGGCGCTGGCGGAGGTGGGAGCGTAAACAGGGCACAGCCGCCCAATAGTGTGACGATACAGAGAACCGGCAGATGAAGTCTTTTCGAGCGCATGATGCCACCAATATGAAAGCCGTCGCGTGATGGGGCTGGACGACGCTACCTTAGCGCCTGGTCCGTTTCGGACGTGTGCCGAATAAAGCGCCCTTTCGCCGCGAGTTTGGCCGAAGGGTGGCGCGTTACACTTCGCCCTTCATTTTCATTGGCCGATCATCATGACTACTCCCGCCGCTTACCCGCTTCCCCTCGCCGGCCTGCGCATCCTCGACCTGACGCGCCTCCTGCCCGGCCCGGTGTGCACCCTGCACCTGGCCGATCTCGGTGCCGAAGTGATCAAGATCGAGGATACCGGCGTTGGCGACTACGCCCGCAGCATGAGCGCCGGGGCGGCGCCCGGCGAGGACAGCTACTTTTTCCGGCTGGTCAACAGGAACAAGCGCGGCATGCGCCTCGACCTCAAGCAGGCGGCCGGGGTGGCGGTGTTCCTGCGCCTGGCGCGCGAGGCGGACGTGATCGTCGAGAGCTTCCGGCCCGGCGTGGTCGACAAGCTCGGCGTCGGTTATGCGGCCGTGCAGGCGATCAACCCGCGCATCGTCTATTGCGCCATCACCGGCTACGGCCAGGACGGTCCGTGGCGCGACCGCGCCGGCCACGACCTCAACTACATCGCCACCTCTGGCGTGCTTGACCAGATTGGCAACGCGGGCGAGGCTCCGGCGATCCCGAACCTGCAGGTCGGCGACCTGCTCGGCGGTGCGCTGACGGCCGCGCTGGGCATTCTCGCCGCCGTGCTCGGCGCCAGGGCCAGCGGCGAAGGCCGCTATGTCGATGTGTCGATGACCGATGCGACTTTCGTCCACGCCTACACGGCCCTGCTGTCGGTGCTGACGCGGGGCGAGACGTTGCCGCGCGGTACGGACGACCTCAACGGCGGCCTGCCGGCCTATGGCCTCTATCGCACGGCGGATGGCGGTTCGCTGGCGGTCGGGGCGCTCGAACCGAAGTTCTGGCAAGTGATGTGCGACGCGCTCGGCCGTCCGGAACTCAAGCCGCATGGATTGGCGCGCGGCGAAGATGGCACCCGCACGCGACAGGCCCTCGAAGCCTTGTTCGCCAGCCAGCCGCTCGCACATTGGTCGGCTGTGTTCGAAAAAGTGGATTGCGGCGTGACGCCGGTGTTGCGTTTCGAGGAGGCGATGCAGCATCCCCAACTCAAGGCGCGCGGCATGCTGTTCGAAGCCGATGGGCTGACTCAGTTCGCGCCGCCGCTGAAGCTGTCGGGTTGCGATTTTGCGGTAAATCGGCCGGCACCGAAAGTCGGCGCCGACAGCACGGCGATCCTGCGCGAGGCCGGCTATACCGACGCCGAAATCAAGCAGTTCGTCGCGCAGGGCGTGATCTGACCCCCAATGCAAACCGCGCTGGCGCTCTTCCCGGATTTTGCGCTGATCCTGCTCGGCTACGCCCTGCGGCGCTGGATGTCGCTGGGGGATCATTTCTGGACCGGGCTGGAGAAACTGGTGTATTTCGTGCTGTTCCCGGCGCTGCTGTTCAATGCGATCACCAAGACGCCGATCTCCTTCGCCGCCGTGCCGCTGATCGGCGTCGGAGCCATCGCGATGGCCGGGGCGATGTTGCTGGCCCTGCTGGCGCGGCCGCTCCTGAAGCTCACGCCGATCTCATACGCCTCGCAGTTTCAGTGCAGCTTCCGTTACAACAGCTACGTCGGGCTGGCGGTTGCCGCCAAACTTCATGGTGCGGCGGGCCTGGCGGCGATGGGCATCCTGGCCGGCGGCATGGTGCCTTTTGCCAACCTGGCTGCCGTGTGGATGCTGGCGCGGCACGGTAGCACCTCGATCTGGCGTGAACTGGCGCGCAACCCGTTGTTCCTGTCGACCATGATTGCGCTGCTATGGAACCTTGCCGGTCTGGCTGTGCCGGCCCCCATGGGACAGTTTCTCGGTCGTCTGGGCGAAGCGGCCATTGCCCTGGGTCTGCTGGCCGTTGGCGCGGCACTCAAGCTGAGGGGAACATTGGGAGAGTCGGGACGCGTGGCAGCAGGCTATTTCCTGGCGATCAAGTTGCTGGCAATGCCGCTGATTGCGCTGATCGCTGCCCGCCTGATCGGTCTGGAGGGCATTCACTTCGATGTTGCGATGGCCTTCGCTGCCTTGCCGACCGCATCGTCGGCCTACATCCTGGCCCAGCGCATGGGGGGCGACGGGCCCCGCGTGGCCTGGCTGATTTCCGCCAGTACGCTGCTGGGGATGGTAACGCTACCGATCTGGCTTGCCAGCCTCGCCGGTTGAGGCTGCCTGTCCGGCCGGGCTTGCCGCGTCCGTTGAAGAAGTCGGCGCTGGCGGGACGGCATTTGCCATCATGTTCCAGGGTATTCCCCAGGCTGCCGGGTTGAGGAACGGATTGGTGGTGGCCGCATCGCCGCTCTGGGTATTCTGAGCGGCTTGGCTCATCTGTTGCAGGGTATTGAGCGTGGTACGCTGCATCTCCAGACCCTGAATCGTCATCTGCAACAGGCTGAGGTTCGACTTCAGCCAGCCCTCGACCGCCTTCAGGTCGGCGATACGCTTCGATAATTCGTCGGTATCGACGGTAGGGGCCACCATGCCCGGGATCGAGAACCCCATGTTCCCCCACATGTTCTTGAGGAAGTCCAGCGGATCGTTCGTGGTTTCGTTTGTCATGGCTGGCTCTCGACAGGAAGGGGGGGGCTCTATGATAACCGGACTTCAACGAGGGAATTGCAGATGTGTATTCTGGTGATCGAGGATCATGCACTGGTTCGGGAAGGGTTGCTGCTGGCTACCGGCGATTTTGACCTGGTGCTGCTCGAACTAATGTTGCCGTGGACTGGCAGCCTGGCGTTTCTGGGCTTCCTGCGCCAGCGCTTTCCACATTTGCCAGTGGTGATTCTTTCTGTGCTGGACGATGCCGATACAGTGTTGAAAGCGATTCGCCTTGGCGCTGCGGGGTTCGTTTCTAAGTCCAGTCCCACCGACATATTGCTCGGCGCCTTGCGCGAAGTGCTGGCCGAGGGTAAAACCAACCGGGATATATCCAAGCTGCTGGAGGTTACTGAGGGAACGGTAAAGAACCACATCTCCTCAATTTTCAAGGCGCTTGGGGCGAGCAATCGCTCACAGGCCCTGCTCGTGGCGCAGGGCAGGAAATAGGCAGGATCAGGCAGCGACGGCCAACTGCGCCATCTGCACCTGCGGTGGCGGTGGATTGGCGATGCGGTTGCCGATGCCGGGCAGTGGGTCCTCGTTATCTAGCGGCAGCTGAAGCAGATCAACCACCTGATGCGCGGCAGCGCGGCAGGCATTAGCCAGTGGCGTCGGCAGGCCCTCCGGCATGTTCTTCTGCAACAGTATCTTGCTGCCAGACAGGCTGAAGACGGGATCGAGGATGCGGTCGTGATAGGGAGCCAGCAGTTCGCCCACCGTTTTTTCCGCCGCCTCGCGCTGCCAGGCATTGGTCGGCCATTGGGTCGGGATCGCGTAGGCGCGCGGGAACATCTCCAGATCGCGGATGACGGTGCGGATGTCTTCGTGCGAGTCGCGGAAGGGCAACAGCACCAGATCGGCGACACCATAGAGGCGACGATCCATTTCCGTGCGGTTGCCCCCGCCATCGATGATGCCGAGCCAGGCCTTCAGGCCGCGCACCTTGTCGACCACTTTCACCAGTGCCTCGCGCGAACGGGCGTCGGCGAGCAGATAGCGTCGGCCGCTCGGGTCGAGCGGTTCGCGGTGGGTGTCGGTCAGCACGCAGACCGAACGCTGGCCGAGCAGGCCCATGCCCTGGCAGAGCATATGCGACAGGGTCGTCTTGCCCGTGCCCCCCTTGTTGCCGATTACACAGATGATGTCTGCCATGTTGTCTCCTGCGCATGCAAACCGTTGCGCGTCTGGATCAGGATTATTCTTGATCCGCAACGCAGGCTATGTCTGGAAATGCGACGGAATCGCCGGCTTTATCGCGCCGGTGGCAGCGTGTAGAGGTAAAGCCGGGTACCGCGCCGGTCGGCAACGGCGATTTCCTGAGTTGGCTCGATGTCCGGAACAGCGAAGCTGTTGCTGACAAACCGGGCTTCCGGTGCCATTTCCTGCTTCAGTTTTTCCCAGAGCTGCGGCATCGGGGCGGTGGACAGGAAGGCATAGACGAGGTGGTAGCCGCCCAGCGGCTCGGTCCAGAAGTCGCCGCGCCGAATGCTGACATTATCCAGGCTCAGCGTGCTCAGATGCGCCACCAGCCAGGTCAGCGGGGCGTGTTCGATGCCAACGAAGCGGCAATCGGGACGCGCCAGGGCCAGGCGGCGCAGGAGGCCACCGTCACCGCAGCCGAGATCAATGACCTGATGAAAACCCGGCGGCAGCAGTTCGAGCAGAGCGGTTGCCGTGGCCCGATTGGTCAGGTAGAGTGGCACGCGGCTTTTGTCCGTCCTCCAGAAGGTCGTCAGCAGGAGCAGGAAAAGTGCCAGGAACCAACCCGGGGCGATGTCGAGGTCCTGGGCAAAGACGACCAAGGGAACGAACGCGAGGTGGATGCCTAGCCACCAGGGTGGGGCGTGCTGCCGCAGCGCGACCGTGGCGGCGATGCCGCCTTGCAGGAGGGCGAGGAGCCGGGCGACGGGGCGCGGATCAATCTGCCCCAGTTGGACCAGTACGACAATTAGCGTGAGGATCCCCATCAATCCGCCAAGTTGCGCGAGTGCGGCAGCCCGGAAGGAGTAGGTTGCCGGCGAGGAGGCAGGCATCGAGAGGTCAGTCGGGCAGGATCTTGCCCGGATTCATCAGGTTTTCGGGGTCGATGGCGTGCTTGATGATGCGCATCACATCCAGAGCGCCTTCCCCGTGTTCCAGCGCCATGTACCGGCGTTTGCCGCGGCCGATGCCGTGTTCTCCGGTGCAGGTGCCATCCATCGCAATGGCCCGCTCAGCCAGTCGCTTGGCGAAGTCGTACGCGCGCTCGGTCATGGCCGCGTCGTCGGGATGCACCAGCAGGAGCATATGGAAGTTGCCGTCGCCAACATGGCCCAGCAGGGGGGCGGTCAGCCCAGTCTGTTCGAGGTCGGCAAGGGTCGCCGCGATACAGTCGGCCAGGCGTGAGATGGGCACGCACACGTCGGTGGTGATCGACCGGGCGCCCGGCATCAAGCCGAGGCAGGCGTAATAGGCGTCATGTCGGGCCTGCCAGAGGCGCGAGCGGTCCTCCGGCTGGTTCGCCCATTCGAAGTCCATCCCGCCGTGTTCGGCGGCGATGCCTTGCAGCACCTCGGTTTGTTCCGCCACACTGGCCGGCGAACCGTGTAGTTCGAAAAACAGCGTCGGCGTATCGCGCAGGCTGGTTTTGCTGTGGCGATTGATGGCCTGCACCGACAAACTGTCCAATAGTTCAATGCGGGCGACAGGTAAGCCAAGCTGAATGGTCTGGATAACAGTATCGACGGCGGCGGCGATGGAGGGGAAGGCGCAGAATGCCGACCCGATCGCTTCGGGCAGGGGGTGCAGTCGCACGGTCAATTCTGTGGTGATCCCAAGCGTACCTTCGCTGCCGACGAACAGACGTGTGAGGTCGTACCCGGCGGCAGATTTCTTGGCGCGGGAACCTGTATGGATGATGCGGGCGTCGGGCAGCACGACTGTCATGGCCAGCACGCTTTCGCGCATGGTGCCGTAACGCACCGCATTGGTGCCCGAAGCGCGGGTTGCTGCCATGCCTCCAAGGCTGGCGTCGGCACCGGGGTCGATGGGGAAAAACAGCCCCGACCCGTGCAGGGCGGAATTCAGTTGCTTGCGGGTGACCCCGGCTTCGACTGTGGCATCCAGATCTTCCGGACGGATGGCAAGAACACGGTTCATGCCGGCAAGATCGACACAGATACCGCCTCTGACAGCATGCAATTGTCCTTCAAGCGACGTACCGGTGCCGAAGGCAATTACCGGCACCCGGTGGGCTCTGCACAAGGCTACGGTTGCACTGACCTCCTCGGTGGATTGGGCAAAAACAACGCCATCCGGGGGGGGCGCAGGCAGGGAAGACTCGTCCTGACCGTGATGGGTGCAGATCGCCGGATTGGTCGAAAAACGCTCACCGAAACGTCCGGCCAGGGCGTCTGCCAGTGCATCGGGCAAGCGGGCATGCGTGTTCATGGTGCGGATTCTACGCTGCCAATGCACCGGCCCGGATGCCCATAATCTCCGTTAAGTTTCGAACTGCATTGACAACCTGACCCTGAATCCTGCATAATGCCACGTTTCGCTGGAGGGGTTCCCGAGCGGTCAAAGGGATCAGACTGTAAATCTGACGGCTCAGCCTTCGAAGGTTCGAATCCTTCCCCCTCCACCAAAATGCTGCAAGGCCTGCCCGAAGCCGTTCTTGGGTGGGTTGGTTTGGGTGTATCAGGGATCGAAAGCGGGTGTAGCTCAGATGGTAGAGCACTTGCCTTCCAAGCAAGATGTCGCGAGTTCGAACCTCGTCGCCCGCTCCATGCCTTGCAGCTGTTTTGAAACGAGATGGTAGTTGCAGTGTCTGTTTTTATGTTTTTAGCGCCCATGTAGCTCAGTGGTAGAGCACTCCCTTGGTAAGGGAGAGGTCGGCAGTTCAATCCTGCCCATGGGCACCACCAATATTCTCGGACCGGACTTGTTGGGGTAACCGATCATGGCAAAAGGCAAATTTGAGCGAACGAAGCCGCATGTGAATGTGGGGACGATTGGGCACGTGGATCATGGCAAGACGACGTTGACGGCGGCGATCACATCGGTGCTGTCGGCGAAGTTTGGTGGGGAGGCGAAGGCCTACGACCAGATTGATGCAGCGCCGGAAGAGAAGGCGCGGGGCATCACCATCAACACGGCGCACGTTGAATACGAGACGGCAAACCGTCACTATGCGCACGTTGACTGTCCGGGGCATGCTGACTACGTCAAGAACATGATCACGGGTGCTGCCCAGATGGACGGTGCGATCTTGGTGGTTTCGGCCGCTGACGGCCCGATGCCGCAGACTCGTGAACACATCCTGCTGGCCCGTCAGGTCGGTGTCCCCTTTATCATCGTCTTCATGAACAAGTGCGACATGGTGGACGATGCCGAACTGCTCGAACTCGTCGAAATGGAAGTGCGCGAACTGCTCAGCAAGTACGACTTTCCGGGCGACGACATCCCGATCGTCAAGGGTTCCGCCCTGAAGGCCATGGAAGGCGACAAAGGCGAACTCGGCGAGTTGGCCATTCTTCAGTTGGCGGAAGCGCTGGATAGCTACATTCCCACCCCCGAGCGCGCCATCGACAAACCCTTCCTGATGCCCATCGAAGACGTCTTCTCCATCTCAGGTCGCGGCACTGTCGTGACCGGTCGGGTTGAGCGTGGCGTCGTCAAGGTTGGCGAAGAAATTGAAATCGTCGGTATCCGTCCCACCGTCAAGACCACCTGTACCGGTGTCGAAATGTTCCGCAAGCTGCTCGACCAGGGGCAGGCGGGCGACAACGTCGGCGTGCTGCTGCGCGGTACCAAGCGTGAAGAAGTTGAGCGTGGTCAGGTGCTGGCCAAGCCGGGCTCCATCACCCCGCACACTCATTTCGTCGCCGAAGTCTATGTTCTGTCGAAGGACGAAGGTGGCCGTCATACCCCGTTCTTCAACGGCTACCGTCCGCAGTTCTACTTTCGGACGACGGACGTGACCGGGGCGTGCGAACTGCCGGCGGGGATCGAGATGGTGATGCCGGGTGACAACGTGCAGATGACGGTGAAGCTGATTGCGCCGATCGCGATGGAAGACGGACTGCGCTTCGCCATCCGCGAAGGTGGCCGTACCGTCGGCGCCGGCGTCGTCGCAAAAATCGTCGAGTAAGGAGCGGTTCAAACAGTCGGGGCGGTACCTTTCGGGGTGCCGCCCCTTGAAGTCTTTACCGCAGGGGTATAGCTCAATTGGCAGAGCGGCGGTCTCCAAAACCGCAGGTTGGGGGTTCGATTCCCTCTGCCCCTGCCACCAAACTTGATGAGAACGGGCAAACACTGAAATGGCCGATAAATTGAAGTTCGCGTTTGCATTGCTGCTGGTCGTGGCAGGCCTCGCGGGCTTTTACCTGCTTTCCGAACAGGCGCTGGTGTTGCGTGTGCTGGCCGTGTTGTTCGGCTTGGCTGCTGGCGCTGCAGTGGCGTGGGTTACCGAACCGGGGCAAAACTTTGTTCAGCTTGGCAGGGAGTCGATTACCGAAGCTAAGAAGGTGGTCTGGCCTTCGCGCAAGGAAACCATGCAGACGACGGGTGTCGTATTTGCGTTTGTTCTTGTCATGGCCATCGTGCTGTGGGTGACAGACAAGAGCCTGGAGTGGGTGCTTTACGATCTGGTACTGGGGTGGAAAAAGTCATGACAAAACGCTGGTACGTGGTGCACGCCTATTCGGGCTTTGAAAAATCGGTGCAGCGTGCTTTGATTGAGCGGATCACTCGCGCCGGGATGCAGGACAAGTTCGGTCAGATTTTGGTGCCCGTCGAGGAAGTCGTTGAAATGAGGAGCGGCCAGAAGAGCATCTCCGAGCGCAAGTTCTTTCCCGGTTATGTGCTGGTCGAAATGGACATGGGCGACGATAGCTGGCACCTCGTGAAGAGCACACCGAAGGTGACTGGTTTTGTGGGTGGCACGGCGACCAAGCCGACGCCGATCTCCGAAAAGGAGGTCGAGAAGATCATGCAGCAGATGCAGGAAGGCGTCGAGAAGCCGCGTCCCAAGGTGCTGTTCGAAACTGGCGAAATGGTGCGTGTCAAGGATGGTCCCTTCACCGATTTCAATGGCACTGTGGAAGAAGTTAATTACGACAAGAGCCGTCTGCGCGTATCCGTGACCATTTTCGGTCGGGCAACGCCGGTGGAACTCGAGTTCGCCCAGGTCGAGAAGGCCTGACAGATTCAAGCGCATCGCAGCGGGGCGCCTCATCCGCGGCAAGAGGAGCGTGAGTAGTGCAAGCGAAAGCGCGTTACCACTCAATCAGGAGTTAGAACATGGCAAAGAAAATCGTCGGCTACGTCAAGCTGCAAGTGCCGGCCGGAAAGGCGAACCCTTCGCCTCCGATCGGCCCTGCGCTCGGTCAGCGTGGCCTCAATATCATGGAATTTTGCAAGGCCTTCAATGCCCAGACTCAGGGTCTCGAACCGGGTCTGCCGATTCCCGTGGTGATCACGGCCTTCGCTGACAAGTCCTTCACCTTCATCATGAAGACGCCGCCGGCGACCGTGCTGATCAAGAAGGCGGCCGGTATCCAGAAAGGCTCGCCGAAGCCGCATACCGACAAGGTTGGCAAAATCACTCGCGCCCAGGCCGAGGAAATTGCCAAGACCAAGATGAAGGATCTGACGGCTGCCGACATGGATGCCGCCGTTCGTACCATTGCCGGCAGCGCCCGCAGTATGGGCATTACCGTGGAAGGACACTGACATGGCAAAGCATTCCAAGCGCGTCATAGCGGTCCGCGCCAAAGTTGACCGCAACAAGAGCTATCCCCTGACCGAGGCTCTTGAACTCGTCAAAGGAAACGCGACCGCCAAGTTTAATGAATCCATTGATGTCGCGGTGAATCTGGGTGTGGATGCGAAGAAATCCGACCAAATCGTGCGTGGATCCGTGGTTTTGCCTGCGGGGACCGGCAAGTCGGTGCGCGTCGCCGTCTTTGCTCAGGGTGCCAAGGCGGAAGAGGCCAAGGCCGCCGGTGCCGATGTCGTCGGTTTTGACGATCTGGCAGCGAGCGTCAAGGGTGGCACGATCGATTTCGATATGTGTATTGCTACTCCGGATGCCATGAAAGTAGTCGGTCAGTTGGGTCAGATCCTTGGGCCCCGCGGTCTGATGCCGAACCCGAAGGTGGGCACGGTGACGATGGACGTGACCACAGCCGTGAAGAACGCCAAGGCGGGCCAGGTGCAGTACCGTACCGACAAGGCCGGCATTATCCAGTGCACGATCGGCCGCGCTTCGTTCACTGTCGAACAGTTGCAGCAGAACATGGCTGCGCTAGTCGAGGCGCTCAACAAGGCCAAGCCGGCGGCAGCGAAGGGCCAATATCTGAAGAAAGTATCCGTGTCCTCGACCATGGGTGCTGGTATTCGCGTCGATCAGGCCAGCCTCTTCGCACAGGCAGCATAAGGAACTTTGGGCCGTTGCCTGCCTGGATGGAGGCGGTGGGTTGTCAAAGACCGCAGGTGTTTGCAAGAACTTAAGTGCCGTAACAGGTGATCGTTGCGGTGGCCTGCGCAGATGGCGTTACCCGAACGCGGGAATTTCGATTCTTGAATGAAGGTCGCCGTATCGCCAGTGCCGACTTTTCGGTGCTGGAGTTTGAAAGGAGTTGACCGTGGGTCTCAATCTTGACGACAAGAAGGCGGTCGTCGCAGAGGTATCCGCAGAAGTTGCGAATGCTCAATCGATTATCGTCGCCGAGTACCGTGGTCTCGAAGTGGGTGATATCACTGCTTTGCGTGCGAACGCTCGCAAGGCGGGTGTGTATCTGCGTGTGCTGAAAAATACCCTTGTCCGTCGTGCTGTTGCTGGCACGCCGTTTGAGGGGCTGGCCGAGAAAATGGTTGGCCCGCTGATCTATGGAATTTCCACGGATCCAGTGGCGGTTGCCAAATTGCTCCACGACTTTGGCAAGACCAATCCGCATCTCGTCATCAAGGCGGGTGCCATGCCCAACTACGTCATTGACGTAGAAGGTGTCAAGGCACTGGCCTCGCTGCCAAGTCGCGAAGAGTTGCTGTCCAAGCTGCTCGGCACCATGCAAGCACCGATCACCCAGTTCGTCCGTACGCTCAACGAAATCCCGACCAAGTTTGTCCGGGGTCTTGCTGCCGTACGCGACGCAAAAGAGGCTGCGTAATCGTTTTATCATCGATACAAATATTCATTCAGGAGTTGTAATCATGGCTGTTAGTAAAGCTGAAATCCTCGACGCAATTGCGGGCATGACCGTTCTCGATCTATCGGAATTGATCAAGGAAATGGAAGTGAAGTTTGGTGTTTCCGCTGCTGCTGCTGCAGTTGCCGTGGTGGCTCCCGCTGCTGCTGCTGCTGCTGTGGAAGAGCAGACCGAGTTCACCGTCATGCTGTTGGCTGCCGGCGAGAAAAAGGTCGAGTGCATCAAGGTCGTCCGCGCCGCCACCGGCCTGGGCCTCAAGGAAGCCAAAGATCTGGTTGATGGTGCCCCGAAGGCCGTCAAGGAAGCCATTTCGAAGGCCGATGCGGAAGCCCTCAAGAAGCAGCTTGAAGAGGCTGGTGCAAAGGTCGAGATCAAGTAAGTGTAGTGAGTACCGGGCTGGCTGCCCTACGGGGTCGCCAGCCTATTTGTATTTCTGTTTGTTTCATCAACTAGAACGGCTCAGGTTTTAGCGATCAGTGATTCGGACATGCCGCACAGTGCGGATGCCTGATCCCTGAACCCTGACTGTCGGAGCGAAAATGGCCTATTCGTACACCGAAAAAAAACGTATTCGCAAAAGCTTTGCCAAGCGTGCGAATGTACTGGACGTCCCCTTCCTGCTGGCTACCCAGCTGGAGTCCTATACCCACTTCCTGCAGGTGGATATCCCGCCCGTGCAGCGCCGGGACCAGGGCTTGCAGGCAGCGTTCAAGTCCATTTTCCCGATCTCCGCCCATTCTGGCGTAGCTAGGCTTGAGTTTGTCGAGTATCGCCTCGGCGAGCCTGCCTTTGATGTCAAGGAATGCCAGCAGCGCGGGCTGACTTTTGCTTCTCCCCTGCGTGCCAAGGTGCGCCTGGTAATCCTTGATCGCGAAAGCAGTAGCGAGAAGGTCAAGGAGGTCAAGGAGCAGGAAGTTTACATGGGCGAGATCCCGCTCATGACGACGACTGGTTCTTTCGTGATCAATGGCACGGAGCGTGTCATCGTTTCCCAGTTGCATCGTTCGCCTGGGGTGTTTTTCGAGCACGACAAGGGCAAAACTCACAGTTCAGGCAAGCTGCTCTTTTCTGCACGCATCATTCCCTATCGCGGCTCCTGGCTTGACTTCGAGTTCGATCCCAAGGATTTGCTGTATTTCCGCGTCGACCGCCGCCGCAAGATGCCGGTGACCATATTGCTCAAAGCGATAGGGATGACCCCCGAGCAGATTCTGGCCACATTCTTCGAAGCCGATACCTTCCATTTCAGCAAGAAAGGTATCCAGTTCGATGTGGTGCCGGAGCGCTTGCGTGGCGAAGTTGCCAAGTTCGACATTCATGACAAGGCCGGCAAGGTTCTGGTCGCCAAGGACAAGCGCATCACCGGGAAGCATATCCGCGAACTTGCCGAGGCCGGGATCAAAAAGATTGCCGTACCGGACGATTTTCTGCTGGGACGTGTCATTGCTCAAAATGTGGTTGACAGCGAAACTGGTGAGATTCTTGCCAATGCGAACGAAGAGATTACTGAAAGCACATTGTCCAAGTTGTCCGAGGCGGGAATCAGTGACCTCAAAACGATGTACATCAATGATCTTGACCGTGGCCCCTATCTCTCGAATACGTTGCGCAGCGACGAAACCGCCGATCAGTGGGCAGCACGTGTTGCGATCTACCGCATGATGCGGCCTGGCGAGCCGCCCACGGAAGATGCAGTGGAGTCGCTGTTCCATGGCTTGTTCTATTCCGAGGAACGTTACGACCTGTCTGCCGTTGGACGCATGAAGTTTAATCGTCGTGTCGGTCGCGAGGAGTCGGTTGGGTCCGGCGTGCTGTCTAACGAAGACATCGTCGATGTGATTCGTATTCTGGTCGAACTCCGCAATGGCAGGGGAGAGGTGGACGATATCGACCACCTCGGTAACCGGCGTGTTCGCTGTGTTGGAGAACTGGCGGAAAACCAGTTCCGCGCTGGCCTTGTGCGTGTCGAGCGCGCAGTCAAGGAACGTCTGAACCAGGCCGAATCGGACAACCTCATGCCGCATGACCTGATCAACGCCAAGCCGATCAGTGCCGCGATCAAGGAGTTCTTTGGTTCGAGCCAACTCTCGCAGTTCATGGACCAGACCAACCCGCTATCGGAAATTACTCACAAGCGGCGTGTTTCGGCTCTAGGCCCGGGTGGCTTGACGCGTGAGCGTGCCGGTTTCGAGGTGCGTGACGTGCATCCGACCCACTATGGGCGGGTTTGCCCGATCGAGACGCCCGAAGGCCCGAACATTGGCCTGATCAACTCCCTGGCGCTCTACGCGAGGACCAACAACTACGGCTTCCTCGAAACCCCGTATCGCAAGGTCGAGAATGGCCACGTGACTGACGAAATCATCTTCCTTTCCGCGATCGAAGAGGGCAAGTACGTGATTGCCCAGGCGAATGCGCAATTGGACAAGAAGGGCCGCTTGACTGATGCCCTCGTGTCTTGCCGTTTCAAAGGCGAGTTCGAGCTGAAAGAGCCGCAGGAAGTCCAATTCATGGACGTGGCACCCGGCCAAATCGTTTCCGTTGCTGCCTCGCTGATCCCCTTCCTTGAGCATGACGATGCGAACCGCGCGTTGATGGGTGCCAACATGCAGCGGCAAGCCGTACCCTGTCTCCGTCCCGAAAAGGCGCTGGTGGGTACGGGCATCGAGAGGACCGTTGCGGTCGACTCCGGCACGGCGGTACAGGCTTTGCGTGGTGGCGCGGTCGACTATATCGACGCCAACCGAATCGTCGTACGCGTGAATGATGCTGAAACGGTGCCGGGTGAGGTAGGTGTCGACATCTACAATCTGATCAAGTACACCCGGTCGAACCAGAATACCAATATCAACCAGCGGCCAATAGTCAAGGTGGGTGATGTGATCGCCAAGGGTGATGTAGTTGCGGACGGCGCTTCCACAGACCTGGGTGAGTTGGCCCTAGGGCAGAACATGCGCGTGGCCTTCATGCCCTGGAACGGCTACAACTTCGAGGACTCGATCCTGATTTCCGAGCGAGTGGTTGCTGAAGACCGTTTCACCTCGATCCATATCGAAGAATTGACGGTAGTTGCGCGCGATACCAAGCTTGGGCCTGAAGAGATTACTCGCGATATCGCTACGCTGGGCGAAGGTCAACTTTCAAGGCTGGACGATTCCGGGATTGTATATATTGGTGCCGAAGTCGAGGCAGGTGACGTGCTAGTTGGGAAGGTGACGCCGAAGGGTGAAACCCAGCTGACACCGGAGGAAAAACTCCTTCGCGCCATCTTTGGCGAGAAGGCCTCTGACGTTAAGGACACCAGCCTGCGCGTACCCTCCGGCATGACCGGTACCGTCATCGATGTCCAGGTGTTCACACGTGAAGGTATCGAGCGGGACAAGCGTGCACAGTCGATCATTGATGACCAGTTGAAGAGCTACAAGCTTGATCTGGCCGACCAGATGCGGATCGTCGAACGTGACACTTTTGCGCGTATCGAACGACTACTAACCGGGAAGATCGCCAGCAAGGGTCCCAAGAAGCTGACCAAGGGTAGCAAGATCACTGGCGAGTACCTTGCCAACCTTGAGCATTATCATTGGTTTGACATCAGTCTCGCGGATGAGGCCGTTCAGCAGCAACTCGAAAGCCTGCGCGACAGTATCGATCAGACCCGTAAAGATTTCGATGTGGCCTTCGAGGCCAAGAAGAAGAAACTGACACAAGGGGACGAGTTGCCGCCTGGCGTACAGAAAATGGTCAAGGTATATCTGGCGGTCAAGCGTCGCCTACAACCCGGCGACAAGATGGCCGGTCGCCACGGTAACAAGGGTGTCGTCTCCAAGATCGTACCGGTGGAGGATATGCCGCACATGGAGGATGGTAGCCCGGTGGACATCGTGCTTAATCCGCTCGGCGTGCCGTCGCGGATGAATATTGGCCAGATCCTGGAAGCTCACTTGGGCTGGGCGGCAAAAGGCCTAGGCGCAAAGATCGAGGAAATGCTGCAACAGCAGGCTGCAATTGCCGATTTGCGCAAGTTCCTCGACAAGATTTACAACACTTCCGGGAGGGATTGCGACATCAACAGCCTCAATGATGAGGAAATCCTTGAACTGGCGGGCAATCTGAAAAACGGCGTTCCTTTTGCGACCTCCGTGTTTGATGGCGCCAAGGAAGAGGAGATTCGTGGCATGCTTGATCTTGCCTATCCAGATGCCGTGGCCAAGCGGTTGAACCTGACGACCACGAAGACGCAAGCAACGCTCTACGATGGCCGGACCGGCGAAGCATTCGAACGTACCGTTACTGTGGGCTACATGCATGTCCTCAAGTTGCATCACTTGGTCGATGACAAGATGCACGCACGTTCAACCGGCCCCTACAGCCTGGTGACTCAGCAGCCGCTTGGCGGCAAGGCGCAGTTCGGTGGCCAACGTTTTGGCGAAATGGAGGTCTGGGCACTGGAAGCTTATGGTGCTTCTTATACTCTACAGGAAATGCTGACCGTCAAGTCCGATGACGTTACCGGACGGACCAAAGTGTACGAAAACATCGTCAAGGGCGAACACAAGATCGATGCCGGCATGCCGGAATCATTCAATGTGCTGGTGAAGGAAATTCGTTCGCTAGCCATCGACATCGACTTGGAACGTTATTGATCAAACCTCGACCCGCGACAGGAGTTAACCCATGAAAGCACTGCTCGATCTGTTCAAGCAAGTCACGCAGGAAGAGGAGTTCGACGCGATCACCATCAGTCTCGCGTCCCCTGAAAAAATTCGGTCTTGGTCATATGGCGAGGTCAAAAAACCAGAGACCATCAACTACCGTACTTTCAAGCCCGAGCGCGATGGCCTGTTTTGCGCCAAGATTTTTGGCCCGGTCAAGGACTATGAGTGCCTGTGCGGCAAGTACAAGCGCCTCAAGCATCGCGGCGTCATCTGCGAGAAATGCGGAGTCGAAGTCACCCAGGCCAAAGTACGTCGCGAGCGCATGGGACATATCGAACTAGCCTCGCCCACTGCGCATATCTGGTTCCTGAAGAGCTTGCCCAGTCGTTTGGGCATGGTGCTTGACATGACCTTGCGCGACATTGAGCGCGTCCTGTATTTCGAGGCCTTCGTTGTTGTAGATCCAGGAATGACGCCGTTAAACCGCGCGCAGTTGCTGACTGAAGACGACTACTTGGCGAAGGTCGAAGAGTACGGTGACGATTTCACGGCAGTTATGGGGGCAGAAGGCGTGCGTGAATTGCTGCGCACCCTTGATATCAAGCGCGAAATCGAAACATTGCGCAGCGAACTCGAGACTACCGGCTCAGAAGCGAAAATCAAAAAATTCGCGAAGCGCCTGAAGATTCTTGAGGCATTCACACAATCCGGTATCAAGCCGGAGTGGATGATTCTCGAAGTGTTGCCGGTGCTTCCCCCGGATCTCCGTCCACTAGTACCCCTTGATGGCGGACGTTTCGCGACTTCCGATCTCAACGACTTGTATCGTCGCGTGATCAATCGCAACAATCGTCTTAAGCGTCTTCTGGAGCTAAAGGCACCAGACATCATCGTTCGCAACGAGAAACGTATGTTGCAGGAGGCAGTGGATTCACTGCTGGACAACGGTCGTCGTGGCAAAGCCATGACTGGTGCGAATAAGCGTCCGCTGAAGTCACTGGCTGACATGATCAAGGGTAAGGGGGGGCGCTTCCGCCAGAACCTGCTGGGCAAGCGGGTTGACTATTCGGGCCGCTCAGTCATCGTTGTCGGCCCACAGTTGAAACTGCACCAATGTGGCCTGCCGAAGAAGATGGCCCTCGAATTATTCAAGCCTTTCATATTCGAGCGTCTCGAAAAGATGGGTGTAGCCAGCACGATCAAGGCGGCGAAGAAAGAAGTTGAAGCTGAGACTGCCGTTGTCTGGGACATTCTTGAAGAAGTCATCCGCGAGCATCCAGTTCTCCTCAACCGTGCGCCGACGCTGCACCGCCTTGGCATTCAGGCCTTCGAGCCGGTGCTGATTGAGGGCAAGGCCATCCAGTTACACCCGCTGGTTTGTACGGCCTTCAACGCTGACTTTGATGGTGACCAGATGGCCGTGCACGTTCCTTTATCATTGGAAGCTCAAATGGAAGCGCGCACTTTGATGTTGGCATCGAACAACGTGCTGTCGCCAGCAAACGGTGCTCCAATCATTGTGCCGTCCCAGGACGTCGTACTTGGTCTTTATTACGCCTCCCGCGAGAATGCAGCGGCTAAAGGAACCGGGATGTCTTTTGTCGACGTTTCCGAAGTCTTGCGTGGAGTTGAGTCGCGCCATGTCGATTTGCACGCACGGGTCTCGGTGCGGCTTCGGGAATATGAGCGTGACGGCGATCAGTGGCGTGAAAAATTCGTGCGCTATTCCACGACAGCAGGCCGTGCCATCCTCTCCGAAATTCTCCCAAAGGGCTTGCCCTTCAAGGTTATCGACAAGCCGCTCAAGAAAAAGGAGATCTCCAAACTGATCGACGAGAGCTTCCGTCGTTGCGGCTTGAAAGACACGGTGGTGTTTGCCGACAAACTGATGCAGGCTGGCTTCCGCCTTGCAACGCGTGGCGGTATTTCAATTTGCATTGATGACATGCTGGTGCCTGGACAGAAGCAAGGCATCATTGAGGCGGCCGAAGTCGAGGTAAAAGAAATTGAAAAGCAATACACCTCAGGATTGGTTACTGTTGGTGAGCGTTACAACAAGGTCGTCGATATATGGGGGCGTGCTGGCGATCAGGTTGCCAAGGCGATGATGGATCAGTTACAACACCAGCGGGTCAAAGATGTCACGGGTAAGGAGGTTACTCAGGATTCATTCAACTCGATTTATATGATGGCCGACTCCGGTGCGCGCGGTTCCGCAGCTCAAATCCGTCAATTGGCCGGTATGCGCGGCCTGATGGCTAAGCCGGACGGTTCGATCATTGAAACACCGATTACTACCAATTTCCGCGAAGGTCTGAATGTTCTCCAGTACTTTATCTCTACCCACGGTGCACGAAAAGGTCTGGCTGACACCGCTTTGAAGACCGCCAACTCGGGGTATCTGACCCGCCGTCTGGTAGATGTGACGCAGGATCTGGTTGTCACTGAAGATGATTGTGGTACCACCTTTGGTTTCGCCATGAAGGCTTTGGTTGAAGGTGGAGAGGTAGTGGAGCCATTGCGAGAGCGCATCCTTGGCAGGGTTGTTATCACTGATGTCGTTCATCCCGACACTCAGGATGTGATTTTTCCCACGGGAACTCTTCTTGACGAGGACGCCGTCGATATGATCGAGAGGCTCGGCATAGATGAGGTTACGGTGCGGACACCATTGTCGTGCGAGACGCGTTACGGATTATGTGCAAAGTGCTATGGTCGTGATTTGGGACGTGGTTCGCTCGTCAATGCCGGTGAGGCAGTGGGTGTGATTGCAGCCCAGTCCATCGGCGAACCGGGTACGCAGCTGACGATGCGAACATTCCACGTCGGCGGTGCCGCTTCGCGTGCCGCAGCACAAAGCCAGATTGAAGCGAAAAGTGCAGGCACGATTCGCTTTTCTGCGACGATGCGCTATGTATCTAACCCGAAGAATGAGAAAATTGTTATCGCCAGATCTGCGGAGGTGTTGATTGCCGATGACCATGGCCGTGAGCGGGAGCGTCACAAGGTTCCCTACGGGGCAACCCTGTTAGTTGCAGATGGTGTGTCCGTGAAGCCAGGTGCCCAATTGGCAAACTGGGATCCGCACACACGTCCGATCGTTACAGAATATGCGGGTCTTGTCCGCTTCGAAAACGTTGAGAAAGGTGTCACCGTCGCCGAGCAGATGGATGAGGTGACCGGCCTAACTACCTTGGTGGTGATTGACCCGAAACGCGGGGCCAAGGCACAGGCGAAAGGTCTGCGGCCTCAAGTGAAGTTACTTGATGAGGCAGGCCAGGAGGTCAAGATTCATGGAACCGATCACTCCGTTGCCATTACCTTCCACGTCGGGTCGATCATCACTGTCAAGGATGGCCAGACAGTCAGTGTAGGTGAAGTTCTTGCGAGGATTCCGCAGGAGTCAGTGAAGACCCGTGATATTACCGGCGGCTTGCCTCGCGTTGCTGAACTGTTTGAGGCGCGCTCTCCGAAAGACGCAGGCATGCTGGCTGAGGTAACTGGGTCCGTGTCATTTGGCAAGGACACCAAGGGCAAGCAACGCCTGATCATTACCGAACTGGACGGCACTGCCCATGAGTACTTAATCCCGAAAGACAAGCATGTGATGGCTCATGACGGGCAAGTGGTCAATAAAGGCGAGGTGATCGTTGATGGCCCTGTAGATCCCCATGACATCCTTCGCTTGAAGGGTGTTGAAGAGCTGGCGCGTTACATCATTGATGAAGTACAGGATGTCTATCGATTGCAGGGGGTGAAGATCAACGACAAGCATATTGAAGTGATTGTTCGCCAAATGTTGCGCCGTGTTGTCATTATCGAACCAGGTGAGTCTCGTTTCATTCGAGAAGAGCAGGTGGAGCGCTCCGATGTATTAGACGAAAATGACCGATTGATCGCCGGGGACAAGCGGCCAGCTGAGTTTCAGTACATGTTGCTGGGTATTACCAAGGCCAGCCTGTCCACCGATTCATTCATATCTGCTGCATCCTTCCAAGAGACCACGCGTGTCCTGACCGAAGCGGCGATCATGGGCAAGCGTGACGAACTACGAGGCCTCAAGGAAAACGTTATTGTCGGACGACTGATTCCTGCTGGTACCGGTCTTGCATATCACCGCAATCGACGCATGCAAAGCACCGCAGAAGATTATCCTGGCAACACCATTGAAACAATGACATTAGAAAATGAGGGATCAGGCGAGCAAGTAAGTTGACGCCGGATGATCTCATCAATATAATTCCGCCTCTTTTTTGCGCCTTTGTCAGTGGCCGAAACAAGAGTAATTTGAGCGATAGACGAATCAGGAACGATAGCTATGCCGACCATTAATCAGCTTGTACGCAAGCCGCGTCAAGCGGAAAAGACGAAAAGTAAGGTCCCTGCACTGGAAAGTTGTCCAGCTAAGCGTGGCGTATGTACCCGCGTTTACACAACGACACCGAAAAAACCTAACTCTGCTTTACGTAAGGTTGCCAAGGTTCGCTTGACCAACGGATTCGAGGTTATCTCATACATTGGTGGTGAAGGGCATAATCTTCAGGAGCACTCCGTTGTTCTGATTCGTGGGGGGCGTGTCAAGGATCTACCGGGTGTTCGTTACCACGTCGTGCGTGGAAGCCTTGATACTCAGGGTGTCAAGGATCGCAAGCAGAGCCGTTCCAAGTATGGCGCTAAGCGTCCCAAGAAGGCTTAAGCCTTATTTGATTGGTTAGAGAGGTTGTCTTATGCCCCGTCGTAGAGAAGTTCCTAAGCGCGATATCCTGCCTGATCCTAAATTTGGCAATATCGAGGTTTCCAAGTTTGTTAATGTCATCATGGCGAGCGGAAAAAAATCGGTTGCCGAGCACATTGTCTATGGTGCATTTAGTGTGATCTCCAAGAAGAGTGGAAAGGATCCGGTAGAGGTCTTTTCGCTAGCGATCAATAATGTCAAGCCGGTCGTCGAAGTTAAAAGTCGTCGGGTAGGCGGCGCTAATTATCAGGTGCCTGTCGAGGTACGTCCATCGCGACGTCTTGCCCTTTCGATGCGCTGGATTCGTGAGGCGGCACGCAAGCGTAGCGAGAAGTCGATGGATCAGAGGTTGGCAACTGAGTTGCTCGAAGCCTCGGAAGGTCGTGGCGCTGCCATGAAAAAGCGCGAAGAAGTACACAGAATGGCTGAGGCCAACAAGGCCTTCTCGCATTTCCGGTTTTAATTTGACTATATTGTGCTGCCGGCCAAGTTGCCGGTTGGCTTTGTGGATAATCTGGCCATCTATACAGCGCCTTTGGGGGCATGATGGCCGGATGTAGAGAGACAGGTAAAACAAGTGGCCCGCAAGACTCCCATTGAGCGCTATCGCAACATAGGTATTTCTGCGCATATTGACGCAGGCAAGACCACGACGACCGAGCGTATTCTTTTCTACACTGGGGTTAATCACAAGATCGGTGAAGTGCATGATGGTGCGGCGACGATGGACTGGATGGAGCAGGAGCAGGAACGCGGCATCACCATTACTTCTGCTGCTACAACTTGCTTCTGGAAAGGCATGGACATGTCATTCCCGGAGCATCGTCTGAATATCATTGACACTCCGGGGCACGTTGACTTCACTATTGAGGTTGAGCGTTCGATGCGGGTGCTGGATGGTGCTTGCATGGTTTATTGTGCGGTCGGCGGGGTGCAACCGCAGTCTGAAACTGTGTGGCGTCAGGCTAACAAGTACAAGGTGCCGCGCCTTGCATTTGTTAACAAGATGGATCGTACCGGCGCCAACTTCTTCAAGGTCGTTGAGCAGATGAAGACCAGGCTCAGCGCGACGCCGGTTCCCATTGTGATCCCGATTGGCTCTGAAGACTCCTTTACCGGAGTGGTCGACCTTATCAAGATGAAGGCGATCATTTGGGATGAGGCATCCCAGGGTATGAAGTTCGACTACCGTGAAATCCCGGCTGAACTTCTGGAGACTGCCAAGACTTGGCGTGGGCAAATGGTTGAGGCCGCTGCTGAAGCTACCGAAGAGTTGATGAATGAGTATCTCGAAGCGGGTGAGTTATCCGAAGATAAAATCAAGCTTGGCCTTCGTACAAGAACCATCGCTTGCGAAATTCAGCCGATGCTCTGTGGTACCGCTTTCAAGAATAAGGGTGTACAGCGCATGCTTGACGCTGTGGTCGAGTTGCTTCCCTCACCGGTTGATATACCTCCTGTCGACGGCCTTGATGAAAGCGATCGGGAAGTTTCGCGAAGCGCCAACGACACCGAGAAATTCTCGGCTCTAGCATTCAAGCTGATGACTGATCCTTACGTGGGCCAGCTTACCTTTATCCGTGTCTATTCCGGTGTTTTGGCTTCTGGCTCAACGGTGTATAACCCGGTTAAGGGGAAAAAAGAGCGTATTGGCCGCATTCTCCAAATGCATGCCAATAATCGTGAAGAGATCAAGGAAGTCCTCGCCGGTGACATCGCTGCTTGCGTCGGGCTGAAAGAAGTAACAACTGGTGAGACCTTGTGCGACCCAGATGCTCCGATTATTCTTGAGCGGATGATTTTCCCGGAGCCTGTCATTCACGTTGCTGTTGAGCCGAAGACCAAGGCCGACCAGGAGAAAATGGGTATAGCGCTTAATCGCTTGGCTCAAGAAGATCCATCGTTCCGTGTGCGGACTGACGAAGAGTCTGGTCAGACCATTATCTCCGGTATGGGTGAGTTGCACTTGGAGATTATTGTTGATCGAATGAAGCGCGAATTCAACGTTGAGGCGAATGTTGGTGCGCCTCAAGTGGCTTATCGCGAAGCAATTCGTAAGGCGGTTGAGCAAGAAGGTAAATTCGTCAAACAATCTGGTGGCCGAGGTCAATATGGTCACGTTTGGATCAAGTTAGAGCCGAACGAGCAAGGCAAGGGTTATGAGTTTGTTGATGCCATTAAGGGTGGGACAGTTCCTCGCGAGTACATTCCTGCGGTAGATAAGGGCTTGCAGGAAACCTTGCCTAACGGCGTACTTGCTGGCTTCCCGGTTGTGGATGTCAAGGTAACACTCTTCGACGGCTCGTACCATGATGTTGATTCGAACGAGAATGCATTTAAAATGGCCGCCTCAATGGCATTCAAGGATGCCATGCGCAAGGCTAGTCCGGTACTACTCGAACCTATGATGGCTGTTGAAGTGGAAACCCCCGAAGATTACATGGGTAATGTTATGGGTGATCTTTCCGGTCGTCGTGGCATGATACAAGGCATGGAAGATTTGCCTGGTGGCATCAAGGCGATCAAAGCCGAGGTTCCCTTGGCGGAAATGTTCGGTTATTCCACTCAGTTGCGTTCCCTTTCACAGGGGCGTGCCACCTATTCAATGGAATTCAAGCACTACAGCGAGGCGCCGAAGAACGTCGCCGAAGCCGTCATCAACAAGAAGTAACATTGTTCTTTTAAGGAATCGAAATGGCAAAAGGCAAATTTGAGCGAACGAAGCCGCATGTGAATGTGGGGACGATTGGGCACGTGGATCATGGCAAGACGACGTTGACGGCGGCGATCACATCGGTGCTGTCGGCGAAGTTTGGTGGGGAGGCGAAGGCCTACGACCAGATTGATGCAGCGCCGGAAGAGAAGGCGCGGGGCATCACCATCAACACGGCGCACGTTGAATACGAGACGGCAAACCGTCACTATGCGCACGTTGACTGTCCGGGGCATGCTGACTACGTCAAGAACATGATCACGGGTGCTGCCCAGATGGACGGTGCGATCTTGGTGGTTTCGGCCGCTGACGGCCCGATGCCGCAGACTCGTGAACACATCCTGCTGGCCCGTCAGGTCGGTGTCCCCTTTATCATCGTCTTCATGAACAAGTGCGACATGGTGGACGATGCCGAACTGCTCGAACTCGTCGAAATGGAAGTGCGCGAACTGCTCAGCAAGTACGACTTTCCGGGCGACGACATCCCGATCGTCAAGGGTTCCGCCCTGAAGGCCATGGAAGGCGACAAAGGCGAACTCGGCGAGTTGGCCATTCTTCAGTTGGCGGAAGCGCTGGATAGCTACATTCCCACCCCCGAGCGCGCCATCGACAAACCCTTCCTGATGCCCATCGAAGACGTCTTCTCCATCTCAGGTCGCGGCACTGTCGTGACCGGTCGGGTTGAGCGTGGCGTCGTCAAGGTTGGCGAAGAAATTGAAATCGTCGGTATCCGTCCCACCGTCAAGACCACCTGTACCGGTGTCGAAATGTTCCGCAAGCTGCTCGACCAGGGGCAGGCGGGCGACAACGTCGGCGTGCTGCTGCGCGGTACCAAGCGTGAAGAAGTTGAGCGTGGTCAGGTGCTGGCCAAGCCGGGCTCCATCACCCCGCACACTCATTTCGTCGCCGAAGTCTATGTTCTGTCGAAGGACGAAGGTGGCCGTCATACCCCGTTCTTCAACGGCTACCGTCCGCAGTTCTACTTTCGGACGACGGACGTGACCGGGGCGTGCGAACTGCCGGCGGGGATCGAGATGGTGATGCCGGGTGACAACGTGCAGATGACGGTGAAGCTGATTGCGCCGATCGCGATGGAAGACGGACTGCGCTTCGCCATCCGCGAAGGTGGCCGTACCGTCGGCGCCGGCGTCGTCGCAAAAATCGTCGAGTAATCTGTTGCTTTTCTAACGAAAGGGCAGGATAATTCCGCCCTTTCGTTTTTTGTCGCCGCAAGGCGCTTGCTCTTTGAGGATCAAACATGCAAAACCAGAAAATCCGCATTCGACTGAAAGCTTTTGACTATCGGTTGATTGACCAATCAGCCATGGAGATTGTGGATACTGCAAAGCGAACTGGCGCGGTTGTGCGAGGCCCGGTTCCGTTGCCTACTAGGATAGAGCGATTCAACCTCCTCCGTTCCCCGCACGTCAATAAGACGTCACGAGATCAATTCGAAATTCGAACCCACCTTCGTCTCATGGACATCATTGATCCGACGGATAAGACTGTCGATGCTTTGATGAAGCTAGATCTTCCAGCAGGCGTTGATGTGGAAATTAAATTGCAGTAGCCGTTGCTTGCAAGTGGTCGGTCTAGCCGGCTGACAGTTTTTGGTGTAACTACCCGGCCAATCGTAGCCGGATTTAGGAGAAAACAATGGGTTTAGGACTTGTAGGGCGCAAGGTCGGCATGACGCGCATCTTTACCGAGGATGGTTCTAGCGTTCCGGTGACGGTGCTCGACGTGTCGAACAACAGAATTGCGCAAGTCAAGACACAGGCTAAGGATGGTTATTCCGCCATCCAAGTTACCTTTGGAAAACGCCGTGTCTCGCGTGTTGCCAAGCCGGAAGCCGGCCACTTCGCGAAAGCGGGTGTGGAGGCCGGCGCAGCACTGATGGAATTCACCATTCCCGAGTCAGGTGCCACTGGCTTCAAGCCGGGTGATGCACTGAATGTGGCCCTTTTTACAGTCGGTCAAAAGGTTGACATCACCGGAACCACGATTGGAAAAGGCTTCGCGGGTTCGATTAAGCGACATCATTTTTCGTCCAACCGCGCTTCTCACGGCAACTCGGTGTCACATAACGCACCTGGTTCGATCGGCATGGCGCAGGATCCGGGTCGTGTGTTCCCCGGAAAGCGTATGGCCGGTCATCTAGGGGATGTTCGTCGTACCACCCAAAATCTTGAAGTGGTCAGAGTTGATGAAGCCCGCCAACTTCTTTTGATTAAAGGCGCTGTGCCGGGTGCTCGCGGTGGTGATGTCGTGGTTCGTCCTGCAGTCAAAGCTGCCGGCTCAGATATGTGAGCGCGTCTATGGAACTAAAATTAATTAATGAGCAAGGTCAGGCTGTTACTACAGTCAGCGTATCAGAAGGCTTGTTTGGTCGCGATTACAACGAGGCATTGGTGCATCAACTAGTGGTTGCCTATCAAGCTAATGCGCGCGCCGGTAACCGTGCTCAGTTGACGCGAGGGGAAGTCAAACATAGCACCAAAAAGCCATGGAAACAGAAAGGTACTGGTAGGGCTCGTATTGGCATGACATCGAGCCCCCTGTGGCGTAGCGGTGGTCGTGCTTTCCCAAGCTCACCTGAAGAAAACTTCACTCACAAGGTTAACCGCAAGATGTATCGTGCAGGTTTAGTGGCCATCCTCTCGCAACTTGCGCGCGAAGATCGTCTTACGGTTGTAGAAAGCTTCACTGTAGAAGCGCCAAAGACTCGCTTGGTTGCAATAAAGCTGAAAGAACTTGGGATTGAGTCTGCTCTGCTGGTTACTGACAATCTTGATGACAATCTAATGCTGGCTTCCCGTAATTTGCCGAACCTGCTCGTTCTTGAGCCGAAACAGGCAGATCCCCTTTCCTTGATTCGTTTTCCGCGCGTACTGATTACCAAGGGTGCCGTGACCAAACTTGAGGAGCTGCTGGGATGAATGCAATCCAATTCAAGCAAGAACGTCTGTATCAGGTGCTACTGGCCCCCCAGATTTCCGAGAAGGCCACTATGCTCGCTGAAAAGAATAATCAGGTTGTATTTGTTGTTGCTCCCGATGCAACCAAGCCGGAAATCAAGGCAGCTGTTGAGATGCTCTTCAAGGTGCGTGTGAATGCGGTCCAGGTCGCCAATGCCAAAGGAAAGGTCAAGCGCGTGGGGCGCACCATGGGGCGTCGTAGCGATGTGCGCAAAGCATTTGTTTCGCTTGAGTCTGGTCAGGAAATCAATTTTGCAGAGGGGGTTGCATAAATGGCGCTGGTGAAAGTCAAACCCACATCTGCCGGGCGACGTGGCCTCGTAAAGGTTGTCAATCCCAGTTTGCACAAGGGAGGGCCATTTGATGCGCTCACCGAAAAGCAGACCAGCAAGGCTGGACGCAACAATCACGGCCATATTACGACACGCCACCAAGGGGGTGGTCATAAACAACACTATCGGGTCATCGACTTCAAGCGCAACAAGGACGGGATCGTTGCTAAGGTCGAGCGCCTGGAGTACGACCCGAATCGCTCGGCCAATATCGCATTGCTGTGCTACGCAGATGGTGAGCGTCGTTACATCATTGCTGCCAAGGGCATGGTCGTAGGGCAAGAGATTATGAGTGGCCCAGAAGCTCCCATCAAGTCGGGAAATTCTCTGCCGATTCGCAATATTCCTGTCGGCAGCACAATTCACTGCATAGAGATGATGCCTGGTAAGGGAGCCCAAATGGCACGCGCAGCAGGTACTTCAGTCCAGTTGTTGGCGCGCGAAGGCACTTATGCTCAGGTTCGTTTGCGCTCAGGTGAAATCCGGCGTGTCCATATCGAGTGCCGTGCCACGATCGGCGAGGTAGGTAATGAAGAAAACAACCTTCGTAAGATTGGCAAGGCGGGAGCTAATCGCTGGCGCGGTATTCGCCCAACAGTTCGCGGTACAGCAATGAACCCGATCGACCACCCGCATGGGGGTGGTGAAGGTCGTACAGGCGAAGGCCGGGTACCGGTGAGTCCGTGGGGACAACCGACTAAAGGCTATCGTACTCGCAGCAACAAGCGCACCGACAATATGATTGTCCAGCGCCGTCATAAGCGCTAAGAGGTAAGACATGGCACGTTCAATTAAAAAAGGTCCGTTCGTAGACGATCACTTGATCAAGAAGGTCGATACAGTCCGCGCTTCGAATGACAAGCGCCCGATCAAGACCTGGTCGCGCCGGTCGACGATTCTTCCGGACTTCATCGGCCTGACCATCGCGGTCCACAACGGTAAGCAGCATATTCCTGTCTATGTTTCGGAAAATATGGTTGGTCACAAGCTTGGTGAATTTGCATTGACGCGCACCTTCAAGGGACACGCGGCGGGCAAAAAGGCGAAGAAGTAAGGATATGTCAATGGAAACTAACGCTATCCTGCGGGGAGTTCGTCTCTCCGCTCAAAAAGGGCGGTTGGTAGCCGATCTTGTTCGCGGCAAGACGGTAGATCAAGCTCTTAGCATACTTGCCTTTTCCCCCAAAAAAGGTGCTGTTATAGTCAAAAAAGTGCTTGAGTCGGCTATTGCCAATGCTGAGCATAACAATGGTGCTGACATTGATGTGCTGAAAGTGACGCAGATACACGTCGAGCAGGGAACGGTACTCAAGCGTTTTACGGCGCGTGCAAAAGGCCGTGGAAATCGCATCAGCAAACAGACCTGCCACATCTACGTGACAGTCGGAGAATAAGGAACTCACATGGGACAAAAGATTCATCCGACCGGCTTCCGTCTCTCTGTCACGCGTGACTGGACCTCGCGCTGGTTCGCCAACAGCAAGTCATTTGCCTCGATGCTGCAAGAGGATATTGCGGTACGTGACTATCTGAAGAAAAAATTGGCTCACGCATCTGTAGGCCGAGTCGTGATTGAGCGCCCTGCGAAGAATGCTCGTGTTACGGTATTCAGTGCGCGGCCTGGGGTAGTTATTGGTAAGAAGGGCGAGGACATCGAACAACTTAAGGCTGATCTACAGCGTCGTATGGGTGTTCCAGTTCATGTAAACATTGAAGAAATCCGCAAGCCCGAAGTTGATGCACAGTTGATCGCCGATTCGATTGCACAACAACTTGAAAAGCGCATCATGTTCCGTCGTGCGATGAAGCGTGCGATGCAAAACGCGATGCGTCTCGGTGCTCAGGGCATAAAGATCATGAGCGCAGGCCGCCTGAATGGTGCAGAAATTGCGCGAACGGAATGGTACCGGGAGGGCCGAGTCCCGCTTCATACCTTACGCGCCGAAATTGACTACGGAACCTCGGAAGCCAAGACAACCTACGGGATTATCGGTATCAAGGTATGGGTTTTCAAAGGTGAAACAGCAGCGCGCGGTGAAGTGGCTACCCCAAACGATCAGGGAGGGGATGAACCGGCTAAGCGAGCACGTCGCACGGCCAAGCCAGGTCCCACCTCAAACGAAGGCGATACCAAGCTGACTCCGCGCCGCACCACCAAAAAAGCCGAAGCGCAAGGAAGCGAGACAAGGTTTGAATCGACGGTAGCGGCAGGGACTCCGTCCAAGTCTCCTGCAAAGCGCGTTCGCAAGACAACATCAACCAAGGCCAGTACTGATATGTCGGGCCAGGGTGAGAAGGAGTAATGCAGCATGTTGCAACCGGCACGTAGAAAATATCGCAAGGAACAAAAGGGGCGCAATACGGGTCTGGCGACTCGTGGCACCAAAGTTAGCTTTGGTGAATATGGCCTCAAGGCAACCGGCAGGGGTCGCCTGACGGCACGGCAAATCGAAGCAGCCCGACGTGCAATGACACGCCACATCAAGCGGGGGGGGAGAATCTGGATTCGGATTTTCCCGGACAAGCCGATTTCCCAAAAGCCCGCTGAGGTCCGTATGGGTAACGGTAAGGGAAACCCGGAATACTGGGTGGCCGAAATTCAGCCGGGCAAGGTCTTATACGAAATGGATGGTGTTGATGAGGGTTTGGCGCGCGAGGCTTTCGGGCTGGCTTCCGCCAAACTGCCGATTGCTACCACCTTTGTTACACGTCATTTGAGTTGAGCGGGGACAGGTGATGAAAGCGACCGAATTGAGAAACAAGAGCGATGATGATCTGAATAATGAATTGCTCGATCTACGCAAGGCACAGTTTTCGCTGCGCATGCAACTTGCAACGCAACAACTCAGCAATAGCAGCCAGTTAGGCAAGTTGAGGAAAGATGTAGCACGTGTCAAAACAATTCAGCACGAGAGGGCGACTGCAAAATGAACCAGGCAAGCCAGTCAATGCACCGCACCCTTGAAGGGCGTGTGGTGAGCGATAAGATGCAGAAAACGGTGACGGTTTTGATTGAGCGGCGCGTCAAACACCCCGTGATCGGCAAGGTAATGATTCGGTCGAAAAAGTATCACGCTGATGTAAACGGACTAATCGCCGGAGCGGGAGATCTCGTTCAGATTGAAGAATGTGCGCCGATCTCGAAGACAAAAGCTTGGCGTATCAGCAAGGTGGTCGAAAAGGCTCGCGCTGTCTGATATATATAGATATTGTATATATATCTTGACACCAGGCCTCTAGATTCATATAATCTCACCTCTTTTGTGTGTGGCTGACAGTAGGTAACTTCTCCTGCGGCAAATAAGCCCCCTCGATTTCTAGCAGGGGTTCCAAAACTGACTGCGCGTCCGGTGATACGGGGGCAGGTTAAGTTGGAGTAGAAATAATGATTCAAATGCAGTCACGGCTTGATGTTGCCGACAACACTGGTGCGCGTTCAGTCATGTGCATCAAGGTCATGGGCGGGTCAAAGCGTCGTTATGCTGGTATCGGCGACATTATCAAGGTCAGCATCAAGGATGCTGCGCCGCGTGGTCGCGTCAAGAAGGGTGAGGTCTACAGTGCGGTTGTCGTGCGTACTGCTAAAGGCGTTCGCCGTTCGGATGGCTCCCTGATTAAGTTCGACGATAACGCTGCGGTTTTGCTCAATAACAAGCTAGAACCGATCGGTACGCGCATCTTTGGGCCCGTAACAAGAGAGTTGCGTAGCGAGCGCTTCATGAAGATCGTCTCGCTTGCTCCCGAAGTGCTTTAAGGCAAGGCGGATAGGATCTCAGCATGGAAAAAATTCGTAAAGGCGACGACGTAGTGGTGACGACTGGTCGCGACAAGGGTAAGCGTGGAACGGTCCTGCATTGTCTCGATAATCACTACTTGTTGGTTGAGGGTGTGAATCGCGTCAAGAAACATACGAAGCCGAATCCTATGAAGGGGCAGACTGGAGGCATCATCGAGAAGGAGATGCCGATTCATCTGTCCAACGTAGCGCTCTTCAATGCGGCTACCCAAAAGGGTGCCCGTGTAGGTTTCAAGTTACTTGAGGATGGCCGGAAGGTCCGTATTTTCAAGCCGACTGGCGAACAGGTTGAGGCGTAAGGAATAATCATGGCGCGCTTGCAAGAGTTCTATAAAAACGAAGTTATGCCTCAACTGCGAGAGCAGTTCAATTATGGTTCAGTCATGGAAATACCTCGGATCACCAAGATAACCCTCAATATGGGGGTGGGTGAGGCGGTGGTGGATAAAAAAATCCTTGAGAATGCAGTTGGTGACATGGTGAAGATCGCCGGGCAGAAGCCCGTCGTCACCAAGGCCCGCAAAGCTATTGCTGGTTTCAAGATTCGTGAGGGCTACCCTATAGGTTGCATGGTGACACTGCGTGGAACGAGAATGTATGAGTTTCTCGATCGTCTCGTCAGTATCGCCATGCCACGGATTCGGGACTTTCGCGGTATTCCGGGCACTAAAGGTTTTGATGGTCGCGGCAATTACAACATTGGTGTCAAAGAGCAAATCATCTTTCCTGAGATTGAGTACGACAAGGTTGATGCGCTTCGTGGCATGAATATCAGCATTACTACTACGGCGAAGACTGACGAAGAAGCAAAAGCGCTTCTGACGGCATTCAAATTCCCCTTCAAGAATTGAGGGTTATATGGCGAAACTATCACTGATCAATCGTGAGGCCAAGCGGGCAAAAATGGTTGCCAAGTATGCTGTGAAACGCGCAGAACTGCTGGCAATCGTAAATAACGCAGGGTTGGACGATGAGGAGCGTATGCAGGCTCGTCTAAAATTTCAACAATTGCCGCGTGATTCCAGTCCTGTGAGGCAGCGCGGACGCTGTGCCTTGACTGGGCGGCCACGTGGTGTATTCAGAAAGTTTGGTCTATGTCGTCTCAAGTTGCGCGAGTTTGCCATGCGTGGCGAAGTGCCGGGCATGATCAAGGCTAGTTGGTGAGGAGCTAATAATGAGCATGACAGATCCAGTAGCCGACATGTTGACACGCATCCGCAATGGTCAGATGGCAGAAAAGCTAGGCGTCACGATGCCCTCCTCGAAATTGAAGGAGGCAATCGCCAAAGTATTGAAAGACGAAGGCTACATTGAGGACTTCGCTATCCGTAAAGCGGACGGTAAGGCCGAGCTTGACATCGAATTGAAATATTATGCCGGTCGTCCTGTAATTGAGCGTATCGAACGTATATCCAAGCCTGGTTTGCGCGTCTACCGCAGTAAGCTGGAATTACCCAAAGTCATGAATGGTCTGGGTATCGCCATCGTTTCCACCCCAAAGGGTGTAATGACTGACCGGATGGCACGTAGTGCCAACGTCGGCGGCGAAGTCCTGTGTATTGTGGCGTAAGGAGTAAGACATGTCCCGAATCGCCAAAAATCCAGTAATCCTGCCCAAGGGCGTTGAAGTTTCGGTTTCTTCCAGTGGGATCATAATGAAAGGCCCGCTCGGGACGATGACCCAATTCGTTCTCCCCTCTGTCAAAGTTGAGCAGGAGGGTGAGTCCTTGGTTTGTCGTGAGATTGAAGGTCAACCTAATGCGTCTGCCATGTCAGGCACCATGCGCGCTCTGGTGAGCAACATGGTGACAGGCGTGACCAAGGGGTTCGAAAAGAAGCTGTCCCTGGTAGGTGTTGGCTACAAGGCGCAGGCGCAAGGAGCTAAGCTCAACCTTTCGCTCGGTTATTCTCACCCGATTGTCCATGAAATGCCGAATGGCATCAAGGTGGAAACACCGACTCAGACAGAAATCTTGATTAAAGGTATTGACCGACAACTGGTTGGTCAGGTGGCCGCGGAAGTTCGTGCCTATCGTCCTCCCGAGCCCTATAAGGGCAAGGGGGTGCGTTACAGCGACGAAGTGGTGGTGATCAAGGAAACAAAGAAAAAATAACGCTGCCTAGCAAGCAATATTTAAAGGTCGAATCATGGACAAAAAAGAGTCTCGCCTGCGTAGGGCGCGCAAAACCCGCGCCAAGATTGCGGAGCTCAAGGTGTTTAGGCTTTGCATTCATCGTTCAAATTGCCACATATATGCACAGGTTTATTCAAGCTGTGGGACCAAGGTTCTGGCATCTGCCAGCACGGTCGAGCCGGATGTACGCACACAGCTGCCGAATGGCGGGAACATAGACGCGGCGAAGGTGGTAGGCAAGTTGATTGCCGAGCGCGCGAAGGCACAGGGTGTAACCGAAGTGGCATTTGATCGGTCCGGGTTCAGGTATCACGGACGTGTCAAGGCATTGGCCGAAGCGGCCCGTGAAGGTGGGCTGCAGTTTTGAGTCCGGCTAAAGAGCGAGATTGATATGGTAAAACCGCAAACAAAAAAACAGCAGCAAGCTTCTGAAGAGCGTGATGACGGCTTGCGTGAAAAGATGGTCGCAATCAACCGTGTTACCAAGGTTGTCAAGGGTGGTCGAATCCTCGGTTTCGCAGCTCTGACCGTCGTTGGTGATGGTGACGGCGGGGTCGGCATGGGCAAGGGTAAGGCCCGTGAAGTGCCGGTAGCCGTACAAAAAGCGATGGATGAAGCTCGTCGCAAGCTGGCGAAGGTTAGCCTGCGAGACGGAACCCTACACCACCCAGTTACCGGCAAGCATGGTGCTACTACCGTGTTGATGTCGCCCGCGGCAGCAGGTACTGGCGTCATTGCTGGTGGTCCTATGCGTGCCGTATTCGAAGTCATGGGTGTGACCGATGTGGTAGCCAAAGCGATTGGCTCAACCAATCCCTATAACCTGGTGCGCGCAACCATCAAGGCTTTGATGGCCATGAACACCCCGGCCGAAATTGCCGCCAAACGTGGCAAGACGGTTCAGGAAATTCTGGAGGCGTAATCATGGCTGAAAAGAAACTCAAGGTGACCCTTGTTAAAAGTGTCATTGGTACCAAACAAGATCATCGTGCGACCGTGCGTGGCTTGGGTTTGCGCCGCATCAATCACACCACTGAGTTGTGGGATACGCCGGCGATTCGGGGCATGATCAAGAAGATTGCTTATCTAGTGAAGTGCGAGGGTTAAGGAATGCGCCTCAATAAATTGAATCCGGCCAATGGTGCCAAGCACGCTGCAAAGCGAGTGGGCCGTGGTATCGGCAGTGGCTTGGGCAAGACAGCCGGGCGTGGCCACAAGGGTCAGAAGTCACGTGCTGGTGGTTTTCATAAAGTGGGCTTTGAGGGTGGGCAGATGCCGTTGCAGCGCCGCCTTCCTAAGCGCGGATTCATTTCATTGACCGCGTCGCGCAATGCAGAAGTTCGCCTCTCCGAACTGGAGAAGCTGCCTGTTGAGGACGTCGACTTACTAACACTCATGCAGGCTGGGATCATCCCAGCCGACAGCCTCTCAGCGAAAGTGATCCTCTCTGGCAAGTTGACTCGCAAAGTCAATTTGAAAGGGGTCGGGGTTACCAAAGGTGCCCGTACTGCCATTGAAGCTGCGGGTGGATCCGTAGCAGATATCGCAGCAGCGGCCTAAAAGAAAGGGCGGGAATAGACTGTGGCCAATGCCACCACAGAGCCACTTGCGCTCGGCAAAGCAGGCAAGTTCGGCGACCTCTGGCGCCGACTCTGGTTTTTGCTTGGTGCTCTTGCCGTCTATCGGATAGGCGCTCACATACCAGTGCCAGGCATCGACCCAGTACAACTCGCCGAGCTTTTTAACTCCCAGCAGGGAGGGATTCTCGGCGTTTTCAACCTATTTTCCGGAGGTGCGTTGTCGCGTTTCACGATTTTCGCGCTCGGGATAATGCCGTACATTTCCTCGTCCATCATCATGCAGTTGATGGCAATTGCGATTCCCAGCCTTGAACAGTTGAAAAAGGAAGGCGAAGCTGGCCGCAGGAAGATCACACAGTACACTCGATACGGTACGGTCGGACTCGCCCTCTTCCAGGCGATTGGTATCGCTATTGCTATTGAATCTCAGCCTGGCTTGGTAATTGATCCAGGGATGATGTTCCGGCTCACAACCGTCATGACGCTAGTAACGGGAACGATGTTCCTTATGTGGCTAGGGGAGCAGATTACCGAGCGTGGTTTAGGTAACGGCATTTCGATGATCATTTTTGCAGGTATTGCTGCGGGTTTGCCGAATGCTCTTGGTGGTCTCTTTGAACTGGTCCGTACCGGCGCAATGCACCCGCTCACTTCAATCGTGATCTGCTTTCTTGTGGTGGTGGTTACTGGTTTTGTTGTGTTCGTAGAGCGTGGTCAGCGGAAAATTCTGGTCAATTACGCTAAGCGACAAGTAGGAAACAAGGTGTACGGTGGTCAGAGTTCTCACCTTCCGCTTAAATTGAACATGTCAGGGGTGATTCCACCGATCTTTGCATCATCAATCATCCTTTTCCCAGCGACTGCGGCCAGCTGGTTTGCTGCAAGTGAGGGCATGACTTGGCTTAAGGATATTGCCGCCACCCTGTCGCCAGGCCAACCTATTTACGTTTTGCTTTATGCAACTGCGATAATTTTTTTCTGCTTCTTTTATACGGCGCTCGTATTCAACTCAAAAGAGACTGCTGAAAATCTGAAGAAGAGTGGGGCTTTCGTGCCTGGGTATCGGCCTGGCGATCAGACTGCCAAGTATATCGACAAGATACTAATGCGCCTCACGCTGGTCGGTGCCATATACATCACCTTAGTCTGCCTGCTGCCCGAATTTCTCATCCTGAAATGGAACGTGCCTTTCTATTTTGGGGGCACATCACTGCTGATTATCGTGGTTGTCACCATGGATTTCATGTCACAGGTTCAGGCTTACATCATGTCGCACCAGTACGAAAGCTTGCTTAAGAAGGCAAACTTCAAAGGTGGTGGTTTACCTTTGCGCTGATAGTTGATCAACGTTGGGAATAAATGGCGAAAGAAGGCGTCATCGAAATGCAGGGAGAGGTTCTGGAAAACCTCCCCAATGCGACCTTCCGGGTGAAGCTCGAAAATGGTCACATTGTTTTGGGTCATATTTCCGGAAAAATGAGGATGCACTATATCCGTATCCTCCCAAGTGACAAGGTGACGGTGCAGCTAACGCCGTATGATTTGAACAAAGCGCGAATTGTATTCCGCGCTAAATAAAGCAATTTTGCGGAGATAGAAATGAGAGTCCAGGCTTCAGTTAAGCGCATTTGTCGCAAATGCAAAATTATTCGCCGCCACGGCGTGGTTCGTGTGATTTGTACCGACCCGCGCCACAAGCAGCGCCAAGGTTGAAAACTAATCTGTTTTCTTTTACAATCACCGGTTCGAATTTTGACCGGCGACACCCATAGGACGTAGGGACAAGGTAAGCATATGGCCCGTATAGCAGGCGTAAATATTCCGAATCATCAGCATACCGAAATCGCATTGACAGCGATTTATGGTATTGGCCGCACACGTGCGCAAAAAATCTGTGACGCTGCGGGTGTCAAGCGCGCTACCAAGATCAAGGATCTATCCGAGACCGACATGGATCGTTTACGCGAAGAGGTTGGCAGGTTCGTGGTAGAGGGTGATCTCCGTCGCGAAGTGACCATGAGCATCAAGCGACTCATGGATCTTGGCTGCTACCGTGGTGTGCGTCATCGCCGTGGTCTCCCGGTACGTGGTCAGCGTACGCGTACTAATGCCCGCACTCGCAAAGGACCGCGCAAGTCGGTTGCCGGCGCGAAGAAATAATCAGCTAGGTAAATAATCATGGCCAAAACGACCACCAAAGTACGGAAGAAGGTCAAGAAAAACGTCGCAGAAGGCATTGCGCACGTTCATGCCTCCTTCAATAACACTATCATCACCATCACTGATCGTCAGGGCAATGCCCTGTCGTGGGCAACTTCGGGTGGTGCTGGCTTCAAGGGTTCGCGCAAGTCGACGCCCTTTGCCGCACAGGTGGCTGCCGAGGCAGCAGGGAAAGCTGCTCAGGAGTGCGGCATCAAAAACCTTGAGGTGCGCATCAAGGGTCCTGGTCCCGGCCGTGAATCTGCTGTCCGTGCGCTCAATGCTATTGGCATCAAAATAAGCAGCATTACGGATATCACCCCGATCCCGCACAACGGTTGCCGGCCACCCAAGCGCCGTCGCATCTAAGCACAAGTTAGGAGTTAGTCAATTGGCCCGCAATCTCGATCCAAAATGCCGCCAGTGCCGTCGTGAGGGTGAAAAACTCTTCATCAAAGGCGAAAAGTGTTTTACCGACAAGTGTTCCATCGAACGCCGTTCTTATGCCCCAGGCCAGCACGGTCAAAAATCCGGTCAGCGTCTGTCTGGCTATGGTCAGCAGTTGCGCGAAAAACAGAAGATTCGTCGTCTGTATGGAATTCTAGAGCGACAGTTCCGCAAGATTTTCGCCGAAGCAAGCCGTCGCAAGGGCCAAACCGGTGAGAATCTCCTGCAACTCCTGGAGGGGCGTTTGGATTCCGTGGCCTACCGCATGGGCTTCGGCGCTTCCCGCGCTGAGTCGCGCCAGATAGTTCGGCACAATGGTGTCATGGTCAATGGTAAACGGGTGAATATTCCTTCGTTCAACGTCAGCCCTGGTGATACCATTCAACTGACTGATGCAGCTCGTGTGCATCTGCGTACCAAGGCCGCGATTGAAGCTGCCGATTCTCGCGGTTTCCCCGAGTGGATTGAGGTCGATGTCAAGGCCGGCAAAGGTGTATTCAAGGCATATCCGGCTCGTGACGAACTGCCGCCTTCCATCAAGGAAGGCCTCGTGGTCGAGTTGTATTCGCGTTAATTCCATTCTCATGTGCCTAGGGTATTTAGCCCGGGCGCATGTTTCCATTTGAGGAACGAAGATGCAAAGTCACGTGCTTCTGAAACCCCGCATCATCGATGTCCAAGCCCTGTCGCCGTTGCATGCCCGAGTCGTCATGGAACCCTTCGAACGGGGTTTTGGACATACGCTAGGCAACGCCCTACGCCGCATTCTGCTCTCGTCGATGCCTGGCGCTGCACCCACCGAAATTACCATCGACGGCGTATTGCACGAGTACTCCACCCTGGAAGGCGTGCGTGAGGACGTGGTTGACATCATGCTCAACCTCAAGGGAGTGGTGATGCGTCTACACAATCGCGGGGAGTCCATGCTGACCCTCTCCAAAAAGGGCGACGGGACGGAAACGGTCGTTACCGCAGCCGACATCCAGACCGGCCACGATATCGAGATCATCAATCCGGACCACGTCATTGCCCATCTGGCTCCCGGTGGCAAGCTTGACATGCAGATTAAGGTTGAAGCCGGCCGTGGCTATGTGCCCGCCAATGTCCGTCTGGCCGCGAAAGAAAACAAGACGATTGGCCGCATCCTGATGGATGCCTCCTTCAGCCCGGTCCGCCGTGTCAGCTATCAGGTCGAAGCTGCGCGCGTCGAGCAACGTACCGATCTCGACAAGCTGATCATTGATATCGAGACCAATGGCGCCATTGATCCCGAAGAGTCGATCCGCTACGCGGCCGGCATCCTGATGGATCAACTTTCGATCTTCTCAGATCTTGAAGGCACACCCATCTCGATCGAGCCGCCAAAGCAGTCGACCGTTGCACCGATTCTGCTGCGTCCGGTTGATGACCTTGAACTGACGGTTCGTTCGGCGAACTGCCTGAAGGCGGAGAACATTTACTACATCGGCGACCTGATCCAGCGTACCGAGACCGAGCTGCTGAAAACGCCAAACCTTGGCCGCAAGTCGCTGAACGAGATCAAGGAAGTGCTCGCTTCACGCGGCTTGACACTGGGCATGAAGCTGGAAAACTGGCCGCCCGTCGGCCTGGAAAAAATGGGCTAAAACAGCCCTGAAATCACAAATAACAATTAACCGGCCACTTGCATAGCGCGGTGGCCGCACAAGTGAAAGGAAGTCATCATGCGTCACGGTAATGGATTGCGGAAACTCAATCGTACCTCTTCTCACCGCCAAGCGATGCTGCGCAACATGGCGGTCTCCCTGCTGCGCCACGAAGCCATCAAGACCACGCTGCCGAAGGCAAAAGAACTGCGTCGTGTCGTCGAGCCGCTCATCACCCTTGGCAAGAAGCCGTCGCTGGCCAATCGCCGCCTGGCATTCGATCGTACGCGTGATCGCGACATCGTCGGCAAGTTGTTCGATGTTCTTGCCCCGCGCTTTGCCAGCCGCAATGGCGGTTACCTGCGCATCCTGAAAATGGGTTTCCGCGTCGGTGACAACGCACCGATGGCGTATGTTGAACTGCTCGACCGTCCGGAAGGCGGCGAGACCGGCGAAGCAGCTACGGCAGAATAAATTCTCGGCAATCCCTAGTAAAAGCCGGCGTCAGCCGGCTTTTTCGTTGTGCGCCCAGCATCCAGCATGGGCGCGATCTTGGAGGTGAAAGTCCTCTCGTAAGTTGGCCACAGCAAACGTAAGCGTCCAATCGTTCCACCTATGCTTCTGGGGTAGCTGCGTATTTCGCGCCATCGTGACCGGTGATTTCGCCAAAGCGTGACCGACGTTTCACGGAAGCGTGACCGCGATTTCGCGGTGATCGTGACCGATGGCAGGTGTGCTGTATGCCCGAGTTCGACAGTTAAACGTGCAAGTAGTTGATTATCCTATTTTCCTCAGTTAGCAGCATGAGCCGGAAATTTCAGTGGGCCCCGCCCA
>JACDZJ010000024.1_pt1 | contig 77808 bp, 60 predicted proteins | sample 7365721 | NCBI WGS metagenome assembly JACDZJ01 (sample SAMN15143480, study PRJNA637477) | pond metagenome | biome: freshwater wetland ecosystem [ENVO:00000243]; feature: pond [ENVO:00000033]; material: pond water [ENVO:00002228]; isolation source: pond water containing pink berries ... | reverse complement strand
ATGTTGAAGATCTCTCTATATTACAGTATGTTGCTAGCACCTTTAAAGGGCTGGTCCCAGTGCCCAACCAGCCCGACCTGTCGGCGCGCATTGTTGTAGAACAGGTTGGCCGTGCTCGCCTTGCCCCCCGACAGTAGGATTGCGTACGGCGTGAACTCTGAATAGGCATAGGACTTACCCGTGCCGCGGGGTCCGAGCTCGATGAAGTTGAAATTCTTCTCGACCATGGCCAGGAGACGCGTCAGCAGCAGTACCTTGGGTCGCGCGTCGAACCGATCGGGCTCCAGACCCAAGCTGCGCAGCAGCACGTCGATCCACTCGGCGGTCGTGAAGGCCCGGCGTCCTTCGCAGAACTCCTCGAAATCGAAGCGGGCGAGCTGGATCGGCTTCAGATCGCGCACGTGGAAGGGGCTCGCGTTCCGGCCAGCCTCCTCGGATGTTCGGTATTCAAGGTCAACGATGGCCCAGATGCCCCCCTCCAGCAGACGGTCGTAGCGGCGGTGGAATTCGTCAGGAATGTGGATGCGCTGGAACCCGAAGTTGTCCATGGCGGCCCAGTATTTCATCTCGCTGGGGGCGAAGCGGACCTCGATGCGATCGATGAAGCGGTGATGGCCGTGTCGTTCCACCAATGCCTTGGCTTTGTTCGCCTCGTCTTGGCGGAAATAATTCTTGCGCAAGGTGTCCTTGACCGCCGCGATCCCGAGTTGCACCTCTTCCTCATTGTCGGAGGCGCAATAGCGGCCCAGAAGGTACTCAAGCACATAGGACGGGACATTCTCGCCGCCCTTGATCTGGTGCAAGAGGTCCTTGCGAACGACCTTTCCGGGAAAGGCGCTGTTGAGCTTGCGGTCGAGTGCGTCGAGATCCATGGCTTACCTTCAATCCAAGGTCGCGTTGCGCAGCACCAGCGGCGGCGCGTGCGACAGACCGGGTGTGGCGGCATCGGTGACGCGGATCTCTACGGCATCTCCGTCGAAGTCCGGCTCCAGCGCGATGGGCACCTGGACGCGCTGGTTTGCCGCGAGCAGGACCAGCCCCGTATGCGGATCCCTGGCCTCGCAATCGGCGGCTTCGCCGACAACCCTGGTGGTGCCCGGCGCTAACGCCTGGACCCGCACCGTCAGCTCCGTTCGCAGCAGGCTCGAAAAGCTCACCTGGACACTGAAGATGCGGGTGGTGAACCGGTCGCTGCGATAGCTGACCTGACAGAAAATGGCCTCGTCCCCGGTCGGTTGCGGTGGCGCCGCGTCGAGGACGACGATCGGGACAACGCACTCTTGAAGCGACAGCCCTTCATGAAAGTACGGGCTGCCGGCCCGAAACACCTTGACCCCACGCGGCACGCACACATCCTTCACTGGTCCTTGGATGCCCAGATCGCAGGCGGCGATGGTCACCAGCCCGTCACCCCGCGCACCGAGGGCACCCAAGAGGGCGCGGCGCTTGCGCAGCAGCCATTGGCCGGTCGGCTCAGGACACTGGTCACCCGGCAGGACTTCCGGAAGCTGCATAAAGCCGTGGTCGGCCGCGAACACCAGCCGCTCGAAGCCAAGCCCGATGAGTCGGTTGGCGGCAGCCAGCAGATCGGCAACCACCTCGCCGATGTACCGGCGTGCTATGAGCGGATCGTTGTGCTCGCCGAAATCGTCGATCTCCGTGCTGAACACCGCCAGCACATCGGCGGTGCCGACGCGCTGGCGTAGTTGCGCCGCACTGGCGGTCAGCAACTCGCCGAGCCGCAAGCTCTTGAACCGGTCCCCAAGCGCCGCGCGTAGCACCCGGCGCCGATCCTCGGCGGTCACCACCGGCTTGCCCGCGATCAGCGGTACCAAACCACCCTCCGACTCGCCATAGGTCAGCCCGGCCTCGGCGCCCGGCAGCAGCGCGGCCATGCCGAAGGGTGTTGCCGCGGGGACCACGCCGCAAGCCGGTTCCACCGCTGCCGTCCCTTCCGTGCCAAGCCGATCGGCCAACTCCCGGCCCATCTCGAAGCGCAACGCATCGACCAGGAACCAGGCGGTGCGCCGACCGTCGGCGATCGGGCCGGCGGCATGGCGCGACCAGGCCTGAGTCTGCCGGGTCAATCCCTCCGGGGGCCAACCGCCACGAACAACGGCATCAAGGAAGGCATCCTGGGCGGCACCCAGCCAGCAGCGGTACTCGCGACGCACCAGATCCAGGAGCGGCGACAGGCTGTCGCGGTCCACCAGCAGCGCGGCGGCCTGCTCCACCAGACGTTGTGCCTGGTCCAGGCGCCACATGCCGTCCTGGTCCGAGCAATAGGCGCGCACATGGTCTGCGACCGGCCGATTCGCTCCTACCTGACGTGCCTCCCAGGCCGCGCCCGCGTCCAGTAGGTCCAGACAGCGCTCCGCCAGACGCCAAAGCTGATCGCGCTCCGGCAGCGCGCGCCAGACCGATTGCTTTCGCCCAATCGCCAAGGCCCGTGCCGCGGTGGTCTCGCCGACGAGCGCCTGCTGCTGAAGCTGGCCCAGCGCTGCACGATCCTCAAAGGGAAAGCCATCTCTTTTACCGGCCAGGGCTGTCGACGCTCCAATTGAGGAAAGGCCCAGACGGCGCTCGACCTCCGTGGCGATCGTCCGGTAGGCGTCGCGATGCTCAGCCGAGGCCCTGAGGTCCCGACAAAGGTCGTGGATGACGCGCCTGAAGCGCGGGCTTGCGCGGGGGACGTGTGCCAAAGCCGCCGGGACCGCGTCCGGCACGTCTTGGACCAGCTCGCTGAACAACAGCCACTGACCAAATGCAGGCACCAGTCCGTCAAGCGCCGGTGGCGGGAACGGATCGAAGCCAAAGCTATCACCGAGCAGATTTCGCAGCTCGGCTACGAGCGCGGGTGTCGACTGGAGTTGGCCGCGTAGGTCTCCCGGCAGGCAGAGCAGCAACGCCGCGACGCGGCCCGGGACCTCGGTGCCCAACACCTGCTCCAACAGTGGATAGCGGGTCCCGCTCGCCAGGGCGTCGAGCTGTGCGAGGGTGGGCGGACCCTGGCTGAACAGGCGATCGACCTCGCCCTCGCGGCCGGCCAGCACCTGGCGCGCAATGGAGCTCAGGCGCTCGGCGTCGGTGTCGCCAAAGGCCGCACCGCATAGCGCGAAGGGCTCGAAGGGGTCCGCGCGCCGCGCTTTTTCATCGTCCGGGTTCCCGCGCCGTGCGGGGACATAGATCAGCAGCGGTGCCGGCGCGGGGCCGAGTGAGTCGAGGTCGAATAGCGCGCGCCAGACCCGGTCCGCTTCGCGGCGCGCGCGCAACACGGACGCGCTGGCGTCCACCTTGATCAAGGGGTCGAGTGCGATTCCCAGGAACAGGTCGTGGAAGACCCGGTCCGGGTCGTACCAGACCAGCATCCGCCGCTCCCTGAGTCTGGAGATGATGACCTCGCCGACATGCCTGCTGATACTCATGCTGCCCTCCTTCGGCGCGCCTCGCGCGTGAGTCGGTCCAGGTCCCGGAGAAGCTTGGCTAAACTCGGAGAGCGCGCCTGCGAGCCCGGCGAAAACGAAATCGCCTCACTGAGCGTCGGCTGGTGGACCGGCGGGGAGTAGTTATCGCCAATAAAGCTACCCATGACTTCTTTGCCCCCGGCCCGGTCTTCCGGGTCACAGATATCCCGCAGCCCGGCCTTGTCAGTAACCAGCGGGCAGCGGGCCAAGGCCGCCCGCCCCGCGAGCAGCCACGCTTCGTAGGTGCGGTTCGCCACGACCACGGAAACCGGCACGCCCCCCGCCACACGCTGAGCGCGTTTCAGCAACTCGGGGCCGAGCCCATGCCCATGCCCATGCGCGCGATGCAGACACTCCTTGTCGGCGTCCAGGACGACGAGAATGGCATCCGCCGACCCGGCGCGCAGGGCCGCGGTCACATAGTGCTCGATTCCAAGGTGTCGCCGCGGGTCGTAGGCCGCCTTCAGGTTGCCGCAGCCCTTGGCGTTGACTGCCCGATCCGGCACCTCGAACCAGCGGTCGAAGCGCCGATGTTGCAGCCAGCGGCGTACCAGGATGGGCAGTGCCCGCTCCTCACCAACGCCTTCGACGATGGGCACAATCATCTGTCTTCTCATGGTCTCGCGTCATCGAGCGCGAGCAGATCCCCGGAAAAGGTCTCTGGTTCCCGGCTGGTCCAGAGGGCGTTCGAGCTCAGCATCCAGCCAACGGTATCGATCTCGTTGACGGCGGCCTGGGTCTCGGGGTTGAGGCAATAGATGCGGCTGGTCCCATCCTGCCATTCGATCACCCGCACACGCTCGCCAGTGACCGCCGGATGACTCAGCAGCTCCGGGGAGTGGGAGGTCAGGACGACCCGCATCCGGTCACAGCTCGCCAATGCGGCATCGACCAGCACGGCGAGGGCGCCAGGGTGGACAGAATTCTCGACCTCGTCCACCAGGAGTAGCGACGGCGGCGGGCGCTGCCGTAGCGCCACCAGCACACCCAAGGCGCGCAGGGTGCCCTGGGAGACCTGGCTCGCATCGAGCTTGATCTCGGCCCCGGCCGAGCGCTGGACAAACCGCAGCATGCGTCTGCCGAGGAGTGCCTCGGCACCCACCTCGACAATGCCATCAGTGATGGCGCCCAAGCGCGTCACGATCCAGTCGTGATCCGCGGAGCCCTCGATCGACTTCAGGACATCGCCAAGATTCGAACCGTCTCGCGCAAGCGTGGTGCGCTCCCCGATCTCCCGCGCCTCTGCCATGTGTGCGGGAGATAGCGTGTAGGCGCGCAGCCCTCGGATAGTGTCCAGAATCTGCCCCCATAGAGAGTCCGATCGACCAATCAGGGGCAGCATGAGGTTGCCGTCGGGCGGCACAGGGTCAAGCCTGTTGCCCGGTGCATGGAAGTCTCTCCCGGTGCGCTCGAAGCCACCCGGCGTTGCGCTCGTCGCGAGTCGCTCCACGATGCGATAAGGTGCGTTTGCAACGCGCACGAGTTCAAAGCCATAGACGACACGAACGGGTTCTCGCCGGGGCAGCGCGATCGACATGGTGAGCGCCAGCCCGAGTGGCACCTCAAGGTCACCGCCCGCTGACATCCGGCGCACGCTGCTCAACCCGCCCCGCCGGTCGAGGGCATTTTCCAGGCTGTCGCTTACCGCTTCCTGCAAGAGCGCGATGGCGTCCAGCAGGCTCGACTTGCCGGCGCCGTTGCGTCCGACCAGGAAGGTCAGGTCCGACAGCCGCAGGCGCGCGTTCTCGAAGGCGCGGAAGTTCCGCAGGCGAATCTCTTCGACGGTTACCGCCATACGTTCAGCCATGGTCCGGCTCCGTTGTTTCGGCCAGCGCGAGTTGCCCGTTACCCCCGCGCGAACGCCTGCGGCGGGGCTGCTCCGGCGGCGGCTCGTAGAGGTCCTCGCGGCCATGGGCGAGCGCCAGATCCCGCTCGGAGCGACAACGCCGCAGCACCTGATCCGGGTGCAGCCACAGTGCAAGGTGGGACCAGTCGTGCTCGCCGCGCTCAACCTCCTCCCAGACTGTCTGTGCCGCCTCGCGCCAGCCGCGGTGGCGGAACCAGGGTGCGAGCGGGGCCGCGTTGACCACGGCGCCGTCGTCCAGGTGCGGCGCAAAGCCGCGGTTGACGAGTCCGTTCAGGGCTTCGCGCAGTTCGGCGCGCTCGCGCAGCGCCACGCCGATGCGGTCGAGCCGGCCCTGACCCTCGCCGGACAGCGCGCCCTGACTGCGCATCGCGAGCAGGCCCGCCTCCTCGCGCTGCAACAACTGTTCGTTCGCACGCAGCCGATTGACGCAGGCCGAGAGCATCGCGCCGCAGAGGCGCGGGTAGTAGAGCCAGAGGGTGAAACCGCCGGATGCGGTGGACAGGGGCCAATAGATCGGCGCGCGTCGCTTGCTCTTGGAGTAGCGCGCCAGATGGTCCGCGAAGAAGCCGTCGGGTCGGCGCAGCCAGGTCCGCAGTGAGTCGGTGCCCAGGGCTTGCGCCAACTCCGCCTCGCGTTCGGCATGGGCCGCGCCGTAGACCAGTTCCAGGCATTGGCTGGTGCGCCGGTAGAGGTCATCGATGTGTCGTGCCGGCGCGCCGTCGTCCAAGGCGTCGTCCTGCAGCATACCGTCCCAAGCGATGTCGAGCGGATAGGCGTCGGCGTCGTCCTCGGCGCGCCCCAGGCGGGTCCCATCCGCGGCCAGCACCCAGGGCGTGCCGTCGCTGTCGGTCTCGATCAGGGGCAGCGCGCAGGCGTCGGTGCGGGCGGCGAGCCAGGTCGCGGAGGCGAGGTGTCCCGGCGCGGCCGGCAGGCCCCGCGCATCGACGAGCTGACCCAGCGGGCAGCGCGGCTGAGGCCCGAAGGGGTCAGCCCAGCCCGGTATCCAGTCCGCATGGTCCAGCAGGCGGATATCCCAGCGCCCGAAGGTCAAGCCGACGGCCCAACTGACGCAATCGGCGGCGTAGCGCTTCAGGTCCTCGGGCCTGAGCAGGTCCAGGCGGCGCCGGATCGCGGCCAGCCGCCGTGGCGGCAGTACGAACAGCCGGCATAGGGTCTCCTCGTCGCGCAAGGCCCGGGTCTGACGACCCCGCCGGTGCTCGCAGCGGACATCGACCTCCGCATCCAGGCCGCCGGGCAGGTGCTCGCCCGGTAGGGCCTCCTTGGTCAGATAGGCGGTGCGGAACAAGGCGTCGTCGGGATCGGCCGCCGACTCTGCAAACCGAGCCACCGCGGGCTCCAACTCCTCGTCCATCAGTTGCCGGTCGCGCTCGGTGAAGCCATAGGCATCGGCCACGATGGTGTCGATCTCGGCCGTGATCTCGGTCAGCTCGGCGAAGCGGTCCTCGCGGGCCGCGACGCGGCGGCGGGTGGCTTGGTCGAGGGGCAGGTCGCGACCCGTCAGCAGCATCGGAGGTGCGATAAAGGCCAGGCAGGTTTCTCCGGTAGGGTCGTCCTCAATCTGTCGGTCCCGTGTAATCGCGACCGCAGGCTTGACCAATTGCCCGAGGGTTAAGACGGTTTGGTCATTTAGCGGCGGCCAAGGGGTTCGGCGGAGAATGTCGACCTCATAAGACTTGGAGATTGAGCCCGGTGAGCAGTCGGCGGTACCTAACCGCACACCGATGAGGATGAAACACGGCCGCGAGCTAAGTACCGCCAAGACCTCAAGTCCGCGGGATTCATTCCCAACAAGTGCGGTTGGTCCTTTATCACCGAATGCGACTCCGGCCGGCAACGCCCTAGGTGAAATCCGTAGATTTGTGCGGTGAGGCCAAGTTACGCCCGGTTTGCCAAACCAACTGAGCTGGCCCCTCCGCCAGCGAACAGTGGTGTCATCTCGGGTTGCAAGTAAACAAAGATGTACATCGTCCCAAAAAGTCCGATTCTCCCCGCCCTTGGCAAGAGGAATCCAACACTCGTCTAGCCCCAAATCACCTGCATTAACTTCCCAGCGCGTGCGCAAATACCGAGGGTCATCACCACTCTCAGCGCCCTTACGAACCAAGTCCGAGACATCAAGGAGACTTGTGGAACCGCTAAATAGGTCCATCAGATTCTCGGATAGCCAATAGGCATAAGCACAGTATGGAAGGGACGCGAAGGACATCAATTTGGCGCGAAAAACATAACGCGACGCAAGTGCGACGTCATTACTCAGGGCCAAAGCGTCCGCAAGCACTTCTTGCTTTCTCCGAGTCGAGGTGAGACGGAACCAAGTTGCATGTTCGGTCGGCGGTATTGCTGAAACAATGACCGCGGCGGTTTCTACTTTGGCCTCAAGAGCTCCGTAACCAATGTCCGCCCCGAGGGCGACCCGGTACCGCCCACCGAGAATCTTTTCACGTAGCCCATGCTGCTTAACTTTAGTCAACCAGTCGCGCTCGGTAATTGCGCCTACGCGGCCAGCTGGTTCCAGCAATTCCAGAGTCCTTTCAAAGAACATCGCATAGATTTCGTAACCTGCGGATGCGTATGCCAATGCCAATTCGTCGCGAGTCGACCTTGCGGGGTCCCCGAACGGCGGATTCATCAACACCACGTCATAGCGTGCGCGCGAGATATCGATCAACGCCAACCCGCGCTCGGCATCCTCGGCAAAGAGCCGCCGCAGCACCCGCTCGTGCTCGCCGGCCTGGGCGGCGTAGTCGGCCAGTGCCTGGACGACCCGCTCCTCGGCACCGGTCCAGAAGCGCGCGGCCTCGTCCCGGGCGAGGCCGCTCAGGTCATGGCGTGGACCGGCCCAGTTCGGGCTCTCGTCGAACAGGTCCCCCTGCAGCGGCGGCTCAGTGCCGCGATTGGCGCCGTCCCAGCGCTCGCGCGCCTCGCGGACGATGCGGCGGATGGTCGCGTCGATGCGCAGCAGGAGCCCCGTCTCGCCGACCGGGCGCATGGCCTGCCAGAGGGCGCGCACCAGTTCGCCGAGTACGGGCGGTTGCAGCCCCGCGGCGAAGGCGTCGAGCTGGGCACGGTCGCCCGGCATCGGCTCGGCGCACACCAGATTCATGCGCTCGATGGTCGGGCGCTCGGCCGTCGGGATCGCTCGCCACGAACGCTGGGCGCGCAGCCAGAGTGCCAGGGCCGCGACCTGGATCGGCCGCGGGTCGATGTCGACGCCGAACAGGTTGTGACGCAGGATCAGGGCCGGAACCGCGCGGGCGAAGGCGGCGCGGTCCGGGTATTCGATCCAGAGCGGGGTGCGGCCGGGGCTGGTGCCGAGATGGCGGTCCCAGGCGTCCAGATAGATCCGCTCCAGCAGGTCGTAGGCATAGAGCAGGAAGTGACCGCTGCCGCAGGCCGGGTCCAGCACGCGGATCTCGCGCGGGTCCTTCGGCGGCACCGGCGACAGGGGGCCACCGCGGTACAGATAGGCGCAGTGGTCGGCGACCTCGGTCAGACCGTCGGTCATTTCGACCCACAGGCGGCCCAGGGTGTTGTCGGTGAGAAACTCGACCACCCAGCGCGGTGTGAAGAGCTGGTTGCGGATGGCCAGATCCACCGCGTCCCGCGGCACGTCGCTGCCGCGGCGGATCTCGCGGCGCTCGTCGGCCGAATGGAAGTCCTGGTACACCCAACCGATGGCCTCGTCGTCCTGCCAGGCGCGCGCCAGTTCGGGCACGATCAGTCGGGCCACGACCTGTTCCAGGCAGCCGGCGCCGGGGAAGATCAGCGAGCGCGGCTCGCGGCGGTCGAACAGTGCGGGCAGGTCCTGGGCGATCTCGTCGAAGACCCGCTCCAGGAAGACGCGGTAGGCCTCCTCGTCGCGGCCCAGTGCGCCGCCGGCGAATTGCAGGTACAGCCGAAAGCCGTCCGAGCGCAGCCCGTCGCGCAGGCAGGTCCGCAGCACACCGCGCTCCTCGGCCATGCGGATGGCGGCGAGCCGGTGCAGGACGGTGAAGGCGGTCTCCTCGGCCATGCGCCGCAGCGCGGCCTGGTCGCGCTGGGCGGTGGTGCCGCTGGTCAGACCCGCCAGGTGGCGGTGCCATTCGCGCAGTTGCTCGGCGATGCCGCGTTCGGCGGACGATAGTGTGAGCCCGTCCAGCGGGCGGGGGACGCCCTCAGGCGTGAAGCCGTAGATGCGCAGGAGCTGGTCGTGGGTCTCGCCTTCCAGCAGACTGCGGGCCCGGGCCACCGCGCTGGTCAGCGTCTTTCGCTCACTGTCTGACAGGGCCATGCTCAGTCGTTCCTTGTTTTCAGTTGGGGAGTGCCCTGGTGGTCCACAATGCGGATCGGACCGAGCTCGACCAACTCGACGAGCAGGCGCCGCAGACCCTGGACCCAGTCGTCAACGGCCGCTGGGTTGTCGAGGGTTGACTCGGGCAGCAGCTCGCCGAGCCTCACCCGCTGGACCTTGGACTCGCCTGGGTCCGCGGTCTCGTCGTCTTCATCGGCGGCGCTGGACGGCAGGCGTCGTAAGACCTCGGCTCGGCAGTCGGTAAGTGTCGCCGGCAGCCGTGCCAGGCGCGTGAGCAGTCGGCGCAGTTCGGCGGCGAGGTTGTCGGCAGCGGGATCCGCCGGCAGATCGCCTCCGTTTAAACGCTGCGCAATGGCATCGCGGTCATCGGCGTCGAGTGCGCCCCACTCGGGCATGGCCTGCAAGCTGTCCAACCCCTTGCGGATCTCGGCCGCAAGCCCGGCGTGCTGTCCCTGATAGGCGGCGCGGGCAGACTGCTCGAGCGCCAGCAAGGCGCCGCGCAGGTCCGCCATCCGCTCCGGGAAGCGCTCGCCGGCGAGCACCTCATCAATGGTCTGAATGGGTTCCGGGGCGGCGGCGTCGAGGTCGGGGAACAGGTCCGCCAACTCGATCAGGTCGCGGCGCAAGGCCGCCGCCCGGCGGATGCTCTCTTCACCGCCGCCGTCCAGGCACTTCACGGCCTCGCAGGCCCAACTGACATCGACCGAGGGATCGCGGTCGGGGGCGCCGAGGATGCTCGCGGCGCCGCCGGCATCCTCCTGCAGCAGGTCCGAGCAGCCCTCGATCACCTGGCGGGCGCGCTCTTCGCCGGGGAGCCCGAGCAGCCGCAGCCGGTCGGGCAGAGACCCGACTGTTTCCATCAGCGGCGGCACCGCGGAACGCACCGCGCGGCTGATGTGATCCTCCAGGGGCAGCACCTCGACACCGAACAGGGTCTCCAGCACCCGCGCCGCGCGGTCCAGGGCCTCGATGGGGGGCTTGGACCCACGCAGGGCCAGGCCGACACGGTTGAAGGAGGCGGTGTTGTGGAAGGCCTCGACGGCCCCTGGTCCTGGGGTCCGCAGCACGCCGGCGGGGGTATGGACCTCGATCTCGCCGGCCGCGAGCAGTGCGGCGAACAGGTAGCGGGTGGTGTCCTTGAACCAGCCATAGGGCGGTGCGGCGAACAGGTCCTGGACGAAGGCACCCTGCAGCCGACCGGTGCCGGCGGCATCGACCCGCTCGGCGAAGGCGCGCAGTGCCTCGGACAGGGGCGGCTGCGTGGTCTTGACCCGCGGGTGACCGGTGCGGGTCTCGACCAGGGCCAGCGGGTCGCGGTCGCGGGGCATCCGGTCGAGCCGATCCTGCTCCAGAAACCGGACTGCCTGGTTGGTCTTGGCCGCCAGCGCCGCATGACGGAAGGCGGGGAAGACCTGGGCCGCGGCGCGCGCCAGGATGGCGTTGCAGGCACCGATGAGTCCGTCCGGGTCGTATTCGCGGACCGGTCGGGCCAGACCGCGGAAGACGAAGTCGCCGTCGCGCATCGCGGTGATCAGGCGCGCCTTGGCGGCCTCGTGCAACCGTTGCAGTCGCCGCCGCTCCGCGCGGATGTACTGGGCGACATCGCGGTCGGCCTCGTGCTCCGGGGTGGTGCGCGCGAGATGGGCGGAGCGGCACGCCTCTTCCAGCAGCGCCTCCAGGTCCTGTGGCCAGGTCACGAGCCACAGGATCGTCGCCTGCCAGTCGGCGCGGCTGCGCGTCTCGTTCTGTAGCTCCGCGAGTCGCCGCGCGCGCGCCTCGCTCGGCACCGGTTCAAGGAGAAAGCGCAGGTCTGCGCCTTCCCCGGTCACCGGCAGGCGGTCCAGGGACAGGCCCGCGCGGACGGTCTTGACCGCCTCCAGCCGGGTCTCGGGCTCCGGATCGAACAGCAGGCGCAGCAACTCGACCTGGACCTGGCGCCGTTCGGCACCGGTCGGGCGGTGCGCGTCACGCTGGTCCTGAAGCGGACGGATCTTATTGCTCAGGAACAGGTAGCCCGGGACGGCGCGCTGGTCGCTATCCTGTTCGCCGCCCAGCTCGACGATGCCGAATTCGCGGGTCTCGACGAGCCGCGCGAGCACCGCGCGTACCGGTTCCACCAAAGGCGCCGCGCCGACCGCCGGGTAGAGCACGGCCGCGAGGTTCTCGGCGGTGCGCGGAAAGTCGTCGAGCGGTTGCAGCGCGGCAATCGCCTTCGCCACGCGCACCGCGATGGGGTCCTTGCCGAAGCCCGGGTGCGCCTGCACGCGGGCGACGCCTTCGACGACGTGGGGCAGCTCCTTGCCGATGTCGGCGCGCAGCGTGTCGAAGATATCGTCCGCGCAGGCGAGGCGCTTGACAGGCCGGTCGGCGATGGGCGCCACACCCGGCGGCAGGGCATGGGATACGTCGACCAGCAGGTCCTGGACGACGCGGATGGCCGAGCGCAGCCCGGTGCCGCCGGTGCGGCGGGCGAGCCTGCGGATCAGGGCCATGACCAGATCGAAGTGCAGCGGCAGGAAGGGGTACAGGGCGGCGAAGTTGTCGGCGTCGAGCGCGGTGGCGGCGTTGGCGCCGAAGCCCTCGACCCGCGTCTGCAACCGCAGGACCTCCCCGTCGGTACTGAAGGTCTCCTTGAGTAGCCGCTCGGCCTCCGGGCGCTTGGTCAGCAGGCGCTTCTGCGTGATTTCCTTGATGTCCGCGGCGTCCAGCTCGATGCCGATCGGGAATCGGTCGCGCAGACGATAGAGCTCGGCGGAGTTGAGGATCGCCTTCTCGACGATCTCGTTCAGGGTCTGCTGCGCAGTGGCGACGAGCCACACCTTGCCCCGGCCGATCTCCTTGAAGCTGCGTACCAGACCGTCCAGGTTGAGCATCAGGTCGGTGCGCGGGGCCACGTACTGGCCGACCTCGTCAACCAGGAAGAGGATTTGCTCGCGGCCGGTCTTGGCCTGCAGTAGCCGGATCATGCGGTCCGCCAGCTCCGAGACCTTGAGACGTTCCTGGAAGTGCTGGCTGCGGAAGCTCTCGGGCGTGGGGAAGTCGTCGCCGAGGAAGGATGGGACCAACTGCGCCGCCCGGGCCGGGCCGATCAGCGGGTCGTTGTGGACCTCCTGCCATTCGCCTTTGCCGGGGAAACGCGCGCGATACGCCGCCCGGAAGGCCTCGAGTTGGCCTTGCTCGTCGAGCCTCACCTCGACGTCGGCCAGCTTAGGTACCCCAGAATAGCCGACGTGTTGGAGTACCTTGGCATAGAGGACGTTGGTGATCGGTACCGCGGTGCTCTCGACCAACTGGTCGCGCGCGAGATCGAGCAAAATCACCGTCGCCGGGAAGTTGGCGGCCGTGGTCCGATACAGTTGCTGGAGATCGGGCGCCTGGAAGTGGGCCACGAGCCGATCCATGAACGGAACCTGGTCGACGCGGCGGTCCGGGTCCAACGCGAAGCCTAAGTACTTGGTGAACGAGCTCTTGCCGGAACCGTAAAAGCCGGATACCCAGAGCCCGACCTCGGTCACATCGCCCAGTCGCACGCCCGCGTCATAGACCTCGATGAAGCGGCGAAACGACTCCTCCAGGCGCTCGGTGACGACATATTCAGCGATCTCTCGGGCCAGGCGGGCGGGGTCGTCGGCGGTGTAGTCGATGACCTTCTCGATCGGGCGGTCGATTGGCCGCTGGTCGGAGAAGAGGTCGCGGATCGTTTTCATGCCTCGCCACCGATGATGCCCGAATGCTGGTAATGCGGGTCCTCGGCATAGAAGCCGAGAAAGCGCAGGCCGAACTGACCGACCTTGGTGCCCGGATAGAAGATCACGGTCGGACTGGCGACACGATCATGGACCAATGCCTCCAGGGTTCTGACGCGGAAGAAGGGATGCAGCAAGGCCGCGTCCGTGAGCAGGAGGAGTCGGTTAGCCTCTGGGCGCGACACGAGATCCCGGATGGCGGGCGCGATGCCTGAGCCGAGTGCGTCGCTCTTTGTACTCAAGGCATTGCGCACCGCACCGATGACATCTTCGGTGGAGCCCGCGGGTTCCTCCTCAAGCCAGGTCTCCCAGCTCCCGGAGGCATCGATCACCTGCCACATGATCTCGGCGATCGACTGGACGTGCACGCGCCATCCGTCCTCCTCCAGCCTGGCGCGCCAGCGCGGCAGCGCTCGCATCAGCTCGGCCGTTTCCTCCGGCCGGTGGACGAACGGGTACAGCGGGTCCGCGCTGGTGGGGTTCAGGCGATCCACCGCGCCGAGCCGCGACCGCAAATTAAGGAAGCTCGATTCGAGCGAGGACATCCAACGCCTCCTCCATGCTTGGGCAGCCCCAAGTGATTTGTGTGACACTGCCCGCGGCCTGGATCTCCCAGAGTGCCGGACCGGCCAGCTGGGCGATGCGCTCGCGCGTGCGGGCCTCGTCAAGCGTCCAGGTTTGCCAGTCCGGATGGGACAGTAACCGTGAGTCAGAGTAGCCGCTGAAGTGCAGGTCATGGGCTAGCCAGACTACAGCGAGATCTGTCGGCGCGAATGGCAGCAACTCGCGAACACCGCGTCGATTCGGCCCGGCGAGGCCGAAGTCGGTCATCTGCCGGAGCACGTGCTGGGCGACGCTGGTCTTGACGCCCGCGGTCCATGGTCGCGCCATGCGACCAGCGGCCTCCTGGTCTTCAAGGAAGCGCACCAGGCTCGGCGTCTCCACATAGTCCCGGCCCGTCGCCCTCCGGTCGGCGGCATAGACGTTGATCGTCTCTCTCAGCACCACATCGGCGCGCGCCGCGTAAAGCAGACAAAGGTCCGTGAACCAGCGGCCGTTGCCCTTTACCAGCAGGAGCCGCTTGAGATATTGGGCGGCGGGTTGCTCGCCACCGAGGAAGCGCTGATTGAAGGCGTGGGCAACCACGTCGTCGCTACGACTCGCGGTGGCCTTGCCCAGCAGCGCCTGCTCCCGGACGCGGCGGCGCAGATCGGCAGTGGACTCACCGGGCGTCCATACACGCAGCAGCGCCTTCGTCTCCTCGACGAGGCCCGTTGCCTTGATCGCCCGAGCCGTGTAGCGCGGGGTGCTTCCGGGCAGCCCGTTCATGTATCGACCTCGAAGTAGGGGATCGCTCGCTGCCCGGAACGCGCGGCGCTCGCGTAGATCCGAGCCATATCGGCCACGGCGGCAGCGAGGCGAGTTCGCTGGGCGCGTCCCACCGAGCAGGGGCCATCGGGGGAGGGAGATCCGTCCGGCGGCCCCAACGCGTCGAGCGCGGCGAGTAGATCTTCCTTCGTCCCGTGCGTTGTAGGCAGATCCAGACCCTGCGCGAGATGATGCGCAAGGCTGTCTTCCTGTGCGCTTGGCAGGCGAAACAGGTGGACGGTTGCAGGACCGAGCCGCTCGTCGTGGTCGCGCCGGGCCGCGATGGTAACGGACTCAAGGGCCGCACGGATTGCGGTTCGTGGAAAGGGAATGGCCAACCGGCGCAGCCCGATTTCATCGGTGAAGCGGCACGGCCACCAACCGACCCGTTCCCCCAGTGCCCCGACGAGGAAGCGAAGCTGCAGGAGCGACACCGCAACCGGCGCACGCCGACTCACGTTGCGCTCTGCTCGATCCATCGGTAAACCGAGTCCTTGGCCACCCCGAGGTGCTTCGCCGCCTCCTCAACCGAAACCCAGGGTTCTGCGATCAACTCAAACTCCTCCTGCGGTCGCGGTCGTCGATCTCCGGGGCGAACGGGCTCCTGAGACGGTAAGGATCAAGACGCTAGCACGTTGATCGAGGTCATTCAATCCAGGACGACACGCAACGAACAAGGTTACCAGGATGAATTCGAGGGCTAGTGACTGATGGTTCCTTCCTAAATCGCGGACCGATAGCCCAAACTCAACCGACCGGCGCACCCGCCGCCGCGATGTCCAACCCAGTCACCAGGGCGCGCCGCCCCGCCACCTGCCAGCGCAACTCCAGGTCATAGAGCCGCAGCGTGAATGCATCGCGTTGTGGATACCGGTCCATATATCCTGGCCGCGGGTCCTGGGCCAACACCTGTTCGATGAGTTGGCGCAGTTGCCGGCTGCCGTCCGGGTCGGCGCGCGTCAGGCCGTGCAAGGCCGCCGGGCTGAACTCCACCACCCAGTCCTGCGCTCGCCCGGCCGCCGCGAACCCGGAGCGCGCGTGGGGCAGGGCGTCGGCGTAGGGGACGTACGGCTTCACGTCGAGCACCGGGGTGCCGTCGAGCAGGTCGACACCGCGCAGGCGCAAGGCCAGGCCGGTCGGTGTGCGTTCCAGTCCCTGATGTTCCACCGCGGACATCCCGATCGGGTTGGGCCGATAGGGCGCGCGGCTGGCGAAGACGCCCACCCGCTCACGTCCGCCCAGACGGGGCGGGCGGACCGTCGGCCGCCACCCGGCGGTCAGGCAGTCGTCATGGAAGACGAACAGCAACCAGACATGCGAGAAGCCCTCGATGCCCTTGAAGGCTTCTTCGCGGGCATAGTCCGGCAGCAGGTCCAGACGCGCTTGCGCGGCGGTGACCAGGCCCGGCTGCCGCGGGATACCGAACTTGTCGGTGTACGGCGAGCGGATGAAACCGATGGGGGAGAAGTGAAAGTCCAACTGAGGGTGCCGCGCCGCCGCTGATCAAGATGTCGGCGATGATCGCCGCTCGCGGGCAGTCGGGGCAAGCCGATTCCTACAAGGTTCCGGGATGCGTCCGACACGGGCGGCGCTTGAAGCGCGCGGACCGCTTGCGTCGCGTCTGCTATCTTTCTCCTAGTTGCATACTCAACCGCAAGCCCCGGAGAACCTCTTGAACGCCTCGCCCTTGGCCTTGGTTCCCTTCGCCCATCCGGATACCGACGCGGCCATGCGCGCGGCCCTCGACGCGCTCGGCTACCAACCACGGGTCCTGTCGCCCGCGCAGGTGAACGACGGAGCGATGACCGGGTGGCCGGGGACGGTCGTGTTCCTGCTCGGTTCAGCCGGTCGTCGGGATCATGTCCTGGCGGCCATGGACTCGGCGCGGGCGATGCCAAGTCTGGCACTGCTGGTCACCGGCGAGGCGGTGTGGGAGCCGGAGTTGATCGAGCGCTGCTGCGACTGTGCCCGCTGGCCTTGTGCTGAAGATGAACTGGCTTACCGGCTGAAGCGCCTGTGCCATGAGCGGCGCCCGGCGCCGGAGCGTCTGGATCCCGAGCTCGCGCAGACCCTGGGCGAACTCAATCTGATTGGCCGCTCCCCGAGTTTTCTTGATGCCATCGGCCGGGTGCGCCGGCTGGCCCAATGCGCGGCCCCGGTGCTGATCGAGGGTGAGACCGGCACCGGCAAGGAACTGGTCGCGCGGGCCTTGCATTACCTGGGCGGGCGGGCGGGTGGACCCTTCGTGCCGGTCAACTGCGGGGCGCTGCCTGATCATCTGGTCGAAAACGAACTCTTCGGCCATGAACGCGGTGCCTACACGGATGCCCGCTCCGCCGCCGTGGGCGCGATCGGTGAGGCCGCCGGTGGGACCCTTTTCCTCGATGAGGTCGAGGCACTCTCGCCTAAGGCGCAGACGGCCCTGTTGCGGTTTCTGCAGAACAAGGAATACCGCCCGCTCGGCGGGCAGCGGCTGCGCCACGCCGATACCCGCGTCGTCACCGCCAGCAACGCCGACCTGCGCGCGTTGTCGGCCCGGCAGGGGTTTCGGGCCGATCTGTACTTCCGGTTGAATATCCTGTCACTGCGGCTGCCGCCGCTGCGCGAGCGGGTGGACGATATCGACCTGCTCGCGCGCCACTTCGTCGAGATGTTCTGTCATCAGTACGGCCTGCGGGTCAAGACGCTGGACCCGGGAACGCTGCGTCTGCTGCGCGCCTATCACTGGCCCGGGAATGTGCGGGAACTCGAGAACCTGATGCATCGTGAGGTTCTCCTGGCGGGCGGCGACCTGTTGCGGGTGTTCCCCGCGGCCGATTCCGCACAGTCTTTGGGGCCTTTTCAGCCCGACGACCACCCGCTCGCCGGGATCAGTTTTGCCGCGGCCAAGAGTCGGGCCGTCGAGATTTTCGAGAAAGAGTATCTGATCCGCTTGATGGCGGAGGCCAACGGCAACGTGACCCGCGCTGCCCGGGTGGCAGGAAAAGAGCGGCGTGCCCTTGGCAAGCTACTCAAGAAATACGGGATCACCGCAGCCTCCGCGAACGGGTGCGATTCAACGTACCCAGCCTGACAGCCGTCGTCGGTTTGAGGGTGGGTCGCTTCCGACCCGCGCGGGTCGCGGGGGACCCGCCGACAGTTCTCGCGTGAGCCGCATAAGGTTCTGATACCGCTCTAGTTACTGTCGCGACCGCGGATGACGGTGGGTCCTGATCAACCCGCGGCCCGGTCCCGGCCACAACATACTATTGAAATGCAAGTGCTTACGAGAAGACTCGCGTTGGCATCCGAAGTGCCTTACTCGGGTATGGCATCAGCGCTTGGCCGACGTGAGACGAGGATGGCGATGGGCATGAATCCCGAAGTCGATGTCGAGTCGCTCGCGCGGGAAATCCTCAGGTATCTGGAAGCTCATGGGGAGGCGGCGGATACGGTCGACGGGATCGCCCGTTGGTGGATCAAGCGGCAGCGGCTCGAAGAGACCCGGTGGCGGGTGCAACGCGCCCTCGACTACCTGGTGGATGAGGCGCTGGTCCAGTCCAAGGTCACACCGGCCGGCCGGATTCTTTATATGTTGCCGGGGGGTGACGCGGGAGGCACGCGCCAGTCGTCGGCAGACGCGTCCGTCGAACCCGTGGCGGACCGTCGTCGGAGCGACCCCGATGGGTCCGGGACTTAGACGCAAGCAAACGGATCGCATCGGTCAGCCATGCCCGGTCGGCGACGGCGCCCCGCTAAACGCAGCCTAAGGAGCCTTATTCATGTTTATTGCCGGCGCCAGCGCCACCCTGCGGCGGTTACTTGAAGATCAGTTGGCCGCCACCGGCGGGGTCAACCCTTTCACGGTTTCGCTTTTTTCCACGCGTCATTTTTCCCCGGGGTTGACCAACACGGTCGCCGTTTTTCTCTATCGCGTGGAAGTGGACGAGGCGCGCCGCCACGTCGAGCTGCCCCGGCTGGCGCCGACTGCCCCGCGGCGGGTGGCCCTGGGGCTGGAACTCCATTACCTGCTCACGGTGTGGGGTACCGGTCAGTCGGCGGAGGGAGAGCAGATGATGCTGGCGCGCTGCATGGACATCCTGGATCGCCACGCCGTGATCACCGGCACCCTGCTGGACCCCGGTTACCCCTGGGAGCCCGAGGACGCACTGCGGGTCTCACTTTCGCACTTGAGTACCGAGGACATGCTGAGGCTTTGGGACAGCCTGGAGCCTCCCTATCAGATCTCGGTGCCCTATGTGGTGCGCACCGTGCGGTTGGCCGTGCGCGAGCGCGCCGATCCCCCGATCACCGATACCCGGACCCTGATCGTGACCCCGGCCGTCGCCCCGGTCAGCCCCTGAGATGGCTGTCCCCGCCGAACAATTGATGACCTGGGCCGCCGGGCACGCCCCGGACCGGATCGCCGCGGTTGGGGTCCTGGCCCTGCGGCCGCGGCGTTATTTCAGTGATGGAGTGCCCTTGGGACTCACGCCGATTCCGGGGCTGATGGTGCGCGTGCCGGACCGCGAGGAGCGACCTGTGTGGCATCAGTCGACCGGGCTTTACGGCTTTCTCCGGCTGCCGCCGGGGACCGTCCGGGTCGAGGTGTCGGACCCCGCCGGCCGCTACCTGCCGCAGGCGCTGACCGCCGCGGTAGCGAATCGGCAGTCGGTGCGGGCGGCCTTGGAGGCGGGCGACGTGCCGGGCGCGGACGCGCCGCGGCCCCTGTATCTGGACGTCGCGCTGCGCCCGGCGATCGATTTCGCCGTCCCCCCGGGCACCGCGGCGATCTGGGGGGTCGTGCGCGGGCGCGATGACCGGCGTCCGGTCCCTGGCGCCCTAGTGGGGCTGGATACGATACGCACCGGGGTGGCGGACCGGGTCACCAGCATCAGCGGCCCGGACGGCTGTTACCTCCTGGTGCTGCCCGGCGAGGCGATCGATCGCGGTGTTGCGCCCCCGGCACGCCGCTTCGACCGCCGCCTGACCGTCGAGGTCCCGCGGCCGCCCCTGGCAGCCGCCCTGGCCGGCTCCCAGGGCTATTTGCAGGCGCTGCCGACGGATGTCTTCGGGCTCGCGGACGCGGATCGCAATGGACTGTTCCAAGTGCCTGACTTCCGGCTGCGCCCGGCCGTTGGTGCCCTGCGCGAGCCTGCCAATGGCCGGAATCCCTTAACCACGGTGTCCATCGGCGAACGCGTCCGGTGGGATATCGAGCTGTTCCCCTGAGGCCGACGGAGGGTCCCATGCCCGAGTATCTTGCCCCCGGTGTCTATGTCGAAGAGACCAGTTTCCGCGCCAAGTCGATCGAGGGCGTGGCCACCTCCACGGCCGGCTTCGTCGGTCAGGCGCGCTTCGGACCGGTGGAGGGCCTGCCGGTCCTGATCACCGGCTTCGAAGACTTCCAGCGCCGGTTCGGCGACGCGGATCCCCTGCTGCTCGCCGGTGTCCCGACGACCAACCATCTGGCCCATGCGGTGCGCCTGTTCTTCGAGAACGGCGGCAAGCGGGTCTATGTGGCGCGCGTGTTCCGCCCCGCGGCCGACAGCACGACCGCGCTCAGCCGGGCGGGCACGCCGGCCGGCCCTGACCCCTTGGCGCTCTCGGTGCTCGGCGCGGATCGCTTCCTGCGGGCCCGCTACCCTGGCGCCGCGGGCAATGTGGTCGTGACGGCACGCGGGTTTCGCAGCGGCAATCTGCTGATCGGCACGGCGCCCAACCGAACGGTCAGCGGTCTGCGGTTGGGCGACGTGGTGGAGGCGGTGACCGGCGGCGGAGCGGTCAAGGACCGGGTGGTGACCGCCAGCGGTCCTCAGGCCGTAGTCGGAACCAACTTCTATTCGGTCAGTTTCGACTCGGCGGGACGCCCGGTGTTGACTAACGACGCCAATCCCCCGGCCAATCCGCTGGATCTGAATGCCGCGGGGTTGACCGCGGTGCAGAAGATCACCCTGGACCTGACCATTGGACCGAATAAGGACGGCTCGACCGGCGGCCGGCTGGACCTGATTTCGCGGCTGTCCACGCATCCCGACTCCGACCAGTTCGTCGGCCGCATCCTGCGCCATGAGGACCCGGCCAACGGGGTCGAGCCGCCGGCCGATCGCGGCCAGCGAGTCTGGTTCGATCCGGTGGCCGAGCTGCCCAGTCTGCCGGCCGACCGCACCTCCTTCGCCCGCGATCTGCTGAACGTGCTGATCGCGCGGTCACCGATGACCCTCGCCGGGGGCGTGGACGGGCGCCCGCCGGAGCCGGCCACCTTTGCGGGCGGGGGCAGCGGGCATGCGGCAACGGGGCTCGCGGCCCTGGCCGAGATCGAGGATATCGCCATCGTCGCGGCGCCTGGGTCCGCCGCGCTGGAGAACGCCGATGAACGTCAGGCGGTCAACGACGGCCTGATCACCCACGCGAGCAATCTGCGCTACCGCTTCGCCATCCTGGCCGGGCCTGTCAACGCCGATCAGGCCGAGATCCGCGAGGTCCGCGGCAAGTTCGACTCCACCTACGCCGCGCTCTATTACCCCTGGCTGGTCGTCAGTGTCTCGGGCGGGGCGCGCGAGACCATGCTGCTGTCCCCGGAGGGTGCCATGGCCGGCATCTTTGCCCGCAGCGATATCGAACGCGGCGTGCATAAGGCCCCGGCCAACGAGACAGTCCGCGGCATCCTGCGTTTTTCCCGGAACGTCAACAAGGGCGAGCAGGACGTCCTCAACCCGGAAGGGATCAACTGCCTGCGCTTTTTCGAGGGGCGCGGCTACCGGGTCTGGGGGGCACGCACCATCACCTCGGATCCGGAATGGACCTATGTCAACGTGCGTCGGCTCTTCATCTATCTGGAGCATTCGATCGACCGCAGTACCCAGTGGGCGGTCTTCGAGCCGAACAACGCGGAGCTCTGGCTCAAGATCCGTCTCACCATCGAGGGGTTCCTCTACGACGAATGGCGCAAGGGTGCCCTCTTGGGTGCGAGCCCGGAAGACGCCTTTTTCGTGCGTTGCGACCGGACCACCATGAGTCAATCGGACCTGGACAACGGCCGTCTGGTCTGCCTGATCGGGGTCGCGCCCACCAAGCCCGCGGAGTTCGTGATCTTCCGCATCGGCCAGTGGACCGCGGATGCCTCGCTCGTCTGAGGCCCGGCGTCCGGGCCTGAACCGTTCTCGACGGCCCGGTCCGCGGTGCGGATCGTCGGCGACCGAATTTGCTACGGAGACCAGACATGGCAACGCTGCGTGAAGACCCCTACGGTCCGTTCAACTTCAAGGTCACCATCTCCCCCGGGAGCGGTGGCGAGTTCAGGGGCGGGTTCTCGGATTGCTCGGGACTGTCGAGCGAGATCACCTATGCCGACTACCGGGAGGGCACGGATGCCGCCAACCGCCCGCGCAAGGTGCCGCTGATGTACAAGGCCGGGGATGTCACCCTCAAGCGCGGACTGATCGCCTCCCTGGATCTGTGGAACTGGGTGGTGGCGGTGCGCAAGGGCAACATGCAGGCGCGCGCCACGGTGGTCATCGAGTTGCTGAGCGAGGACCACGCGGCCACGGTGGCCACCTGGCGGCTGGTCAACGCCCGACCGTCCAAATGGACCGGCCCCACCCTGGCCGCCAAAGGGGCTTCGGACGTGGCGATGGAGGAACTCACCCTGGTCTGTGAGGACCTGGAGTACGAATGACCGCCGACTCCGCGGGCGCGCCGGTGCCGCCCCGGCCGCTGTGTCGCCCCGTCAGACCTGAGGTTCCGGATCCATGAGTGTCGCACTGCAAGGCAGCCTGTGGCGGCCCGGTCTGCCGCCCGGCGTCTTCGAGGAGGTCCCTGCGGTCGCCCGCCGGCCGCGGGTCCGGCTCGATGTCGCCGCCCTGATCGGGCTCAGCGAGCGCGGTCCGATCAATACCCCGGTGGGGATCGACGATCCCGGCCAGTTCACGGCGTTGTTCGGGCGGGCGCTGCCGGGCCTCAACCTGCCCCAGGCGGTGCGCCTGTTTTTCGCCAACGGCGGCCGGCGCTGTGTGGTGGTGCGTTGCCTGGATCATACGACGGTCCGCACCGCCCGGTTCATCCTTCCCGGAATCCGTGCCCTGCGCGGCACCGCCGGGCGCCAGGCCCGGGTGGCCGCGCGCAACCCCGGGGCCTGGGGCAATGGCCTGGGGTTGCGGCTGCGCGTGGTGGCGCGGCCCCTGCCGCTTGACCTTGCAATCGACGTCGCCGGCCAGCCCCATTATCTGGCCCCGGACCGCCGCACCCTGGTCGGCAGCACCCTGCGGCTGACCGGCTTGCCGGCCTCCCCTGGCGCCGCCCCCCGGCTGCGGCTCTTCCGGGTCACCGGTCTGGGGCCCGGTATCGCCCCTGATCCCGCCGCGGGGGCCGGGTTGGGCACCAGCCGGCCGGGCGCGGCGGAGGTTGCGCTTTATCCCGCCGTCACCGCCGCCTTCCGCGACCCCAAACTGCTGCGCGCCGCGCAGGAGCTCACCCTGACCCTGGAGATTCACCTGGATGGCCGACTGGTGGAGCGCTGGGAGGACACCGGCCTGCACCCGGACCATCCCCGCTATCTGCCCCGGCTGATCGGGCGGCGCGCGGCGACCGAGGCCCTGCGTCCGCCGCCGGTCCATGACCCGGACCCGGAGGACCCGGGGGCCGAGGCCGACCGGTTGTGGGGCGGACTGGACGACCCCTGGGGCTCGGAGTACCTGCGTCCGAGTGCGCTCCTCACCGACGTCTGGCTGCGTCCCCGCAAGGCGCTGCTGGACGCGCCGACCGGGCTCTATCTGTCCGGGGCGCAGTTGCCGGCCTCCCGCCGCGGGCGCGACGCCAACGCCACCACCGGGCGCGCGCAGTTCTTCGAGACGACCGAAATGTACCCGGCCCAGGCCGCCGCGGACAGCGACCACCGACTCATCCCCTTCGGTTTTCGGCCCGGCGCGCTGGACGCCCTGGTCCGCTGGGATGACGCCTTCCCGTTCGAACCCATCGCGATGGTCTATCTGCCCGACCTGCTCCACCCCAGTACCCCGGAGCCGCCCGCGGCCGCGCCGCCACAGCCCGTGGACCCGTTCTGCTTCTCCGCCGTCTGCGCCGCGCCGCCCGTCGCGTCGGCACCCCAGGTGCGCGGTTACCCGCTCCTGGGTTTCGACGCTGCGGATCTCCGCGCGGCCCAACTGCGGCTGGTGGCCCATTGCGAGGCCCAGGGCGGACGCCTCGCGCTGCTCGATCTGCCCCCCGGGCTGGGTGCCGGGGAGGTCGTAGCATGGCGGCGGTCGCTGGCCAGCGACCGGGCCGCGCTCTATGCACCCTGGCTGCGGGTGGACGCGGACGGTGCGGCGCTCACCGTCCCGCCCGGGGGCGCCGCGGCCGGCATCGTCGCCCAGGTGGAGAACGCGATCGGGGTCTGGGCCGCGCCCGCCAACCGGTTGGTCCTGGGTGTCTTCGCCCGCGCCGAGGATCAGGGGCGGCCGGACCCCGGGTTCCTGTTCGAGGAGCGCATCGACGAGATTCGGCACACCGAGCGCGGCCTGCTGCTGCTCGGTTCCCGCACCACCTCCACTGATCGGGACTGGACCCACATCGGCGTGCGCCGTCTGGTCGACTGGCTCAAAGCGCAACTCGCCGCGGACCTGGCCTGGGCGCCCTTCGAGCCCAACGACGGGGCACTCTGGTCGGCCATGGCCGGCACCGCCCGGCGGCGGCTGATGCCCCTGTTCGACGCCGGGGCGCTGGCCGGGCGCACCGACAGCGACAGCTTCTTCGTGCGCTGCGATGCCGGCACCAACCCCCAATCCGACTTGGACGCGGGCCGCGCGACCCTGCTGATCGGTGTGGCGCCCGCGGTACCGGCGGAGTTCATCGTCTTTCGCCTGGTCCGCCACGGCGCCGACAATGCACGTATGGAGGCCCGCTGATGGGCACCGAGGTCCTGCTCACCAACTATAACTTTGCCGTCCAGATCGAGTTGTCCGGCCTGGGCGGGGACGAGGGTCTGGCGCTCGGCGCCCGCGGGGCCTTCTCGGAGGTCTCCGGACTCGAGATCACCCTGGAGCCGGTCACCTTCCGGGAGGGCGGCTACAACCGCGGTGTGCGTCAGTTGGTCGGGAAGACCACCAATCCGCCCTTGGTGCTCAAGCGCGGCCTGTCCCTGGATCCGGCCTTCTGGACCTGGGTGCAGCATTGCCTGAACGGCACCTTTCCGCTGCCCTATGTGGCCGGCACGGTGCGGGTCTACCAGGCCGGCGGGGCGGCGGCGCCGGCCGGGGTGTGGCGCTTCGAGAACGGGATCGTCAACAAGGTCAAGGCCGCGGATCTCAACGCCGCGGCCGGGCGGGAGGTGCCCTTGGAGGAACTGCACATCGTCCATGAGGGCTTGAGCCGGGAGCCCCAGGGGGAACCGGCATGAGCACCGCTGAATTCAAACGCGCCAAGCTGATCCCGTTCGCTGCCGGGGGCAAGCAGCTTGAGGAGGCGCGCGCCATCCCGCTCGATTTCAACCCGGAAACCCTGACCCTCAAGGTCTCGGGCGGTGAGCAGAAGGACAAGGGCCGTAAAGGACGCCAGCAGGTGCAGAATGTCGGCGCCTCCAAGGCGACGCTGAACTTTGAATGCGTGTTCGACTCCACGCGCCCGCGCGACGGCCAGGGCGGTGACGGCGGGAGCGGCGAGGAACTGCTGGATGTGCGCCTGCGCACCAAGCCGATCGCCGATCTGCTTCAAGTGTTCGGCAGCGGCAAAGAGCAGGCGCCGCGGCGCGTCCAGTTCGCGTGGGGGACCCTGATCTTCAACGGGGTCATCAGCTCGCACCAGGAAGTGTTCGAGTATTTCAGCCCGAGCGGGGTGCCGCTGCGGTCCAAGGTTCAGTTGACCCTGACCGAACAGGAGTTCCGCTACGACGTGGCCGCCACCGATGCCGCCCGGCGCCGCCAGGCGGTCGAGCAGGCCGCCGGCGGCGCGCGCGCCCAGGCCGCCGCTGCCGGAGCGGGCAGTGTGTTGGGGGCGGGCGGTCCCTTCGGCGCCGGGCTGGGGTTGGAACTGAGCGCGGGCTTTGCACTCGAAGTCGGCCTCGATCTGGACCTGGATCTGGGGCTGTCGGCGGATTTGGGGCTGTCCGCAAAGTTCGGCGCCTCCGCCGATCTCGGTCTCTCGGTGGGAGCCGGGGTCCACCTGGACGCCGCCGCCGCGGTGGACCTGTTCGGTGTCGCGGCCCTGGGCGGCGGCGGGGTGGACTTAGGACGGAGCGCGTCGGCACTGCCTGAGCCCTCACCCGGACTTGCGGCGGCCGGTGCCGTCCCCAACCCCTGGGCGCCCGAGGGTCCGGCCCCGGGGAGTCGCGCGGCCGGACTCGCCGCCGTGGTCGCCAACCAGCGGGCGGGCGGGGCGGTGGCCCGACCGGCCCCCGCGGCGGCGTTCGGCCCCGGCGGCACCGCGGCAACATCGCCGCTCCCGGTCCGCGGCAGCCCGCCGCTCGCGCCCCAGCGTTCGCTCGGCCTCGCGGTCCCCCTGCTCAGCGTCGGCGGCCTCCCGGCCTCCCGCGATCTGGGCGAATGCCGCCCACGCTGGGAGTCGCTGCCGCCCGCCGCGGCGACGGCCGCCGTTCACCCGCCCGGGTGCGGCTGCCGACGCTGCGGTGCGGGAGCTTCCGGTCAGTCGTCCGGTCAGTCAAGCGGCGGGTCGGGCGGGGGTGACCGATGACCGTGCACATCGGTGAGATGACCACCACCATCGAGTCCGCGCCGACGGGCGGCGGCGAACCCGGTGCCGCGCCCAGTCCGCAGGAAGGAACGGCCTTCGAGGTACAGCTCGAAGACCTGCGTCCGCTCGTCCGCGCCCTGGTGGCGGAAGAACTCGAGCGCTGGCTGCGTCGACAGGGCGATTGCCCATGAGCGGCCAGCCCGAACTCAGCGCCACGGGTCGCCCACGCATCCAGGTGGACGGCGCCCCCGCCACGCGCCTGGAAGCGGATCTGATCCGGCTGGAGGCGCGGGCGGACGCGGCCGGGGTGGCCTCCCTGGAGGCGGTCTTCCTCAACTGGGGCAGCCGGGAGGAGGGCAAGCCGGTCGACTTCGTGCACTTCGACCGGACCGCCATCGACTTCGGCAAACGTATCGGCATTGCCTTCGCTGTTACGGCCGTCCCGGAGACCATCTTCGACGGCCTGATCACCGGCATCGGCGCGGCCTATCCGGAACTGCGTGCGCCGGAGCTGACCCTGCTCGCCGAGGACGCCCTGACCGGGTTGCGCTATCGCCGCCGCACCCGCTTGAGCGACGACCAGACCGATGGGTCAATCGCGACCCGTATCCTGGAGGACGCGGGTCTGCGTGCCGCGGTCGCGCGCGACGGGGCGAGCCACACCGCGTTGTGGCAGGTCAATCAAGACGAGTTGAGTGCCTTGCGCGAGCGCACGGGGGATGCCCTGATCGGGTTGCGCGACGGCGTCGTGCGGGTGCTGGAACCCGTCAACGCCAACGCTCCACCGATCGAACTCACCCGCGAGAACGACTTGATCCGCTTCGCCGTGCTCGCCGACCTGGCCCACCAGCGCGGCGCGGTGCGGGTCCATGGCTGGGACGTCGCCGCCAAGGAGGCAATCCACGAGAGCGCCGGCGCGGATGCGGTGCGCCCGGAGGCGAGCGGCGGGCGGCTCGGCCCCGAGGTGGTGGCCGAGGTCTTTCCCCAGGCCGCCGAGGATTTGCATCTGGAGGTCCCGGCCACCGGCGCCGAGGCGCGCACCCTGGCGGAGGCGGCCATGCGGCGCCGGGCGCGTCGCTTCGTGCGTGGGGTCGGAACCACCAAGGGGACTCCGGCCCTGCGGGTGGGTTCACGGGTCAATCTGGTGGATCTGGGTCCCTGGTTCGCCGGGACCTATCTGGTCACCGCCGTCACGCATCGCTTCGACCAGGTGGACGGCTACCGCACCGAGTTCGAGGCCCAGCGTGCCGACCTGGGGGACGGATCATGATCCCCGGCGCCAGCCCCGCCGCGCTCGGCCAGGACCGCTTCCGCCTCTATGGTGTCTATCCGGCCCAGGTGACCGACGTGCAGGACCCGGACGCCCAGGGGCGGGTGCAGCTTCGCCTGCCCTTCGTGGAGGCGGGGGACGGCGGCGCGGCCCTGGCATGGGCGCGCCTGGCGACCCTGATGGCCGGCGGCGACCGCGGGACCTGGTTCATCCCCGAGGTCGACGATGAGGTGCTGGTCGCCTTTGTCGGCGGCGACCCGCGCCGTCCGGTGGTGATCGGTGCCCTCTGGAACGGCGTGGACGCCCCGCCGGAAACCATGGATAGCGACAACAACGTCCGCTCGGTCACCTCCCGCTCCGGTCACCGGCTCGTCTTCGACGACACCGCCGGGGCCGAGCAGGTGGTGTTGGAGACCCAGGGCGGACACACTCTGACCCTAAACGACAGTGCCGGGGGCATCGTCACCCTCGAACACGCCAACGGCGCCAAGATCACGATCGACGCGGCCGGCAACATCGAAATCACCGCCAACGTCAAGGTCAAGATCCAGGCCCCGGCGGGGCTCGACATCACGGCCGCCATGGTCACGGTGGACGCGGCCATGTCGAAGTTCTCCGGCGTGGTCAAGGCGGATACGGTGATTACCAACAGCGTGGTCTCGGCGAGCTATACGCCGGGGGCGGGGAACGTCTGGTGAGCGCCAAGACCTCCACACGGCTCCTGGTTCCGGCCCTGCGCCCCGCGCTGCGGGAGATCCTGGTCCCGGTCGCCCCCTTCTTCCTGCGCGACCTGACGCAGGCCCCGCTGGCGCGACCGCCGCTCATCCTGTCGTTCGCGACCGACGGCTTCATGGACGACTTCCTGGCGGTGGCCGGGCAGACCCGGTCCCTGCCCAGGCTCCTGCCCTGGCGTGACTGGTCCGAACCGCCGGATGCCATGTTGGACACGGTCGGCGCCCCGCGCTATCCGAACTCGATCGCGCGCGGTCCACTGCTTGCCTTCGACCCCGAGTCCGGGGGCGGGATCGATCCGGACGGGGTCCCGGGCGGCACGCCGCCCTGGCTGCGCAAGCTGTATCTGCCGCTGCATGAGCGCTTCAACCTCATCGCCTTCGATGTGGTGTGCCGCTCCCCCGGTTGGCCGCGTCTGGCGCGCCCGCGGGTCATGGCGTCCGGGGCGGTGATCCGCCGTCTGGCGCGGCACCCAACCGAAGAGCACTGGCAGGATTGGATCGCGGTCGATGATCAGCACGGCGCTTGGATCGAACTGCTCGACGGGCAGATGCGCCCGCCGGACCCGCCCGCCGCGTCGGCCGAACACCAGCCGGTCGACCCGGCGGCATTGCCGGTCGCGGATCTCAGGGCGAGCGCCCAGGCGGCGCTGCACGGATTGCTGAACATCCCGGCGGGGCAGGCGCTGCCGCCTGTCGCCCTGACCAGCCAAGCCCTGGCCCTGGTGCCGCCGGATACCGGCCAGGCCGCGGAGCACTGCACCCTGTTCGGCTATCTGCCGGTCTTCAGCAGCGCTCAGGAGGTGGTGACGGCGCGGCTCTCCCAAAGGACGGTGGCCGCCATCGCCGCCACCCTGGCCGCCCAGAGCCGAACGACCCTCAATGACCTGTTTGCCGCGGCGCCCGCTCTGCGCGCTCGGGCCGCATCCGAGCTGCGCACTCTACTTGTCGACGCCCTCCTGCCGACGCGCCCGACGGCGGGGGAGATCACCAATGCCCGCACCCTGATCAACAACCCCGGTCACCTGGGGTTCTCAGCCCCGCTGGACATTCACAATGCCGTCGCGACCGGCGTGGACTGGGTGCTGCGCCGCGCCATCGCGGCCCTGTGGACCGGGGTCTCCGCGGCGGCGACCGCCAACCTGGACATCGCCGGGCAGGTGCCGACCGGGCAGCACCTGTGGCAGTCCAGCGGAGCGTCCGGCCAGGCGACTGCGCCGGACGTTTTTTCCGCGATGAGTGACGAGGCCCCAGGCGAATCGGGCGCCCAGCCGGCCGAATGGCTGCGTCAGAACTGCATCCAGCACACCCTGAACTGGGACCGGCTGGTGCGCGAGCGGCTGCATCAGGTGATCGACCACTGGCTGAACACCGGCGTCATCCCCCCGCCGATCCAGGGCAACTCCAGTGTGCTCGGCGCGGCGGATCTGTCGGCCCTGCTGCTGCTTGCGGTCCTGCGTCTGCGCGGTCACCGCTTGGCCCTGGCCGCCTATCTGAGCCCGCTCGTGGGCTTGGGGGACGCCGGGGGGCGGCTGCGCGCCCTGGATGCCGACGGGCATCCGATCGCCACGGCGGCGGCCCTTGGGGAAGAGGTCGAGTCCATATTGACCCTGGAGGCCGGCCGCGCCGACCCCAGGACCGCGCCACCCTGGGCGCTGATCTCTTACCACGCGCTTCCCAACGCGGGCCGCCTGCTCGGCGTCCACCGGGCCGGGGCCGCCCTGGCGGACCTCTATGCGGCGCTGGACGCGGGGCTCGGTGCCGCGGGCGGGGTGGTCGGAGCCGAGATGCGCGCCCGGGCCGCCACGCTGGCCGGTGAGATCACCGGCGTTTTCAGGATCGCCGGGGGGGTGGTGCCGCTGCGCGCGGCCGGGGCCAGTCTGTTCGAGCAGCCGGCCCAGGGTCTGTTGGTCCTTCCCGGCTTTCCATCCGTCGCGGCCACGCTCGCGCAGTTTGCGGACCAGGCCGCGAACCGCTTCGTCCTCGCCCCCGAGTCGCTGGCGCTGCCCGAGGCGCGCGCCCGCGAGACGGCACCGCGGCTGCGCTTCGATGCCGATCGACTGTATGCCGTCTGGTGCTGGGTGCGGGTGGCCGGGCGTCATCCCTGCGAGCCGGAGCAGATCATCTGGACCGGGCGCAGCGAACCCTTTGCCATCGCCGACCCGACCGACCTGCTGGGGGGGCGCCCGGCGGTCATCAAGCTGCCGGACATCCCCAAGCTCCTGCGCGATCTGCCGCGCCTGGCCAAGGCGCGGGCGCGGCCCTTCGCGGCCGTCGTCTCCCCGGACCGGTCCGGCCTGGTGACCGGCGAGGAGATGGCGGATACCCAGCGCGATTGGGGCATCGGCTTCATCTGCAGCTTCGGCATTCCGGTGCTCACCATCTGCGCGATGGTCCTGTTCAGTCTGATCTTCAGCATCCTGATCCTGATTCCGGGATTCACCTGGATGCTGCTGCTGAAATTCTGCATACCATTCCCGAAGAAGGGGTCATGACCATGAGCAGCCCGACACCGTTCGCCGGGGCGCCGTGCGCCGGGAGGAGCGCATGAGCGAGTCCAAGTTGGGACAAGGGTTGCGTTTTCCCTTGGTGACCGCGGCCGGCTTCGGCTGGGTCGCGGGAGTCGCCGCGGTGGAGCAATCCATCCGCGCCATCCTGCTCACCGAGCCCGGGGAGCGCATCGCCCGGCCGAATTACGGGGCCGGACTGCGCCGGTTCCTGTTCGCGCCCAACGGGCTGGAACTGCGCACCCGCATCCGGCTCGCGGTCACCGAGGCGTTGGAGCGCGACGAGCCGCGCATCCGGCTGGAGTCGGTCGGGGTCGCCACCGACGAGCGCGAACCCACGGTGCTGCGCATTGCTATTCGCTATGAGGTCCTGGGTGAGCCCGGGGCGCGCAATCTGGTCTTTCCTTTCTATCTCAGCGGGGGTGCCTGATGGCCATCATTCCGCCGCGCCTGGACGATCGCAGCTTCGCGGACCTGAGCGCCGAGCTCAAGCGCCGCATCCCCATTCATGCTCCGGAGTGGACCGACCACAATGCCGCGGATCCGGGGATCGCCCTGATCGAGCTCTTTGCCGCCCTGGGCGACAATCTGCTGTATCGGCTCAATCGGGTGCCGGAGGCGTCGCGGCTGGAGTTTCTGCGCCTGCTGGCCATCCTGCCCAACCCCGCCCGGGTCGCTCAGGCGCAGGTGCGCATCGCGCTGCCGCCCAAGGCGTTGCAACCGGTGACGCCGGAGTTCCTCGGGGGCGGTACCCCGCGCCTGGAGTTGTCGGCCGGGGAGGTCCGTTTCCAGGCGCTGGAGGAGGTTACCGCGCTGCCGGTGGAGTTGACCGCCTGGATCAAACAGGGCTATGACGGGGCCGTGCTTGCCGGCGGGGAGGACAACCTGAACACCCTGCTTGAGGACCATCTGGGCAGCACCCCGCTGCTGACCAAGTACCAGCCGCTGCCGCTGCCCGCCCCCGCGGGTGGGGTGCTGCCCGCGGGGGTCTCCACCGCCTCCAGCCGGGACGGTCGGATCTGGCTGGCCCTGCTCGCCCCGGCCCCGGTATTCAAGCAACTCGGCAACGATGCCGCTGCCCTGCAACAGGTTCGCGGGGCGCTGGCCGGCCAGATCCTGAATCTGGGCGTGCGCACCGACGACATCCTCTGCGGTGCCGCCGACCACGCGCGCTGCCCGGATCCGGGCGCGGACCCGCCCCGGTGGCCGGTCCGTTTCGAGATCTCCACCGGGCGCTTTTCCGGTGCGGCGCGACGGGTGGATCGGGTGCTCTACCAGCGTCTGACGGTGGTGGCGGACGGCACCGCCGGGCTCACCCGTTCCGGCACTCTGCGCCTGCGGCTGCCGGACCAAGCCCCGGACGGCTCCACCCCCTTCGGCAACTGGACCGCGGACGCCTTCGCTCCGCCCGACCCGGACCTGCTCGGGGTTGGCGAGTTGCCGCCGCGGCTGGATGACGACCAGCTCGCCGCCCGCGTGCTGGCATGGATTCGTCTGCGCCGGGCGGACCCCGCACACCCGCCGATCCGGCTGCGCTTCATCGATGCCAATATGGTGCGGGTGGAGCAGGCAGTGACCGCGCCCCCGGAGATCCTGGGCTATGGTAACGGGCGAACCGGGCAGACCGGTCGGCTGTCGCGCACCCCGGCGATCCTGGACTCCGAGCGCATCCAGGTCCGCGGTGTGCTGGGTTGGGAGAACTGGACCCGGGTGGACGACCTGGCGCTGGCCGGACCCGACGACCCCTTCTATACCCTGGATCCGGGCGATGGGACCGTCACCTTCGGCGACGGCATCCATGGCCGCATCCCGCTGCCGGGCGAGGCCATCCGCTGTCAGTCGTATCGCTATGGCGGCGGGGTCCAGGGCAATCTGGGGGCCGCGCGGATCAACCGGGTGCGTGCCGCCTGCCCGCCCGGCGCCCTGGCATTGAAGGCCACCAACCCGCTGCCCGCGGAGGGCGGCGCCGACGCCGAGACGCAGGACGCCGCTGCCGCCCGCATCCCCACGGTGTTGCGCACCAACGACCGTGCGGTGGCCGCGGAAGACTTCGTGACCCTGGCCCTGGCGACCCCCGGCACCGCGGTCGGCCGTGCCCATTGCCTGCCCCGCCACAAGCCGCACGAGCGGGTCGACGGCGTGCCCGGCACCGTCACCCTGATCGTGCTGCCGACCTATGACCCCCTGCAACCCGACCAACCCACACCGGACCGGGAACAGTTGCGGCGGGTTTGCGCCCACCTGGAGCCGCGGCGCCTGGTGACCACCGAGCTCTATGTGACCCCGCCGCAGTACGTGCGGCTGTCCTGTTCGGTGGCCGTGGAACCGGACGCCGGGGCCGGGGAGGAGACCCTGCGGCGCCATGTGGAGTTGGCCCTGCGCCAGCACCTGGCGCCATTGCCGCCCTATGGACCGGACGGCTCCGGCTGGCCTTTCGGCCGCGCCGTGCGCGACCGTGACTGCGAAGCGGCGGTGCTGCGGGTCCAGGGGGTGCGGCTGGTCAATGAGGTCCTGATCGTCGGCCAATCCATCAGCCGCAGCGGCACCCCGGCCCCGGTGACCCAGACTGTCCCGCTGCTGCCCTGGCAACTGCCGGTCCTGCTGGAGGTGCGCGTGGCGATCGGAGCGGACGCGGTGGCCGAACCCTTGCCGCCGCTGGACACTGAGCCCGCGCCGCTGCCGGTGGACGCCATGCCGGTCCCGGTCGGCAAGGAGGAATGCTGATGCCCACTCCGGCCTTCGCCCATCTCACCGGCCGTTCTATGTGGGGGCGCTGCGACCACGACGGGACCCGCATCGAGGGGCAGCCCGGCGCGTCCGGGGCCGTGGTGCTGGCCGGCGCCGATGACGCGGGCGGCGGCGGCCCGGTTCTGAGCCCGGCCGACCTGGCCGCCTGGCGGGCGGTCATGGGGTCGGCGGTGGTGATCGCCTGTGCCCCCGACCGCTGCGCCGCGAGCCGGGTCCTGGTCGGCGGCGGCGGGCGGCCGCTCACGCTGCTGACGCCCCAGGGTTGGATCGACCTGCCGGTGCCGCCGGCGGCAACCGCCCCGTTGGTCGCCGCTGGTCTGGACTTCGCGCCCCTGGCTCCGCCCCCGGGTCCGGCGGCCCCCGCCGCCATTAGCCAGGACCCCTGGGGCCGGCTCTGGCTGCTGGATCGCGTCGGTCGGACGGTGCGGCTGTTGGCCCCGGATCTGCGGGTGGAGGCGTCGTCGGCGCTGCCCGCCGGGTGCGATCCGCTGCTGCTCGGCTGTACCGCCTTCGGTCTGGTGGTGGCGGATGCCGCGACGTCCCGGCTCCTGGTGCAACCCTGGGGCGGCGCATGGCGGGGTTATCAGGTACCGCACCCGGCGGCCGGCGAGGCCCTGGTCGCGCTCGCCGCGGACCCGCGCTTCCCGCGTGCGGTCGCGCTGCTGCGCGGGGCGGCCGGTGCGCACCGGCTGCTGGTGATCGGCGCGGGCGGCGTCACCCTCTGGGGCCTGCCCGTGGTGCGCGAGCCGCTGCACCTGATCCTGACCGCCGCCGATACGCTGTTGGTGGGCGAGGCCGCGCAGCGGCCGGGCGACCGTCGGCCCTTTTTCTTTCGGGAGATTCTGCTCAAGCCGACGGGGCCGGAGGCGGAACGGGGGTTCGCGGTGCGCGGTTTCGACGGGCGCGCCCTCTGGCTGGACGCGGGTCAGGTCTATGCCACCACCGCCGCCGGTGCCCGGGTCCTTTATCCCCGTGAGCAATCCCTGCGCGGTGCGGGTGTGGTGGAGACCTTCGCCCTGGACTCCGGCGTCTTCGCCTGTGTCTGGCACCGCCTGTTTCTGGACCTTTGCCTGCCCGCGGACTGTGCGGTGACGGTGGAGGCCAAGACCGGCGATGACCTGCCGCCGTTCGCCGTGCGGCGCGGGCGGCGGCTGCCGGCCGACCTGATCCCGAGCGGCGGCAGCGCGCTGGTCATGCCCGACCGGAACGACCCCTGGTTGCCCTTGGGCTCGCTGACGACGCAGGAGACCGAGGGCTGGGTACCGCTCGGCTGCGCCGCGGCCCGCCCGGGTCGCGCCGACCTGCCGCTTCCCGGGCTGGACCTGGAGCGGCCCGCCGAGGACCCGCTGGCCGCATACCGCGGGACCCAGTCGGCGGCACCCGCGGCGCTGCAGACCCATGAGTGGCTGATCGTTGCCCCGCCCGGGCGCTACCTGTGGCTGCGTCTGCGGCTCGCCGGCACCCGCCGGCGGGGTCCCGCACTCGTTGCCCTGCGCGCCGGTTTCCCCCGTCCCTCGCTGCTGGACTATCTGCCCGCCTACTGGCGCGCCGAGGAGCCGGGCGGGGCGGCCACGGAGCGGGCGCTGGCCCTGTTCGAGGGCTGGACCACGGAACTCGATGGGCGGATCGACGTGCTTCGGCGACTGTTCGACCCCCGCCTGGCCCCGAGCGAGGCATTGGAGTGGCTCGCCTCCTTCCTTGCCCTGGTCTTCGACGAGCGCGTGCGCGAGGGGGTGCGGCGCCAACTCCTGATCGAAATGGCGCAACTCTACCGGGCGCGCGGGACCCTGCCGGGCCTGACCCGACTGCTCTCGATCCTTGCCGAAGCGGCGGTGCAGATCGTCGAGGGGTTCCGGCTGCGTCGACCCACGGCGGCCTTTGTCGGCGACTCCGCCGTGGGTCCCGGCTTGGAGATCGGCGGACGCGAAGGCGCTTTCGACCTGACCGGCGCCGAGGCCTGGGAGCGCGATCTGCGCGTCGGGTACGCGGCCTTGCTGCTGCGCCGGGCGGGCGACGACCACCCCTGTCCCGCCGCGGCGCCCGCCGACCCGCTCCCGGACGACCCCCTGATCGGCTTCTATCGGCGTCACGCCCACCGCTTTACCGTCATCGTCCCGCGCCCCTGCGATGCGGTCCTGGAGGCGGTGCTGGAGCTGGCCACCGAGACCCACAAGCCGGCGCACACCATCCACCGCCTGTGCTGGCTGGACGCCGGCTACCGCGTGGGTAGCGCCAGCCTGGTGGGCATCTCACACCTGGGGTCGGTGCGGCGTCCCGCCCCCGCGGTGCTCGGCGACGCCGTGCTGTCGGGCTTCACCACCCTCCACCGCGGCCGCTACGACGACCGCTACCCTTCCTTCAAACCCATGACCCCATGGGGGACGGCGCTATGAGCACGATGACCGCCGAGACCTTCACTCCGCTGGATGACCTGGACCCCGCCACTCCGGGCGACCCCTTCACCCGGCTGCGTTACCACTACGGCCAGTTGCTCGGGGCCGAGGACTTCGAGACCGAGCAACGCTATTTCCTGCTGCGCAGCCGGCTCCACAACGCCCTGCTGCATGGGGTCGGCACTGCTTGGGGGCTGCGGGTGCGCGCGCAGGTCACCACCGAACCGGCGGGGCTGCGCCTGATCTGCGAGCCCGGACTCGCCATCGACGCCCTGGGGCGGGAGATCTACGTTCCGCAACAGGTCTGCCTGGACTTGACCGGACTCGCCGCCACCCACTTCTGGGGCGACCTGGCGCCGCCGACAGCGCCGGGCGACGATGAGGCTGAAGAAGAGGAAGAGGGCGCCGATCCGCGCCGCCGGGTCTATGTGGTCTTGAGCTACCGCGCCTGTCTGAGCGCCCCGGTTCCGGCCGTGACACCCCCCTGCGCGGACAGCGACGCCGCGTTGGTTCACTCGCGCATCCTCGACGGCTACCGGGTCTGTCTCCAGGCCGAGACGCCGCCGGATCCCGCCGCCACTCAGCGCGATATCACCGCACTCAGCGCTCCGCCCGGGGTGCGTGAGCGGCTGCTCGAATTGATCCTGAACCCCAGCCTTGACCTCGCCCGCTTCTGGGGCGGGGCGGACGAGGCCCCGCTCGTGCTCGCGGTGCTGGATCTACGGCCGGTGGGCGATCCGGTCGAGCGGGTGGAGTTGGCCGGCGCGATCGACAACGGGGTCCGCGCCATCCTGCCCTCGCTCCAGGCGGTCGCGGACCTGGCGCTCGGCGTGCGCCTGGACGGTGCGCCGGGCGCTTCCGCCTTCCAGGCGGTTGGCGTCTCCGCCGCGCTGGAGGAGACGGGCGAGATGATCGTCACCGTGACCACCAGCGCCCCAGTGAACGCGGCAACCCTGACCGCCCCGTCCGTCCGGGTGCTGTACTGGGACCCCACCCCCAACGTCGGCTGGACGGAGCCGACGGTCAGCAACCGCGCGGTCACCCCGACCGGCATCGTCATCGCGGTGACCGGGGCTTGGGCGTCCGCGACCCGATTCCAGGTCCTGCTTTCGGGCACCGGCGATCACGCCCTGCTGGACACGCAGGGCCGCGTGTTGGCCGGCGTGGTGGGCGAGTCGGTACCGGCCGGCAGCGGCCGGGACGCCTGCCTGTTTTCCGTCTACCAAGTCACCCCCTGACCCGGAGTCCAACATGAGCGCATACAGTCAGATGAAGGTGGACCCGGGATTCTTCAGGGTCATGGCGAAAATGGCCGGCAATGAGCGCCTGACCCTGGCCGAAGAGCGGTTGGTTGCGGACTATCTCACGGGATTCAGCCCACAAGAGGCGACGCCGGGCCTGCCCGGCGGCCCGGCGGGGGACGTGCGCGGCGATAACAACCTGCGCCGGACCAATTGGTTCAACGGGCGCTATCTCACCGCCGAGGCACTGTCGCGGCAGGACACCTATTTCGACGCCCGGTCCCGGCTCAACGCCCATGCACGCATGTCCGGTATCGCCTGGGGTCTGGGGCTCGCGGTCGACGGGGCCAACGGCACCTCCGTCCTTCCCAACGTCGACGAAAACCAGCGGAGCAACGGCTTCCCGGTGAACCGGCCGATTGCGCTCCAGCGCGGGCTCGCTTTCGACCACTTCGGCCGGCCCATCCTGGTCTCACAGGCGTTCAACTTCACCGTGGAGCAATTGATCGGCACCTATCGCAAGACGCCCCAGCGGGTGGTCGGCGGCGGGACCGAGTTTGCCCCCTGCATCTGTCTCGCCCCGGACCCGGCCGGAGCCGCCGGCGGCGGTCCGGCGGTGCCCCCCGGTACCTATCTGCTGGTCATTGAAGCCGGGGAGACCGAGGAGGGCGGGGCCAAGGTCATGGGGGAGGTCTGCGCCGGCGCCGCCCCCGTCACCTGTCGGGCGGATGCCTGGCGCGGCGGCTTCGGACTCTCGCTGGTGCGCTTCCCGGTGGAACTGCCGCTGCGGCCGGACCTGGGCACCGCCTGGGACTTGCGCGGCACCCTGTCCGCTTACTACTTCGATGTCTTCGAGCACCCGCTGTGGCGGCGCTGGGACCCGGACTTTCCGGCCGACGGGGTCTTCTGCCGGGACACCGGGCCCGGGCGCCACGATGCCGGGGCCATCGCGCTGGCGATGCTCCACCTGGCCGAGGACGGCACCGTGCTGTTTCTGGATCAGTGGATCCCGCGCCGGACCATCTGCGACACCCCGGCCGAGGACTGGCACCGCACCCGCTTCGGCGCCCCGCCCCGCGCTGCCGCCTGGGCGCGTATCCACCAGTTCCAGTGCATGTTGGCGCAGGGGCTGACCCGCGAGCCGCTGAGCGCCGTCCGCAACGATCTCTACACCCGCGGTTTCAGGCACATCCCGCCCATCGGCTTCCTGCCGCTGCGGCTCGACCCGCGGGAAGACCAGGGCAACAACCCGGACTCAAACATCGGCGTGGCCGCGTTCGACGAGATTTTCGCCATGGCCGGGGCCGGGGACTTCCTGGTCTCGCCCCTGGTGCGCCGCGGCATGGCCGAGGCGGCACGCTATTTCGACAATACCAACGTCATCACCTACGGTGTCGTCGCGCTGCACGACGACGACATCCTGGAGGACCTGGGCAACGTCTTCGATAAAGACCCGATTCAGGTCACCAGGCCCCATTGGAAGCTCGACCGATCGCTCTACGATCGTACGCAACAGTCGGCAGCGCTGAGCACTCATAAGCCGACGAGTGCTTACCAGGTGCTCGCGACCAACCGGTTCTTCGCCACCCTCGAGGTCCTGTTCCGGGTGCTGGGCCTGGAGCACCTGGTCAACCGCCGCACCGAGATCGTCAAGCTGGTGGTGCCGCTGCAAGGGCTCACCCGACGGCACCCGCTGCTCGGGCCGATCGCCGCGGACGCGCTGCCCCAGGGGGCCGCCTGGGGGGTGAACCCGGCGGCCACCGCTGGCGGACCGCTCGCCAACCTGGACCCGCAGCTGTTTCCGGAGGCCGCGGCCCTGGCCGGGATCATGCAGCGCCTGGGACTCGACATGCTGCCGCGGCACTTCGTGGTCTATGTCAAACAGCGTCTGGTGCTCCTGGATCTGCTGTTCTATGTATTGGAACTGATCCACGTCCTGATCGAGTGGGTGACCCTGGCCGGCGCCATCGTCAAGGTGGGCAGCGCGCAGAACACCGCGGGCGACCAAGCCCACATCCGGGCGCCCCAGGTCGAGGATTACCGCCGTGCGCTCGCCGCCCAACCGGCGGAGAAGCGTGCCATCATGGTCGCCGTGCTGGGCCGCCCGGAGGTTCAGGAAACGTTGGTGCAGGCCGCGGACCTCTCCGGCTCGGAGCTCGCGATCACCAGCCGTAACCAGGCATTTCGGCGCGACGTGGCCGCGGTCGAGGCGCCCCTGGTCTTCGAGATTCCGGACGAGACGCTGCGCCGCCGCACCGCTGTCGATCGGGTGGCGGATGCCTATGCCGCCGAGTACCCGGACTACCAGGTCATGCAGATCCTGGCCGCCGCCCAGCCCCCGACCCGGACCCTCGCGGTGGTCGACAAGCTCGCCATCGGCCGGGCCGCCGCGCGCCAGGGAACCGTGGCGGACGCCCTGACGGCGGCGGGTCCCACGGTCTTTGCGGATAATGACTCCCGCTCACTCTATGCGGACCTGCGCCGGACGATGGGCGAGCGCAAGATCAGCGACTATGTGCCGGATGCCAAGACCGAGTTGACCGCCCAAGACGTCTTGGTGCGCTCCCCGGCCGAGGCCGAGGCGGTCCTGGGCACTGAAACCTACAAGTTGTTCACCGCGGCCTTCACCACCGAGCGGGTGGCGGCCACCGCGGGTGCGGAAGTCTTGAGCAAGGGCGTGCCGACGGCCATGGCGGACGCGCTGGAGACCGAGATCCGCGCCGGGTCCACCCCCGCGGCGGCGATCGAGAAAGTCAAGGCGGGCACTTCCATCGAGAACCGACCGCTGCTCGACTCCGCCGCCACGGTGCTGCGCATCAACGGCGGCAACCTGGCCGCCCTGCAGCGCATCAAGCGCACGCCGGGCCGCTAGGCCATGACCGCCACGCTCGCCATCGATCGGCTCGCGACCCGCATCCGGGCCGCCGACCCGGACTTGGCCGCGGTGCTGACCGGACAGGTTCGCGCCGTGCTCGACGGGCGGCTCCGGCAGGACCTGGATGGGATCGCCGGCCGCGCCCTGGCCCGCGCCGGTCTGCCGGCGCGTGCGGTGGTGGCGATGCGTCGGCTGAGTCTGCGTTTGCGGGTCGGCGTTGGGGTGGACAGCGGCCGCCTCTCCCAGGGCTGGGCCGACGCCTGTGAGCAGGCCCTGGCGCAGTCCCTGGTCGGGGCGCTCGCGGGGTCGGACGCCGATGCCGCGGATCAGGTCTGGTTCCCGGATACCTGGGCGGCGGAGTGCCGCTACCTGGAACTGGCCGCGGCCGGGTTGCCCCCGGCCTGGTGGGTCCCGGCGCTGGTGGGCGCGGGGGCGGACGCACCGCGACCCGCCGTCATTCTGCAGCGCTGGCTGGAACTGGACCCGCCGCGGGCGGTGATCGCGATGACCGCGCTCGCCGCGGTCGACCAGCGGGTCACGCGCCTGCTCAGCCAGCCGGAGGCGACGGACCTGACCCGGGCACTGGTGGTCGGTCTGGGTGCCGCCGCGCCCGGGTTGCCGGACGGGGAGGGGGCGCCGGCGGATGACGGCGGGGCCGAGCGTGCGCGCACCGCATTCCTGCGGGAAGCGTTGGGCCGTCTTCGCGGCCTGGCCGAGTCGTTGACGGCGGCCGGCGGGGGCGCGGATGCCGTTGGTTTGAGCCTGGCTGCTCCCTGGCTGGCCGCCGCCCTGTTCGCCCGATGCCCCGCGGTCTGTCGGCTGTCGCCAACCCTGATCCTGGACCTGATCGCGCGGATGCTCGTCCAGTGGGCGCGCTCGCCCGCGGCCGACGCCCACCCCGGCGTGCGGCAGCCGACGGTCGCCGGGCGACTCGACCAAGGGACTGGTGCCGCGGCACCGGCCGAGTCGTTCCCGGACTCCCGCCGCGCAACCGGCGCGCCGGAGGAGGAATCGACCGATGGGATGCCGATCCATGCCGGGGGCCTGCTGCTCCTGATCCGCCCGCTGCTCAAACTCGGGCTGCTTCCGGACGCGCCGCAACTGGCAAGTCGTTTGGGTGACCTGGCGCTCACCGCGCTGCGCCGGGTTCTGGCCCCGCTGCCGCCCGGTGAACTGGCGGCGGCGCAGGAGCGCGAGCGGCCCCTGCTCGCGGTGTTCGCCCCGGAGTGCGACTGGGGGGTGCGCATCGCCGCCATCCCGGTACGCGACCCCGCGGCGGCCGCCGATCTGCTGGCCGCCCTGAGCGCCGTCATCCCGGTGGAAACCGCCTTCGCGCCCGGTGCCGCGCGCCGGGTCTTCGGTGCCGCGACCCCGGCCATCGGTACCGCGGCCGACCTGCGGCTCGCCCGGCTCCTGCTGCGCCCGGGGCGGCTGCGCGTCACCGACTGGGAGGCCGAGCTGACCTGGCCCCTGGCCGCGGCGGATCTGGCCCTGCGCCGCGCCGGCTGGGACCAGGACCCGGGTTGGGTGCCCTGGCTCGGGCGCACCCTGCGCCTGCGCTTCGGGGAACCGGGATGAGCGCGGTGCGTCCCGTGCCGCCGGCGCCGCCGCTCGCCCTGCTCGACCGGTGGCTGGCCCTGGCCGCCGGGCGCCTGCTGTTGCGCCGCCCGGAGGACGCGGGACTGCGGCGCCTGGTCACCGCGTACCAGCCCGCCGCCGACCCGCGCGCCCTGGCCGAGTGGATCGCCGCCGCGTCCGTCGGCCTGTTCGCCGCCCTTGCCGACCATCCCGAGCGTGAGCCTTTGGGGCGGATCAGCGCCGGCTGCGGTCTGTCCGGGTTCGACTTGGACCTGCTCGCCTTCGCCGTGCTGCCCTGTTTGAGCGAGGATGGCGCCGCGACGGTCGCCGAGCTCAGCGGCGGCGCGCGCCGGCTGACGCTGGGGCTGGCCCTGAAACTGTTGTTCGGCGACGCCGCGGATCCGGTCGCGGTGCGCGCCGCGGTACGCGCCTCGCCCCTGTGGTCGAGCGGCCTGATCCATCCCGGCGAGGCCGCGCGTCCGACCCTGGAGCGTCGGCTGGACCCCACCGAGTCCCTGCTGGCCGGGCTCGACGGTGCGGTTCCGGCCCAGGTGGGGGAGGGCTGGCGCCCGCGTTGGGTGCAGCCCCAGCCCCGGCCCACCGAGAGCATCCGGCGGGCGGCCGAACGGCTGGCCGCGCAACCGGGGATCTGTGTCCACCTGGCGGGTCAGCCGGAGCGCGCCGAGCAGGTCCTGGCGGTGGTCGCCGGGGCGGCCGGTGCCCTGGTCCTGGACGCCCCGGACGATCCCCAGGCCGCCCCGCCCTGGGCCGAGGCGCAAGTGGTTCGGCTGGGCACCGGTGCCCTGGTCGCCCTGCGGACCGACGCTCTGCAGTTGGCCGCCCCCTGGTTCGGCGCCGACGGGCGACCGGTCGGCGGGGCCGCCGCGCCATTGCCGATCATCGCCCCGGCCACGTTCATCCTGCGCGGACCTCAGGCGCGGCTGGTGCGGTTGGAGGTCGGCGCCAATGACCCCCTGGAGCTGTCCGACGCCTGGCGCGCGGCCCTGGGTCTGGATCAGGCGGATGCGGATGAACTGGCCGGGCGCAACTGGCTGGACACGGATGCGCCGCGGCTCGTCGCCGCGGCGCTCCTGGCGGCGCCCGCAACCGGCGCCCGCGCCGCCGGGCTGGAGGAGGTCCTGGCCGAGGTGGCCAGCCTGACTCCACCGCGCGCCCTGCGGCTCGCCACCCGCCGCACGCCCCAGGTTCCCTGGGGGCGGCTGGTGGTCCCGGTGGAGACCCGGACACGGTTGGCCGACCTGGTGCGGCGGGTGCGCCGCCGGGTCACGGTGCAACTGCGCTGGGGCATGGCCGCGGGCGGGCGTGGACGCTCGGTGATCGGGCTGCTGCATGGCGACTCCGGCACCGGCAAGACCCTGGCCGCCGAGGCCATGGCCACCCGGTTGCAGCTACCCATGCTGGCGGTCGACCTGTCACTCGTGGTCTCGAAGTACATCGGCGAGACCGAGAAGAACCTCGCGGAGCTCTTTGCCGCCGCCGAGGGCTTCGCGGCGCTGCTCTTCTTCGACGAGGCCGACGCCCTGTTCGGGCGCCGCACCAATGTGCAGGACGCTCACGACCGTTACGCCAACATCGAGGTCAACTATCTCCTGCAACGCCTGGAGGCGTTCGAGGGGTGCGCCATCCTCGCGACCAACCTGCTGCAGGGGGTGGACGAGGCCTTCCTGCGGCGCTTCGACCAGGTCATCCACTTCCCGCGCCCGGGGGTGGCCGAGCGGCTGCACATCTGGCGTGGCCATCTGCCGCAGGGACGGGTGGCGCCGGGCGTCACGGAAGAGCAACTGGCGCTGCGCTTTGAACTCACCGGAGGTGAGATCCGCAACGCGGCCATCGGCGCGGCCTTTGCCGCCGCCGACGGCGATGGGGTGGTTACCGGCGCGCTCCTCGAGGCGGCGGTGGCCGAGGAATTCAACAAGAAGGGCCGGCCTTTTCCCGGCCGCCCGGGAGGAGCCGGATGACTGACATCAATACGACCCTGACCCAGACCGAGGCCACCCTGGCGGCACTGCAGCAGACCGCGGCCGCCGCCGCCGCCGGGGGGGCCGCCCAGGCCCAGACCGCGGCGGCGGCCTGGCAGGCCGTCGCCGAGCTCGCGGCCGCCAAGGCGCAGGCCGATGGCCTGCGCGGCCAACTCGTGGCGCGGGACGCCAAGTTGACCCAGGCGCTCACGGCCCGCGCGGCGGCGCTGGCCAAAGCCGAGCTGGAGCGCACCGCGGGCGGCAAGCCCCTGGCTGACGCCACCGCCGCCGCCCTGGCCGCGGCGGTGGCAATCGCCGCGGGCACCACCCCGGCCAAGCTGACGAGCGACGCGCTCCCGGCGGTCACCAAGGTCGATGGCGAGATCGCCAAGCTGGACGACACCGCGGTGAACGACCTGGACTCCGCGGAGAAAGACCTGCTGGTCAAGCAGGCGGCCTACGACGCAAAGCAGATGGCCGCCGACGCGGCCCTGGCCGCGGCGGAGGCGGCCCCGATCGACCTGCCCAAGACCCTGGCCCGTGCGCTGGTGCGGCGCGAAGCGGCGGCGACCCTGGGCAAGGCGGGGGCGGCGACCCCGCCGCCCCAAGGTGCCGCCGCCGCGGTCGCCTACGCGGACTATGAGGCGGCGCGCCAGGTCCTGAATGACGCCAACCAGGCCAGCGCCGAGACCAAGCTCACGACCGACTGGAACACCGCGCGCGATCAGGCCCTGTCGGCGCTGGCCGACCTGCTCGTCGCCCGCACCCTGGTGACCCAGCGTCGGCTCAACCTGGCGATCAAGCGGGCCGAGATGGCGGCCAAGGGCTCCACCCGCGACGCGGACGCCGCGGTGGCGGTCAGCGCCGCCCTGAACCCGCCGCCGCCCCCGCCCGGTCCTTGAGGATCCGATCATGGCTCGTCGACTCATCCGCGCCAGGCTGCCGGCCCCGACCCATGATCGCGGCGCCGAGCACCGCGCCGAGCGTATCGCGCACGGTGAGCGCCCGTCCCCGGGGGGGCGGGTGCCGGCCACCCGCGCCCCCGCCGCACTGGAGCTCGGGCCGGGTCAGCCGCTGCCCGCGGCTGAGCTCGGCTATTTTCAGCAGCGTCTGGGGACCGACCTGTCGGCCGTGCGGCTCCACCCCGGATCGAGCGCCGCCGCCGCCCTTGACGCCAATGCCTTCGCCGCCGGACGCGACATCGGCTTGGCCCCAGGGCGCTTCCGTCCAGGGACCCGCGAGGGTCGCCGGTTGCTCGGGCACGAGCTGGCGCATGTTCTGGAGCAGGGGGCGAGCGGCGTTGCGGCCGTGCAGCTCGACGGTCCGCCGCGTCCGGGCGAGCCGGAGTTGAAGCTCCCGGACAAGGAGGCCGCGGCGACTGCCGAGGCCGTCGGCGGGGGACTCGAAACCGTGGTCGATGTGGCCACGCAGCAGCCGTCCCTCATGGATCCGCTCAAGGCGTATGCCGAGGCCAAGTGGAACCAACTCCCGGCGGATGCGCAGGCGGGCGTGGCCGTGGGCGGCATTGCGATGTACGGCACCTTTTTGGCCGGGATGCTGTCCAGCGCCAAGGGCCGCGCGCTCCTGTCCGACTTCAACCTGACCACGCCGCTCGCCGTGGTGCCCTATGGCACGCTCGATGAGGTGCGGTTCATCCTGCCGCCGGCGGGGGAGGGGCCGATCATGTTCGGCGGGCGGCTCAAGGGCGACGATTGGCTGCGCCTGGCATTCGGCACGGCAAAGGACCAGTTTGCCCCGACCCTCGGGATCGACCTCACCTGGCGCTATGATCCGGGCAGCGATCACCTGGGCCTGTCCGGCGGTAAGGTCGACCTCGGCCTGCTGCCCGGCCTGAACCTGTCGGCCGGGGCCGGGGTGGGCCTGAGTTGGCCGACCCCCGTGACCGACCCCAACGGCGCCCCCGCCTGGTCGATGCAGCGCCTCCCGGAGACGGGTCCGAGTATGGGACCGGCGGGCTTCGGCGCCTTCATCAGCGTCGACCTGACCCAACTGCCGCTGCTCCCGCCCTGGCTGCGCTTGCAGCTTGGCGGCGCGCCGGAAAAGAAGTAGGTCATGGCCGCTGGTCGGGCCACCGTCGCCGAGTAGGACTCCCGCAAGCGGGTGAAGGTCAGCCGTCCGGGTGACCGCGAGGAGCAGCAGGCGCGTACGCTGGCCCGCCAGGCCGTTTCAGGCGCCCCGGCCTGTACGGCCTGCGCGGGTGCGGTCACGCCCTGTCCTGCCTGTCGGGCGGCGGCCGGGTCGGTGCCCGCCGACGGCGTGCATCGATCTGTTGCGCTGCCCGCGCCAGTGGCGCGTGCCCTGTCCGGCGCCGGGGAGAGCGATGCGCGGACTTGGCGTCGCGGGATCTTCGAAGGATTTGATCGACGACCCGGTGGCGACCGCGACACTGCCGGCCGACTATATCAAGTCGCAAGACGGGGCCGGCCGATGGACAATCCGCCGCCGGGTCGCGAACGACGCCGACTTTCAACGCCTCACCGTGAGCACGCGGCCGGATGGTACCCAAGTCATTGCGGTGTGGAGGCCCTTCAACTGAATACAAGCCGGGCTTGATCGTCGTTCCGGTCACTGGCGTGGCCGCGGGTTCAAGGCCCCAAATCCACCCACCGCCCCAGCGCATCCTGGAGCCCCGCCTTGGTCATCGGTTTGGCGACAAAGTCATCCATGCCGGCCGCCAGACAGGCATTGCGATCGGTGTCGAGGGTATTGGCGGTGAGGGCCAGCACCGGGGTGCGCGGCCAGCCCCGTTCGGCTTCCAGGTCACGCAGCAGGCGCGTGGCTTCGAAGCCGTCCATGATCGGCATCTGGACATCCATCAGAACAATATCAATGCCGCCCAGGCCAAAGATGTCCAACGCCTCCAGGCCGTTGGTTGCGATGACCGTGGAACAGCCAAGCCGCTTGAGCATGGCCGCCGCCACCTTCTGACCGACCAGATTGTCCTCGACCAGCAGGACCCGCCATGGCGCGGCCGGTGCCGGTGCCGGAGACCGCGGCGCGGCCCCCGCCGGGTGACTGACGGTCAAGGGCACCTGGACCTTGAAGATGGCACCGTGATCGGGCTGGCTGTCCACGCTGATGCGGCCGCCCATGAGGTCCAGCAGTCGGCGGCAGATCGCGAGTCCGAGCCCGGCACCGCCGTGGCGTCGGGTGAATGAGGCGTCACCCAGGGTGAAGGGGGTGAAGAGTCGGGTTTGGACATCGGACTTGATCCCGATTCCCGTGTCGGATACCACGAGTGCCAGTTCGTAGCGGTCGTCGCTCAGGGGGGTGCCGCCGATGGTCACGGTCACGGTGCCCCGGTCGGTGAATTTGATCGCGTTGTCGATCAGGTTGCCGGCAATCTGGCGCAACCGCCGCGCGTCTCCCAGCAGGTGCCCGGGCAGTGCCGGATCACGCGTGATCACCAGCTCTAAGCCCTTGGCCCTGCAGCGGTCGCGCAACGACTCCGCCGCCGACTCCAGTTCCGCACCGGGTTCCAGTGGGGCATAGCGAGGCTCCAGCGCGCCCGCTTCGAGTGTCGACATGTCAAGGATGTCCTGGATGATGTGCAGCAGCCGATCGCCGGCCTGCTGCGCCAGGACGATGTGTCTGACCTGTTCCGGCGCGGGGTTATTGGTCTGCAGGAGATGCAGCATGCCGAGTACACCGTTCATTGGCGTGTACAGTTCATGGCTGACGGTTGCCAGGAACTCGCTCTTGGCGCGGCTGGCGGCCTCGGCCCGCTCGCGCTGGGCTTCGATCAGGGCCTGATCGCTGCGGTTCTGGAGCAGCGCGCCGACTTGCTGGGCGAAAACGGTGAATGATTCGAGTTGCGCGGCGGTCAGTTCGCGGCAGCGGGTGTTTCCGTGCGCCGTGACCCCGCCGAGGACCAAGGCGAAACCGGTCTCGCTGGGGCCGATACAGGCGCTCGCGACCAGTTGCCGTAACCCCAGGTCCCGCAGCAGGGGGTGCGCTTGCGGACCCCATAGTCCGGTGTGGTCGCGCCGAAAACGCGCATCGGCGCGCAGTGTGTCCAGCGCGGCGGCGCTGATGGTCGTGGGCGCGATCCCGACGACGGCGGCCGGGTGGTCCGCGGGGGTGCCGTCGGGCGCGGTCAGCCACAGGAGTCCGAAGCTGAGGTCGAACAACTCCATCACCGCTTCGGCGGTGATTTCGGCAAAAACGCCTTGATCACGCACGGCGATGGCGCGGGTGTGATAAGACTGGATGCCCGCGAAACGTTCCAGCGTGCGGTTCAAATCGTCCTGGGTGGCCAGCAACTGCTGCCGGACCACCGCCGACCGCGCGATCTGGGCCTGGAGTTCGGCGATCTGGCCCTTCAGGTCATCGAAGTCCGTCGGGTCGCTCATGGTCTCGGTCCTATGGTCTGCGTGTTGCCGAATTGTACCGGTCATCGGGCCGCTGCGGGACGGGTCAGTTTCCGTTCAGACGCGGGTTGCCGTCGCCGTTGCGGGTTGGATTGGTGACCTGGTGTTGTCAGACAGGTGCGCTCAAGGCTACTGTTGCTTCTTGAGGTGCTTGGCGCGACATCCTGCGGCATGGGGCGCGAAGCGCGCGGCGCTGGTCGCTCCGGAACATGACAATGACGCGAGGGGACTATTCATGAAAGTTATCGAGATGCGTGAAACCGGCGGGCCCGCGGTGCTTCAATTGACGGAGCGTTCCCAACCGGAGCTGACGAACCCGACGGATATTCTGGTCAGGCTCGCGGCGGCCGGAATCAATCCGGTTGATACTAAGATCCGCGCCCGCGGACCGCTCCTCCCCGACGGGCTGCCGGCCGTCCTGGGTTGCGACGGGTCCGGCGTGGTGGAGGCGGTCGGTGCCGAGGTCACCCGGTTCAAGGTCGGCGACGAGGTCTGGTTCTGTCACGGCGGACTGGGCGGACCGGTCGGTAACTATGCAGACTATATCTGCCTGGATAACCAGTTCGCTCAGGCAAAGCCGCGCGGGATCAGTTTCGTCGAGGCCGCCGCGGCCCCGCTGGTGCTGCTGACCGCCTGGGAAGCCTTGGCTGACCGGGCGGGTTTGCTGGCGGATCAGACGGTGTTGATCCATGCCGGTGCCGGCGGGGTCGGGCATGTCGCGATTCAACTTGCGCGGGCTGTCGGGGCGCGGGTCTGCACCACGGTCAGTAGTCCTGAAAAGGCTGACTTTGCCCATGCCTTGGGGGCCGAGTATTGCATCAATTACCGGGAGGAGAATCTGGTCGAGGCGGTGATGGAGTGGACCGGCGGGCGCGGGGTGGACGTCGCCCTCGACACCGTGGGACCCGCGTGTTTTCGTGCCAGCATTCCGGCGATGGCGGCCTACGGCAATCTGGTGACCATTCTGGACCCGGGTCCGGATCTGGATCTGAAGGAGGCGCGCAACCGCAACCTGCGCATCAGCCTGGAGCTGATGCTGACGCCGCAACTGCGCGAGCTGCCGCGGGCGCGTGCTCACCAAGGCGAAATCCTGCGCCGCTGCGGCAAGATGATCGATACGGGGGAGTTGCGGATTCACGTCTCTCAGACCTTTCCGCTGGAGCAGGTGCAGGAGGCCCATCGGCTGATCGAGGGCGGCCATGTGACCGGCAAGCTGGCTTTGACCATCGCCTGAGTACAGTGTGTTGCCGGTGATGACCGAGTCTTTTTCCAAGCCGCCGAAATCCCTGTTGCGTCAGGTGGGCCGCGCGATTGCCGACTTCGGCATGATCCGCGATGGCGACCGCATCCTGCTCGGGGTTTCGGGCGGCAAGGACTCGCTGTCGCTGCTGATGCTCCTGCATCACCTTCAGACCTATGCGCCGGTCCGTTTCGCGCTGGCGGCGCTGACGGTCGATCCGCAGGTGCCTGGATTTGATCCATCGCATTTGCGGGACTATTACGCGCGTCTGGGGCTCGTCTGGTTCTACGAGCGCCAACCGCTCATGGAACAGGCCCGCACCCATATGGACGGCGACTCGTTCTGTGCCTACTGTTCGCGCATGAAGCGCGGGATCATGTACCGCATCTGCCGTGAGCAGGGGTACAACGTCCTGGCGCTGGGCCAACATCTGGACGATCTGGCGGAGAGCCTCCTGATGTCGCTGTTCCACGGCGGCCAGTTGCGGACCATGAAGGCTCATTATGTCAACGACGCGGGGGATATTCGCATCATCCGACCACTCGCCTATTGCCGTGAGCGCCAGACGGCGGATTTCGCCCGCGCGGCCGGGTTGCCGGTGGTGCCCGACAGTTGCCCGGCCTGTTTCTCCATGCCGACCCGTCGGGAGTACATGAAAGCCCTACTGGCGCGGGAGGAATCCGGGCACCCACACCTGTTCGCCAACATCCTCCATGCCATCAAGCCCATCATGACGGAGGGTCCGGTGCCGGAAGCCCGGAATCCGGCTGATGCGGCGGCTCCTCCGCGGCACCCATGACCACGGCAAGTGACTTGCCCGCGGCTCCTGATCCGGCTGCCTTGCGCACCGCAATCAGACCGGTCGCCGAGCGTCATCGCTGGCGGCTGGTGGTCTTGTTCGGTTCCGTGACGCAAATTGTCCGTTCATGACGCCAGGGTCAGGTCAGAGCACCCAGGGTCAGCAGCGGCGGCGGTACCGGCCCTGACTCGGGTCATCCCGGATTTCTGTGCTCTGGTCGAAGAGTCTTGAAATACAGCCGGCCGCTGATAAACTCTTGCTGGCTGAGAGGATGAACAGGCGCCCGTGGTTGGCATTCATGTCGGCGGTACGGTTGTTGCTGCTCTTCAGGCAGCGGCGCCGGGTCAATCGGGACGAGGGTCGGTTCGCGATCCGCCCACCGGATTGCAGATCGCCAGACCGGACGCCGCGATAAAAAATATGGAGATCGACGCATGAACACGTACAGCCAACGCACTCTCCTGGTTGTGATCGTTCTGAGCCTGTCAGTGCTCAGCGCGGCCGCCGCGACGCTCAACCTTGATGGCACCTCCCAGGTGCAACCGGGTCGCTGCGCGTCCGTTCCTGTTCGGTTGATCGGCGGCGGTGGTGCCGAGGATCTGGCCGTGCTCACTGCCGCGCTTGCGCGTGCGCCCGAGGCCAATCTGACCGGACTGATCGGTGCTCTGGGGCAGATGATCGTCGAGAGCGCACTCAGCGATGCCGCCATCAGCGGCCGCTTCGAGCCCGTAATCAATGTCTCCGTGGCGGGATCCGAGTTCTCGCTGGAGGTCTGCCGCGACAGCATCGTCGGTGATGTCTCCGTGGCGCAGCAGCCGCGGGTCCACTTCGTGATCGGCGACTTCGACCGCGACGGCGCCACGGACGTGGCAGTGCGCCGCAGCGGCAGCCCTGACTGGTCGGTCGACCTGGGCGCCTTACGCCGGGCGACGGTCGGGTTGGGTGAGCCGGTGCGGTTGCACCTGATCGAGGCTGTGACACCTGGGGCGGGCGTCCTGGAGGACGGCGGGCGCTGTCGGATCACCTGGCTTGCCCAAGCGTTGGCGGACCAACGCCACGGCTGAAACCAGCGGCGGAAACAGTCCAACGGTGGAACCGGTGCAACCGGTGCAACCGGTGCAACCGGTGCAACCGGTGCAACGTCGCGCGATCTCATGTGTCTTGCCTTGCGGCCGCGCGCCCGCACCTGAGTGACACCGAATAATCACCCGCAGGATGATCCATGTCTCCCGATCCGCGCTCCGGCGCCCCGTCGACACCCGCGGCCGCCTGGCACGGTCGGCGTGGCGAACTTCTGGTCGCCGTCCAGTTCGCGCTCGTCTTCGTCTTTGTCATGGTTCCCATTTGGAACCCCTGGCTGACACCGGATCTGATGGCCGCAACCGCCCAGCCCCGTTGGGTCGTCCTGCTGATCCTGAGTACCCTCGGCGTGGTTTTCGGCGCGCTCGGCGCGCTGGGCATTCGCCGGTACCTGACGCCTTTGCCCTATCCGGTGGATCACAGCCGGTTAGTGACGAACGGCGTCTACGGGCTGGTGCGTCACCCACTGTACAGCAGCCAGTTGTTCGTGGCCCTGGGTTGGGTCTTCTATACCCTGAGTCTCAGTCACTTGGTTCTACTGATCCTCGGTTTTCTGTTCTTCGACTTCAAGGCAGCCAAGGAGGAAAGCTGGCTGACCGAGCGTCATCCCGAGTACGCCGGTTACGCGCTCAAGGTCCGTAAGTTCGTGCCCTGGGTCTATTGAGGCGAGCATTGGGGTCGAACGCGATGATCGGAGGTCGGGGCGGGTTGCAAACCTACCCCTGCATGCACCAAGGGTCTGTCTGGATATCAGGTGAGCAGGCTAGCCCAGGTTCCAGCGTGCGTTTGACCGGCTCGTGGCCGCATTAGGGCTCGATTCCGGCTGGTGATTCGGCCACACTGTGGGCTATGCATCAAGCGCGCAAACGTTTCGGCCAGAACTTCCTTCATGATCCCGGTACCATCCGCCGCATCCTGGAGGCCATCCGTCCACGCCCTGGAGAGTCTCTGGTCGAGATCGGCCCAGGGCAGGGCGCCATTACACGGGGTCTGCTGGAGCAGGCCGGTGCGCTGGACGCGATCGAACTCGATCGCGACCTGATCGACCCGCTGCGGGAGCGTCTGGCCGGGGTCGGCGCCTTGCGCATCCACAGTGCCGATGCGCTGCGCTTCGATCTGTGCACTCTGGCGCCGCGGCCGGCGTCGCTGCGGCTGGTCGGCAATTTGCCCTACAACCTCTCGACCCCGCTCATGTTCCGCTTTCTGGAGCAGGCCGAGTGCATCGCCGACATGCATCTGATGCTGCAACGCGAGGTGGTGGAGCGCATCGCCGCGGACCCGGGCAGCAAGGTCTATGGCCGGCTCTCAGTGATGGTGCAAACCTGGTGCGAGGCGCAGTTGCTGTTCCGGATCGGTCCGGGAGCCTTTACGCCGGCCCCCAAGGTGGAGTCCGCCTTGCTGCGTCTGCGGCCGTTGCGGCCCCTGCCGCACCCCCTGGTCGATCCGGCCCGGCATGCGCGGCTGGTGGCCGCGGCTTTTTCCCAGCGCCGTAAGACCTTGCGCAACAGTCTGTGGGGGCTGGCGGATGCGGCTGTCTTCGCCGCCGCCGGGATCGATCCGGGGCTGCGGGCGGAGACCGTCGATGTGGCCGGCTTCATCCGGCTGGCCAATGCCGTTGATCGCCCGGATGCCGAACCCGCTTGCAATTCCCGCGCCGCGCCCTGAAATTCGCCTATAGATAACAAGGTATTAGCCCCCCCATGCGGCGCCGCTGGCGGTGCGTTTGGGCGCGGGTTCAATCAGCAACGGGCCAAGGCCCGGGAGACGTGAATGCCTGAGTCGGACAGCGTGGTAGCGGACAGCCTGGACATGGAAAGCGCGGATGTCGAGGACAGCCCTGACCAAGCGGCGGGCGGGCAGATCCAATTGGCACGGGCAAGTGACATGTTGCCGGGACAGATTCATCTGTTACCGGTGGCTTCCCGACCCTTTTTCCCTGGTCAGGCCGTGCCGCTCATGATGGCGGCGGAGCACTGGTCGTCCACCATCGAGGCGGTCGGCACCACCGAGCACAAGATCCTCGGCGTGGTGCTGGTCCGCAGCGAGACCTCGGAGGATGCCGGCTCCCAGGATTTCTACACCGTCGGCACCGCCTGCCGCGTGCATCGGGTGCACCGTCAGGATGACCATTTGCAGGTCCTGATCGAGTGCCTGCAGCGCTTCCATATCGAAGGCTGGGTCCACGGCGAGGTCCCCTTCAATGCCCGGGTCTCCTACCTGCCGGAGCCCGCCGGTCCGCCGGACGATCAGGTCCGCGCCTACGCGATGGCGGTGATCAATACCATCAAGGAACTGCTGCCGCTCAATCCGCTGTATGTGGAAGAGCTGCGCATGTTCCTGGACCGCTTCGGCCCGGACGATCCCTCACACCTCTCCGACTTTGCCGCCAGCCTCACCACCTCGAAGAAAGAGCAGTTACAGGAGGTCCTGGAGGCAGTGCCGCTCCTGCCGCGCATGGAAAAGGTGCTGGTACTGCTCAACAATGAACTGGAACTGGCCAAGGCGCAGCAAAAGATCCGCCACTCGGTCGAGGAGCGGATGCAGAAGCAGCAGCGCGAGTTCTTTTTGAAGGAGCAGCTCAAGGCCATCCAGAAGGAGTTGGGTCTGGCCAAGGACGACCGGACCGCCGAGGTGGATAAGTTCAAGGCGCGTCTGGCCAAACTCACGCTCACGGAGGAGGCCGAGAAGCGCGTCGGCGAGGAACTCGAGAAGATGGCGATCCTGGAAACCGGCTCGCCGGAATACTCGGTGACCCGCAACTATCTCGACTGGATCACGCTCTTGCCCTGGGGGCAGCACTCCGCGGACAAACTGGATCTGAAGCGCGCCCGCCGCATTCTCGACCGCGACCACTACGGGCTGGCGGATGTGAAGGAGCGCATCCTCGAATTCCTGGCGGTCGGCATCCACAAGGGCGAGATCGCCGGGTCCATCATCCTGCTGGTGGGGCCGCCCGGTGTGGGCAAGACCTCGGTCGGCCGCTCCATCGCCGATGCCCTGGGTCGACGCTTCTATCGGTTCTCGGTTGGCGGCATGCGTGACGAGGCCGAGATCAAGGGCCATCGGCGCACCTACATCGGTGCCATGCCCGGCAAATTCTTGCAGGCCATCAAGGACGCGGGCACCGCCAATCCGGTCATCATGCTCGACGAGATCGACAAGATCGGCGCCTCCTACCAGGGCGATCCGGCCTCGGCCCTGCTGGAAGTCCTGGACCCGGAGCAGAACTCGGATTTCCTCGACCACTATCTGGACCTGCGCTTCGATCTGTCCAAGGTCCTGTTCGTCTGCACTGCCAATCAGACCGACAGCATTCCGGGGCCGCTCTTGGACCGCATGGAGCAGATTTCCCTTGCCGGCTACATCGCCGAGGAGAAGCTGCAGATCGCCCGGCGGTTTCTGCTGCCGCGCCAACTCGACCGGGCCGGGCTGGCCAAGGACACCATCAAACTCGACACCGCGACCCTGCGTCCGCTGATCGACGGCTATGCCCGTGATGCCGGTGTGCGCCGCCTGGAGAAGCAACTCGGCAAGATCGTGCGCAAGGTGGCGGTGCGCCTGCTCGAAGGGCAGGAAACACCCATCATCATCACACCCGATGACCTGAAGGGCTATCTCGGCAGTCCGGTTTTCCGCGACGAGCGCAAGCTCTCCGGTCCCGGTGTCGTCACCGGTCTCGCCTGGACCGCCATGGGCGGTGCCACCCTGTCGATCGAGGCGGTGCGGGCCCATGAACAGGCGCGCGGCTTCAAACTCACCGGCCAGTTGGGCGATGTGATGAAAGAGTCCGCCGAGATCGCCTACACCTATGTCGCCAGCCGCGCGCGCGACCTGGGAGCCGAGCCGGCCTTCTTCGACAAAGCCTTCATCCACCTGCATGTTCCGGCCGGCGCCACCCCTAAGGATGGACCGTCCGCCGGCATCACCATGGCCTCAGCCCTGCTCTCGCTTGCCCGCAACGAGCCGGTGCGGCGCATCGCCATGACCGGTGAGATCACCCTCACCGGCGAGGTCTTCCCCATCGGCGGTGTCCGCGAGAAACTCATCGCCGCCCGCCGCGCCGGGATCAGCGAACTGATCCTCCCCGAGGACAACCGCGGCGAATTCGATGAAGTTCCGGAGCATGTCCGCAAGGGATTCCGCATCCACTTCGTCTCACGCTACGAGGAGGTGCTGCCGCTGCTCTTCAAGGAACCACGCCGAGCGGAGCGCAAGGGGTAATCGTTGCCTGGATTCGCCGCAGGTCGCGCATGTTTCGTAGGATGGGTAGAGCGTAGCGAAACCCATCCGCTCACTCAGGCGCTCCCTGCGTTAATTGGCCCGCAACCGCGGACGGCGCAACGCGAGTAAGACCAAGCCGGCAGGCAGCAGGGTGATGGGCGCGGGGAGCGGCAGCGGAGTGCCGTCGATGGCAAAGGAGTTGGTCAGGTGTGTATCGGTCGAGACGTTGTAGGTTACGCCTGAATCGTTGCTGAAGTAATAGTTGCCGAAATTTGCGGGGCCGGTCGGTGGGATCGGGTCCAGTCCCTCGCGGCCCCAAGTGTAGCTGGTGGTGCTGCCGCCCATGAGCGTCAAGGCGTAGGTGGTTCCCGGCTGGAGCAGGAACTCGCTGAGCCCGGTCAGGTTGAACTGCCAAACCAGCGCGGAATTATCCTGGGAGCGCACGGGAGCCGTCAGGCTCAATTGCGCAACCTTGGTAATCACCGTGCCGGACAGGCTGCCCAGGAAGACGTCGAAGACGTCAGCATCATCGAAGTTCGAGAGCCCGAGATACACGGAGCCAAGTCTAAAGTCCTCATCGACCGTAAAACTCACCGCCTTACTTTGCACCGCGTTGATGGTGGTGGTCGAGCCGAAAGAGAGCTGCGCACCAGGCGTCGTGGTGCTCAGATTACCCAGCACCAGAGCAGCATGGACCTGGCCCGCGAACAACACGGCGGCAACGATGGGGAGCAAGCGCTTCACGATGAATCCTGATCCGGTGATCCGATAGATTGGCACGCATAGAGCCTACGCGAGACGGGTGAATGATGCAATCGCCCGTCTGCGGTCGGCGAGTGACCGCGAGGCGGGCTTGAGGGAGGTCAGAACACGTCGTTCAGGGTCAGTGGTTGGGATTTGGCTTTGTTCAGGACCTCCAGCCGGACCTTGGCAACACCCTTGCGGGTGAGCCCGATCTCGGAAGCCGCGGCGCGCGAGAGATCGATGACCCGGCCCCGTCCGAAGGGACCGCGGTCGTTGATGTGCACCACCACGCTCTCGCCGGAGCCGACATCGGTCACCCGCACCTGGGTTCCCAGAGGGAGCGTGCGATGGGCGGCACTGTACCCATTGCGGTCGTAGCGGGCGCCGCTGGCGGTGCGCCGTCCGTGGAAGCGGTCGGCGTAATAGGAGGCCACACCGGCCTGGGAGGAGCCCGACGGCTCCTGCGGGAAACTTGCGCGGGCCGCGACCGCGGTGCCGAGCAGTTGTGTCGCCAGAGCCGACATGATCAGAGCTTTTTTCATCACTATCAACCGTTTATTTTTGCCGACCCGGTCCCTCCTGCGCGGATAAAGGGGGTGGGAAGTCGGTCGGTCGTTTGCGGATGGCCGGATACTAAGGGAATTCCCTGAGTAAGGGAACCCTTCATTCCCGAGAGATTCAGCGCGAAGACGCGCAGGAGGTAAGACCTGATCGTTTGCCTACGCCTTCTTGCCGGCTGCGACCCCGCCAATCCGCTGAACCGGGTAGAGGCTGATCAGTGGGTCATCGGTCATCAACAGCAGCGGCTCGGTTTGCGCCTGGACGATCAGCAGGCGGTCAAACGGATCGCGATGATGAACTGGCAGGTGACGGACGGCAGCGGCATGGACGGCGGATATCGGCAGCTCGCGAAAACCGGTTGCCAGTGCCGCGCGATGGATCGCATCAGGCTCCACGCCGAAATCCGGGCGGTCGAGGGCACGCTTGATCGCAATCTCCCAGATATTGACGGCGCTGAAGAAGACCCGGTGCTCGGGTGATTCCAGCACGTCCCTGCACGCAGCATCGAGCCGCGCGGGCCGCAAGGCCCACAGCAGGATGTGGGTGTCGGTCAGCACCCGCATCAGCGGCCCTCGACAGCGTCGGTGAAGTCATCCGGGGTCTCCGGGATCGGCGGTGCATGTTCGTCAGGCAGACTGAAGCAGCCTTCCAGCCGACCGAGCACGCGCCGCTGCGGTGCCTTACCGACCAGCACCAGGCGCACGACCGGCGTGCCGGCGCGGGCGATGACGGCCTCGCCACCGGCCTCCACCTGTTCGATGAGCCGGGACAAGTGTGACTTGGCTTCGTGGATGTTGAACTGGGTTTGCATGGTTAGTCCCCGATTAGCTAATCGGAGGATAAACTTGCACGGCTGGCGAGACAAGGCGCAAGTAAGACACCTGAGTCCTCTTGCCCGATCGTTAACGCCCTGATAAGGTCGACTCCCGGAGCAACTCCGATTCCAGGATTCAAGGAAACAAGGGAGACACCGCGATGGTCCGTCACATCCCCTGCGGGATCGCCGTCAACGAGAGCGAGCACATCGCCTGCGAACGCTTGCGCGTCACGCTCCAGGGCGCCGAGGGCGACTGGATCATCCTCTCCAACCTCAATCACGCCCAGCACCCCAGCGTCCGCTCGGACGAAATCGACGCTGTCATCATCGGCCCGCCCGGTGTCTGGGTTGTCGAGATCAAGCATTGGGACCTCGAGTACCTGCGCAAGAACCCGCAGATCGCGGAGCGCGAGGCCGACCGGATCGACGCCAAGGCAAAGCGCGTGGCCGGCAAACTGCGCGCGCGGCTCGAGTCATTGGCCCAGTTGAAGGCAGCGCGTCAGTAATGCGAAGAACGGTCTACATCGAAACGTCTGTAGTCAGCTACCTGACCGCTCGTCCGAGTCAGGATAGCATCGTCGCGGCCTGCCAGCAGATTACCCGGTCGTGGTGGGATGTCGGGCGAGTAATGGTCTCCGCATACATTTCGCCCTATGTAATCGAAGAGGCCAGCAATGGCGATCCCCAGGCCGCTGAACAACGCCTCGCGGCATTGCGGCCGATTCCTGTGCTGCCGGTCAATCCGGAGATCCTTGAGCTTGCCGAATTTTTGCAATGACCACCCCCGTCTGGCGAGATCCGATAGTGGCTGAAATTCATGCCATTCGCGAGCAACTTGCCCAACGCTTTCACAACGATCTTGCAGCGTATTCAAGGGCAGCGGATGCTCACTGTCGCGAGTTGGGATTCCACGTTTTACAGTCGCCGACTGATGTGCAACTCAAGGAGCAGGCACCTCAGTCAGCACCGCTGCCGGAGCATCGCCGCCTGCGCAATAATGACCTGGCTGGATGACGGACCACTGCTCACAATCGCTCACAGCACTATGTCGGAGCCGGAGCAACAGCGTCTTTCGGATCTCGGACAACGCTCAGCCGGACTGGCGTCTGAAGACCAGGCTGAGCTTGCGCTGTTGCGCGAGCGTTACGGCGCGATCACCCTGCAGAAGGCCCGGGCTTATGCGCTGCTTAGCATTCGCAGTGGTAAGGCGCGATTCGGACAAACCGCACCGACGTGATAGAGTATTTCAAAGGCGCTGCGAGAGCGTGTTGCCGATCGGCCGGAGCATTGCCATGACTAAGCTGCTCGCCCCAACTCCGAAAGGTGTCTTCTCCGCCCTGAATCTCGACTTCAGTCAAGCGGGCGACACCGGGTCACGCGACAGTCGCTCTGCTTGATTCCATAGTGACTCAGTCTGCCCGACGATCCGCCAATGTTTGGCGATATTGTGCGCCAACCACCTGACACCATGCTCTTCGGTGAGTTTACGGGTCAACTGCGTGAGAGAGTAGGTATTATCGTCCCCCAGCCAGGTAACCGAAGACCTTTGCGTTGGATCCGCGATGCGCGCCCGAAAAACATTCGGTTCGACAGTTGAGTGGTCGACAGGGAGAGCGATAGGAACGATCTCGATTTCCGTCCCTGCCTCTATAATGCCATGTCGCGCAAGCACCTTTAGCGTCAGTTCGCGTCGTCCGCCGCTTGCTTGACGGACCACTTCCTCTTTCTGACGCAACCTGATCTGATAATCGCGGGCCTGAGCAAGTGGGATTACTTGCCGTAGATCGATAAGCAGCTTTTCGCCTATCTTGTACGGAGCTATTTGAATGCAGCGAATATCGATTCCTCGGTCTATTAGCCACAACACAGTCGTCGTGATTTCAAGCGAGAAATCTGCGGAAACGAGTAGAATTCTCGGGACAGTGCTGATCAGCACGTCCTCGTCATCCGGTGTACCAAGGAACTGCCGGATGCGCACCTGGGCTTGGTCTACGGCGACTGGCTCATAGACCTTCAGGTACTCTTCAAAAGTGCGAACCACGTCATCAAAACGCATTGCCGAAATCATGGCCGCGTAGCGGATCGCCTGCAAATCCATGTGCCCGCCGTCTTCCGTGCGCTTCAACTCAATGACAACGAGGTTGCCATCCTCATCCAGCGCCAAGAGGTCGATACGGCGCTTGCTGTCTTCCCAGCTTCCGAATTCTACGGCAATGATCAAGAGGTTCTCGCCGAGGACTACCGGGTTGATCCGCAGCCACTGCTGGAGATCCTGTCGCTCTTTCACGCCCTCAACTGCAAATGAGCCACGCGGAATCTGCTGTAGACCGGACAGAGTGATTTCAAAAAGTGACATAATTCCTCGGCTGCATCGGCCAGCGCCAAACGTATTATTAGCAGCGAGACGCTAAAGCGTCGGTGGGGACGATCGAGTCTGCCGTATTAGCCAGAAGAGGCAAAACAACTTGCTCAAAGCGGTATACCTCTAGTAAAGACAGATTTTTTCTCGAAACATTGATTCCCCACTCGGGCTTACTCTTAAGACCTTCGTAATCTCGGCCAACCAGCAGTGAGTCTTGAGACTTCCAAGCCAATATCAAATAGAGCTTCGGTGGCTCGTTTTCTTCGAGTAGCCCGAGTGCGAGATAAAAATTCTGCTTGAGAGGAAATTTCTTCTTCTGCATGAATACGTAGCCATGGGAGCGAAGCGATTTTACTTGTATTTCGATGAATGGTCCTTGTTCATATCTCGCGATAAAATCAACGCCGCGGTCGTCAACCTCTGTCCCATAGACCTGGAAGCCGTACATCGTCAGCTCCATCTTAACGAAATACTCGGCAAACGCCCCAACCTGTTGCTTATTAAGGCGGTTCCAATTATATCGTTGCTCAATGCTCATTTCTGCAGCAGGTCCCCAAGTGGAACAAAGCGCAGAGGTATCGCGCCCTGCAAGCTATCTTAACGCCTCAGTCAGCTCGATATCCTTTTTGAGAAGATCATTGACCAAACGATCAAACGAAATTTCCTTGGCATCCGCGCGAGCGGCCAGGTAGATCTGGATCTCGCCATCCAAGTATACCGGAAGTCTAAGCACAGTACCCTCGCGGAAAAATCTACCCCGTTGCGTCCCGGAGAAGTCGAACTCTGCGGGCATCTCGTTGTTGTTGTCTAGCTGGTTTGACATGGCGGACCTATTGTGGCGCGTTCCGGCACTGTTGGCGCTCGCTACGTGTGGCTTCTCCGGCTGAGAGGATGCGGACCAAGACGCTTTTCCCAGGTTCGTTGACATACCTGTGAGACCCAGCTAGGAGTCCGCAGCGGGTTGTCTCACCGAGGGTAAACCAGCGGTCCTCCTCAATGCTGTGCGCGACATTGAATAAGGTGCGGCGCTGGAGCCAGATCTTCGGCACCCGGACTTCGGCCCTGGAGAAGACGAGGCCTTGATCATCGTTCCGGCCGGCCGCGGACGGTCCGCACAGCGGACCCTACGGTAACACCGTGACCTGTAGGGTCCGCTGTGCGGACCGACGACCGTGCCGATCGCGCGGTGGCCGGGTGTATGACTAAGGCCCCAACTGAGCACGGCCACTCGGCGCAGAGCGCCTCAGAAAGGCGTGACACCGCGGAGAGTTTGGGCAAGTATTCCTTGTAGGTTCGGCTGAGGAACGAAGCCCAACGAGCAGCCAAACGTAAGGCGCTGAAATATTGGGGTTCGTTCCTCACCCCAACGGTCATGATCGGGGCGCTCGCCCCCGCCCATGAAAGTCCAGCTATCCTTGCTGGTGCCGAGCCCAAGGCGCGACGCTATAGGCACCCACGGGGGTAGTGCTTGGCCGACCGCCGGATGCTTAGCAGGCTTCGTATCCGCATCGTGTCTCTTTGAGACGGCGAGGGTTGAGTTTGCGCCACAGCCAGCCGGACTTTCACGGCAACCTACGGCATTGCGATGTTTTCGGGTTCGGAGCGAAGACTTTCACAATCTCAGAGCGGTGTCACGAGCGTGCGATGCCTCTTGTCGATGCCGCCGCAAGCCGCTCGGCGACGGCGGCGGGCGAGGCGACGGTGTTGCTTGGCCACCGGGAGTCGGGCGGCGAACCGGTGATCTGGCGTGCCAACATCCTGGCCAATCCGCATCTTATGATCCTGGGTCAACCCGGGATGGGCAAGACCACCAGCCTGATCAACATCTGTCTTCAGTTTGAGGAGCAGGGGGTGACGCCCATCGTTTTCTCCTATCACGAGGACATTTCCACACCTTCCTGGACCGACTGCGCACCGAGGATAAGCCTGATAAGGGGTTGCTCACTCGGTTGGACGAACTGGACGACTAAGGGTTATTCTATGTCGGCAGTGGGGCGCCGACCCTGCTGGATCAGAAGCGACTCTCCCTGATCGCGATCCACGGCACGCAGAACGAGCACTTGCAGCGCGGCTTCGCGACCTTCGTCCTCCACAATCTGTATCAGGGGATGTTCCGCCGCGGTACCCAGGGGCGTATCACCCACGCGGTGATCTTCGACGAGGCCCACCGCGCCGCGTGCCTCAAGCTGATTCCGACCATGGTCAAGGAGTGCCGCAAGTACGGCATCGCTTTCGTGATCGCGTCTCAGGAGGCCAAGGATTTTGACCCCTCGCTATTCACCGCGGTCGCCAATTACCTGGCCCTGCGTCTGAATGAGCCCGACGCCAAGCTGATGGCCAAGAGCTTCGCCGGCGCGGACAAGGTCGGGCTTTATACCGACCGCATCAAGCAGATGCCAAAGTATCAAGCGATGTATTACGGGGAAGGGCTGCGGGCGCCGATCCGCGTGGCACTGGGGCAGTACCAAGCGCAGGATCAAGGGGCAGATCCGGCGGAGGGGACATAACGGCCAGGACGATCGAAGAAATGAGCATCGCTAAACGGATTCAGGCCATGGTGCGAACTTGGGCTGCGGCAATGCGTCAGTCAAACCATCTCGGCGTGCTCAGATACGCGGGTCGGATGAAATTCTCGGGTCGGAAGCGACCCATGAACCTGGAATTGCTCCGTAACAGCAATGGGGCCGGAAGCCGCCGCTCCAGCGACTGATCAATACTCGATCCCAACCCTTCTACCCCCTCGAATTATTGGTAGACATTCATGCCTGATCGCCCTCTCCGCGTACCCCCTCCCGAGTCGGGTATCATGCGCATCGCTGTTAAGGGCTTCAAGTCCATCGACACCGAGCAGCAGATTGAGGTTGCACCGCTCACGCTATTGGCGGGAGCCAACAGCGCCGGCAAATCGAGCATTATGCAGCCCCTTCTCTTGTGGAAACAAACGCTGGAAGCGCCGTTCGATCCGGGAGCATTGCTGTTGAATGGACCTTGCGTTCACTTCACGTCGGCAGAGCAGTTCCTATCTGAAGGCCGCGACCAATTCGAGATTGAGGTGGATAGCGTCCAAGGCACAGCGATTCGCATGGTCTATGGACGCCGGGACGACCGCAAGTTTGATATCAAGGCCATGTCATTTCGACGCTCGCGCGGCGAGCCAATGGCAACGATCACGCCGTCGAGTGATAAGTCTGAACTCTGGGCCGCGTTGCGCAGCATCCTGGTGGATTATCGGGTTGACGATAGCGATTCCGCAATTCCGGAGATCAGCACCCGACGCAGTTTTGCATTTCTTGAATTGTCTTCGAGCGATCCAATGTTGACCTATCTGGCCCTGGTGAGAGCGAGTGACCGCAGGGTCTTAGAGCCGGCTGCACCACTGATCCCGAACCTTCAGGACATCATCCACGTCCCCGGTCTGCGCGGCAATCCTGAGCGCGCTTACCAAACGACGGAAGTCATGCGCCACTTTCCCGGCACTTTCGAGCCCTATGTGGCCAGCCTGATCCGGCATTGGCAACGTTTGGATGAGTCGCGTTTTTGGGCACTGGTTCAGGACCTGCAAACGCTTGGCTTGGCGCCCTACATTAGCGCCGAGCCGGTTAACGACACTCAGGTTCAACTCCGCGTAGGACGCCTTCCCGCAGACCGCCGCTCGACCAATCAGGATCTTGTGGACATCGCGGATGTCGGTTTCGGCGTATCCCAAAGCCTGTCGGTGCTGGTAGCGCTCCACGTTGCCGACGCCGGCCGTCTGGTCTATATTGAGCAGCCCGAGTTACATTTGCATCCACGGGCGCAGGCCGCGATGGCCTCAACGCTCGTGGCGGCGGCAAGGCGCGGCGTGCGGGTCGTCGTCGAAACGCATAGCGGGATCTTGCTGCGCAGCATTCAAACGGCGGTCGCTCTCGGCGAGATCAGTGAGCATGACGTGAGCCTTAATTGGTTCGCGCGCGATCCGGAAACCGGCGTTTCTGCGGTGAGTCGGGCCGCACTGGACGCTGACGGCGCTTTTGGCGAGTGGCCAACGGACTTCGACGATGTAGCGCTGGACGTCGAAGGTGCCTACCTTGATGCTGTCGAGGCGCGGAGCGCACGATGACTTCGAAGTGTAATTCGATTGTTGTGGACGCATCCATCGCGCAAGCAGCAGGAGCAACGGAGCACCCCACCTCTCGCGCGTGCCGCGCATTCCTTGAAGCGCTCCGCGCGGGATCGCTGACGCTTGTGTTCGGCAGCGAACTTCATGCCGAGTGGAAGGCACATCGGTCTCGCTTCGCGCGGCAATGGCTTACCTCAATGTACGCGGGAAGGCGGGTGACGCGACTGCAATCCATTGGCGACCCACTGCTTCGACGGGGTTTGGTTGCTTGTGCCAAGCACCGAGCGAACAACGATACCGAGACGGCGGATGCCTGGAGTGCGGCGATGCTGAAGGATTCCCATTTGATCGAGGCATCCGCGGCTGCGGGTAACGCTTCGGTTGCTGCTCACGATGAAAAGGTTCGCAACCACTTCCGTGCGTGCTCGCCGACGCTGGCCGTCTTGCGCGACGTGGTATGGGTCAATCCGACCATGGAGAGCGAGCACCCGCTGGAGTGGCTCGCGGCCGGGGCACCCCATGAACCGGCGCGAATGCTTGGGACTTGACCACTCGGCGCAGAGCGCCTCAGGCAGGCATGACACCGCGGAGCGGTGTCACAAGCGTGCGATGCCTTGGTGAAGCGGTCGACAGTCGCCGAAAAACCCTGATTCGGGCGAGGGTCGGTCTATCGGCAGCGCGCCGATTTCATTAGACTCGCCGACACCGGTATTGCCACCATCGGACACACCAACGATGTTCAATCGCTCGCTCGTTGTCTGGGAGTTGCTCGGCGTGTTGCTTCTTTCGGTGTTGCTGCGCGGCCAGCGCTGTGCCGCTGATCCAGCCACGCCACCCTTGCAGATCGCCGCGTTTCGGGACATTTCGGCCTTCCTACTCGAGACGGTCCGCAAGGATTATGCCGTCGCCCTCCAGATCACCTACGTCAAGAACGCCGACGAAGCCCATACCCGCTTGAGAAGGCAGCAAGCGGACATCGTGTTCATGTCCTACGACGATACCTTGTCCATGGCGCTTCAGGAGCAGTACGGTGAGATCGCGGCCTTTATGCCCATTCATGGCGGCCTGCTGGACCTGTGCGGCACCCTCGATCTGGCCGCCAACAAGAACCGCGTGGGCATTGATACCGATACGGGTTATGCGCGGGCGCTGCGCCGATACCTGCGTGATCGTTTGTCGAACGCTGACGCGTATCGCCAACTCGTGTGGATCATGGCCGGTGCGACTGACCTGCGCTATGAAAAACTACGGGCACAGGAACTCGACGCGACGCTCTTGAACCCGCCGTTTTCTTACCGGCCCGGCGTCACCCGCATTGCCGCCTTGAGCGGGAATGCGGTCGTCCCGCGGTATCAGGGGGTGGTGGCCAATCTCAATCGATCGTGGCTCGGCAGTCGCAGCCACCGAGCCTCCCTCGCGGCGTTCATCACGATCTATCAGCGCGCGCTCCGGGATCTGCGCGCGCACCCAGACGACACGATAGCCAAGCTGGTCGAGTTCTATGGGCTCTCACCGCCGATTGCAGCGGCCGTCTTTGCCCGCCTGTGGGCGTCCGATGGCCTGAATGCGACCGGCATGTTCGACGACGGAGCGCTGGCCGAAACGGAGCGGATCTTCGCCGAGGACACGGGACTCACGGTGCCCCGTGTCCGGACCTGGGTGTTGACCGATCCCGAGCGATTCGGGCCTTGATCGCCGGATGAAAATGCACACGCACAACAGACCGGAGGTCGAGGCTTCAGCCGGACGCGGCACCGCCGCCCGCTAAAGCGTCGGCCTCCGGTCGCGTCGCCCGAGTTACCGGAGGTAGATCTCGCGTGGTATGAAATTCTTCGGAAATCGTCTTAGCCGGACCAGTGCCGCGCAAACACGATCTTGACATAAACCGCATAGGACATGCTGAGCGGGGGGGCGAGGTTGCCCGCACATCGCGGATGCTGGAAATCCGTGAGGAACCCGTCTGTGCGTCTGCGCACATACCATGATCTTCAAGCAACGCGTCGAGCCGGTGTCAAGCACGCACATCAATCTGCTGGTCGGCGAGACCACCACGGATTGGCCAACCAGTTGTTCGGTCTGCCGGTCGATCCCGCGTCGCCGGCACCCTACCCGCGCGCAATGGCAGTCCGTGATCGAGTGTGGCGAGCGCAGCCCGCTGGGGGGCGTCGGGCTGAGGGCATCGGTACGGCGAGCTTCGACAAGTGATAATCTGGTGGAAAGCAACAACGATTGAATTGGGGGCGCCGACGTGCTGGACCTTCGCAACTTCGCCACCGCCGAGCATCTGAAAGATGGCACGGCGGTGACGGTCAGGGCCATTCGCCCGGATGACAAGCCCAGACTCCTGGCGGCGTTCCGGGAGTTGGAGCCCGAATCCATTTACACGCGGTTTTTTGCGCATAAGAACGCGTTGACTGACGAGGATCTCCGGCGTGCCACCGAAGTGGACTTCGAGCGGGACGTCGTGTTGGTCGTGACCGTCGGGCAGGGGGAAGGGGAGACCATCATCGGTGGTGCCCGCTACGATGTGTTCGAGTCGGACGGTGTGCGCAGCGGCGAAATCGCCTTCACCGTCGAGGAACAGTACCAAGGTCAGGGTCTCGCCAGCCGTCTCCTGCGACACCTGATCCGGATTGCCGGCGAGCGTGGGCTAGCACGGCTGGAAGCGGATGTGTTGCAGCGTAACGGCGCGATGCTCGCTGTCTTTTCCCGCTGCGGACTGCCCATGACGGTGGAGCGCCGCGACGATGTCATCCACGTGACGCTGACGCTGGCCGAATGATGGCAGCGGCATGAAGGGTCGGCCAAGCGCGGTCAGTCAACGATGTGACGTAGCGCTGCTCCTGCGACGGTTTTGTCCAATACGCAAGCGCCCCGAGGGCGACGCCGAGGTAGCCATGGACCAGTCTGACCGCGAATTGTTTCTGGGCTTCGGCATCCACGTCGAGGGCCGACCGCTGTTGGAACGTTGCTTCGACCCCACCCCCGCGCGCCGGTCGCCGCTGGCCGTAGGCGAGGCGGTCGGTGACGGCGACTATGTGCTTGCCGAGACGGACTCCCGGGGTGCGTGGGTGCGCGAGCGTCTCGCCACCTCCGGCAGCGCCTTGGCCGCGGTCTATACGCTGGCCGTTCGCCACGGGCTGAATCCTGTGTTTCCGCCCAGGGTCATGGCGGACGCGGACGCGCTGCGCGCGCGCCCAGGGATCGACGACCCGCTGCTCGCGGACCTGACGGGGCTGCCGTTCTGCACCATCGATGGTCCCACGACCCGCGACCTGGACCAGGCGCTCCACGTCGAAGCCTTGGTGAAGGGCTTTCGGCTCCATTACGCCTTGGCGGATGCCGCATGGTTCGCGCCCCTGGGCAGCGCCCTGTTCGCGGAGGCCTTGCGGCGGGCATCGAGCGTCTATCTGCCGGGGCTCACGATCCCCATGCTCCCCAGGGTGCTGTCCGAAGACATCGTCTCGCTCGCCCCCGCGGTTGCACGGCGGGCGCTGGTCATGGTCCTGGAGCTCGACGCCGACGGCCAGGTCAGTCGGCGCGACTGGGTGCGGGCGCGCATCCGCAGCCGCGCCAAGCTGGCGTTCGGACAGGTGGCGCTGATGCTTGCCGGAGACGCCGGCGCCGGTCCGGAAGCGCCTGCATTGCTCGCGAGCTTGGCCGCCTTTCGCGACCTGGGCGAGACCCTGGCGCGGCGGCGCGACCGGGAGGGGGTGGTGCGCTATCGGCGCGATGAGGTCGATCTGACCCTGACCGCGGGCGGCCGAGGACTGGTCCCGGTGCGGCCGGTGGTGAACCCCGTGGAGCGCTGGAATGAAGAAGTCTCCGTGCTCTGCAACACGCAGGGCGCGCGCTTCCTCCTAGAGGGTGACAACGCCGACGATGCCATCAAGCCGATCTACCGGGTCCACCCGGCTCCGCCGCCCGCGGCGCTGGCCGCGTTGGAGCGGCGTCTTGCCGGACTGGTGGCGCTGCGGCAGCTCGACCCGGCGGTCTGGACCTGGCAGCGGCAAGCCGGTCAGAGCCTGGCCGACTATCTGCGTGGACTGCCGGCCGACGGGGACGCGGGGCGGCTGGCCCAGGTCGTGAACCGGCAGGCGGTGATCACCAACCTGCGCGCCACCTACTCGGCCGCGCCGGCGCCCCATGCGGGGGTGGGGGCCGAAGTCTACGGCCGCTTCACCGCCCCCATGCGGGAGATCGTGGGCATTTTCCTGCACCACGAAACCATCGAGAAGCTGACCGGAGCAGCGCCCAGCGGTGCGAGCAACGACCGTGCGCTGCGCCAACGGGTCATCGACGGCGCCAACCGCGCCCGGGAACTCCAGTCACGGCTGGTGAAGGATCTCAACCGGGCCGTCATCGATGCGCTCTTCCGGGCGGACCTGGAGCTCCCCGCGGCCGAGCGGCCACGCCGACGCGGGACCGTGATGGGTCTGCAAGGCAATCGGCTCTACTGTTTGCTCGACGACCCGCCGCTGGAGGTCAAGGTCTATACCGCCGATGTGGCGGCGGCGGTGGGCGCGCCGGTGGCGGTCGACCCGGACGGCATCGCCTTGCGGGCCAGCGCCGATGGCCGCGTGCTGGCGCGGCTCGGTGACCGGGGGCGACTCTACGTTCGGGGTTTCGATGCGCCGCGGGACCGCTGGGTCTTCGGTCTGCTGGCTGATTGAGCGGCGCCGCGTCCTGGTGCTGGTGACTGACGCCGTGTCTGCACTCAAGCTCGACGACTGCGCTCACCAGAGTCTCGGCTCCGGCGCGGAACTGTCTGTCGTCCTGTTATTCACCCCGACCAGACGCATTGGACAGCAGGCTGTCGTATGGGATCTTGAGGCCATGGTGCAGGCGTTGCACCATGCGCAGGCTGAGCGAGCGCTTGCGGTTCAGCACCTCCGAGACGCGTCCGCTCGAGCCAATGAAAGGCTCCAGGTCTTTCGCCGCCAGACCTTGTTGATCCATGCGGAATTTGATGGCATCCACCGGGTCGGCAGGGCCGATGGGGTAATGTCGGTTCTCGTAAGACTCGACCAACGTCGCGAGCACCTCCATCTCATCCGCCTCGGGCGTCCCTGGAGTTGCTTGGAAAATGGACTCCAGCCGTTCGAACGCGGCGCGCAAGTCCGCGTCATTGCGTATCGGCTGAATAGTCATTCATTGAACACCACTCGGTTGTTGCCGCACATTTTACCTCCCAAGTCGGGAGGCGTGACCGCTCGACGCAAAGTCTCCCCTCGCGGCGGAGTCGCAAGCCGCCGTTCCGGCCCTGCACTGCCTGAGGCGGCCGGTGCGCCGGCCGCTGTCAACCACCTTTCCGCGCGTGTTATCCTCAGTCGTGGATTCACTACCGGCGCACACCCGCGGAGTCGTTGCCATGGCGTTCAGACTGATCGAGTTGGAAGACGGCACCTTGATCGAGGTCGAGGCGACCGCGGCGCAGGTGGAGGAGGTGGCCGACGGACCGCGGCTGATCAAGGGGGTGACGGTCGAGAACATCCGGCCGCTGCTGCTGCGGGTCGCCAAGCCAATGGTCGAGGTGTGGCGGGAGTTGAACAAGGACCTGGAGGTCCGGGAGGCGGAGGTCGAGATCGGCTTGGGCTTCGAGGGCGAGGGCAATCTGTTCGTCACCAAGGCGAAAGGCAGCGCCAACCTCAAGGTCCGGCTCAAGCTGGCGCCGAAGCCTGAGCCGAAGCCGGGGCCGAAGCCGGACCCCGGCGCCGGCTGAATCCCGCGGCGCGGCAAGGAGGGCGTTTGGTGACACATTGGGCCGAGGCCGACTGGGACTCGATCGTTCAGGTCACTGCCGGCCGGCCGTCCGGCAGTAAAGAGACCGTCGGGACGGGCTTCGTCGTCCAGGTCGCGGACGACGCCACCTGGGTCGTCACCTGTGCCCATGTGATCGAGGACGGCGCGCCGGACGGGGTCAGGGTCGACGGCAGACCGGCCCAGTCCGTCGGCAAGGAGCGCCCCGACATCGATCTGGCCGTCCTCAAGGTCGAGGGCCGGCTGGATGCGCGGCCCTGGGGCCTGACTACGCTGTACGGTACCGCGGCGGATGTCCCCGGGTGGCATGCGGTGGCGCAGGGCGCGAAGGACCAGCAGTGTGAACGGCTGCGCACGGTCGTGGGACGCCGCAAACGCTTCTCGCGTCAACCAGGGACCACCCAGCACACGTTGGCGCTGAAGGTCGCGGGTTTCGCCGACGCCGATTCCGCACGCTTCGACCCCGAGGAGCCGCTGATCGACCATGGGTACAGCGGGGCGCCGGTCATCTGCCTGACTCAGCATGCCGTCTTTGCCGTGGCCCGCTACAAGCATGGCGACGGGGGAGCCGGCTATGCCATCGCCATCGAGCACCTGCGCGAGATCTGGCCCGACGATGCCCCCGGCCTGGTATGGCAGGACTTGGCTGACCAACCGCTCGACGGCGACACCAGCCAATCGCTTGCTGAACTCTTCTCCCCCCTCCCCGCGGGCTTGACCCTCGACGCCCTCAAAGTCCATTGCGAGCGGTGCGCACCCCCCGGCCTCGAACTCGACTTTCCGCCCGGCGGCGACCCCTTTGCCTTTCTCTTCTGGCTGATCCGCAAGGGCCGCCTGGTGAACCGCCATCTCTTGCTCTACGACGTGCTGGCGCGCCTGGAGCCGGCAATAACGGACGATCTGAGACGACAGCGCCTGCGCGACATCCGGGAGGCCATCGCCGCTTGCAATCCGGACCTCGACTGCACCCAGCCCGCGGCGGACGACCCTGCCGCGGAGCCGTGCTGCATGGAGATCGAGTTGCTCGATGTGGTGCCGGAACAGACCGGCAAGCGTTTCTATGTCCAGGCCCGCTTCGCGCCGCCGGGCGGACAAGCGCCGCGATCGGTGGACCTGGGTCGGTGGCTCGACCGCGACGGTCTCGATCCCAGGAACGCGGTCGCGACAGGGGAACTGCTCGATCTGCTCCTGGGCCGCCTGGGGCGCTATGCCGGCGCCGGGCAGCGCGTGACCTTCGCCTTCCGTCTCCCCTGGTCCCAGCTCGCGCTGCCCGTCGATCGCTGGCGGCCGAGCGACGGCGACCCCATCGGCGCCGACTTCCCGGTGGTGGTCCAGTATGCCCCGCGCCACGCCGCTGCCGATTGCAATTGGCTCTGGCAAACCCACTGGAGTACGCTCGAAGCGCGCCTGCACGAGCCCTTTCCGGCACCGCTGCATTGGTGCGACGCGCCTGCCGCCGATATTGCCCAAGCCAAGGACGCCGCTCGCGGCGCCCTGGAGGCGGGCGCTTGCATCGCCCTCGGTCAACCGCCGACGGCCGACGGCGACGGCAATACCAACCTGTTGAGGTATCTGCTCGGCGGACGTTTCGCTCCGGTCGTCCTGTGGCCGCGTCGGGCGCTGGACGCGCAACGGCTGCGCCGGTGCGTCGATACCGCGCTCGCCGGCCGGCCGCTGCGCGACCTGGCCGAGCTGATGCGCGGATTGCGCCGCGCCCTGCCGGATCAACCCGGCCCGGACGACGCCGCGGCCCATCTGACCCTGCTCTGGGACCCGCCCCCGGTGGGCGATTGGGAGGGGCTCTACGGTGTCGGCGAATGACCGCCGGGTGCTGGCGTCCCTCCCAGCAATTCCAAATTTCGGTGGCCGCCGTCGGCGACGTGTTGGCGACGCGGCTGACTGATGGTGGATGCGCTACGCTGATCCACCTCACTGGAGAACAGCAATGACACCAATCGAACCACCCGACTGGTGGGTCTTCCGCGGTCCCAAGGCCGTCGCCGACCTGCCCGAGCCGCCGCCCTGGCGCCGCTTCAGCGCGGCGGCGAAGGCCGCCCGCGGTGCCGAGTTCCAGGCCCGCCGGGAAGAGATCGCGCTGGTCAATGCCGCGCTCTATCTGCGCCGGCCGCTGCTCGTCACCGGCAAGCCCGGGGTCGGCAAAACCTCGCTCGCCTATGCCGTGGCCGCCGAACTGGGACTCAAGGCCGTGCTGCGCTGGTCGGTCACCACCCAGACCAGACTGTACGACGGGCTCTACCGCTACGACGCCATCGGCCGGCTGCAAGAGACCTCGCGCTGCGAGAAGGAGCGGCTCGACCCGCCGCCCATTGGTCATTTCCTGCGCCTGGGGCCGCTCGGCAGCGCCTTCCTCGACTCCGCCGACCGGCCGCGGGTACTGCTGATCGATGAGATCGACAAGAGCGACATCGACCTGCCCAACGACCTGCTGCACATCTTCGAGGAGGGCGAGTTCGAGATCCCGGAACTGGCGCGCCTGCCCCAGGGCCAGGATGACCCGCCGATCCTCCCCTACGATGCCCCGCCCGGCGCCACCCTGGCCTCCCACGGGATTCCCATCGCGCGCGGTGTGGTGCGCTGCGGTCAGTTCCCGCTGGTGATCATGACCAGCAACGCCGAGCGCGAATTCCCCCCGGCCTTCCTGCGCCGCTGCCTGCAGCTCGAGATGACCCCGCCGGACAACGATGAACTCATCGCCATCGTCAAGGGCCACCTGTTCCGCGCCGGGACCGCGGCGGCAGGCGGCGATGCGGCACTGGAGGCGCGCATCGCCGAGCTGGTGCGGATCTTCATCGACCGGCGCGACCATCGGCAGCAGGAGCTGGCGGCGGACCAGTTGCTCAACGCCGTCTATCTGGTCCTCAAAGACATCGACCCGGAGGCCCGCTACCAGGACCAGCGGTCCCTGCTCGACGCCCTGCTGCGCAGCCTTTCCGGCTGAACCGGCAGAGCGGAGCGCGCGCACCCCATGCTCAGCCTGTTGCGCCGCCTGTTTGGCCTGGCCGCGCCGACCGCGGCGCGGCCCCCGGCCTTGGCCGACGCGGACCTCGCGCAGGTCCGCGCGACCCTGCACCGGCTCGGCCTCGATCCGGATGCCGCGGAACTGGCGGACGTGCTGTGGCTGGCGGCCCAGGGCGCGGCGACCGGCACCCGCCGCCCGGCGGACTCGCCGCCGCCGCGGGATGCCGCGGATGCCGTCCCGACCGCGCGGCCGGAGCGGCCGGCGATCGGTCCCGCCGACGCCGCCGACCCGCCGCGGCCGCAACCGACGCCGGCCCAAGGAACCGCCGTGCCCACGGCCAAGGTCCTGCCGAGCGCCGGCACCCGCGCCGGAAGCCGCACTGCGGCACCGCTGCGCGTCCCGCGCGCCCATCCGCTGCCCGATGGACTGGCGCTCGGCCGCGCCCTGCGCCGGCTGCACCGGCGGCTGCCCTCGCGCACCGCGCGGCGGCTCGACGAGGCCGCCACCGTCGCGTATTACGCCGAGCAGCGCAGTGCCGGCCACGCCGTCCTCACCCCCATCCTCAGGCCCGCCGGGGAGCGGTGGTTCGAGTTGCTGCTGATCGTCGACACCGCCTCCTCCATGCTGGTCTGGGGTCCGCTGCTCGCCGAACTGCGGCGGATGCTCGCCTACAACGGGGCCTTCTCGCGGGTGCGCCTGCTCGCGCTGGCGACCCGCGGGCCCGACGCCTGGCTGCACGCCCCCGGTGACCCGGAGCGCGCCCGGCGGCTCGCCCCCGGGCGGCTCGTCGCCGCCAACGGCCGCCGCGCGGTGCTGGTGGCCAGCGACTGCGTCGCCCCCGCCTGGCATGCCGGCGCGGTGCTGCGCTGTCTGGCTCCGCTCGCCCAGGGCGGTCCGCTCGCCGTCTTGCAGATGCTCCCGGCGCGCCTGTGGCGGGAGACCGCGCTCGGGCGCGGCCTGCCGATCCGGCTCGCCGCGCCCCGTGCCGGAGTGGCCACGCGCGCGCTCATCGAGTTGGACCCGGAGCCGCGCTCCATCCCCCCGGACTGGTATGTCGCTGCCACGGGTCGGCCCGACCTGGTCTTGCCGGTGCTGACCCCGGAGCCCGCCGCCGTGCGCGAGTGGTCCGCCCTGCTGACCGGCCAGGCGCGCGCCTCGCTGCCGGGCGTGCGCTTTGGGGCCGCGACCCGGTACCTCACGGCGGCAGCGGTGCCCGCGGTGCGCGCCCCGGACGCGGCGGCGGTGCAGCGGCGGCTCGAACGCTTTCTCGCCACGGCCTCGGCGCCCGCCCGTGACCTCGCGGGACTGGTCGCCGCCGCGCCCCTCACACTCGAAGTGATGCGCCTCATCCAGCAGACCTGGCTGCGCGACTCCGGCCAGACCCACCTGGCCGAGATCTTCGTCAGCGGACTGCTGCGCCGCGAGCCGCGGTTGGAGCAAACGGACGGCGAGCCCTTCTTCGACTTCCATCCGGGCGTGCGCGCGGCACTGCTCGACCTGTCCAGCGGTGCCGTCAGCCTGCACGTGCTCCAGGAGGTCTCCGGCCTGCTCGCGGCGCGCTTCGGCCAGGCCCTCGACTTCAAGGCACTGCTCGAACTGCCCGGTTCGCTGCGGCTGCCGGCGGCGGCCGGCCTGGACCGTGCGCTGGATGATCTCAATACCAGGCACTTCGCGACCATCGCCGCCACGGTCCTGGCCCGGCTCGGCGGTTCTTACGCCCGGGTCGCCCGCGCCTTGGCGGCGGTGGGCGCCGGGGACCTGGAGGTTCTCGCGGAGTTCCGGGCGGAGGCGGCGGCGGAGCAGCCTCCCGCGCCGTCTGCCGTACCCACCGTCCCCACGCCTTTCCGGGACGGCTTCCAGGACGGGTCCGATGCTGGTCCTGAGATGATCTGGCTCCCCGGCGGCACTTTCCGCATGGGCAGCCCCGCGGGTGTCGGTGCCGACAACGCGCGGCCGGCCCATGACGTGACCTTGAGCCACCACGCGGTCGGCAAGTACCCGGTCACGGTCGGGGAGTTTCGGCGGTTCTGCGAGGCGACCGGCTACCGCACGGAGGCGGAGAAGAGGGATGGTGCCTTTGTGTGGGGCAAAGGAAACTGGGGCAATAAGAATGACGCGAGCTGGCGGAACCCCTATTTTGCGCAGGACGACCGCCACCCCGTAGTCTGCATCAGTTGGAACGATGCCCAAGCCTATTGCGATTGGCTGAGCGGGGAGACCGGTCAGCGCTACGGACTGCTGAGCGAGGCGCAGTGGGAGCACGCCTGCCGGGCGGGTAGCGTGACGCGCTACTGCTTCGGCGACGATGCGAATCAGCTGGAGGACTACGCCTGGTACAGTCGCAATGCGGGTGATGGGACCCGGCCGGTCGGATTAAAGCAAGCCAATGCCTGGCGGCTGCACGACCTGCACGGCAATATGTGGGAGTGGTGTCGGGACTGGTACTCGGGTGACTACTACCAGCAGTTCGTAGGGTCCGCTGTGCGGACCGACGCCCCCGAGGTGAGCGCGGCGCATGGTCCGCGCAGCGGACCCTACGGCGCCTCGCAGTCCACTCTCACTATGGCGAGTGGCGCTGCAGTGGCCGCGAGCAGCGGCGAGCAGCCACTGGCAACGGGTCCCACTGGCCCGGAGACGGGCTCCGACCGGGTGATTCGGGGCGGCTCCTGGAGCCTCGACGCCGGCAACTGCCGCTCGGCGTACCGCCTCATCAGGCGCCCGTCCCGCCGCTACGGCCACCTCGGTTTCCGCCTTTCGAGGACTGGCCCTTTACACTCTTACCCTTTTACCCTTGGCCCGCGCGAGCCGGAGCCCATCCCCAACCTGCGCGATCCGCTCCCTGACGGGACCCAAGGTCCGGCGATGGTTTGGCTGCCGGGCGGCACCTTCACCATGGGACAGGACGACAGTCCCCACGCGGACGAAAAGCCCGCCCACCCGGTGCGGGTCGGGGCCTTTTCCATCGGCCAGTACCCGGTGACCTTCGCCGAGTACGACCGCTTCTGCGCGGCCACCGGCTGCACGCAGCCGCAGGATCGGGGTTGGGGCCGCGATCGACAGCCGGCCATCAACATCAGTTGGGACGACGCCCAGGCGTATTGCGTCTGGCTGAGCGGGGAGACTGGCGAGACCTACCGCCTCGCGACCGAGGCCGAATGGGAATATGCCTGCCGTGCAGGCAGCCAAACCCGTTGGTCGTACGGCGACGAGGAGTCGCGGTTGGGCGACTACGCCTGGTACGCCGAGAACTCCGGACGCAAGACTCATCCGGTCGGAGAGAAGCGCCCCAACGCCTGGCACCTGCATGACATGCACGGCAATGTGTGGGAATGGTGCCAGGATTGGTACGCGGGCGACTATGACGTAGGGTGCGGTGAGGAACGAACCGCACCGCTGGGGGCTGGTGCGGTTCGTTCCTCACCGCACCCTACGGCCCACTTGCAGTCTACTGCAGCAGATGCGAGTGGCGCGGAGCAGCCTGCCAGTGAGAATCCCAGTGGCCCTGAGTCGGGCTCCGACCGGGTGATGCGCGGCGGCTCCTGGGACGACCCCGCCGGCTACTGCCGCTCGGCGTACCGCGGCAGGAGCGAGCCGTCCTACCGCCACCGCGACCTCGGTTTCCGCCTTTCGAGGACTGGCCCTTGGCACTCTGACCCTCTTACCCTTGTCGGCGCCCAAACCCCAGCACCACCGCAGAAGCGTAGCTTCGCGCCCTATGAGGTCTTCCGCGATCCGCTGGAGAGCGCGGGCCAGGACGGCGCCGCGTCGGCGCTCGCGGCCCCGGAGATGGTCTATCTCCCAGGCGGGACCTTCCTAATGGGCGACGAACAAGGCGGCAGCGACGAGCAGCCGGTCCACCCGGTGCGGCTCGATGCCTTTGCCCTGGGACGCACTCCGGTGACCTGGGGTGAGTACCTGGGCTTCTGCGAGGCGACCGGCAAGCACTGGCCCAAATGGTTGGAGTTGGGCAACGAGTACCATGTGGAGACCGGCAAAAACGACCGTTACAACAAGATCGGTGTCGGCCGCGCGGCGCTGGACCTGCCGGTGGTCGGTATCTCCTGGGACAACGCAGGCGCCTACTGCGCGTGGCTGAGCGAACAGACCGGCGAGCGTTACGCACTGGCCAGCGAGGCGCAGTGGGAATATGCCTGCCGTGCCGGGACTGCGACCCGCTTGTGTTGCGGCGACGACGCGGGCGGGCTGGGCGACTACGCCTGGTTCAGCGAGAATGCGGGCGGCCGACTCCATCCGGTCGGGCAGAAACGGGCCAACGCCTGGGGGTTGTACGATATGCACGGCAACGTCTGGGAGTGGTGTGCGGACTGGTATGCGGTAGACTATTATGAGCAACTTACTGGCCCGCTCGCAGCAGCCGCCAGTAACAATGAGCGCGCTACGAGTGGCGGCCAGCAGCGCGCGGGTGGCTTGCGACGTATTGCTAGAGCGTTGGTGTTCGGTGCAAACGATGCTGCAGCGAGTTACAGTGGAAACCCAGCAGGCGCCAGTGGCGCGCAGCAGTTCGCCAGTGAGAATCCCAGTGGCCCCGAGACGGGCTCCAACCGGGTGATTCGGGGCGGCTCCTGGAACGGCGACGCCGGCTTCTGCCGCTCGGCGTACCGCAGCTACGGGCACCCGTCCTACCGCGACGGCCTCCTCGGTTTCCGCCTTTCGAGGACCGTATAGCTTGGCACTTTTACCCTCTTACCCTCGTCCGCGCCGGGATGCCCGGCACCGCTCCGATGCAGCACCTCGTCCCGGCGCCCGGCGGCGCGGCGGTCATCTGATGCTGGTCCGGGTCTTCACTGCCGTTCGGCGTACCGCAACAGGACCGCGCCGTCCAATCGCAACACGGCCTTGATCGTCATCCCGGCCAGCGGCGTGCGTCGTCAGGAGCGGCCGCAGCGACCCTCTGCTACGATTAGTCCCATCAAACATTCTCATAAGAGCTAGCAGCCGGTCGGACTTTAGGCGATTTCCGAATAAGACGCTATCAAGAATCAAGCTCCGTAGG
>JACDZJ010000023.1_pt1 | contig 80327 bp, 80 predicted proteins | sample 7365721 | NCBI WGS metagenome assembly JACDZJ01 (sample SAMN15143480, study PRJNA637477) | pond metagenome | biome: freshwater wetland ecosystem [ENVO:00000243]; feature: pond [ENVO:00000033]; material: pond water [ENVO:00002228]; isolation source: pond water containing pink berries ... | reverse complement strand
AGTCGTGGAAATCCGGCGGGAAGAACTCCTTGAGGAAGATGCTCATGTTGCCCGAATACTTGATCAGGTCGAGCGGGCGCATGTCCGCACCTTCCCATGACCAGATCAGCAGCATGAACAGGAACCCCCAGGCCAGGGTCACCGAAAGATTGTGCGGCGGCGCTTGCAGCGGGATGTCGCGAATGCTGGGGATGTTTTTCATGGCGTCAATGAGCGGAGGGACAGCGCGGCTGTCCCTCCGGGGCGATCTTGCAGTGCGCCTTACTTCATCTGTTTGGCGAGGTCGGCCAGTTTGGCGTCCAGGTCGGCCAGCTTGGCCTTCTTTTCCGCTTCGGTCAGGTTGGCATCGCCTTCAACCTTCTTGCGGTCCTTGAACAGCTCGAGTTGGCGGATCGGCAGCAACTGGGCATCGGTCGATACCTTGAAGCCGGCCAGGCGATACATGTTCTTGAGGATCTCCTTTTCACGCTCGTCCTTGCCATAGCCGACGGTGAAGTCCTGGATCTTCTTCTTCAGGTCGGCCGGCAGATCCTTGCGATACACCAGCGGATCGCGCGGGATCAGCGGCGAGGTCCACAAAATGCGGATCTGGTCGAGCTTCTCGGGCGACTTTTCCTTCATCTTTTGCGTCATCTCGCTGTTGCTGGTGGCGACATCCACCTGCTTGTTCAGCACGGCGAGGAAGTTGCCTTCGTGGTTGGAGGCGCGCATCACCTTGAAATGGGTCTTGGGGTCGAGGTTGTTCAGCGTGAAAACGTAATAGGTGGGAACCAGCGTGCCGGAAGTCGACGAGGGATCGCCGATGCCGAAGGTGAGGTCCTTGCCGTTTTTCAGCACCTGATCGAGCGAGGTGACGCCGCTGTCCTTGTGGGTGATGAGGTAGGAGTAGTAGCCAGGCGTGCCGTCCAGGTCGATGAACTGGACGAAGACTTCGCCGTTGGCGCGGTCTACCGCCTCGATCGCCGACTTGTTGCCGTACCAGGCGATCTGCACCTTGTTGAAGCGCTGCGCCTCGATGATGCCGGCGTAGTCGGTGGCATAGAAGCCATTGACCTTCATGCCGACGGCCTTGCTCATGTCGTCGAGGAAGGGTTCCCACATCTGTTTCAGGGCGCCGGCCTTCTCGGTGGCGATGATGCCGAAATTGAGTTCTTGTGCATGGGCCAGGCCGGTGAAGGCGATGGCTGCCGCGGCGAGGAGTGACTTGAGCGAACGGATCATTGCTGCTCCTTGGGTTGAGGGTGGGGTTGGGGAAAAACGGGATTCATGCGGCGCAGGCCAGGCCGTCCAGCGGGGATTTGCTTGCCGGCATCTTCAGGGCCGGGCTGTCAAGCATCATGCCGAACAGTTCTTCGGCATCGGCGCCATACAGTTCGCCCAGCAGTTTCGGGGTGAGGGCGGCCGAGGGGCCGTCATAGACCATCTGGCCCTGGTGCAGCGCGATGGTGCGCGGGCAGTACTTGATGGCGAACTCGACCTGGTGCAGCGATACGACGACGGTGACACCCCGCTCGCGATTCATTTTGGCCAGCAGTTCCATCACGTTGCGTGCCGATTCCGGATCGAGCGAGGCGATCGGTTCGTCGGCCAGCACCACTTTCGCTCCCTGCACCATGCAGCGGGCCAGGGCCGCGCGCTGCTGTTGTCCGCCCGACAGGGTGGCGGCGCGCTGCCACGCCGATTGCTCGATGCCCACGGCGGCCAGCGCTTCCATCGCCTGCTGTCGTTCGACGATGGAAAAGCGCATCAGCAGGCTGCGCCACAGGCTGGTGCGATAGAGCAGGCCGGTCAGGACATTGGTCAGCACCGGCAGGCGTCCCACCAGGTTGAACTGCTGGAACACGAAGCCGATCTCGGCGCGCAGTTTGCGGATGTCGGGGGCAATCCGTCCGCCCTGCTGGATGACCTGGCCCTGTACCCGGATTTCGCCACTGTCTGCGGCCACGAAGCCGGACAGATGGCGCAGCAGGGTCGACTTGCCCGAGCCGGAAGCGCCGATCAGGGCGACCATTTCGCAGCTCTCGATGCTGAGGCTGACGTTATCCAGCGCCTTGCAGCAGGGAAAGACTTTGTTCAGATTCCTGACTTCGATTGCCGCTGCCATCGTCGGGTGGTTCCTGCTTACATGAAGTTGAAATATTGGGTCGGCACAATCCTGCCGGCTGCAGCGCATTCTTGGCTGCAAATATTTCGGTGCGATGAAGGAAATGTGAACATGGCCGCACCACCCCGATCCGACCCACCCTCTGCAGGAGTCACACCATGAATTTCCGCCAGGAATCCTTGCGCATCGGCGGCGAACTGCTACACCGCGAACGAGTGATCGAGGTTTTCAATCCCTACACGGAGGGTTGCATCGGCACGGTACCCAAGGCAAGCGTCGAGGATGTGCGCCGTGCCTTCGCGCTTGCCCATGCCTACAAGCCGACCCTGACGCGTTACCAGCGCTACGAGATCCTGCGGCGGGCCGCCGACATCGTGGTGGCGCGCACCGAGAAAATCAGCGACCTGATCACCGCCGAGGCCGGCCTGTGCAAGAAGGACAGCCGCTACGAAGCCGGTCGTGTGCGCGACGTGCTGGTCTTTGGTGCCAACGCCGCACTGGACGACGATGGCCAGATCTTCAGTTGCGACATCACGCCGCACGGCCGGGCGCGGCGGGTCTATACCCAGCGCGACCCGCTGTTGGGCGTGATTTCCGCCATCACCCCGTTCAACCATCCGATGAACCAGGTAGCGCACAAGGTCGTGCCGGCCATCGCCACCAACAACCGCATGGTGCTGAAGCCTTCCGAGAAGGTGCCGTTTTCCGCGCTGTTACTGGCCGACATCCTCTACGAGGCCGGCTTGCCGCCGCCGATGTTCCAGGTCGTCACCGGCGATCCCGCCGAGATCGCCGACGAGTTGCTGACTAACCCCCATATCGATCTGGTGACCTTCACCGGGGGTGCGCCGATTGGCAAATATATCGCTGGCAAAATCGGTTACCGCCGCACCGTGCTGGAACTCGGTGGCAACGACCCGCTGATTGTCATGGACGACGCCGATCTGGACGAGGCGACCAATCTTGCCGTCGCCGGTTCCTACAAGAACTCAGGCCAGCGCTGTACCGCCGTCAAGCGCATGATCGTCCAGGAAAGCGTGGCGGATCGCTTCGTCGAACTGCTGCTCGAAAAAAGTCGGCGCTGGCAGTACGGCAATCCCATTGAGGAAACCGTGGACATGGGTACGGTAATCGACGAGGCAGCCGCAAAGCTGTTCGAATCACGCGTCAAAGAAGCCGTGAAGCAGGGCGCACAACTGTTGCTGGGCAACGAGCGACTCGGTGCGCTCTATGCACCGACCGTGCTCGACCACGTTCGCCCGGAGATGACCGTGGTGAAGGAGGAAACTTTCGGACCCGTTTCGCCGGTGATCCGATTCGAAACTCTTGACCAGGCCATTGCCATCGTCAATGCCACGGCCTTCGGCCTGTCGTCCGGGTTATGCACCAACCGCCTCGATGTCATCACCCGCTGCGTCAATGAATTGCAGGTCGGCAGCGTGAATATTCGCGAGGTACCGGGTTACCGTCTGGAACTGACGCCTTTCGGCGGCATCAAGGATTCCGGCCTCGGCTACAAGGAGGGCGTGCTCGAGGCTATGAAGAGCTTTACCAACCTCAAGACCTACTCTTTGCCCTGGCCCGCCACGGCGTGATCTCCACGCCGGTTGCACTGTTGGTACTCCTTTCGGCATTGATGCACGCCGGCTGGAATTATATTGTCAAGGCTAGCGCCGACCGTTTCCTCGATTACACCGGACTGGCCGTAGCCGGAGCCATTGTGGCCGTCTTTGCCTTGCCGTGGCTGTCATTGCCGGCAGCAGCCAGCTGGCCCTGGCTGTCATGCACCGTGTTTATCCACGTCGCCTATTATCTACTACTGATGCGCGCCTATCAGCATGCCGATTTGTCGCTGGCTTATCCGCTGATGCGCGGCAGCGCGCCGGTGCTGGTGGGGCTTGCCGCGCCGCTGGCGGGGGATGCGCTGACGCCGGGCCTCTGGCTGGGTATCGTGCTGGTGGCGACCGGCATCGCCCTGCCGGTCTGGGTTGGCATCCGGCGTGGCAGGGTGACCAAGGCTGGGCTGGTCTACGGCTTTGCAACCGCCGGGGTAATTGCGCTCTACACCATCATCGATGGCATCGGCGCCCGGCATTCCGGCCATGCCGTTGCCTATACCATGTGGCTGTTCTTCCTCAATGCCTGGCTGGTACTCGGGGTTGCCGTCTGGCGACGGGGACGATCAGCACTGATTCATCTGCGCCGCCGCTGGCTGTTCTCGCTGCTCGGTTCGGTGCTGACTATGGGGTCCTACGGCATCGTGTTGTGGGCGATGACGGTCGCCCCGATTCCGGCCGTTGCCGCCCTGCGTGAAACCTCGGTGATCTTTGCTGCGATTCTCGGTGTCTGGCTGCTTAAGGAGCACATGGGCCGCTGGCGCATTGCCGGTGCCACGCTCGTGGTGCTCGGCGCGGTTGCGATTCGCTGGGCCTAATTGCAGTTTTTGGGCATGCCTTAGCTGCGCCGTTCGACGAACAGCGCACTGCCTAGAATCTTCTTGGCTTCCTTCTTGGCGTTACCCATGGCGCCCGCCATCTCGTGGTGGCTATGGAATTGTTCCGGATCGACGACCAGGGCGCCAATGGACAGGCACGGTAGCGGATGGAGTATCTGATTACCGCAGCGATCTTCGGCGTGATACCGGGTAATTGCGTCAGGGGATTGCAGTTCGAAGCGATCGAACACATGCTCGTTGAGCATGGTCGGCAGAACCGGATCGACGATCTGAAGCAATTGGCGAGCGCTGGCACCAGTATGGTGGTTATTGCGCGGAGAAATGATGATGCCGCTGCAACTCAGGAGATTGACGATTTCTGCGCTGGGGCGGGTTGGCGGGACAGAAATGGGCCGAGCGATCAGGAATCCCTGGCCGCAGTGGATGCCGAGATCGCGTATGGCTTCGACCAGGCGGAACTTGAGCGGATCGTCGGCGATGCGGCGGATGAAATGCTGGTCGATCTTGACGAACTCCGGCCGGACCTCCGACCACATATGCGCAGGTTGGAAAAGCCTTCGCCGAGATCGTCGATGGTGAACTGGTAGCCACGATCGCAATAGCAGGTGAGGATTTCGCGCAGGACGGCGAAGTCGCTGACCTTCTGGTTCTCGGTGATATCGATGACGATCTGGCCGGGACGCAGGCGCAGCGTCTGTAGCAGCCTGGCCGTGTCGCCATTGATAAAGCGCGGGTTGGCCAGGCAGGTGGCGCTGACGTTGAGGAACAGCCGGCCCTGCACAGTCAGGCTGGCAAATTGCTCCAGGGTGATTTCCCGACACAGGCGCTCGAACTCGAGCGTCAACCCGGATTCCTGGGCCAGGCCGAACAGGACTGCCGGCACCTGCAGCGCTATGCCGGAAGGTCCGCGGATCAGTCCCTCGTAGCCGAGAAAGCATTGCGAGCGCAGGTCGAGGATCGGCTGGAAGATGGCGGAAAGGCGGCGCTAGATGAACAGGTCGAAGAAGTCCCGCAGGTTGTCCTGCGTCAGCCAGTGGTCCATCGCCTTGTCATCGATGCTGGTGGCAGACAGGCGCAGGCGCTCCAGGGTCGCATGGCTCGGCGTGGCGAATGACGCTGGATCGTATCCGGCTTCCGCGGCGAAGCATGTGGACGGGACGGGCGGACACTGACGAGGCTGGAGCGTATGGAGTGTCATGATGCTCGATAGCTTAGCGAGGCACGCATCCTAGCCAGCGGGGATGACAATCCGATGACGGCAAGGCTTCATTCGAGGATGTAGTGGAGCCGGCTGCGTCGCTGGTGCTGTTCGATCGCCTGCATCAGCAGGGCCTCATGGCGCCGGCAGACCTGCGACCAGTCGAAGTGGGCGACGCTGGCCGCAGCCGCAGCAGGCTGGCCGGGGCAGGCGGCGAGTGCGAGGGCGGTGGCGATGAATGCCGCTTCGTCGCCAGGTGGTACGCGCCGGCCGTTGCTGTGGTCGTCAACCAGGCAGGCTGTGGCCGCATCGTCGAAGCCGACCACCGCCACACCGCTGGCAAGCGCCTCGCTGACCACATTGCCGAAGGTGTCGGTCAGACTGGGAAACAGGAACAGGTCGGCGCTGGCGTAATGGCGCGCCAGTTCTTCGCCATGACGGTTGCCAACGAAGCAGCACTCGGGATGCCGGCGTGCCAGTGCGTGGCGCAGTGGACCGTCGCCGACGCAAACCATGCGGGCTCTCGGCTGGACTTGCCGGATCGCGGCGAAGGCGCGCAAGGCCAGTCCGAGGTTTTTTTCCGCAGCAACGCGGCCCACCACCAGGATCACGCGGTCGCGTTCGCCGGCCCCCCAACTGGCCCGCAAGGCGTTGCAGCGCCGCGCCGGATGGAACAGCCGGGTATCGACGCCGCGCGCCAGAACATCGACATTGCGAAAGCCGCCCTCTCGCAGCTTCCCGGCCAGTGCCGCGGTCGGTACTAGGGTGGCGAGGGTGCGGTTGTGGAACCAGCGCAGATAGCCGGCGATGGTGCCGGACAGCCAGCCGAGCCGGTAATGCCGGCTGTAGCTGTGGAAGTTGGTGTGGAAGGTGGATATGACCGGGATGTCCAGCGTACGGGCGACGGCAAGGGCGGACAAACCGAGCGGTCCCTCGGTGGCGATATGCACGATGTCGGGTGGATTAGCCGTCCACGAGCGGCGCAGGCGCCTGCCGGCTGGCAGGCCAAAGCGCAGTTCGGGGTAGCCGGGCAGGGGAATGCCGGGCGTCAGCAATAGTCCGTTGACCTGCCAGCCGCCAGCTTCGCTGTGCTGGCGGGGGCGCACGACCGCGACGTGATGGCCGCGAGCGGCCAGGCCTTGCGTCAGGTGGCCGAGCGTCATGGCTACCCCGTTGACTTCCGGCAGGTAGGTCTCGGTGACCAGCGCGATGTTTAGCGGACGCGCCATCGTCAGGCCGCCGCCCGCAGCGTCAGCACCCGGGCGCCGGCCTGACGCCATTCGACCAGTTCGAGCCGACCGTCGGGGTGTTCGACAATGCCGGTGCAGCTATCCACCCAGTCGCCACAATTGATATAGAGCACCCCATCGGTCTCGCGCAGCGCGGCGCTGTGGATATGGCCGCAGACGATGCCGTCCAGTCCGCGTTCGCGCACGGTGCGGATGACCACATCCTCGAAATCGAAGATGAACGAAACGGCGCGCTTGACGCGGCGCTTGGCGTAGCCGGCAAGCGACCAGTAGCCGGAGATCCGCAGGGAGCGGCGTAGCCAGGAAATGGCGGTATTCAGCCTGACCAGCAGGTTGTAGCCGATATCGCCAAGCACGGCGATCCAGCGGTGATGGCGCGTCACCTGGTCGAATTCGTCGCCATGCATCAGCAGCAGGCGGCGACCGTCGGCGGTGGTATGGATGTGTTCCGCGGAGATGCGGATGTCGCCGAAGGAGGCCCCAATGTATTCGCGCAGGGCTTCGTCATGGTTGCCGGGGATCAGCATCACCTGCTCGCCGTGCCGGGCGCGCCGGAGAACTTTCTGTACCACGGTGTTCTGGGCGGCGGTCCAGTGAATGCCGCGGCTCATCGACCAGAAGTCGATGATGTCGCCCAGCAGGAACAGGTGATCGGCTTCGTATTCGCGCAGAAAGGCGATCAAGCTCTCGGCCTGGCAACCGCGGGTGCCGAGGTGGATATCCGACAGGAATAGGCTGCGGACTTTCATGGTGACCATCATGCCGCCGTGTGACTACGCCCTTGTGACGCTTTGGTTAAGAGTGTGTGACGGAGGCCGGCGTGAATAAATCGATTTTTTGGACGGCCCGGGTGATGTCGCCATAGAACCCGGCCAGCCTTGTGGCGCAGGCGCTCGTCGTCCATTCCTCGGCGAAAGCCTGTGCCTCTGTGGTCATGCGGGCTCTCAGTTTTGAATCGTTGGCAAGGGTGGCCATGGCGGTGCCGAAGCCATGAACATTTTCGGGGGCGGGCAGGGCGCCACGCCTGGGTTCAACGATATCGCGCGTGCCCAGTGCCGAGAAGGCCAGTACCGGCAGGCCAGCCGCCATCGCTTCGAGCAGCACCAGTCCCTGGGTTTCGGTGCGGGACGAAAAGGCGAACAGGTCGGCGGCAGCGTAGCAATCGGGGAGTTCCCGGTTGCGGTCGAGGTAGCCGACGAAGCGTACCCGGTCGGCAATGCCCAGCGCGGTGGCCTGTTTTTTCAGATCGGCCAGCGCCGGCCCCTCACCGGCGATGACCAACAGCAGTTCGGGTGACAGGCGCAGGGCATGCGGCAGGGCTTCGAGCAGGAAACCGATGTTTTTTTCATGCGCGGTGCGGCCAACGAACAGTGCCACCGGACTGTCGGCCGGAATGGCGTGGCGCTGGCGAAAGTCGGCGCTGGCGGGACGGCGAAAATGGGCGGTCGGGATGCCGGTGGGAACGCGATGGAGCGGCACGGTGATGCCATAACTGGTGAGCGTGTCCTGCATGGCGATCGATGGCACGATCACCGCATCGAGCTCGTTGCACTGGTGGCGGGCGAGTTTTCTCGCCAGTGCGCGCATCAGACTTTTGGGTACGGCTGGCACGTAGTTGTGCAGGTATTCCTCGAAATGGGTGTGATAGGTGGCGACGCAGGGCAGGTGGTGGCGGCGGGCATGGCGCAGGCCGGCGTAATGGGCGGCGAAAGGCGTCTGGATATGGACCAGATCGTGGCGGCGGTCGGCCAGAGCCTCAAGTGCCCGTCCGAGTGCCCCTGAGTGCATCAGTCGATCTTCCGGATCGAAGGGAACCTGCCGCGAATCGATGCGGGTGATGCGGTCATCGTCGACATGCCTGGCGGGATAGCGCGGGGCAACGACATCGACCTCGATCGCCAGTTCGGCCAGCGTGTGCCGGAAGGACTCGATGGAAGTGGAGACGCCGTTGATACGGGGGAAGTAAACGTCGGAGATCATCAGGATGCGCATGGGCAGGCATGGTCTCCCACCCGTGTTTCATCCATATTTCAGCCGGTGCGATTTACATGAGTTCCATGCCCAGCCACCAGAAAGCAGCGGCGATCAGCCCGCTGGCCGGGATGGTCAATACCCAGGCGACGGCGAGGTTGATCGAAATGTCCCAGCGCACGCGCTTCATGTTGTGGGCGGCGCCGGCGCCGGCGATAGCGCCGGTGATGGTATGGGTGGTGGACACCGGAATACCGGCGAGGGTTGCGAGGCCGAGGCTGAGGGCCCCGCCCATCGAGGCGCAGGAACCGCTGACCGTATTGAGCTTGGTGATGCGCGTACCCATGGTCTTGACGATGCGCCAGCCGCCCAGATAGGTGCCCCAGGCGATCGAGAAGTAGCAGGCATAGACGACCCAGTCGGGCAGGGTGCTGACGTCGGTGGTGGCAACGCCAGCGGTGATCAGCAGCAGCCAGATGATGCCGATGGTTTTCTGGGCGTCATTGCCACCGTGGGCCAGGCTGTAGGCACCCGAAGCGAACAGTTGGGTATATCTGAACCACCGTCCGACCTGGGTCGGCGTTTTTCGTCGGAACAGCCAGGCCACCAGTACCATCAACAATCCGCCCATCAGGAAACCGAAAAGTGGTGACAGGATGATGAACAGCAGGGTCTTGCCAAAGCCGCTCCAGACAATCGGGGCGATGCTGCCGGACTTGGTGAGTGTGGCGCCGACCAGGCCGCCGATCAGGGCATGAGAGGAAGATGAAGGGATGCCGTAGTACCAGGTGATGATGTTCCAGGCCAGCGCCCCGCAGAGGGCGCCGAAGATCACATAGTGATCGACGAACATCGGGTCGACCGTGCCCTTGCCGATGGTGGCGGCAACCTTGAGCTGGAATACCCAGAGGGCGGCAAAGTTGAAGAAGGACGCGAACAGTACGGCCTGCTTCGGGGTCAGGACGCCCGTGGCGACGATGGTGGCGATGGAGTTGGCGCCATCGTGAAAGCCGTTCATGAAATCGAAGGCCAGGCCGACGAGAATCAGGATGCCCAGGACCCAGATGCTGATGGTCAAACCTTCCATGATCTGTATCCGTCAGGAGTTTTCGATGAGGATTTCTTCGACGGTGCGGGCGGCTTCCTGACAATAGTCCAGTACGTTTTCCTGGAGGAAATAGAATTCGCGCAGCCGGATGGCTTTCCACATCTGGCTTTCGTCTCCGAACAGCCGGGTAATCGCCTTCTTCAACACCTTGTCCGCCTTGGATTCGAGGGTTTCGATCTCGCGGCAGAGGTTGATGGCTTCGCTGGCGCGCTCTTTGTCGCCGAGGGTAATGACCGCCCGGTTCAAACGCAAACAGGCATCGGCGGCCAGGGCGGCGAGTTCGCGCGATTCCGGGGTGGAGTCATCGATGTGGTACATCCCCACGGCGTTGGCGACATCCTGCAGTGCACCGAGGATTTTGTCGATTTCCAGCGTGAGGGTATGGATTTCGTCGCGGCTGAAGGGGGTAATGAAGGACTTGTGGAGCAGGGTGATCATGTCCGCCTTGATCTTGTCGCCGCTACCTTCGTTGAGGGCGACTTCCTTGACTAGGGCTTCCAGATCGTTCGAATTCGTTCCCAGGGAGTTGACCAGACGCAGGGTGGCGTTGGCGGCAGCGACCACACGGTCGACATGAGCAGTCAGAAGGTCGAAGAACTCCTTGCGCTGGGGCATCAGGCTGCTGAACATCGGTGTTCCTTTACGTGAAACGGCATGAAATGTTTCAGAATTGTTACAGATATGTTACGCCGGTTGCCCCTGATCCAGAAATCCGCAACTGTCACAGGGCTGTCACATTCGTCGGCTATCTTGCTTGGCACTAAGTAGGCCCCGTTCATAAAACAGGAGATATTTCATGAAGTTAAGTCATATGTTGTCGGTTTCCATGCTAGCCCTTTCGATGGCTGCCGCCGGTAACGCACTGGCGCAGGCCACCGTCAAGATCGACGGTTCTTCGACGGTGTTTCCGATTACCGAGGCCGTTGCCGAGGAGTTCCAGAAGGCCAAGAAGAGCACGGTACGTGTGACGGTCGGGATTTCCGGAACGGGCGGCGGCTTCAAGAAGTTCTGCCGCGGCGAGACCGACATTTCCGATGCTTCGCGCCCGATCCTCAAGAAGGAAATGGAGGAGTGTGCCAAGGCTGGCATCAAGTACATCGAGTTGCCGGTCGCCTTCGATGCACTGACCGTGGTGATCCACCCCAAGAACGACTGGATCAAGCAGATGACGGTCGCCGAACTCAAAACCATGTGGGAGCCGGGTGCTCAGGGCAAGATCACGACCTGGAAACAGGTCAATGCCGCCTGGCCGGACAAACCCCTCAAGCTCTTTGGCCCCGGAGCCGATTCGGGAACGTTTGATTACTTTACCGAGGCGGTCGTCGGCAAGGCCAAGTCCTCGCGCGGCGATTTCACCGCTTCGGAAGATGACAACGTGCTGGTGCAGGGAGTGTCGCGTGATACGGGTGCGCTGGGCTACTTCGGTTTTGCCTATTACGATGAAAACAAGGACAAGTTGAAGGCGGTGCCGGTCGTCAATCCGAAGGGCAAGGCGGTGGGTCCCTCCCTGGAGGCTGTGATGGCGGGCGAATACGAGCCGCTGGCCCGTCCGATCTTCATTTACGTCAGCGCCAAGTCTGCCGAGCGTCCCGAAGTGAAGGAGTTCGTCGAGTTCTATCTGAAGCATGGTGGCAAACTGGCCAAGGAAGTCAAGTACGTGCCGCTAGGCGATGCCGATTACAAGCATGCCCTGGACAACTTCAGCAAGCGCAAGACTGGTACCGGCTTTGGCGGAGAAGCCGAAGTCGGAGTCAAGGTTGCCGATTTGCTGAAACGCGATCCGAAGGAGTAATCGTCCGGCAGTTACAAGCCCGTTGCCCCAATATTTGAGGGCAAACGGGCTTGCGACTGTCCGCAGTATCTATTCCCGCCGTAAATGTAAACTTGCCGATAAAATGAGTGCGCGCGCTACTGTGACCCTTTCCGTATCTCCAGCCCGAAGCCTTCAAGTCAGTGAGCGCCTGCGCAAGAAGGCATCGCGCCACATGAGGGAGCGCGTGATCGAATCCTTGCTTTTTGGGGCAGCGCTGGTTTCGGTATTCACGACCATGGCGATCGTCTATGTGTTGATGTCCGAGTCCTGGGTCTTTTTCCAAACGGTACCGCTGAAAGATTTTTTGTTTGATACCCAGTGGACGCCGCTGTTCGACGATGCCCACTATGGCATCATGGTATTACTGTCCGGCACGCTCACCAGTTCTGCTGTCGCACTGTTGGTGGCGATTCCGTTGGGCACGATCATTGCCATTTACTTGTCTGAGTTCGCGGGGTTCCGCCTGCGGGAAATTGCCAAGCCCTTCCTGGAATTGCTCGGTGGCGTGCCGACCATCGTCTATGGCTATTTCGCGCTGGTGTTCCTGACGCCGCTGATGCAGAAGATCTATCCCGACCTGCCGGGCTTCAACCTGTTGTCGGCTGGCCTGATCATGGGAGTGATGATCATCCCCTACGTGGCTTCACTCTCCGAAGACGCGATGCGCGCCGTACCGATGTCGCTGCGCGAGGGGTCCTACGCGATGGGGGCGACGCGCCTGCAGACCGCCCTGCGTGTCGTCGTGCCGGCGGCCACCTCGGGTATCGCCTCGGCCTACATCCTCGGTATCTCGCGTGCCGTCGGCGAAACCATGATCCTGGCGGTTGCGGCCGGCATGCAACCCAACTTGACCTTCAACCCGGCCGATTCCGGCGCGACCATCACCTCCTATATCGTTCAGGTGGCTCTGGGCGATTTGCCCCACGGTTCGATCGGTTACCAGACCATCTTTGCTGCGGGCCTGACCCTGATGCTCATGACCCTGATGTTCAACCTGCTCGGCTACTGGCTGCGCAAACGTTTCCGCGAGGTGTACTGAGATGCTGGAAAGCCAAGACCTCAAGGCTATCCGGGCGCTGATCGCCAAAGCCAAGCGATGGGATGCCTTCTTCGGCATCCTCGGCATCCTGTCCCTGATGGTCGGCGTGCTGACTTTTTCGGCTCTCTTTGTCGATATGGCGATCCAGGGCATTCCACGCCTCAACATCGATTTCTTCACAAACTTCCCGTCGCGGCGCGCTGGCGAGGCCGGCATCCTTTCAGCCTGGGTTGGGACGGTGCTGGTGATGATGGTGACCGCACTAGCGGCCGTGCCGCTGGGCGTGGCAGCTGGCGTCTATCTTGAAGAGTACGCCCCGAAGAACTGGATGACCGACATCATCGAGATCAACATCACCAACCTGGCCGGCGTACCTTCCATCGTCTATGGCCTGCTGGCGCTCGGGTTGTTTGTGTACCAGTTCGGCTTCGGTCAGAGCATTCTTTCCGCCGGTTTGACGCTGGCCCTACTGATCCTGCCGGTGGTGATCGTAGCTACGCGCGAGTCGATCCGGGCCATCCCGCAGATGATCCGCGAAGGTTCCTACGCTTGCGGCGCCACGACTTGGCAGACGGTCCGTGACCATATCCTGCCGTATTCGAGTGCCGGCATCCTGACCGGGGTGATTATCGGCATGGCTCGGGCCATTGGTGAGACGGCACCCATCATCACCATCGGCGCCCTGACCTTCATCGCTTTCCTGCCGACAGCGCCATTTGCCGGCGATCCGCCGGCCGGCCTGTTCGACTGGATCTTTTCGCCCTTTACCGTCATGCCGATCCAGATGTTCAACTGGACCTCGCGGCCCGAGGCGGCCTTCCAGATTAATGCCGCCGCCGCCGGTTTCGTGCTGGTGCTGATGACGCTGGCCATGAACGGCGCTGCCATCTGGCTGCGCTATCGCCTGCGCAAGAACATCAAGTGGTAACCCACATTTCAAAGAGCCCGATATGACTAACGCAACCACGATCAACATGACGCCGGATCCCGCCCTGGCGGTCAAGGCCGAATGCCGCAATTTCAATTTTCACTACGGCGATTTTCATGCGCTCAAGAACATCAACATGCCGGTGTTCGACAAACAGGTCACTTCGCTGATCGGCCCCTCCGGCTGCGGCAAGTCGACCCTGCTGCGCTCATTCAACCGCATGCACGACCTCTATCCGGGCAATCGCTATCAGGGCGAGATCGTCATGCATCCGGACAATACCGACATCCTCGCCAAGGAGGTCGATCCGATCGAGGTGCGCATGCGTATCTCGATGGTGTTCCAGAAACCCAACCCCTTCCCCAAAACGGTGTTCGAGAACGTCGCCTACAGCTTGCGGGTGCGTGGCATGACGAACAGGAGCGAGATCGAAGATCGGGTGCAGCAATCGCTGAAGGGTGCCGCCCTTTGGGATGAGGTCAAGAACCGCCTGAACGATCTGGGGGCGAACCTGTCCGGAGGGCAGCAGCAGCGCTTGTGCATCGCCCGTGCTCTGGCCTCCGATCCGGAAATCATCCTGTTCGATGAGCCTACATCGGCACTGGACCCGATTGCTACCGCCAGCATCGAGGAACTCGTCGTCGAATTGCGCGACAAGGTGACCATCCTGATCGTGACCCACAACATGCAGCAGGCGGCGCGGATTTCTGACTTCACCGCTTACATGTATCTGGGCGAACTGGTTGAGTTCGGCATTACCGACCAGGTGTTCATCAAGCCGATGAATAAGCAGACTGAGGACTACATCACCGGCAGGTTCGGCTGAGTCTTCCCGTATAATCCGCCGCTTTGTTCATTGCGGAGAGCGTCATGCGCAATAAATTGGTGGCAGGAAACTGGAAGATGCACGGTAGCCTAACTGTAAATGCCGGCTTGCTGGAAGGTGTGCGCGCCGGTGTGGCTGGTTTGTCCGCTGATGTTGCGGTGTGCGTGCCCTATCCTTATCTTGATCAGGCCGAAACCGGGCTGACCGGCAGTAATGTCGCATGGGGGGCGCAGGATGTTTCCGAGCATGCCTTGGGTGCCTATACCGGCGAAGTCAGTGCCGCGATGCTGCTGGATTTCGGCTGTCGTTACGTGATTGTCGGCCATTCCGAACGACGCAGCTACTACGGTGACACCGATGCCATTGTCGCAGCCAAGTTCGAGGCAGCGCTGAAGGTCGGGCTGGTGCCGATTTTCTGTGTGGGCGAGACGCTCGACGAACGGGAAAAGAGCATTACTGCAGAAGTGGTGACGCGTCAGTTGGACGCCGTGATCGAACGCTGCGGAGTGGCTGCACTGGCCGGGGCGGTAATCGCCTACGAGCCGGTCTGGGCGATCGGTACCGGCCGCACGGCTACGCCCGAACAGGCCCAGGAGGTGCATGCACTGATCCGCCAGCGGGTGGCGCAAGATGATTCCGGCATCGCAGCGGGCGTTAGGATTCTTTACGGTGGCAGCATGAAGCCGGCCAATGCACGCGAACTGATGGCCCAGCCGGATATCGATGGTGGCCTGATCGGTGGCGCCGCACTCGTGGCTGCCGATTTCATCGCGATCTGCGCCGCCGCTTGAAGGAGTTTGTCTAGATGGATATGACTTTTACCGTCGTATTGACCGTACATATTCTTGTAGCCTTGGGAGTCATTGGTTTGGTGCTGTTGCAGCACGGCAAGGGTGCGGACATGGGCGCAGCGTTTGGCAGTGGTGCTTCTGGTAGCCTGTTTGGGGCGACCGGTTCTGCCAATTTCCTGTCGCGAGTTACCGCAGTATTGGCAACGTTGTTTTTTCTGACCAGCCTTGGCCTCGCCTACATGGGGGGGAAACGTCCGGCAACCGGTGGCAGTGTCGTGGATACTATCAAGACGGAGAGCAGTGTTCCGGCGGTGAGATCCTCTCCTGCGGTGCCCGTGCCACCTGTCGATTCCAAGGCTCAGGACATTCCCAAATAAGCCGGCGGCTCGGCGTGGCGTGATCAGAAAATGCTATTATTCGCGCCGCTTTTAGAGGGTGAAATTTACTGAGCCGACGTGGTGAAATTGGTAGACACGCTATCTTGAGGGGGTAGTGGCGAAAGCTGTGCGAGTTCGAGTCTCGCCGTCGGCACCAACAGATTGACGTCAGTGCATGTAATCAGGCTGGCGGGCCAAGAAAAATTAGTGGCCAAAACCACAGGGTTGAATTGGGTAATGCTGGAAAACTATTTTCCGATTCTCGTTTTCATCATCGTTGGTTCGGTCTTCGGTTGCATTCCCATACTGCTCGGCAGGTTAATCGCGCCCAATCGCCCCGACAGCGAGAAGCTGTCCCCCTTCGAGTGCGGATTCGAAGCCTTCGAAGACGCGCGCATGAAGTTCGATGTGCGCTACTACCTGATTGCGATCATCTTCATCATCTTCGATCTGGAAGTGGCTTTCCTGCTGCCTTGGGCGGCGATCTTCAAGGAGATCGTCGGTACCCCCGAAGTGAGGTTCTTTGGCTTCATCGAGATGCTGGTGTTCCTGACCATCCTGATCGTGGGATATGTCTATGCCTGGGCCAAGGGCGCCCTCGACTGGGAATAACCGAATGAGCATCGAGGGAATTCTCCAGGAAGGTTTTGTCACCACTACGGTCGACAAATTGATCAACTGGACACGGACGGGCTCGCTGTGGCCGATGACTTTCGGACTGGCCTGTTGCGCCGTCGAAATGATTCACGCCGGTTGCTCGCGTTACGACCTGGATCGCTTCGGTGTCGTGTTCCGTCCCAGTCCCCGCCAGTCCGACGTGATGATCGTGGCTGGTACGCTGACCAACAAGATGGCTCCCGCTTTGCGCAAGGTGTACGACCAGATGGCCGAGCCGCGTTGGGTGATCTCCATGGGTTCCTGCGCCAACGGCGGTGGCTACTACCACTACTCCTATTCCGTGGTGCGCGGCTGCGACCGTATCGTGCCAGTAGATATCTACATTCCGGGTTGCCCGCCGACGGCGGAAGCCCTGCTGTACGGCATCATCCAGTTGCAAAACAAGATCGTGCGTACTAACACGATTGCCCGGAGCTGAGCGACGATGTCGGCCAAACTGGAAAACCTGTCGCAGCGACTGGTAGAAATCTTCGGTGAGAAAATCTCGGCTCCGGTGCTATGTAATGGCGAACTGACCATCGAGATGCCGGTGGCCCATTACTTTGAGGTGGCGCGTAGCCTGCGCGATCATCCCGAGTTGCAGTTCGCCCAATTGATGGACCTGAGCGGTGTTGATTATTCTGCCTACACCGGTTGGTCGGGCAGGCGTTTCGCGGTCGTCAGTCATCTGCTGTCGATGCAGTTCAATTGCCGCTTGCGGATGCGCACCTATGCCGCCAGTGACGATTTTCCGGTGGTACCAAGCTTGTCAGGTATTTGGGATTCGGTGAATTGGTACGAGCGCGAAGCCTTCGACCTTTACGGCATCCTGTTTGAAGGACATGACGACTTGCGTCGCATCCTGACCGACTACGGCTTCGTCGGCCACCCGTTCCGCAAGGATTTCCCGATTTCCGGCTATGTCGAGATGCGCTACGACGCCGACAAGCAGCGCGTGGTGTACCAACCGGTGACCATCGAGCCGCGTGAAGTGACGCCGCGCATCGTGCGCGAAGAAGGCTACGGCCGTGGCTGAGATCAAGAACTACACGCTTAACTTCGGCCCGCAGCATCCGGCCGCTCACGGCGTGCTCCGCCTGGTGCTGGAACTTGACGGTGAAGTGATCGTGCGCGCCGACCCGCATATCGGCCTGCTGCACCGTGGCACGGAGAAACTGGCCGAGACGCGCACCTGGATCCAGAACGTCCCGTATCTCGATCGGCTCGACTATGTGTCGATGATGTCCAACGAGCATGCTTATTGTCTTGCCGTTGAACGGTTGCTGGGTGTCGACGTACCGGTGCGGGCGCAATACATCCGCGTCATGATGGACGAGGTGACGCGCATCCTCAATCACCTGCTCAACGTCGGCACGCATGCGCTCGACGTGGGTGCGATGGCGATGGTGCTGTATACCTTCCGCGAGCGCGAGGACCTGATGGACGTCTATGAGGCCGTCTCCGGAGCGCGCCTGCATGCCGCCTACTACCGGCCGGGCGGCGTCTATCGCGACCTGCCCGAACAGATGCCGCAGTATCGGGAGACGAAGTGGAAGAATGCGGCGGATGTTACCCGGCTTAATGAACCACGCCAGGGTTCGCTGCTCGATTTCCTTGAGGATTTCACCAACCGCTTTCCCGGTTATGTCGATGAATACGAGACCTTGCTGACCGACAACCGCATCTGGAAGATGCGCACCGTCAATGTCGGTGTCGTCTCCCCCGAGCGGGCCTTGCAGCTGGGCTTTTCCGGCCCGATGCTGCGTGGTTCCGGCGTCGAATGGGATTTGCGCAAGAAGATGCCCTATGAGGTCTATGGCCGCATCGACTTCGATATTCCGGTCGGCGTCAATGGCGATTGCTACGACCGCTATCTCGTACGCATTGAGGAGATGCGCCAGTCGAACCGCATCATCCGCCAATGTATCGACTGGCTGCGCCAGAACCCGGGCCCGGTGATCACCGACAATCACAAGGTGGCACCGCCAGCCCGTGAAAAGATGAAAGAGAGCATGGAGGAGTTGATCCACCACTTCAAACTGGCCACCGAAGGCATGCATGTGCCCGCCGGCGAAGCCTATGCTGCCGTCGAGCATCCCAAGGGCGAGTTCGGCGTCTATGTCATTTCGGACGGCGCCAACAAGCCCTACCGCTTCAAGTTACGTTCGCCGGGTTTCGCGCATCTTGCCGCGACCAACGAAATGGCCAGGGGCCACATGATCGCCGACGCTACCGCAATCATCGGCACCATCGATCTGGTGCTGGGCGACACGGATAGATGACATCATGGTATTGAGCCCGGAAGCCCTGCAGAAGATCGACCGCGAAGTCGCCAAGTATCCGGCGGACCAGAAACAGTCGGCCGTCATGGCTGCCCTGCACATCGCGCAGGTGGAGAAGGGCTGGCTGGCGCCGGAAACCATTGCCTGCGTCGCCTGCTATCTCGACATGCCCGAGATGGCCGCCTACGAAGTGGCGAGCTTCTACAACATGTACGATCTCGCACCGGTCGGCAAGTACAAGATTAGTGTGTGCACCAACCTGCCGTGTGCCTTGTCCGGCGGCGTGCATGCCGCCGAATACCTCAAGGAAAAACTCGGCATCGAACTGGGTGAAACCACGCCGGACAGCAAATTCACCCTCAAGGAGGGCGAGTGCATGGGCGCTTGCGGCGATGCGCCGGTCATGCTGGTCAATAACGTGCATATGCGCTGTTTCATGACCCCCGACGAGATCGACAAGCTGCTTGAGGAGTGCAGATAATGGCCATCCTGGCAGCGATCAATCCCTCCCTGACCGCCGGCTGGCACCAGCCGGACGCCCGCGATCTTTCCAAAGACACCGGCTGGCGTCTCAAGGACTACGAAGCACGTGGTGGCTATCAGGCGCTGAAGAAAATGTTCTCCGACCAGTTGACGCAGGACCAGGTGATCGCCGAGGTCAAGGCGTCGGTGCTGCGTGGGCGCGGTGGCGCCGGCTTCCCGACCGGCCTCAAGTGGAGCTTTATGCCGCGTGCTTTCCCCGGCGACAAATACGTGGTCTGCAACACCGACGAAGGCGAACCCGGCACCTTCAAGGACCGCGACATCATGCGGCTCGACCCGCATTCGGTGATCGAGGGCATGATCATCGCCGGCTTCGCGATGGGTGCGGCGCGCGGCTACAACTACATCCACGGCGAAGTGTTCGAACTGTATCAGCGCTTCGAGGAGACACTCGCCGAAGCGCGTGCCGCCGGCTATCTGGGCCAGAACATCCTCGGTTCCGGTTTCAATTTCGACCTGTTCGGCCACCACGGTTACGGCGCCTACATCTGCGGCGAGGAAACCGGCCTGCTCGAATCGCTCGAAGGCAAGAAGGGCCAGCCGCGCTTCAAACCGCCGTTCCCCGCGAGCTACGGCCTCTACGGCAAGCCGACCACCATCAACAACACCGAGACTTTCGCCTCGATTCCCTACATCATGCGCCAGGGCGGCGAGGCCTTCCTCAATCTCGGCAAGCCGAACAACGGCGGCACCAAGCTGTTCTCGGTGTCCGGCCATGTCAGCAAGCCGGGCAACTTCGAGGTGCCGATGGGCACGCCCTTTGCCCAGCTGCTCGAAATGGCCGGCGGCATGCGCGGTGGCCGCAAGCTGAAGGGCGTCATTCCCGGCGGATCGTCGTCGCCGGTGCTGCCGGCGGACATCATCATGGCTTGTACGATGGATTACGATTCGATCGCCAAGGCCGGCTCGATGCTGGGTTCCGGTGCGGTGATCGTCATGGACGAGACCGTCTGCATGGTCAAGGCGCTCGAACGCCTGTCGTGGTTCTACTACGAGGAATCCTGCGGCCAGTGCACGCCCTGCCGCGAGGGCACCGGCTGGCTGTACAAGATGGTGCATCGCATCGAGCATGGCCAGGGGTGGCCGGAGGATCTCGACCTGCTCGACGAAATCGCCGGCAACATCATGGGGCGCACGATCTGCGCGCTCGGCGATGCCGCCGCGATGCCGGTGCGGGCCTTCATCAAGCATTACCGCGACGAGTTCGCCTACCACATCGAACACAAGAAATGCCTGGTGCCACCCGAGATTCAGAAGGCCGGCAGCACCTTCCATACTCGACTCATGGCAGGTGAACAATGCTAGAGCTCGAGATCAACGGCAAGGCGCTGCAGGTCGAGGACGGTTCCACCGTCATCGAGGCCGCGCATCAGGCCGGGGTCTATATCCCGCACTTCTGCTACCACAAGAAGCTGTCGATTGCGGCCAACTGCCGCATGTGCCTGGTGCAGGTGGAGAAGGCGCCGAAGCCGATGCCGGCCTGCGCCACTGCCGTCACCAACGGCATGAAGGTATTTACCCATTCCGACCTGGCGGTAAAGGCGCAGAAATCCGTGATGGAGTTCCTGCTGATCAACCATCCGCTCGACTGCCCGATCTGCGACCAGGGCGGCGAGTGCCAGTTGCAGGACTTGGCTGTCGGCTATGGCGGTTCCGCCTCGCGCTATCAAGAAGAGAAACGCGTCGTCAGCAACAAAAATCTCGGGCCGCTGGTCAGCACCGACATGACCCGCTGCATCAACTGCACCCGCTGCGTGCGCTTCACGCAGGAGATCGTCGGCCAAATGGAACTGGGTCAGGCCTTTCGCGGTGACCGCGCCGAGATCATGCCCTTCGTCGAGAAGACGGTGGACTCCGAGCTGTCGGGCAACATCATCGACCTGTGCCCGGTGGGTGCGCTGACCTCCAAGCCGTTCCGTTTCTCAGCGCGGACCTGGGAAATGTCGCGACGCAAGTCGGTCAGCCCGCATGACGGGCTGGGCAGCAACCTGATCGTCCAGGTCAAGAACGACAAGGTGATGCGCTTGCTGCCGCTGGAAAACGAAGCGATCAACGAATGCTGGCTGTCCGACAAGGAGCGCTTCTCCTACGAGGGGCTCAATTCCGCCGAGCGCCTGACCCGGCCGATGGTGAAGCAGAGCGGCAAATGGCAGGAAGTCGCATGGAACGTTGCGCTCGACTATGCGGCCCATGCCTTGCGCGACGTGGCCAAGCAGCACGGTCCGGCTGGCCTCGGCGCTTTGGTCAGTCCGCATGCGACTCTCGAAGAAATGGCGCTGGCCGGGCAACTGATGCGCGGCCTCGGCTCGGACAACATCGATTTTCGTTTGCGTCAAAGCGATTTCAGTCTCGACGGCCAGCGTGCCGGGGTTCCATGGCTGGGCATGCCCATCGCCGAACTCGGCCAGATCGACCGTGTGCTGGTGGTCGGCAGCTTCCTGCGCAAGGATCATCCGCTCATCGCCCAGCGCCTGCGCCAGGCTGCCAAGCGCGGCACCCAAGTTTCCGTAGTCCACGCTGCCGATGACGACCTACTGATCAAGCTGTTCGCCAAGGCCGTCGTGTCGCCGTCGCAATTACCCGCCACTTTGGCTGAAGTGGTCAAGGCCGTGGTGGCCCTCAAGAATGCGCCACTACCCACCGAATTTGAAAAAGTCGGCGCTGGCGAGACGGCACAACTCATTGCCAAGAGTCTGCTCTCGGGTCGCAAGGCCGGTATCCTGCTCGGCAACTTCGCCCAGCAGCATCTGCAGGCGGCGACCCTGCAGCGTCTTGCCCAGCAACTGGCGGAACTGCTCGGCGGCAAGTTGGGCATCCTCGGCGAAGCAGCCAATAGCGTCGGCGGTTATGTGGCCAAAGCCTGCCCGCAGCAGGGTGGCCTCAATGCTGCTCAACTTGTTGCGCAGCCGAGGAAGGCTTATCTTATTGTCAATGCCGAGCCGGAACTGGACTGTGCCGATGGCGCGGCGGCACTTGCCGCCCTTCAACAGGCGTCCAGCGTGATCGTTCTTTCACCCTTCAAGTCGCCGGCGGCGCTCGATTACGCCGACGTGCTGCTGCCGGTCGCGCCTTTCACCGAAACCTCGGGCACCTTCGTCAATACCGAAGGCCGCGTGCAGGGTTTTTACGCCGTCACCAAACCGCTGGGCGAAGCGCGTCCGGCCTGGAAGGTGCTGCGCGTGCTGGGCAACCTGCTCAACCTCGCCGGCTTCGATTATGACAGCAGCGAAACGGTGCGCGATGCCTGCCTGGGCGGCAAGCCCGAGTTTGTTGCGGGACTCGACAATGCCGTCAAGCCCGGTGCCCTGCAACTGGCCGATGAAGCGAGTGGGTTGCAGCGGGTGGCGGATGTGCCGATCCATTTCGCCGACCCGCTGGTGCGCCGCGCGCCGAGTCTGCAAGCGACCAAAGATGCCGTCGCCCCGACTGCGCGCATGAATGCCGCGACGCTGGCCAGCCTTGGCATCGCCGCCGGCCAGCAGGTAAAAGTCGGCGCTGGCGGGACGGCCCTGAAGGCAGAACTGGATGCCGGTGTCCCTGGGAACTGCGTGCGCATTCCTGCCGCCCATGCGAGTACTGTCGCAGTGGGGCCGTTGTTCGGCAGCCTGATAGTGGAGCGCGCCTGATGGAAGTGCTCATCCTCGGTTTCTTCCAGTGGTTCTGGAACCTGTTCGGGCTCTGGGATGGAATCTGGAGCTGGTTCCATCATGTCTGGCCGCTGGCCTGGACGCTGATGTGCTTTGTTGCGATCCTCGTCCCGCTGCTGGTCGGCGTGGCCTACATGCCTTATTTCGAGCGTAAGGTCATTGCCTACATGCACGTGCGGCTCGGCCCGAACCGCGTCGGACCGGCCGGCCTGCTCCAGCCGGTTGCCGACGGCCTCAAACTCCTGTTCAAGGAAGTGCTGGTGCCGACCAAGGCCAGCAAGATGCTGTTCATCCTCGGCCCGATCATAGCGCTGGCACCTGCCCTGGTCGCTTGGGTGGTAATCCCCTTCGCCGATGGTTGGGTGGTCGCGGATATCGACGCCGGCGTCCTGTTCCTGCTGGGTATCACCTCGATCGGCGTCTACGGCATCATTATTTCCGGCTGGGCCTCGAATTCGAAGTATCCCTTCCTCGGCGCGATCCGTGCCTCGGCGCAGATGATCTCCTATGAGATCGCTATGGGCATGGCACTGATCTGCGTCCTGATGGTCTCGAACAGTCTTAACCTCTCCGACATCGTGCGTGGCCAGAACGAGGGACTCTTCGCCGGCATGGGCATATCGGTGCTGTCGTGGAACTTCATCCCGCTCCTGCCGATGTTCATTATCTACCTGATTTCCGGCGTGGCCGAAACCAACCGGGCGCCGTTCGACGTGGTGGAGGGCGAATCCGAGATCGTCGCCGGGCACATGGTTGAATATACGGGCATGGCCTTCGCGCTGTTCTTCCTGGCCGAATACGCCAACATGATCCTGGTTTCCTTCTTGACCTCTATCTTCTTCCTCGGCGGTTGGCTGTCCCCGGTTTCTTTTCTGCCCGACGGTCATCACTGGCTGGCCGCCAAGGTGTCCTTCCTGCTGTTCTGCTTCATCTGGTTCCGTGCCACCTTCCCGCGCTATCGGTACGACCAGATCATGCGCCTGGGCTGGAAGGTGTTCATTCCGATCTGCTTCGCCTGGATCCTCGTCGTCGGGGTCTGGATGATGTCGCCCTTCAACATCTGGAAATAGAGGAGCTGACCTTGGGCGCACGCGATTTCATCGGCAGTCTCTTCCTCAAGGAACTGGTACAAGGCTTGGCCCTCACAGCCGGCTATCTGTTCAAGCCGAAGATCACCATCCAGTACCCGGAAGAAAAAACGCCGATGTCGCCGCGCTTCCGTGGCCTCCATGCGTTGCGTCGCTACCCCAATGGCGAAGAACGCTGCATCGCCTGCAAATTGTGTGAGGCGGTCTGTCCTGCCCTGGCGATCACCATCGAATCGGCCCAGCGCGACGACGGTAGCCGGCGCACCACGCGCTACGACATCGACCTGACCAAGTGCATCTTCTGCGGCTTCTGCGAAGAGGCCTGCCCGGTGGATGCCATCGTCGAGACGCACATTTTCGAATACCACGGCGAGAATCGCGGCGACCTCTATTACACCAAGCAGATGTTGCTGGCCAACGGCGATCGTTACGAACAAGACATCGCCAGGAACCGCGAACTCGACGCCAAATACCGATGATGGAATTCAAGACCTTCGTCTTCTACGTGCTATCGGCGATCATGCTGGTTGCGGCTATGCGCGTCATCACGGCGCGGAACCCCGTGCATGCGGTGCTGTTCCTCGTCTTGTCCTTCTTTACGGCGGCCGGCTTGTGGATGCTGCTGGAGGCGGAGTTCCTCGCCATCGTGCTGATCATGGTGTATGTCGGGGCGGTGATGGTGCTGTTCCTGTTCGTCGTGATGATGCTCGACATCGATATCGAACGCCTGCGGCACCGTTTCTGGAGCTATCTGCCGCTCGGTGCGATGATCGGTCTCCTGATGGTGGCCGAGATGGCACTCGTTCTCAGCGGCAAATATTTTAGCACCGAGGTGCTGCCAGGGCAAAGCATGCCGGCCGGCTACAGCAATACCAAGGAACTCGGGCACCTGTTGTTCACCGAATATGTTTATCCCTTCGAACTTGCATCGGTGATCCTGCTGGTCGGCATCATCGCCGCCATCATGCTGACCCTGCGCCAGCGCAAAGACAGCAAGTACCAGTATCCGCTGGAGCAGTTGGCTGTCAAGCGCAACGACCGGGTGCGGCTGGTGAAGATGCCCAGCAATAAAGAGCCATCGGCGGGGCAGGGGGAGCAATCGTCATGATGACACTCTCGCTTTCCCACTACCTGATCCTGTCGGCGATCCTGTTCGCCATCAGCATCGTCGGCATCTTCCTCAACCGCAAGAACCTGATCGTGCTGCTGATGGCCATCGAACTGATGCTGCTGGCGGTTAACCTGAACTTCGTCGCTTTCTCGCACTATCTCAATGATGCCGCCGGCCAGATTGTCGTCTTTTTCATCCTTACGGTCGCAGCGGCCGAGTCGGGCATCGGCCTGGCCATCCTCGTGGTGCTGTTCCGCAATATGTCTACCACGCATGTCGACGATCTCAACCAGTTGAAGGGATAGGCAAAATGAAACTGCTCTATCTCGTCATCCCGTTCGCGCCGCTGCTGGGGGCGATCATCGCCGGATTGTTCAGCAAGGCCATTGGCCGCGCCAGTGCCCATACCGTCACCATTCTGGGGGTGGCGGTTTCCCTCGTCGCCTCGATCATGGTCTTCTTCGAGGTGAAGGATGGTCAGACCTTCAATGGTGATCTGTACACCTGGCTTGTTTCCGGTGGCCTGTCGTTCAAGATCGGTTTCCTGATTGACCCCCTCACCGCTGTGATGATGATCGTGGTGAACTTTGTTTCGCTGATGGTGCACATCTACACTATCGGCTACATGGCGCACGACGAGGAAAACTGGCCGGCCGGCAGCCGTGCCGGCACCCATAGCTACCAGCGTTTTTTCAGCTATATCTCGCTGTTCACCTTCTCGATGCTGATGCTGGTGATGAGCAACAACTTCGTCCAGTTGTTTTTCGGCTGGGAAGCGGTGGGCCTGGTGTCTTACCTGCTTATCGGTTTCTGGTCGACGCGGCCTACGGCGATCTACGCCAACCTCAAGGCATTTTTGGTTAACCGTGTCGGAGATTTTGGATTTCTTCTAGGCATTGGCTTGGTGGCTACCTATGCCGGCAGCCTCGACTATATGACCGTGTTCGGCAAGGCGAAAGAACTCGCCACGATGACCGAGGCGACTACCGGCTGGCCGCTGATCACGGCGATCTGCATCGGCCTGTTCATCGGTGCCATGGGCAAGTCGGCGCAATTCCCGCTGCACGTCTGGCTGCCCGACTCGATGGAAGGCCCGACGCCGATTTCCGCGCTGATCCACGCCGCCACCATGGTGACGGCCGGTATCTTCATGGTGTCGCGGATGTCGCCGCTGTTCGAACTTTCGGACACAGCCTTGTCCTTCGTCATCGTCATCGGTGCCATCACCACGCTGTTCATGGCGCTGATCGCCATTGTGCAGACCGACATCAAACGTGTGGTCGCCTACTCGACCCTGTCGCAATTGGGCTACATGACCATTGCGCTGGGTGCTTCGGCCTACTCGGTGGCAATCTTTCACCTGATGACGCATGCCTTCTTCAAGGCGGTGTTGTTCCTCGGTGCCGGCTCGGTAATAATTGCCATGCACCACGAGCAGGACATGCGCAAGATGGGCGGCCTGCGCAAGTACATGCCGATCACCTACCTGACGGTATTGATTGGCGCCATCGCCAACGCCGGCCTGCCGCCCTTCGCCGGATTTTTCTCGAAAGACTCGATCATCGAGGCGGTGCATCTGGCCCGGGTGCCGGGTGCCGGCTTCGCCTATATCTGTGCGCTGGCGGCGGTCTTCGTCGGCGGCTTGTATTCCTTCCGCCTGGTCTTCTTCGCCTTCCACGGCAAGGAACGCTTCCGCGAGGCGCATCACGCTAATCATGATAATCACGGGCATGACAATCATGACCACGGCCACCACGGTACCCATGAACCCCACGAGTCGCCTCTGGTCGTCACCGTGCCCTTGATCCTGCTATCGATCCCGGCCATCGCTTCCGGCTGGTTCATTGGCAGCTTCCTCTACGGCAACTGGTTCGGCGACGCCATCTTCATTGCCGAGCGGCACGAAGCTCTTGCCGAGATGGCTCACGAGTTCCACGGTGTGATCGGCATGATGGCGCATGGCGTGACGACCTTGCCGTTCTGGCTGGCCATTTCCGGTGCGGCGACGGCCTGGTTTCTCTATATTGTGCGCCCCGACCTGCCGGCCGTTATTCGGGAAAAGCTGGCCCTGCCGGTAAAAATTCTCGAGAACAAGTACGGTCTCGACCAGTTTAACGACTGGTTCTTCGCCGGTGGCGCGCGTGGCCTCGGTCGCGGCCTGTGGAAGTTCGGCGACCAGACTATCATCGATGGTATCGCGGTGAATGGCTCGGCCAGGCTGGTCGGCTGGTTTGCCGGCATGGTGCGCCTGATCCAGACCGGTCACCTCTACCAATATGCGTTTTCCATGATCATCGGCGTCTTCGTGCTGTTGACGCTGTGGATGAACCGGGCCTGACGGGTATGTTGCAATGACTTCCTTCCTCCTCAGCCTGACGATCTGGATTCCCATCCTCGGCGCCTTCGCGGTGTTTGCCACGGGTAACGACCGCAAGCTTGCACGCATGATGGCGCTGGCCGTTGCGCTGATCGGCTTTGCCGTGACCCTCCCGCTCTATCTGGGTTTCGATGTCAGTCAGGCCGGCATGCAGTTCGTCGAACAGCGGGCCTGGATACCGCGTTTCAACATCGATTATTTCCTGGGCGTAGATGGCATTTCGATGCTGTTCATCCTGCTCAACAGCTTTATTACCATCATCGTCGTGATCGCCGGCTGGGAAGTGATCGAGGACAAGGTGGCTCAGTACATGGGCGCCTTCCTGATCATGTCGGGCCTGATGAACGGAATCTTCTGCGCGCTGGATGCGGTGCTGTTCTATGTCTTTTTCGAGGCCTCGCTGATCCCGATGTACATCATCATCGGCGTCTGGGGCGGGCCGAACCGCGTCTATGCGGCCTTCAAGTTCTTCCTCTATACGCTGCTCGGCTCGTTGTTGATGCTGATCGCGCTGATCTATCTGTTCCTTGCTTCGGGCGGCAGCTTCAATCTCCTCGACTGGCACCAACTGAAGCTCGAACTGGCGCCGCAGATCCTGCTGTTCATTGCCTTCCTGGTGGCCTTTGCCGTCAAGGTGCCGATGTGGCCGGTGCATACCTGGCTGCCGGATGCCCACGTCGAGGCACCCACGGGCGGCTCGGTGGTGCTGGCCGCCATCATGCTTAAACTCGGTGCGTACGGCTTCCTGCGGTTCTCGTTGCCGATCGCGCCCGATGCAAGTCACACCCTGGCGCCGATGATGATCGCGCTGTCGCTGATCGCGGTGATCTATATTGGTTTTGTCGCGCTGGTACAGGCCGACATGAAGAAGCTGATTGCCTATTCGTCGATCTCGCACATGGGTTTCGTCACCCTCGGCTTTTTCATCTTCAACCAGCTCGGCGTCGAGGGTGCGCTGGTGCAGATGATCTCGCACGGCTTCGTTTCCGCCGCGATGTTTCTGTGCGTCGGCGTCATGTACGACCGCATGCACTCGCGCCAGATCGCCGACTACGGCGGTGTGGTCAACAACATGCCCAAGTTCGCCGGCTTCTTCGTACTGTTCGCCATGGCCAACTCAGGACTGCCGGCCACCTCGGGTTTCGTCGGCGAGTTCATGGTTGCGCTGGGGGCCATCAAGTTCAACTTCTGGATCGGCTTCCTGGCCGCCACGACCCTGGTTCTCGGCGCCGCCTATACCCTGTGGATGATCAAGCGCGTGGTTTATGGTGTGGTCGCGAATCCCCATGTCGCCGAACTGACCGACATCAATGGCCGCGAATTCGTCGTCCTCGGCCTGCTGGCGCTGTGCGTGCTGGCCATGGGTGTCTATCCGTATCCTTTCACCGACGTCATGCATGCCTCGGTCGATAACCTGCTCAAGCACGTCGCGGTGAGCAAACTGTGAATGGCGCCGGAATGAACATGCTCAATAATTTCGTGACGCCTGATCTTTTTCCGGTCATCCCGGAAATCTTCCTGTTGACGATGGCCTGCGTCATCCTTCTGGTGGATGCCTTCATCGGTAATGGCAAGCGCTGGATTACGTCCTTCCTGACACTGCTCACCCTGATCGGCTGCGCGCTGATCACCTATCTGACCATGGACGGGCAGGTAGTGCTGACCTTCAGCAACATGTTCGTCGACGACCTGCTGGCCGATTTCCTCAAGCTGATGCTCTATCTGAGCATGATCGTCGTGGTGATCTACAGTCGCGACTGGCTGGCCGCGCGCCAGCTCGACAAGGGCGAGTACTACCTGCTGGTGCTGTTCGCCACGCTCGGCATGATGGTGATGATCTCCGCCGCGCATTTCCTCAGCATCTATCTCGGCCTGGAACTGATGTCGCTGTCGCTCTATGCCCTGGTGGCTCTCGACCGCGATTCCCCGAAAGCGACCGAGGCGGCGATGAAGTACTTCATCCTAGGTGCGCTGGCTTCCGGCCTGCTGCTCTACGGCATGTCGATGGTCTATGGCGCCACCGGCACCCTCGAAATCGGTGGCGTCGCCCAGGCTTTGCATCTGGGCGTGGCCAACAAGACCGTGCTGGTGTTCGGCCTGGTCTTCATTGTTTCCGGCATCGCCTTCAAGCTCGGTGCGGTGCCCTTCCACATGTGGGTGCCGGACGTCTATCAGGGTGCGCCGACGCCGATTACCCTGTTGATCGCTTCCGCCCCCAAGCTGGCGGCCTTCGCCATGGCCCTGCGCATGCTGGTCTATGGCCTGTTCGAACTGGCCGAGCACTGGCAGCAGATGCTGCTGATCCTCGCCGTATTGTCGATCGCCCTCGGCAACCTGGCGGCCATTGCCCAGACCAATATCAAGCGCATGCTGGCCTATTCGACCATCTCCCACATGGGTTTCATGCTGCTGGGGCTGATGAGCGGCACGGTTGGTGCCGACCGTCACTTCGCCCTGAATGCCTACAGCTCGGCGATGTATTACTCCGTCGCCTATGTGCTGATGTCGGCCGGTGCGTTTGGCGTGATCCTGTTGTTGTCGCGAGCAGGTTACGACGCCGAACACCTTGAAGACTTCAAGGGTCTGAACCAGCGCAGCCCGTGGTTCGCCGCCGTGATGCTGGCGATCATGTTCTCGATGGCCGGCGTGCCCTTCTTCGTCGGTTTCTTCGCCAAGTTCTCGGTACTGCTGGCCGCCGTGGATGCCGGCCATATTGCCGTGGCGGTCTTTGCGGTGATGTTCTCGCTGATTGGCGCGTTCTACTATTTGCGCGTCGTCAAGTTGATGTATTTCGATGCGCCCGTGGATGCCGCGCCGATCGTTGCCAGCCCGGACATGCGCTTCCTGTTGTCGCTTAACGGGGCTGCGGTGGCCCTGTTCGGTATCTTCCCGGATGCGCTGATGTCGCTGTGCACCTACGCATTGTTGCGTTCCCTGTAATCAGTTCAGGCGGGTTCGAAGTCTTCCAGTAGCAGCTGTACGCGGGATTCCCCCTGCCAGGTATTGATGTCGACGCGGAACGCCGCATGGATGTGTTCCGGCGCATTCTCGGTGTGATTGAAACGGATGGCTTCCAGCCGCGCCTTGCCTTTCTTTAGCGTCAGTTTCAGGTGCTTGTCTTTCAGCAGTCGTTGCTGGAGTACTTCGAAGCGATCGGAAAACAGCGGTGCAGGAAAACCCTGGCCCCAGATCGCTTCCTGTAGCAGACGGGCCGCGGCCAGGCCGTAATAGCCGGCTTCGAGCGGACCGTCGGTCTCGATGGTGCGGGTCAGTGCCGCCGGCGTGAGCAGGGCTCGGGCAATCTGTTCGAATGCGGCTTCGAACACCGGCAGGTCGGTTTCCATCAGCGTCAGGCCCGCTGCTGCGGCATGGCCGCCAAAGCGCTTGATCATTTCCGGATGCCGTTTGGCGACGAGATCGAGCGCATCGCGCAGGTGCAGGCCGGCGATGGAGCGGCCAGAGCCTTTCAACTCACCATTCTCGCCACGCGCGAAGACGAAAGTGGGGCGATGCAGCCGGTCTTTGATGCGGCCGGCCAGGATACCGATGACGCCCTGATGCCAGCCGGGATCGAACAGCGTCAGGCTGGCACGGTCGGCGGCATCGATGTCTTCCAGGTGCAGGGCGGCCTCGTCGAGCATGCCGGCCTCGATGCTGCGCCGTTCCAGATTGATGTTTTCCAGTTGCTGGGCAAGATTGAGGGCGCGGCCCATGTCATCAGTGATCAGGCACTCGATGCCCAGGCTCATGTCGGCCAGCCGTCCGGCGGCATTCAGCCGCGGGCCGACGGCGAAGCCGAGATCGAAGGTGCCGGCACGGGCGGCTTCGCGTCCGGCAATCTGCAAGAGCGCCGCGATGCCGGGTACGCTGCGGCGTTCGCGAATGCGTGCCAGGCCCTGGGTGACGAGGACGCGGTTGTTGCCGTCGAGCCTGACCACATCGGCAACCGTACCGAGGGCGACCAGGTCGAGCAGGGTGGCGAGATTGGGGCCGTTGCCGCCGGCGAATGCGCCACGTTTGCGCAGTTCTGCGCGGGTCGCGAGCATCACGTAGAACATCACGCCGACGCCGGCGATGTGCTTGCTGGGAAAGCGGCAGCCGGGCTGGTTGGGATTGACGATGGCTTCGGCAGCAGGCAACCCGTCACCCGGCAGGTGGTGGTCGGTAACGATCACCGTCATGCCCAGTCTGCGCGCTTCGGCCACCCCGGTCACGCTGGCGATGCCGTTATCGACCGTTACCAGCAGGTCCGGACGTCCGAGGCGGGGATGCTGCGCGGCCAACTGCGCGACCTCGGGTGACAGTCCATAGCCGGTTTCGAAACGGTTGGGTACGAGATAGTCCACCCGGACGGCGCCGAGGGAACGCAAGGCGCGCAGTCCGACGGCACAGGCGGTGGCGCCATCGCAGTCGTAGTCGGCGACGATGAGAATCTTGCGGTCAGTCGTGATGGCATCGGCCAGCAGTTCGCCGGCCTGATCCAGACCTTTCATCGTTTCGGGCGGCAACAGCGACCTGAGCTGGGTATCGAGTTCTTCCGCCTGCTTGATGCCGCGGGCGGCATAGAGGCGAGCCAGCAGCGGGTGGATACCGGCCTGCTCCAGCATCAGCATTTCCGGTTGTGGCACGGCGCGGACCGCAATGCGCGTCATCGTGAAGTCAAACGGTGGCCAGTTCGACGAGCGGGGCAGGGCGGCACCAGAAGCGCCAGAAGTTTTGGCGTACCAGCGAGTACACTACCGCCCGCTCGGCACCATGCACTCCCGTGCCGATGAGGCGTACCGACTTGCATTCGCCGCGCTTCAAGGCGGTCAGTGCGGGAACCAGCCAATCCTGCTCGATGGTCAGCAGCGCCTGGCGCCAACCAATGGCATCCTTGCTACGGGCAGGTTTCAATAGATGATTGACCTGACAGAACACATTGCGAGATGGCAACTGAAATGAGATCGGCGGAGAACTACATGGGATGCCGGCATGGGCGCACAGGCCGGCCAGCACCGCGTCATCGCTCCACGCGAGTTCGAAATCGGTCGCCTTCGGTTCGCTGGAATCTGACAGGCTGCCAAAACCCCAAGGCCACAGGCTGTTGATGATCGGCTGGCCGCGGGCTTCGCGCTCGCGGTTGACCGGATGGGCATGCAGGATCATCTGGGCTTCGACCAGCAGACGACGCCATGCCGCTCCGTCCGGTCCGCCGGGCAGCGCCGGATCGACCGGCAGGCCGATGGCATCATCCGCTGGACGGGTGTCGAGCAACAGGGAACGCGACAACTGCAATTCCCATTGCGCGGGGCGGGAGGCTGACAGCGTGCCCCAGTCGGCCCACAAGGGTTGCATGGCGGCGATGAGAGCGGTGGTTTCGGTTTCGTTCAGGTCGAGTTCGGCCCGATCGCCAAGCAGGATACCTTCGCGCTTCACCTCGAGATGCACCGGGTCGAGACACAGCCAGGGCGTGCCTGCTGCCGTCTCGCCAGCGCCGACTTTTCTAATAGCTGCCGCCGGCAAAGCTCCGCTCTGTCCAAACGCAGCGGCGAACCAGTCACGACGCAGGTCGAAACGCCGGCCGCGCCCCAGCAGTAGCGAGATTGACGGTGCGGACAGGTCGAAAACGGTATCGGCGAGAACGGCTTTCGGCAGCAGGAGGCCGGGGGCATGAATGGTCAGGCGCATGGGCCGATGCTAACACGGAGAAAACGGGCAAAAACCCTCTGCTGCATTGCAGCATGATGCGTATTCTTGTGCCATACTTTGAACAGAAAATACTGTAAAGCGAGATCAGCCATGACGCCATTGGAAGTCAAACAGTTCCTGACCGAAAAAGTACGCCTGTTTGAAGGGTTTCCTGCCGTCAAAATCGACAGCATCGTCGCCGACAGCGTGGTGCGCAGCTTCGAAGGCAAGGAAGCCTTGCGTGCCTGCGGCGACCCAGGCGAATTCTTCGGCGTGATGCTGTCCGGCCGGGCCGAAGTGTCCGTTCTGGGCGCTTATGGCGAGCGCACTGTGATTAGCGAACTCAACGACGGCGATGTCTTCGGCGAGATGTCCCTACTTACCGGCGATTGCACCCTGACCGACATCATTGCCAGCAATCGCGTGTTCGTTCTGATGATCCCGCAGGCCGTCTTCAACCGCGATATCGTTACCCATCCGAAGGCGGTGATGTTCCTCTCTCGCCTGCTGGCCGAGCGCCTGAAGGCCAATGCGGCGAAAGCGGTCGACCTCAACTGCAGTCATATCCAGTCACAGGCGCTCGCCAATGCCGCCGATCCCTATGCGTTGCGCCTCAAGAGCGAAACGCCGGGCCGCATCCTGGCGCTCAATGTCGGCCATGCACAGGTGCGTTTCGGCATCTACGACACCGAGGACGAAAGCCGCGACCTGCATGGCATCTTCGACCACATGAACAATGGCGATGTCAATGTGCGGCTGGTCGCCGGCGGCGAAGTCATCGAGCGGACACGGCCGCATTTCGATCTGCTTGATCTGATCTCCGTCATTTTCGACGAGACCGGCAAACTGGGCGGACGTTATGTGCTGGTGCCGCAGGAGGTGGTGGTGGTCGGTCACCGTGTCGTGCATGGCGGCAACAAATACTACAGCTCCGCCCTGATCACCCCGGCGGTGATGCAGGACATCGAACAACTCGCGGTGTACGCGCCCTACCACAACCCGGTGAACCTTGACGGCATCAGGGTGGCGATGAAGTTCTTTCCCACCGTGCCGCACGTTGCCGTGTTCGATACCGCTTTCCACCAGACGCTGCCGACCTACGCCTACATGTATGGGTTGCCATACGACTATTACAAGAAGGATGGCATCCGCCGCTACGGCTTCCACGGCACTTCGCACCGCTATGTGTCGCTCAAATCGGCGGAGGTTACCCGGCGACCGATCTCGGAACTGGAAATCGTTTCCTGCCACCTTGGCATCGGTTCGTCGATGTGTGCCATCGACCACGGCCGTTCGGTCGATACCTCGATGGGCCTGACGCCCTCCGAAGGCCTGATCATGTCCAGTCGCGCCGGCAACCTCGATCCGGCGGTGATGATCCATCTGATGGAACATTACAAGATGACCCCCGACGAGATGTCGAAGCTGATCAACTCGGACAGCGGCATGAAGGGCATTTCCGGCATCTCCGGCGACATCCGCGAGATCGAGGCCGCTGCCGAAGACGGCCATCATCGTGCCCTGCTGGCGCACCGCGCCTACTGCTATCACATCCGCAAGACCATCGGCGCCTATGTGGCGGCGATGGGCGGCATCGACGTGCTGGCTTTCACCGGCCGCATCGGCGAGACCAGTGCCGCCGTGCGCAGCCTGGCCTGCCAGGGCCTCGACTACATGGGCATCAAGCTCGACGAGGAAAAGAACCGCAACCTCGACCAGGTGACCTCGCATGCGGTGATCTCCAGCGATGACTCGCGGGTGAAGATCATCGTCATCGCCAGCAACGACGAACGGCTGGTGGCCTGGGAAGCCCTGCGCGCGACGGAACGGACACTGATCGCGCGCAACGAAGCCGGCGAAGAAGAACCGATCCCGATCGAGATTTCTGCCCACCACGTCCATCTGGCGCAGGAGGATGTCGAAAAGCTGTTCGGCCCCGGCCACCAGCTGACACCCGAGCATGAACTGTCGCAGCCGGGCCAGTTCGCCTGTGCCGAGAAGGTGCATCTGGTCGGCCCCAAGGGCAAGATCGCCAACGTGCGCGTGCTCGGCCCGACCCGCAAGGAAACCCAGGTCGAGATCGCCATGACCGAGCAGTTCAAGCTCGGCATCCAGCCGCCGATCCGCGAATCGGGCGACCTGGCCAATACGCCGGGCATCACCCTTGAAGGCCCTTACGGCACGTCGCAACTGGCGCGTGGGGTGATCTGTGCCCAGCGCCATATCCACATGTCGCCCGAGGACGCCATGCGCCGTGGTTTGCGCGACCGCTACGTGGTGCGTGTGCGCATCGACGGCGACCGCGAACTGATCTTCGGCGATGTGGTGGTGCGGGTGAACCCGAATTTCCGGCTGGCCATGCACATCGACACCGACGAGGGCAATGCGGCCAGCATCCGCACCGGCATGCTCGGCTACATCGACGAGATCCAGATCCGGCGCTGATTGAAAAGTCGGCGCTGGCGGGACGGCATGATTTGAGGCGACGGTTAGAATCACGCCTCCATGTCCATCGAAACCACCATCGGACTGCGCTACACCGCCTCCCGCAAGTCGGGCGGCGGCAACCGCTTCATTTCCTTCATCTCGCTGATTTCCATGCTGGGCCTGGCGCTCGGCGTGGCGGCGTTGATCGTCGTGCTGTCGGTGATGAACGGCTTCCAGAAGGAACTGCGGACGCGCATCCTCGGCGTGGCTTCCCACGCACAAATTTCCGGCGCCGAGGGCGACCTGGACCGCTGGCAGGTCGCCGTGGATCTGGTGGCGAAGCATCCGCGCGTGCTAGCGGCCGCCCCCTACGTGCAGCAGCAAGGCATGCTGTCCCTGGACGGTCAGGTGAAAGGCGTGCTGGTGCGAGGCATTGTGCCGGCGGAGGAAGAACGCGTGGCCGACTTTGCGCAGCACATGAAGGCGGGTGCGCTGGCGGATCTGCGGCCGGGCGAGTTCGACATCATCCTCGGTGCCGAACTGGCCTACGCGCTGCATGCCCGGGTGGGTGAAAAGGTCACCCTGATCGCCCCGCAGGGCATGGTGACGCCTGCCGCCGTGCTGCCGCGCATGAAACAGTTCACCGTCGTCGGCATCTTCGAGGTCGGCATGTTCGAGTACGACGCCGGCCTGGCGCTGCTGCACATGGCCGATGCGCAGCGGCTTTATCAGATGGAGTACCGCGTCTCGGGCGTGCGGCTCAAGCTCGACGACTTGTTCGCCGCCCCGGCGGTGGTGCGCGAACTGGCCGGGCAGATTGGCGCGGACATGCGCGTCTCGGACTGGACGCGTAGCCACGCCAATTTCTTCCGCGCCGTGGCGATTGAAAAGAACATGATGTTCCTGATCCTGCTCTTGATCGTCGCCGTCGCCGCCTTCAACATCGTGTCGACGCTGGTGATGACGGTCACCGACAAGCGCGCCGACATCGCTATCCTGCGCACGCTGGGGGCCAGCCCCGGCAGCATCATGCGCATCTTCATCGTGCAGGGCACGCTGATCGGCGTGATCGGCCTGGCGCTGGGCGTGGCGGGTGGCGTCGCCCTGGCGCTGAATGTCGATGTGGTGGTGCCCTTCCTTGAGCGCGTGCTCGGTATTCAGTTCCTTGCCAAGGATGTCTATTACATCTCCGACCTGCCTTCGGACCTGCACTGGGCGGATGTCGGCATCATCACCGTGACGTCCTTCGTGCTGACGCTGCTGGCGACGCTCTACCCGAGCTGGCGTGCCGCGCGCGTGAATCCGGCGGAGGCGCTGCGTTATGAATGAGGTGCTTGCCTGCGCGGGGTTGAGCAAATCCTTCCAGCAGGGAAGGGAAGTGATTCACGTGCTGGCCAGGGTCGATCTGAAAGTCGGCGCAGGCGAGACGGTGTCCATCGTCGGGGCGAGCGGCTCGGGCAAGAGCACCCTGTTGCACCTCCTCGGTGGGCTGGATGCGCCCTCGGCCGGTTCGGTGCATCTGCTGGGCAAGAATCTGGCGAAAGTGTCGGAAACCGAACGCGGCCGGCTGCGCAACGAGTGCCTCGGTTTTGTCTACCAGTTTCACCATCTGTTGCCGGAATTCACCGCGCAGGAAAACGTCGCCATGCCGCTGCTGATCCGGCGCATGAGCAAGGCCGAGGCGACGGAAAAGGCAGCAGCGATCCTCGCCGAGGTCGGGCTGGGTGATCGGCTCAGGCACCGGCCGGGGGAATTGTCGGGCGGCGAACGCCAGCGCGCGGCGCTGGCGCGGGCGCTGGTAACCAGGCCGGCCTGCGTGCTGGCCGACGAACCGACCGGCAACCTCGACCGGCATACCGCCGACGAAGTATTCGCGCTGATGCTGCGCCTGAATGCCGATTTCCGAACCAGCTTGATCATCGTCACGCACGATGCCGCGCTGGCGGCGTCCTGCCAGCGCCGACTTTTTCTTGAGGACGGACGACTGAGCGAACAGTGAGTTAAGGCTGAACGGGCATGGACGCACCCTTGCCGCGGGGGGTAATATTATCCCTTCCCGTAACCCGACCCAAGGAGCATGGACATGCGCAAAACCTGTTTGCTGATTGCTGCTGTTTCCCTCGTTTCCTCCACCGCCTTCGCCGCCGGTGAATTCGCCACCCCGAAGGAGGCCGAGGCCCTGGTCGCCAAGGCTGTGCAGGCCGTGACCGCCAACAAGGATGCCGCCTTCAAGGAAATCACCGGCAAGGACAAGAAATGGGTGGACCGCGATCTCTACCCGGTGGTGTATGACATGAACGGCAAGTGCTTGGCCCATGGCCAGAACGAAAAACAGGTCGGCAAGGACCTGATCGAACTGGCCGATGCCGACGGCAAGGAATTTGTCAAGGAGCGCGTCGAGTTTGCCAAGAGCAAGGGCAAGTTCTGGCATGACTACAAATTCACCGAGCCGACCACCAAGAAGATCCTGCCGAAGTCTGCGTATTGCGAAAAGACCGGCGACGTGATCGTTTGCGCCGGCGTCTACAAGCACTGATTTTGCGGCGTAGCCAACCGCAGCGTATCCTCGATTCCCTGCGGGAATTACCTGTCGGGTGTATCTCATGAAAATCAAGATCAAGATTCTCATTCCTTCGTTGGTCGCCATCCTGTTGATGCTGGTGATTGGCATCGTCAGTATTCTCGGCATGCGCTCGATGCAACAGACGCTTGACGCCATCGCTGCCAAGAGCATTCAACACACCGCCTTGCTGACCGAGGGGCGCAGTGAACTGCTGGAAGCCAATGTGGGCGCCTACCGGCTGTTTGCCACCATGGCGAATCTGGACGGGGCGCGCATCCAGAAGGAAACGGCGGTCGTTCTGGGCCACGCCGACAATGCGATCGGGCTGCTGAAGCAGTTCCGCGAACGGGATGACATCGAGGCGAATGAAAAACAGGAAATCGCTGTTATCGAGGAGCCGCTGGCCAAGTACCGCAAGAACATCGCCCAAGCCATCGACATGGCGGAGTCCGACGTTTCCTCCGGCACGGGCATGATGAAGGCAGCCGACAAGCGCTTTATCGACATCGACGCCAACTTGAGCAAGATGCTGAATGAACAGAAAGCCGAGACGAGCATGTTCATTGCCGACGGAACCGCGAGCGCATCGAGAACGATAGTCGTCGATATCGTGGTCTTCCTGATCGCTCTCGTGGCGGCGTCGGTGAGTGCGCTGGTGCTGGCCGACAAGATCGTTGCACCGTTGTTAGAGGCCATTCGTACCGCGACTTCGATTGCGGGTGGCAACCTGACCAACCAGATCGATACCCGTGGCCGGGACGAGACCGGTGACCTGCTCCGTGCGCTCGAAGGCATGCAGGGCAATTTGCGCGACCTGATCGGCCAGATTGGCGCCAATGCGCGCAAAACCGCTTCTTCGTGCGGCTCCATGTCGGCCGCACTGGAACACATCAATCAATCGGTGAATGGTCAGAACGATGCGACGGCGACCGTGGCTGCCGCGGTCGAGGAGATGAGCGTCAGCATCAACAACATCCACGACAATGCCAGCCAGGCACTGGTAGCCAACCGCGAATCCGCAGAACTGGCGACCGAAGGCGTCGGCGTCATCCAGAACGCCTTCGACGAAATGATGAAGATTTCCAGAACGGTGCGGGAATCGGCCGATGTGATCAAGCGTGTCGGGCAGCAGTCCAACGAAATTTCCAGCATTGTCAGCACCATCCGCGAGGTGGCCGACCAGACCAACCTGCTGGCGTTGAACGCCGCCATCGAGGCGGCGCGGGCCGGCGAGCAGGGGCGTGGCTTCGCCGTCGTTGCCGACGAAGTGCGCAAGCTGGCCGAGAAGACCACCAGTTCGGCCGAGGAGATCACCCGCATGATCAAGGCGATCCAGGAAAGCTCCGGTCATGCAGTCAGCAACATTCACCAGGTGGTCGTGCAGATGGAAACGACGGCGACTTATGCGTCCAATGCCAAGCAGTCGATCGAGCGCATCCATGCCAGTTCGCGGCAGAGCCAGGGCTTTGCCCACGATATTTCCGCAGCGCTGGGCGAACAGTCGCAGGCCAGCAATCTGATTGCCCAGCAGGTGGAAGGCATCACCCGCATGAGCGACGAAAACGCGCAAAGCGTTGCCGGTGCCGGGCAGGCGATGAGCGAACTCGAAGAGGAATCGCATACCCTCGACGCTGCGGTGGCGCGTTTCAGGGTCTAGTGCGGCGGACCGACTTGCGTAGTGTCCACTTGCGCAACAGCCAGAGGCGCCAGGCGAGTCGTGTCCCCACGTAACCGGCGACGGCCAGCCCGCTCGCCAGCATGACTAGACCGAGGACGAGTGGCAGACCCAGATGGGCAATCCAGGCACCAAACTGCTCGATCCAGGCGAGCAGGCCGCGGTCAGAATATTCCGGCGGTGCCGTGAACGGGACAGCGGTGCCGAGGAGAAGGTGACCCAGTCCGTAGGCGACCACATAAAGCGGGATGATGGTGATGGGGTTGGTATAAAGTGTGGTCAGGATCGCGATGGGCAAGTTGATGCGAAAGAGGATCGCGCAGAGGGCAGCTGCCAGCATCTGCAATGGTCCTCCCGGAATCAGGCCACAGAACAGCCCGGCCGCCAGGCCGCCGGCGACCGAATGGCGATTGAGGTGCCACAAGCGCGGATGCAACAACGTGTTGCGGAAGGGTGCCAGCCAGCGGTTGCCATGCACGGCAGTGTGGTCCGGCAGGAAGCGACGTAGCCAATTGCGCATGAGGTCATTGTAATGCCGTGGCGGGTGTTGGCTTTTGCTCTGGGTGTGTGGCTGTTGCAACAGGTCGCCGTCCTGCCAGCGCCGACTTTTCTGGGTCTGCTGGCGGTCGTCGGTGTCGGCGGGTGGTGGCTCGGTCGCTCGCGCTGGCGCACTGTGGCCATTCTCGGTTCAGCGTTGCTTGGTTTTGCCTGGGCCGGCGGTTTCGCGCACTGGCGGTTGGCCGATGCGCTCCCGGCCGAATGGGAAGGGCGCGACATCGAGGTGACGGGCATCGTCGCCGAACTGCCGCAAGTTTTCGATCGTGGCGTGCGGTTTACCTTCAAGGTAGAGCAGGCGCCGGCACCCGTACCTGCGCGCATCGCACTCAGATGGTATCGCCAGGTCGAATCCGTAGAGGAGGAGGGCGACGAGCTTGATGCCGCCCCCGACAGCCTGCCCCTGCTGCATGCCGGCGAGCGCTGGCGCTTCTTGGTGCGCCTCAAGCGGCCGCACGGCAACGTCAACCCCCACGGTTTCGATGCCGAAGGCTGGTTGTTCGAACGCGGCATCCGCGCCACGGGTTACATCAAAAAGTCGGCACTGGCGGGACGGCAGGCAACTGCCGGTTGGTCAGTCGAACGCTTGCGCGAAGCAATACGCGCTCGCATCCTGCGGGCGCTGCCCGAGCATGCTTATGCCGGCGTGCTCGTTGCGCTGGCGGTCGGCGACCAGCAGGCGATTACGCCGGAACTGTGGCGCCTGTTTGCCGCGACGGGCATCACCCACCTGATGTCGATTTCGGGCTTGCATGTCACGATGATCGGTGCGCTGCTGGCCTGGTTGGTCTCGTTTTTGTGGCGACGGTCGGCACGCTTGCCGCTGATCTGGCCCGCCCAAAAGGCGGCGGCACTGGCCGGACTGGCGGGTGCCTGCGCCTATGCTCTGCTGGCGGGTTTCGGCGTGCCGGCACAACGCACCCTCATCATGTTGGCCGCCGTGGTTGCTGCACTGTTGTCGGGGCGGGCCATCGCCGTGCCGCACACCCTCGGCCTGGCCCTGCTGGTTGTCCTATTGTTCGATCCATGGGCGGTGCTGGCCGCCGGTTTCTGGTTGTCTTTCGCCGCAGTGGCGCTGCTGTTTTTCATCGCCGGCGCGCAGAGCCGCCGCCGGAACTGGCTGGTCGAATGGGGCCGGGCGCAATGGGCGATGACCCTCGGCCTGATTCCCTTGCTGCTGGCCCTCTTCCAGCAGTTTTCACTGGTTTCACCGTTCGCCAATGCCGTGGCAATTCCACTCGTCAGTCTGCTGGTCACGCCGCTGGCGCTGATCGGCAGCCTGCCGGGACTGGGTTGGGTGTTGCAACTGGCCTATGGTCTGCTGGTGCCGCTGATGGATTTCCTCGGCTGGCTGGCCACCTGGCCAGGTGCCCTGTGGCAGCAACATGCGCCGCCGCCCTGGGCGGTGCCGCTGGGTCTGGTCGGGGTGGTCTGGCTGCTGTTGCCATGCGGCTTCCCGACGCGCTGGCTCGGGGCGTTGCTGCTATTGCCGCTATTTCTCGTATTGCCGCCGCGTCCGGCACCCGGCGAAGTGGGGGTGACCATCCTCGATGTCGGCCAGGGGCAGGCGGTGCATGTGCAGACGACGACACATGACCTCCTGTACGACGCCGGGCCGGATTTTGGTGGAACAGCGGATGCCGGCAGACGCATCGTCCTGCCTTACCTGCGCGCGGTCGGAGTGGTACGACTGGATGCTCTGGTGGTCAGCCATGCCGACCGCGATCATGCCGGCGGCGCTGGCTCGGTACTCAAGTCGCTCCCCGTAACCGATGTCCTCACTTCCATGGAAAAGTCGGCGCTGGCGGGACGGCATTGCAACGACGGGGAAAGCTGGGAATGGGATGGCGTGCGTTTTGTCATTCTGCATCCACTGGCGGCGGACTACGACTTCAAACGCCCGACCAACGCGATGAGTTGCGTGCTGAAGATCAATAGCGCCTATGGGAATGTGCTGATTCCCGGTGATCTGGAAGGTCCGGCCGAAGAAGAACTGCTGGTGCGGCACGGCTCGGCCCTCAGGTCGGACATTCTGGTCGCGCCACATCATGGCGGGAAGAAAACCTCCACGCCGGCCTTCGTCGCCGCAGTCGGCGCCAAAGAAGTGGTGTTTCCGGTCGGCTACCGCAACCGTTTCGGGCATCCCTGGCCGGAAGTCGAAGCCCGTTACCGCGCTACCGGAGCCCGGGTGCATCGTACCGACGGGGATGGAGCGGTACGCGTCCTGCTGGCAACCGACGGCATGCACTGGACGCACGAGCGTGATTTGCTAGGATACTACTGGCATAATTACGCTTCTGCCGGACATTGAATCTGGCCAGATTGCTGTTGGAGCATGGGAAAGCCGCATTTGCATAATGTCTCGCCACCTCTCGACGACGTCCTGTTGTGTCAGTTGGCGCTCGTGGTCGAGCAGAGCCCAAGCAGCATCGTCATCACCGATCTGGCAGCCAATATCGTGTACGCCAATCGGACATTCTGTGACTTGTCTGGCTATCTAAGGGAAGATTTGCTCGGCCATAACCCGAGGATACTGTCTTCGGGCAAGACGCCTCGATCCATCTTCGAGGCCATGTTCGCCTGCCTGCAAGCGGGGAATGTATGGAAAGGCGAAATGATCAATCACCGCAAGAACGGCGAGGAATACACCGAGTTTGCGGAGATTTCCCTGTTGCACGATGATGCCGGCCACATCACCCATTACCTCGCCATCAAGGAGGACATCACTGACCGCAAGCGCATGGGGCAGGAACTGGATCGCCATCGCCACCACCTTCAGAAACTGGTAGAGGAGCGCACAGCCAAGCTGACCCAGACCCCGCAGGCGTTGGAAGCCAGCCGCCGCGCCGTCGAGGCGGCCAACGAGGCGAAGAGTTCTTTCCTCGCCAATATGAGCCACGAGATCCGCACGCCGATGAATGCGGTCATCGCCCTGGGCCAGTTGATGCTGCAGGATATCGACGACCCGAAACAGCGCGGCCGTTTGCTCAAGATGTCGGCCGCAGCTCAGCACCTGCTGGCAATCATCAATGACATCCTCGATCTGTCAAAGATCGATGCCGGACAGCGTGTCCGTTTCGAAGTGCAGGATTCGGGGATCGGTTTTGGCCCCGAAACGCATGAGCGGCTATTTCGCGCCTTCGAGCAGGGGGATGATTCGACTACCCGCCTGCATGGCGGTACCGGGCTCGGACTGGCGATTTGCCGCCGGGTTGCCGACTTGATGCACGGTCGCATTGGTGCCGAAAGCGAACCGAACAAGGGCAGTACATTCTGGTTCGAGGCTGATTTTCAGCCGGCGCAAGTGGTCATGCCCATTACACCCGTAGTCGACCTGAACCATTGCCGAGTTCTCATCATTGGTCAGGATGATCGGCAGATTGCCGAACTGGGCAATCTGGTGGTGAAGCTGGGAATGCGCTTCTATGCCTGGCGCAATGGCCGGGAAGCCGCGACGCGTATCAAAACCGCCGTGCGGGCTGGCATGCCTTACGATCTGGTGTTATGCCATGCACCGCTCGCCGCCATCGATAAATTATTCGCGGGTGATGCGCTGCGGCGATTGCGCGAGCCGCGCCTTGGCAAGATTCCGCCCCTCATCTTGGTAGCCTCTAAGGATCACGATGCCGAAGACGCCAAGAATATCTGCGCCGTACAATTCGACGGTATCGTCTCCGTACCCCGGACGGCAGCGCATCTCCACGATGAACTGCTGTATGTCCTGGCCGGCGGCAAGATCGACCACGATGCCCCGAAGGCTCCGGAGCAAGCGCCAATCGACCTGGCCAAGAACCGCAGCATCGCCGTCCCGCCAGCGCCGACTATTACAGCCGGGGATGACCTCAGCGATCTCGAAGCCCTCGCTGGGCTGGATGTAGAGGCCGGTTTGGTCTCCCTGCTGGGGCGCAAGCTCCGCTACCGCCAGTTGCTGGGCCGCTTTATCGAAGAGCACAGCGGCGATTTGGGGCTGATGCGAGCCAACATGGCCAGCGGCAACCTGCCCGATGCCCGCCGCATCGCCCACTCGCTCAAGGGCGTGGCGGGAATTCTCGGCGCTGTCGAGGTGCAGAAGTGGGCAACGGCCGCTGATGCCCGACTGAAGCAAGGGTTGGTCGATCCCGAACTTGATGAAATTATCGGGTCGCTCGATAATGCCATGTCTGCGTTGATCAAAGTGCTTAATCCTTGTTGTTCCTGATCCCGTGATGGCGGCAAATGGCTGAGAAACCTTCGAATAGCAAGACTTCGCCAGCAGAGCGATCCTCTATCAGGATTTCGGGAGTTTCCCATCCCCATGTTGTCGGTATTGGGGCCTCGGCCGGTGGCCTAGAAGCGCTGAGCCAGTTCGTCGGTGGGCTGACTCCGGGCCTCGAATGTATTTCCGTGGTTGCCCAACACATGTCGTCGACCCATCGGAGCATGATGGCGGAGATTCTCGCCCGCGAGACGCGCATCCCGGTGCGCGAACTGGTGGACAACGAACTGCCCCGCACCGACATTGTCTACATCATTCCTCCCGGTACCAACCTGACTTTCCAGAATGGCTGTTTCCACCTGACCACGCCGTCGCCCGAGGTGGCACCCAAGCCGTCGATCAACCTGATGTTTCAGTCGATGGCGGACGAGTTCGACGAGCGCGCCATCGGCATTGTCCTGTCTGATAGCTGGTTCCTCAACGAGTGCAAGGACGCCGTGGCCACGACCCAGAGCCTCGAAGCCCTGTTTCCCCAGCAGTTCGCCATTCTGGGTGGCATCAGCGGGATGATGGCGATCAAGACGCGTTCACCGCGCTCGGGTTGGGTGCGTTTCTACTGGTTTCGCCCGGCCGAGCCGCAGGAAGTGGCCTGGGCTGGCAACCCGAACAAGCCGGTGGTCGAGAATACCGGTGTCACCATGCTGTCCCCGCGCCGTTCGTTCGAGAAATGGGTGGAGATCAAGAGTGGCTTCAGCCGGCATGGAGTAACGAAGACAAGATGACCGCCTCGAAGTTTCGCAACGTCTTGTTACGCTGGCTGTAAGTATGGCCGATCCTCGCCAGCGGACAGTCCGTTGCCTCTCGCCGGCGGGACTGCACCGCATGGCGTATGTGGAGTGGGGCGATCCGCACAATCCCCGTGTGCTGGTTTGCGTGCATGGTCTGACGCGCTGCGGTCGCGATTTCGATTTTCTCGCCCGCTCGCTGTGTGACGAATACCGCGTTGTCTGTCCGGATACCGTGGGGCGCGGGCAGAGCGACTGGTTGCGCGATTCCCAGTATTACGCCGTCCCCCAGTACGTTGCCGACATGATGGTGTTGTTGGCGCGCCTCGATGTCGAATCGATCGATTGGCTCGGCACCTCGATGGGGGGGCTGATCGGCATGGGGCTGGCGGCACAGGCCGAGACGCCCATCCGCAAGTTGATCCTCAATGATGTCGGGCCGGTGATAGCGGCGGCGGCGCTCGGTCGCATCGGTGAGTACCTGGCCAATCCACCTGAATTCGACTCGATCGAGGCAGCGGAGGCCTATATTCGTGCGGTGGGTGCGCCATTCGGCAATCTCTCCGCTGCGCAATGGCGCCAGTTGACGGAAAGCGTGGTGAAAAAGTCGGCGCTGGCAGGACGGCTGGCACTGCGTTATGACCCGGGTATTGCGGCGCCCTTCCTGGCCGCTGCGCAGTCACAGGGGCCCGGGCAGGATGTCGAGTTGTGGCCGCTCTACGATGCGATTCGCTGCCCGACCTGCGTGATCCGCGGCGAGCATTCCGACCTGTTGTCGCGTGATACGGTGGCGGCGATGCGGGAGCGCGGTCCCCGCCCCTGTAGCGTTGAGGTCGCGGGTGTCGGCCATGCGCCGATGTTCCTGAATGATGCCCAAATCGCGCTGGTGCGGGATTTCCTTCTTGCCAACTGAGCCTGCGATTGGCGACAATGGCAAGCTCATAATCGGATCACAGGAAAAAGCGGAGGAGTGGACTATGCTAATCAGCCAGATCACCCTGAAAAAACCGGTTTCGGCTGACGCCGCCGCGACCTTGCTGGTGCCGCTGGCAGCGATCCAGCCCAACTGGGTCACAGTGTTTGCTGCGGTCGATTTTCTTGCCGACACAGGCTTTGTCGCAGTGTTGCAAGGGGCATTTCCCTCGGCAGTACTGATTGGTTGCTCGACTGCGGGGGAGATTGCCGCCACGACCGTGCATGATGGTCATTGCGTTGTCACCGCAGTGCGCCTGGAAAAGAGCCGCCTGACACCGGCCAGCACCATCCTGAATGGAATGGATGACTCCCTGGCCGCCGGCGAGCGGATCGGTGCTGCGTTGGCGGCGCGTGATCTCAAGGCGATGATGGTGTTCGGGCCGGGCGTTCGGATCAACGGCAGTGCCCTCGTCGAGGGCATTGCCCGTCATGTGGGCGTTCAGTTACCCATCACCGGTGGGCTGGCGGGTGATGGCGGAACCTTTCAGCACACCTATACCCTCGGCCCGGATGGGGCTAGTGACCGTACCATTGTTGCTGTCGGTTTTGCCGGCGACGATCTGCAATTTGCCCACGGTTCGTTTGGTGGATGGGAATCCTTTGGTCCAGCGCGCAAGGTGACGCGTTCGGTCGGCAACGTGCTTTACGAACTCGACGGCGAATCCGCTCTGGACGTTTACAAGCGCTATTTGGGTGACCATGCTGCCGATCTACCGGCCTCGGGCCTGCTGTTTCCCTTTGCCATGCATGGCCAGGACCACGATGCGCTGGGGCTAATCCGCACCATCCTTGGCATTGACGAAACCGCTGGCAGCCTGACACTGGCGGGTATGATCGATCCACACGGCTACCTCAAGCTGATGCACGCGAGTACGGATCGCCTTGTCAGCGGGGCCGAATCTGCCGCCGCCGCCGCCGCAGCCATGACCAAGACATCCGGCCCCAGCCTTGCCATCCTGGTCAGTTGTGTCGGCCGCAAACTCGTGATGGGCGACCGAGTGGATGGGGAGATCGAAGCTGTCGGTGACGTGCTGGGAAAAGAGGTGACGCTCACCGGCTATTATTCCTACGGCGAGATCAGCCCGTTTCAGCCAGGTAGTGCCTGTCATTTGCACAACCAGACGATGACTATCACTTTGCTGGGCGAAGCCTAGGCTGTCATTGCTCATGCACCGCAGCCTGCAACGTCAGTTGAAGCGTGCGCTCGGACTGGCCGATGAGCACGATCTTGCCTGTTTTCTCGACAAGGCAGCCAACGCAGCGGCCCAGCCGGGACTCGATCCCGTCGTGGCAGCGCTCCTGGCGAATTTCGGTGACCTTGTCGAGCGGGTCAACGCGAGCTACGAGCAGTCCGACCGCGATCTCGAACTGCGTTCCCGCAGCCTTGAGTTGAGTTCCAAGGAACTCAATGATGTCAATGCGCGCCTGCGCGAAGACATTGCCGCCCGCAGCCGTGCCGTTCGTTCCCTGCGCAACACGGTGGCTGAACTCGTTGGCGTGGAAGAGGTCGGTGGCGTTGGCGCCAGCGATGAACTGGAGTCGCTGGCACGTATCATCGCCAATCTGATGCATGAGCGCAAAAAACAGCGCATCCAACTCGACAATCTGAAAAACGCTCTTGACGAGCATGCCATTGTAAGCATTACCGATACGGTCGGAAATATCACCTATGCCAACAGTCGTTTCTGCGCGATAAGCGGCTATGGGCGCGATGAATTGATCGGCCGTAACCACCGCATCCTCAAGTCCGGACGTCACGACCAAGGTTATTTTGAGCAAATGTGGGTGGACATTTGTGCCGGCAAGGTTTGGCATGGCGAAATTTGTAACCGGGCCAAAGACGGCAGTGAGTTCTGGGTCGCAGCCACCATCGTGCCCTTCGTCGATGCCTCCGGTTTTCCCTATGAATATATTGCCATACGCACCGACATTACCGCCCGAAAACATGTCGAGGCAAATCTCGCTGAGCAATTGCTGTTCAGCCGGCAACTGATGGATGCCATTCCCATTCCGATCTACTACAAGGATACCGACGGGTTTTACCTTGGAACCAACCATGCTTTCCACGAGACCTTCGTTTCCACACGCTTCAACAATTGCGTCGGCAAAACGGTGTTCGACCTGTTGTCGCCCACTATGGCGCAGTTCCATCACGAACGTGATCAGGAGTTGTTTGTTCGGCCCGGTACGCAGACTTATGAAGTCAAGGCGCTCAGGGTCGGCGCTGATGAGCGCTCCTTCGTCTATCACAAGGCCAGTCTGATCCGTGCCGATGGCAGCGTGTGGGGCCTGATTGGCGCCATTACCGACCTGACCGAGCGCTATCGCTGGGAGGATGGCCTGATCCAGGCGCGAGATGCCGCCGAAGCCGCCAACAAGACCAAAAGCGATTTTCTTGCCAACATGAGCCATGAGATCCGCACGCCGATGAATGGCATCCTCGGCATGACCGATCTGGCACTCGATACCTGCCTGGATGACGAGCAGCGCGAATACCTGCAAATTGTCAAGTCTTCTGCCGAATCCCTGCTGACGATCATCAACGACGTGCTGGATTTTTCAAAGATCGAAGCGGGCAAGATGCTGGTCGAGCACATCGGTTTAGACCTGCCACGGACCGTGATCGACATACTGAAGACGCTGACCCTTACTGCCCAGCAAAAAGGGCTTGAGATTGTTTCCGATATTGCGTCGGATGTGCCAACCCGCGTGTTGGGCGATCCCGGTCGGTTACGCCAGATCCTCGTCAATCTGGTCGGCAATGCTATCAAGTTCACCGAACAGGGGCATATCGTGATCAAAGTGCAGAACGAAGCCCTCGCCGGCAATGAGGTGACCTTGCGGATTTCCGTTACGGATACCGGTATCGGCATTCCCGCCGAGAAACTCGATCGGATCTTCGATGCGTTCTCGCAGGCGGATACCTCGACGACCCGGAAGTATGGCGGTACGGGCCTTGGACTGACCATCTCGAACCGCCTGGTCGAACTGATGGGTGGCCGCATGGGGGTGGATAGCCAGGTTGGCGTCGGCAGCCGTTTCCATTTCACGCTCCTCCTCGGTATCGACAGCAGCGCGCCGGCTGGCGGCGCGACGGTCCGGCAGGAAGACGTGACGCCGCAAGCCATGGACATTCTGCTGGTCGAGGACAACCCAATCAACCAGAAACTTGCGCTGCGCCTGCTTGAGAAATGGGGCTGTCGCGTCACACTGGCGGTGAATGGTCAGGAAGCTGTCGACCAGGTGGCTGCGACACGTTTCGACCTGGTGCTGATGGACATGCAGATGCCGGTGATGGGTGGGATCGAAGCTACGCGCCTGATTCGCCAGCGTGAACGCGAGCTCGGATCGCGACCTGCGACCATCGTCGCCATGACGGCCAACGCCATGCTGGGGGATCGTGAGGCTTGCCTGGCAGCCGGGATGGACGACTATCTTGCGAAGCCGATGAAGGCGGTCGATCTGGCCGCGAAGCTCAAGCGGGTAGCACCGCCGATGTCGTCAGGGTCCATGCTGATTATCCCGAGCGAGCAGAGATTTGATTACGCCGTTGCGGTGGCGGCAATGGATGCGGAAATCGTCGAGATCATTTCGCCTGCTTTCCTTGATCATTACGCCGTTGAATTGGTTGCCCTCCGCTCGGCATTGGGCTCCGGCGATGCTGCTGCCGTGGAACGTCATGCCCATGGCTTGAGAGGCCTACTGGCAGCCTTTGGCGCCCAACCGGCTATGCAGCATGCGGGGGAGATTGAAGCCCTCGCCCGGGCGGGCGACCTGTCGCGGCTTGACGAACTGATTGTACTGCTTGAGCGGGAAACGGGCAGGTTGGTCGAGGTTCTGCGCGACCATGTTTAGCTGCGGTCCCGCCAGCGCCGACTTCTGCTAAACTATATCGTGGCGGGTCTCCCCGCATTGCGGGATGGTTCATCTGGTCAGGTCCGGAAGGAAGCAGCCAAAGCCGTTATCTGCAAGTGCCGGGGGTCAGGCTCGCCGCCCCTCCCCAACTCGTTTTAATGCTGTTTCAGGCAACATACCCGGTTACAAAGCCGCCATGGGCTGCTTACATCCGGGGCGCCTAATCTCTCCTGCCAACTCACACATCCCAAGGAGAACATCATGAAACGCACACATTCGATCATCGCCGGTTTGATTCTTGCCACTGCCCTTACTGGAGTGGCCGTTGCTCAGGGGCGCGGTTGCGATAACACCGGGCCGATGGGCATGGGGCCCATGGGCGGCAAGCAGGCTGGCATGAAGTTCGATCCTGCCCAGCGTGCCGAACGCCATCTTGCCGTGATGAAAGACACGCTGAAGATCACTCCCGATCAGCAGCCACTCTGGCAGGCCTATGCCGACAAGATGAAAGACCATGCCGGCAAGGGCTTCCAGGCGATGCGCGGCCAGTCGGGCGATGAAAAGCTGACTGCACCGGAGCGCATGGCAAAGATGCAGACCGCGATGGAAGAGCATGTTGCCGCCATGAAGGGGGTTCATGAGAGTTTCAACCGGCTCTACGCCGCACTGACTTCCGAGCAGAAAACCGTAGCCGATCAGTACGCAGCGCGCATGGGACCGCAGAAGAGCAGCCGACGCGGCTCGCAGGGCGGTGACATGCAGCGCGGCCCCGGCCCGGCTCCCGCACCGCAAAGCTGAAGTCTTTAGTTCGCATGATGGCGGGCGCTCCAAGTGGGGCGCCCATTTTCGTTTGTTAGAATCATGCCATGTCCTATCTCGTCCTGGCCCGCAAGTGGCGCCCCAAGTCCTTTGACACGCTGGTCGGCCAGGAGCACGTCGTGCGCGCCCTCACGCACGCCCTCGAACAAAACCGTCTGCATCACGCCTACCTGTTTACCGGTACGCGCGGCGTCGGCAAGACCACCATCGCGCGCATCCTGGCGAAAGCATTGAATTGCGAGCAAGGCATCACGCCGACACCCTGCGGCGTCTGCTCGTCCTGTCTGGAGATCGATGCCGGTCGCTTTATCGATTACGTCGAAATGGATGCCGCTTCGAACCGCAGTGTCGAGGATATGGCGGCGTTACTGGAGAAGGCGGCCTATGCCCCCAACAGCGGCCGCTACAAGGTGTACATGATCGACGAAGTGCACCAGTTGTCCGGCCACGCCTTCAACGCGATGCTGAAGACGCTGGAAGAACCGCCCGAGCACGTCAAGTTCATCCTGGCGACCACCGACCCGCAAAAGATTCCGGTGACCGTACTATCGCGCTGCCTGCAATTCAACCTCAAGCAGATGCCGCCCGGTCATATCATTGATCACCTGTCGCGGGTGCTCGACGCCGAGGGGGTGGCCTTCGAGCCAGCGGCACTGCGTCACCTCGCCAAGGCCGCCGCCGGATCGATGCGCGATGCCTTGTCGCTGCTCGATCAGACGATCGCCCACGGCGCTGGCCGCATTGAAGACGAGGGGGTGCGTGCCATGCTCGGCACGGTGGGCGACGATCACCTCTATGCCCTACTTGATGGGGTGGTCGCTGGCGACATCCATGCCATGCTCGCGGTCGCCGCGACGATCGAGGAACGCAGCCTGAGCTTCGAATCCGCCCTGCTGGAACTGGCCACGCTGCTGCACCGCATCGCCTTGCTGCAATTCGCGCCTGATGCGCTGCCCGACGCTGCGGAGCAGTCACGGCTGGCCCCGTATGCCGAGCGTCTCGATCCCGAATATCTGCAACTGTGTTACCAGATCCTCATCCACGGTCGCGATGAATTGGCGCTGGCGCCCGACGAGGCAGCCGGCTTCGGCATGACGCTGCTGCGTCTGTTTGCGTTTCGACCTGCGAGCGACCATGAACCGATAAAAGTCGGCGCTGGCGGGACGGCAGCGGTGCGAGTGGTGACCTCCGCTCCGGTCAGGTCTGTGCCGCCAGTGGAACGCGTCGCTGCTGACAGTGACTGGCATGCGTTGGTCGGCCAGTTACCCCTGACTGGCATGGTTCGCCAGTTGGCTCAGCACTGCGAACTTGCTCGCCAGTCTGACACTGGTATCGTCTTGCGCATTGCTCCGACTCATAAGCACCTGCAGCCGCATCAGGACAAACTGCGCGCGGAACTGGCCAGACATTACGGTCGAGCGCTGACTCTCGATATCCAACTGGTCGAACCGGCTGGCCAGACCCCGAAAGCCAAGGCCGAAAACGAAAGGCGCGAGCGCCAGGAGCGTGCCATCGCCGCGATCAAGGGTGATCCCTTCGTGCGCGAGGCCTGCGACCTGTTCGACGCGAGCATCGACGAATCAACCATCAAACCCATCTGAAGGAAAACTCCAATGTTCAACAAGGCCGGCATCGCCAAGATGATGCAGCAAGCACAAAAAATGCAGGAAAACATGACCAAGGCACAGGAAGAGCTGGCCAGCATTGAGGTCGAGGGGCAGTCCGGGGCGGGCGCCGTAAAGATCGTCATGACCTGCAAGCACGACGTCAAGCGTGTGATCATCGATCCATCGGTGATGGACGACAAGGAAATGCTTGAAGACTTGATTGCCGCAGCGATGAACGACGCCAATCGCCGCGCCGAAACGACCATGCAGGAACGCATGGGTGCTCTGACTGCCGGGATGTCGCTGCCGCCGGGAATGAAGCTGCCGTTCTGAAGCATGTTGATGTTGCTGTTGCGCCAGCGCATCCTGTTCGTCTGCATGGGCAATATCTGCAGGTCGCCGACAGCTGAGGGTGTCGCACGCACCGTAGCTGCACGGCAAGGGCTGCAAGCACATTTCGAGTTCGATTCCGCCGGGACGCATGGCTATCACATCGGAGAGCCGCCTGACGCACGTGCCTGCCAGGCGGCGGCGCGGCGTGGCTACGACCTGTCGGTCTTGCGGGCGCGGCAGGTCAATAGCTATGATTTCGTGCGCTTCGACAGCATCCTGGCGATGGATCGGGAGAACCTTGCCCTGTTGAAACGAGCCTGCCCAGCCGCACATCAGGCCAAGCTTGGCCTATTCCTGGATTTCTCCGGTCGCTACGTGGAGGATGAAGTCCCTGACCCCTACTACGGCGGACCGGAGGGATTCGAGCATGTGCTCGATCTGGTCGAGGATGCCGCTGCCGGCCTGATTATTCGCTTGCACCATCCCTGAATGAGAAGCGCCCGTAGGTGTGCGGGCGCGTGATTTTCATCATTCCTTGGGCTGGGTTTCCACCATTTGCAATGGTTCATCATTGAGGATCGTCGGTGGTTTGGGCTTGCGTCCAAGGGGTTGGACCGGCGTGTTCACCATTGATACAGGCGCGGCGCTGACTGTTTCGATCAGTTGCAATCCCGCCTTCTGTAGCTCTGCCGACATGTCAACAGGTTCCGCGGGAGGGATGATCACAACGGGAATGGTGTCCTGAACGGCGACAGGTTGCGGCGCGGTTTCTTCGACGACTGGCGAAGCAAGCACAGGTACCGGCTCGACTACCGCTTCGATGGCGGGTAAAGCCGGTGCCATCGGGATCGGCGTGGGCCAAGGAACCGGCTTGGCTGACAGCGGAGCCTCAAAAGTCGGTGCTGGCAGCACGGCAGCGGCAACCGGTGCATCTGCCCGGACGGGAACTTCAATAATGCTGTCGGTTACCTCGGTACTGGAGGTGTTGACCGCTTCTTCATTGCGTCGCTCACCCCGACCGCGCCCACCACGACGACCACGCCGGCGACCACCGTCGCCATTGCTCTCAAAGCTGGCATTGTCGGCAGGAATGGGGGCCATGAGGGCCGGTGCATCGGTCGCCTGCGTTTCGGCCGGCTTGTTGCGAGGTTGCCGGTTTTCGCTACCGCCATTTACATTGGCGTCGGCCGCCCGATTTTCGCGACGGTTGTCGGGGCTGCGCTCACCGCGCTCCTTGCGGTTGCCTTGACGGTTATCCCGCTCCTTGTTGCCGGATTCGACCGGACGTTCCTTGCGCTCGCCCCGTTCAGTTCGATCGCCCCGCTCGTTTTTATCGCGACCTTCCTTCCTGTCCCGATTGTCACGACCTCCACGACCGCCACGGTCTCGGTCACCGCGCTCGTTGCGTTCGCTCTTTTCGCGTCGTGCCGGAGCTTCTTCCTTCCTTGGCGTTTCGGTCGGCTCTGCGCGTTTGCCACTTGAGAAGATGGACATGATCTTGGCAAAGAAACCGGGTGCCGGCGGGGGAGGGGGAAGTTCCTTCGGTGCGACCGTGGGTGCCGGCTGGTCAGGCGTAATGCCCTTCACGGCAGCTTCCGCACGGGGCGCCTTGCCTTCGGCTTGCGCGGCGAGCGAGGCGCTGGCTTCTTCCGTCGGCTTGACCGCCATCTCGTAGCTGGCGAGGGCTTGCCCTTCCTGGTTCAACTGGTCGTGGCGCAGGCGGATGATCTCGTGCTGCGGCGTCTCGAGGTGGCGGTTGGGGATGATCAGCAGATTGACGCGGTGACGCGCCTCGATGCGGGCGATATCGACGCGCTTCTCGTTGAGCAGGAAGGTGCCGACGTCGACCGGAACCTGCACGTGGATGGCGCCGGTATTCTCCTTCATCGCTTCCTCTTCGAGGATGCGGAGGATGTGCAGCGCAGCCGATTCGGTCGAGCGGATGTGGCCGGTGCCGGTGCACCGTGGACACGTGATGTAGCTGGTTTCGGCCAGGGCCGGGCGCAGGCGCTGGCGGGACAATTCCAGCAGGCCGAAGCGGGAGATCTTGCCAGTCTGGACGCGGGCACGGTCGAAGTGTAGGGCATCGCGCAGGCGGTTTTCGACTTCGCGCTGGTTCTTGCTCGACTCCATGTCGATGAAGTCGATGACGATCAGGCCACCGAGGTCGCGCAAACGGAGCTGGCGGGCGATTTCGTCAGCCGCTTCGCAGTTGGTGCGGAACGCGGTTTCCTCGATGTCGCTGCCCTTGGTGGCACGGCCGGAGTTGACGTCGACGGACACCAGCGCTTCGGTGTGGTCAATGACGATAGCGCCGCCCGAGGGCAGGGTGACCTGGCGGGAATAGGCCGATTCGATCTGGTGCTCGATCTGGAAGCGCGAGAACAGCGGCACGTCATCGCGGTAGCGCTTGACGCGCGACACATTGCCCGGCATCACATGGCTCATGAACTGATGGGCCTGGTCGAAGATGTCGTCGGTATCGATGAGGATCTCGCCGATCTCGGCATGGAAGTAGTCGCGGATGGCGCGGATGACCAGACTGGATTCCTGATAGATCAGGAAGGCACCGGTCTGCGACTTGGCGGCACCGTCGATGGCCCGCCACAGTTGCAGCAGGTAGTTGAGGTCCCACTGCAGCTCTTCGGAATTGCGGCCGATGCCGGCGGTGCGGGCGATCAGGCTCATGCCGTTGGGGACTTCCAGCTGATCCATGACTTCCCGCAATTCCTGGCGGTCTTCGCCCTCGATGCGGCGCGAAACACCGCCGCCACGCGGGTTGTTGGGCATCAGGACCAGATAGCGGCCGGCGAGCGATACGTAGGTGGTCAGGGCGGCGCCCTTGTTGCCGCGCTCGTCCTTCTCGACCTGGACGATCAGTTCCTGGCCAACCTTGAGGGCGTCCTGGATGCGGGCGCGGCCGGGTTCGATATCGGTGGCAAAGTAACTGCGGGAGACTTCCTTGAAGGGCAGGAAGCCGTGACGCTCGGCGCCGTAATCGACGAAGGCGGCTTCGAGGCTGGGCTCGATGCGGGTGATGACAGCCTTGTAGATGTTGCTCTTGCGTTGCTCTTTTGCGGCCGATTCGATGTCAAGGTCGATCAGTTTCTGACCATCAACGATCGCGACGCGGAGTTCCTCGGCTTGCGTCGCATTGAACAGCATGCGTTTCATGTGTGCTCCCACGCGCGACAGGCAGGAAGGCACGACAAACCACGCCGCTAGATGATTGCGGCGTTTGTCAGATTTGCGGGTAAAGGCTCATCGGGTGGGTGACGGGCAGGGCAAAAATGGGGTGGATGATTTGTCGGACGACGATGCCGGTCATGCGCGGCATCGTGTATCAAAGCCTGTATTGAAGCCTGTGTAGCGCGTATAAATTGTTAAGTATCGCTGCTTCGGGCGAGCGAGATACCCTGGGCTGTGGCAACATCGCCGAAGGACGCCCCGACATCACTTCGGACTGCCGGGCGCGCCGTCCGGAGACGGCAAAGCGGGCGCATTATATTACAAATGAAAGAGTTGAATAAAAACGCCGCCACATTTCTTGAGGTTGGCGAAGATGGGGACGGGCAGCGGATTGACAACTTTCTGCTGAAACGCCTCAAGGGTGTACCCAAAAGCCACGTCTATCGCATTCTGCGGAGTGGCGAGGTGCGCTTGAACAAGGGGCGGGCGTCAGCCGACCGCCGCCTTGCATTGGGAGATCAGGTGCGGGTACCCCCGGTGCGCGTAGCGGACAAGGAGGATGATTCCCCTGCGCCACCGCGCGATTTTGCCGTGGTGTTCGAGGACGAGGCCCTGATCGTCATCGACAAGCCGGCCGGGGTGGCGGTGCACGGCGGCAGCGGGGTCAGCTTCGGGGTCATCGAGCAGCTGCGCCGCGCCCGGCCCGAGGCGCGTTTTCTCGAACTGGCCCATCGGCTTGACCGCGAAACCTCCGGGTTGCTGATCATCGGCAAGAAACGCTCGGCATTGACGCGCCTACACGACCAGTTCCGTGATGGGGTGATCGACAAGCACTATCTTGCCGCGGTGAAAGGGCGCTGGCGCGACAAGTTGCGTAACGTCAAGCTGCCGCTGCACAAGTACCTGACACCGGAGGGTGAACGGCGCGTGCGTGTTTCCCCTGAGGGCAAGGAGGCGCATTCGATCATGCGCCTGCGTGGGAACGGCCGGCTGGCCGCAGACGAAGCCAGCCTGCTCGAGGTGGAACTGCGTACTGGCCGCACCCACCAGATTCGGGTGCACTTGGCGCATTTGGGCTTCCCGATCCTCGGCGACGAAAAATATGGCGATTTCGCGCTCAACAAGGACTTGCAAAAGGCCGGTTTGAAACGCATGTTCCTGCACGCGGCCTCGATGCGGCTGCCGCATCCCCTGACGGGCAAGACGCTGGCGTTCAGCGCGCCGCTCCCCGCAGAGCTGCAAAAATTTTCGAAAAACATTGGCCTGACAGATGACGCAACGCTATGAACTGATCGTTTTCGACTGGGACGGTACCTTGATGGACTCGACGGGCCTGATCGTCCAGTGCGTCCAGCAAGCGGCGCGGGATCTCGGGCTGATTTCGCCGCCCGATTCGGCGGCACGCCACATCATCGGCCTGGGGCTCGGCGATGCGCTTCGCCATGCCTTGCCGGACCTGCCGGAAGATCGCTACGAGAAAGTCGTCGACCGTTATCGCCACCATTACCTGTCGCGCGACCATGAGGTCAATCTGTTCGACGGGGCGGCTGATCTGGTGAAGATGCTCGCGGAGAAGGGAAAGCTACTCGGGGTCGCGACAGGAAAATCGCGCCGCGGCCTGGATCGGGCGCTCGCCCACAGTGGGCTGGGCGACTATTTCGGCGCCACGCGCTGCGCCGACGAGTGCCATTCCAAGCCGCACCCCCAGATGCTGGAGGAGTTGATGGCCGAGTTCGCCGTACTGCCGGAGCAGACTTTGATGATCGGCGATACCACCCACGACCTTCTGATGGCGAAAAATGCCGGTGTCGCCGCGCTGGGTGTCAGCTATGGTGCCCATCCGCGTGCCACGCTCGAGGAGGTGACGCCGCTATACTGTGCTGACGCCATGCCGGAACTGGTGGCATGGCTGGCGGCAAACGCCTGATGAATGACAGGGAAGGTGATTGAAGTGGCGGATGAATCGAACTGGGAACGCAAAGTGTTGGAAAAGGTCGCGCTGGCTGCGGTCGACGAACAGCGTCGCGCGCGGCGCTGGGGCATCTTCTTCAAGCTGTTGGGTTTTGTCTACCTGAGCGTAATTTTGTTGACTTTCGTCGATTGGGAAAGCCTGAACCCCGAAGGCGAAGGAAAGGCCCATACCGCGCTGGTGGATATGAACGGCGTGATCCAAGCGAAGGGCGATGCCAACGCCGAGGATGTGATCGGCGCGTTGCAGGCGGCGTTCGACAGTGCGGGAACGCGCGGCGTGGTGCTGCGCATCAACAGTCCGGGCGGCAGCCCGGTCCAGGCCGGCATCATCGCTGACGAGATCCGTCGCCTGCGCACCAAGCATGCCGACAAGCCGCTGTATGTCGTGGTCGAGGATGTTTGCGCCTCGGGAGGTTATTACATCGCTGCGGCCGCCGACAAGATTTTCGTCGACAAGGCCAGCATCGTTGGTTCGATCGGCGTGCTGATGGACGGTTTCGGTTTCACTGGCAGCATGGAAAAGCTGGGCTTGGAGCGCCGCCTGCTGACCGCTGGCGACAACAAGGGCTTCCTCGATCCCTTCTCGCCCCAAAATGAGCGCCACAAGACGCACGCGCAGGGCATGCTTAACGACATCCACCAGCAGTTCATCAAGGTGGTGCGCAAGGGGCGTGGCCAACGGCTGAAGGAAACCCCTGACATGTTTTCCGGCCTGATGTGGACCGGGGCGAAGAGCATCGAACTCGGACTGGCCGACGGATATGGCACCGTGGATACGGTGGCGCGCGACGTGATCAAGGCCGAGGAAGTGCGCGACTACACGATGAAGCCCAACTTCGCCGAGAAGTTTGCCCGCCGCTTCGGTGCCCAGGTCGCCGAATCTTTTGGTGCGGCACTGTCCGGCGTCAGCCTGCGCTGAACAACAGAAAGACCGTCGGTCGCCGCGAAAAGTCGGCGCTGGCGGGGCGGCGTTGGCGCCAGTCCGTGATGCGGCGTGTCGCAATGGTTTCGCTGGCCAGCGTCAGGTCGGTGGCGACGCACAACAGGGTTTCCGCCTCGCAGGCGGATGTCAGTGCATCGAACAGCGCCTGATTGCGGTACGGCGTCTCAATGAACAACTGGGTCTGGCGTTTCTGCCGCGATTCCTTTTCCAGTTCGACGATGCGTTTCGAGCGTTCCGGTTCCCGTTGCGGCAGGTAGCCGTGAAAGGCGAAGCGCTGGCCATCCAGTCCGGAGGCCATCAGCGCCAGTAGCAGCGAGGAGGGGCCGACCAGCGGCCGGACTGCAATGTCGAGCTCGTGGGCGCGGCGTACCAGCAGGGCACCGGGGTCGGCGACGCCGGGACAGCCGGCTTCCGACATCAGCCCCAGATCGTTTCCTGCTTGCAGGGGAGCCAGCAGGCGCTCGATGTCGACGGGTTTGAGCGGTTCCGGCAACTGCTCGATGACCAACTCGCGCAAGGCTACCGGATGCTCCAGCCATTTGAGCGAGGCGCGCGCCGTCTTGGCATTCTCGACGACAAAGTGCCGTAGCCGGCAGGCGATCTCGCGGCTTTCGGCCGGCAGAACCAACTGCCATGCCGATGCGCCGAGTCGGGTCGGCAAAAGATACAGTGTGCCCGTCATCCGGCGTTCAGGGGAGTTGCAGCCCTTCGGCGCGCAGCATCTCGGCCAGTGCGATGAGCGGCAGGCCGACCAGCGCGGTTGGGTCGTCGCTCTTCATCCACTCGAGCAGGCTGATGCCGAGTCCTTCGGAGCGGGCGCTGCCGGAACAGTTCAGCGCATCTTCCCGGTCGAGGTAGCGCTCGATTTCAGCGTCGGAGAGTTCGCGGAAGCGTACCTCGGTGGCCACGCCGCGAACATGCCGACGCCCGCTACCGCTATTGAGCAGGCAAAGACCGGTGTGGAATACCGCGACCTTTCCGGACAGGCTGTGCAACTGGACGCGGGCGTTTTCCCGCGAGCCGGGCTTGCCAAAGCGACTATCCCCGCAGTAGGCGACCTGATCCGAGCCGATGATCAGCGCGTCTGTAAACTTTCCGACGACCGCTTCCGCTTTGACTACGGCCAGTCTTTCTGCCGTGGCAGCCGGAGCTTCTCCTTTGAGCGGAGTTTCGTCGGTTTCGGGGGCGCAGACCTCAAATTCGATTTGCAGTCGGCCGAGAAGTTCGCGCCGGTAGGGCGAAGTGGAAGCCAGGACGAGGGTGCTTAGGTGCTTGCGCATGGTTATGGGATGTTTTTTCAGGCTTTTTTCCAGAATAAAGCTTTGACTGGGAAAGGCGGCGCATGATAACATCCGCGCCCTTTATGTCGTGCCGGGACGAACAGGATTTGGCCGGGTTAGTGATCGACAGCCTGAAATTCGCGGCTGGCGAAGAAGTTATCACCTGCAGGATTCCCTTGTCGTCCCTGTCGCGTCTGGCGGATGTCGTGGTGGATGCGGCCGGTTTTCTCGAATGTCGCTTCTCCGGGTTCCGGGGACAGGGTGAACTGGGCGGCAAGCTGGGTTTGTATTTGCAGGTGAGCGGGTGTTTGGGTTTGCGTTGTCAGCGGTGCCTGTCGAAGCTTGAGTTCGCTTGTGCCATTGACAGCCGCCTGTTGCTGGTTCCGGAGGGCGAGGTCTGGCCCGATGATGAACTGGAAGCGGAAACCTACGATGCCATACCCGCCGAGCGCGAGTTGTCGGTGATGGCGCTGGTCGAGGACGAGGTCTTGATGGCCTTGCCGATCGTTCCGCGCCACGAGGATTGTCAGGTGCCTGGGCTGCCCGGTCTTACGGAAGCGCAGGCAATAGGTAAAAGTGTGGCATCGCCGTTTGCGGCGCTTGCCGGGTTGAAGAAGCATTGAAACGATTTTGAAGTAAGGAGTCATCATGGCCGTCCAGCAGAACAAGAAGTCCCCCTCCAAACGCGGCATGCATCGTGCGCATGATTTTCTGAGCGCGCCGCCTCTCGCCATTGAGCCGACCACCGGCGAAGTGCACCTGCGTCATCACATTTCTCCCTCCGGTGTTTATCGCGGCAAGAAGGTCATCAAGACCAAGGGCGAGTGACCGGTTATTGCCAGAATGCGGCCGGGCGTGCGAACGTCCGGCCGTTTTCATAGGCGTGCCTGAATGACCATAACGCTTGCTGTCGACTGCATGGGGGGCGACCATGGCCCCGCCGTGGTAGTCCCGGCCGTGCTCGAGTTCCTGCAGGAAGATTCGAGTTGCCGGGCCATTCTCGTCGGCCTCGAAGCCTCCATCCAGCCTTTGCTGGCAAAGGCTGGCGCCGATTTGAGCAACCGCATTACCGTTCATCACGCGACCGAGGTCGTTGCGATGGATGAGGCGGTTGCCACCGCATTGCGCAACAAGAAGGATTCGTCGATGCGCGTCATGGCCAATCTGGTCAAGGACGGGCAGGCGGATGGTGCGGTCTCCGCCGGCAATACCGGGGCGCTGATGGCCATTTCACGTTTCGTGCTGAAAACCCTGCCCGGCATCGACCGGCCGGCGATTGCCTCGATCCTGCCTTCGATGAAGGGCCATACCTATGTGCTCGATCTGGGTGCCAACGTGGACTGCGGCCCCGATCACCTGTTGCAGTTCGGCATCATGGGTGCCATGCTGGCGGCGGCGCTGGAACATGACGAGCGGCCGACGGTGGGCCTCCTCAACATCGGCGAGGAGGAGATCAAGGGCAATGAGGTGGTGAAGCGGGCCGGGGAACTCCTGCGAAACAGCGGGCTCAACTTCATTGGCAACGTCGAGGGCGACGATATCTACAAAGGCACTGCGGCTGTCGTGGTCTGCGACGGCTTCGTTGGCAACATCGCGCTTAAGACCTCGGAGGGCCTCGCCCAGATGATCCGCGTCTTCCTGCGCGAAGAGTTTTCGCGCAACGCTTTGACCAGACTCGCGGGATTGTTCGCCATGCCGGTGCTGATTGCTTTCCGGGCGCGTGTCGATCATCGGCGCTACAACGGTGCCAGCCTGCTGGGTCTCAAAGGCGTGGTGGTCAAGAGTCACGGTTCTGCCGATGTGCTGGCTTTCCGTCATGCTCTGAGACGCGCGGCCGAAGCTGCCCGTCAACGGCTGCCGGAAAAAATCGCCACGCGCATGGCTGCCGCGATGCAGAATATGGCCCCCGAACCCACCCTATGCGATTGATCCCGCCGCGATGATCCACTCCCGTATTACCGGTACCGGAAGCTATTTGCCCGGTGCTCCCGTCGGCAATGCCGTATTGATCTCGACACGTGGCATCGATTCCTCAGATGACTGGATCGTCGAGCGTAGCGGTATCCGGTTCAGGCATTTTGCTCCGGCGGGCATCGCCGCGAGCGATCTGGCTTTGCAAGCGTGCCAGCGCGCGCTTGAAGCCGCCGGCCGCCAGCCCAATGAGGTCGACCTGATCGTCCTGGCGACGTCCACCCCGGATTTCATTTTCCCCAGTACCGCCACGATCCTGCAGGACAAGCTGGGCATTACCAACGGCTGCCCCGCGTTTGACGTTCAGGCGGTCTGCAGCGGTTTCCTCTATGCCCTGGCGACGGCCGACAAGTTCATCCGCTCCGGTTCGCATCGCTGCGCCCTCGTGGTCGGCGCCGAAATCTTCTCACGCATCCTCGACTGGCAGGATCGCGGTACCTCCGTGCTGTTCGGCGACGGTGCCGGGGCGCTGGTTCTGGAAGCCAGCGACAGACCGGGCATCCGCGCGACGGCCCTGCACGCCGATGGCCGCCATCGCGACATTCTCGCCGTGGCGGGACATGTCTGTGGTGGTCAGCCGGTGGGCGATCCGTTCGTACGGATGGACGGCCCGGCCGTGTTCAAGTTTGCCGTCAAGGTGCTGGCCGAGGTTGCCGAGGAAGTCATTGCCGCCGCTGGCATGACTCCGGCACAACTGGACTGGCTGATTCCGCATCAGGCCAACATCCGCATCATGCAGGCGACCGCGAAAAAACTCCGCCTGCCTGCGGAGAAGTGCATCGTCACGGTGGATCGGCACGGTAACACCTCGGCGGCCTCGGTGCCGCTGGCCCTTGACGAAGCGGTGCGCTCGGGAAAAGTCGGCGCTGGCGAGACGGCGTTGCTCGAAGGCGTGGGCGGCGGGTTTACCTGGGGTGCAGCCCTGATCACTTTGTGACTCATTACCAGTCGAGATCATTATGAAATTTGCGTTTGTTTTTCCCGGTCAGGGGTCCCAATCGCTCGGCATGATGGCCGCCTATGGCGACAGCTCGGTGATCCGTGCCACCTTCGACGAGGCTTCCGCCGCGCTGGGACGCGATCTGTGGCAACTCGTCGCCGAGGGACCGGCCGAGGCACTGTCCCAGACCGTCAATACCCAGCCGCTGATGCTGACGGCCGGGATCGCCGTCTGGCGCCTGTGGCTGGAAAAGAATGGTCCGCAACCGGCCATGCTGGCGGGCCACAGTCTGGGCGAATACTCGGCGCTGGTCGCTGCCGGCGTGCTGGATCTGAAGGTTGCCGCGCCGCTGGTGGAACTGCGGGCGAAGGCGATGCAGGATGCCGTGCCGTCTGGCGAAGGCGCGATGGCCGCGATCCTCGCGCTGGATGCCGACAAGATCAAGGCGATTTGTGCCGAAGTGGCGCAGGGGCAGGCGGTCCAGGCCGTCAATTTCAATTCCCCGGAGCAGACGGTGATCGCCGGCCACAAGGCCGCAGTCGAGCGTGCCGCCGAGGCCTGCAAGGCCGCCGGGGCCAAGCGTGCCGTGATGCTGCCGGTTTCCGCACCCTTCCACTCCTCGCTGATGCAGCCGGCCGCCGAAAGGCTCCAGGCAGCACTGGCTGGCGTCGAATTCAGGGCTCCGCGAATTCCGGTTATCAACAACGTCGATGTTGCCATCGCGACTACGCCGGAAGCGATCAAGGCTGCCCTTGTGCGCCAGGCTGCCGCGCCGGTGCGTTGGGTGGAAATCATGCGCGCCATGCAGGCAGCCGGTATCAGTCACGTCTTCGAGTGCGGGCCGGGCAAGGTGCTGGCCGGCCTGACCAGGCGTTGCACCGACGGCCTGGCTGGAGGCGCGATGAACGATCTGGTCGGCGTCGAGGCGACGCTGGTGGCAGCGAGAGGATGAGCATGGAACTGAAAGGACAGGTCGCGCTGGTGACCGGCGCTTCGCGGGGTATCGGCCGCGCCATCGCGCTGGAGTTGGCTGCCCAGGGTGCGGCGGTGGTCGGTACGGCTACCATGGAAAACGGTGCGGCCGACATCCAACAGGCCTTCGACGTGGCCGGTCTGACCGGCTGGGGTGCCGTATTGAATGTCACCGATGCGGCTACCAGCGAGGCGCTGCTTGGCAAGATCGACAAGAAATACGGTGCGGTTTCGGTGCTGGTCAACAATGCCGGCATCACCCGCGACAACCTCTCGATGCGGATGAAGGACGAGGAATGGGATGCCGTGATCGATACCAACCTCAAGGCGGTGTTCCGCATGTCGCGGCTGGTGATGCGCCCGATGATGAAGGCGCGCACCGGGCGCATCATCAACATCACCTCGGTGGTCGGCAGCGCCGGCAATCCCGGCCAGGCCAACTATTGCGCTGCCAAGGCCGGCGTAGCCGGCATGACGCGGGCGCTTGCCCAGGAACTCGGCAGCCGCAACATCACGGTCAACTGCATCGCGCCGGGCCTGATCGACACCGACATGACCAAGGGCCTGCCTGAGGAGCAGAAGAAAACCATGCTGAAGACGATTCCCCTGAACCGTCTTGGCCAGCCCGAAGACATCGCCCATGCGGTCGCCTTCTTGGCGAGCGCGCGGGCGAGTTTCATCACCGGCGTCACCCTCCATATCAACGGCGGGATGTATATGATTTGACGGCTGCGGGAAACCAACGCCTTTTTGTTAAACTAAGCGGATCAAAACACCCGCAAAACAGGGAAGGAGCACTTAATGGAAAACATCGAACAGCGCGTCAAGAAAATCGTTGCCGAACAACTCGGCGTAAACGAGGGCGATATCAAGAACGATTCGTCCTTCGTCGATGATCTCGGCGCGGATTCGCTCGACACCGTCGAACTGGTGATGGCGCTCGAGGAGGAGTTCGAATGCGAGATTCCGGACGAGGACGCAGAAAAGATCACCACTGTCCAGCAGGCGATCGACTACGTCAATAACAACCTGAAAAAGTAAATTTCGGGGGCCTCAAAGCCCCTGTTTCCCTTCCCCACCCGTAGGAGATTGCCTTGTCGCGTCGCAGAGTCGTCGTGACCGGTCTGGGACTCGTCTCGCCGGTCGGCAATACCGTCGCCGATAGCTGGAATGCCATTCTTGCCGGCACCAGCGGCATCGGTCCGATTACCCGTTTCGATGCCAACACCCACAAGGCGCGTATTGCTGGGGAGGTCAGGGGTTTCGACATCACCGCCTACCTGTCGCCCAAGGAAGCCCGCCGCATGGATACTTTTATCCATTACGGCATGGCGGCGGGGGTGCAGGCTTTTCGCGATTCCGGACTCGAAATCACCCCTGAAAACGCCGATCGCGTGGGCGTGAATATCGGTTCCGGCATCGGCGGCCTGCCGATGATCGAGGATACGTACAACGACTATCTGGCCGGCGGTCCGCGCAAGATTTCCCCCTTCTTCATACCCGGCACGATCATCAACATGATCTCCGGCAATCTGTCGATCCTGCTCGGCGCCAAAGGCCCGAACATCGCGGTGGTGACCGCCTGTACGACCGGTCTACACGCGATCGGCATGAGTTACCGCATGATCCAGTATGGCGATGCCGATGCGATGGTGTGCGGGGGTGCCGAATCGACGGTGACGCCACTGGCGGTGGGTGGTTTTGCTTCCGCGCAGGCCTTGTCGACCCGCAACGACGATCCGGCGACCGCCAGTCGTCCGTGGGACATGGATCGCGATGGCTTCGTGCTGGGCGAGGGGGCTGGCGTCATGATGCTGGAAGAGTACGAACACGCCAAGGCGCGTGGCGCACACATCTATTGCGAACTGGTCGGTTTCGGCATGAGTGGCGACGCCTATCACATGACGGCGCCGGATACCGATGGCCCGCGCCGCAGCATGGTGAATGCCCTCAAGGATGCCGGCCTCAATCCGGATCAGGTGCAGTACGTCAATGCACATGGCACCTCGACGCCGCTTGGTGACAAGAACGAGACTGAGGCCATCAAGCTGGCTTTCGGCGATGCCGCGAAGAGTCTGGTGGTGAATTCGACCAAGTCGATGACCGGCCACCTGCTCGGCGGTGCCGGCGGTCTGGAATCGGTGCTGACGGCGCTGGCGGTGCATCACCAGGTATCGCCGCCGACCATCAACATCTTTAACCAGGATCCCGAATGCGACCTTGATTACTGCGCCAATACGGCGCGTGACCTCGCCATCGATGTCGCCATCAAGAACAACTTCGGTTTCGGTGGCACGAATGGAACACTCGCTTTCAAGCGAGTGTAGCGGGGCGGCGTGTTGCCGCCCATCCTGATTTCCCTGCGCCCGCCGCGGCAGTTGGTGGCGCTGCTGGTCATCGTGCATCTTGGCGCTGGCGTGGCCGCCCTCACGCTGACAGTGCCCGCTTGGCAAAAGGGCGGGTTGGTGTTCGTCATTCTCGCTTCTGGTGTGTTCTACCTCTGGCGAAAGTGGTGCATTCCTTTTACCGCCTTGCATCTCGATGTGCGCGGTGGCTGTTCGGTCGCCACAAAAATCGGCGCTGGCGAGACGGCAATCATTCTGTCGGGAATCACGTTGCTGTCCGTGTTGATCGTGCTGAAGCTCGGAGTTGCCGACCAGCGCCATACCCTGGTCCTAATGCCCGATAGTGCGCCGGCTGATGACCTGCGCCGCCTGCGTGTCTGGCTGCGGACGCGTGCCGGCCAGGTCAGCGCTTCGGCCTGAGTACCGTATTGCGCGCCTTGGGCAGCGTCTCCGGGTAGTCGCAACTGTAGTGCAGTCCGCGGCTTTCCTTGCGGCGCAGGGCACAGTCGACGATCAGGTGCGCCGTCAGCACGAGGTTGCGCAGTTCGATCAGGTCGTTGCTGACCCGGAAATGCGCATAGAACTCGTCGATTTCCTTTTCCAGCAGCCGGATGCGGTGTTTGGCGCGTTCGAGGCGCTTGCTGGTGCGGACGATGCCGACATAGTCCCACATGAAGCGGCGCAGTTCGTCCCAGTTGTGGGAGATGACGATTTCTTCGTCGGCGTCGGTCACCCGGCTTTCGTCCCAGGGCGGCAGTTTGGGAGGTGTAACGGATTTCTGCGCCCGGATATCGGCAGCGGCTACTTCGCTGAAGACGACGCACTCCAGCAGTGAGTTGCTGGCGAGACGGTTGGCCCCGTGCAGGCCGGAACTTGCCGCCTCGCCCAGCGCATACAGTCCCGGAATGTCGGTCCGTGCGGTGAGGTCGACGACGATGCCGCCGCAGGTGTAGTGCGCGGCCGGTACCACGGGAATCGGCTGCCTGGCGATATCGATGCCGAGTTCGTGGCAGCGGGCATGGATGTTGGGAAAATGCTCAAGCAGGAAATTTTCGCCTTTGTGGGTGACATCGAGGAACACGCAGTCCACCCCGTGCTTCTTCATCTCGTAGTCGATGGCGCGGGCGACGATGTCGCGCGGCGCGAGTTCGGCCCGCTCGTCGTGCGCGGGCATGAAGCGCGTGCCATCCGGCAGGCGCAGGATGCCGCCTTCGCCGCGCATTGCCTCGGTGATGAGGAAGGACTTGGCTTGGGGGTGATACAGGCAGGTCGGGTGGAATTGGATGAATTCCAGATTGGCCACCCGACAGCCGGCCCGCCAGGCCATGGCGATGCCATCGCCCGTGGCGGTGTCAGGATTGGTGGTGTAGAGGTAGGATTTTCCGGCACCACCGCTGGCGATCACGGTATTCGGGGCGCGCAGTGTGACTACCCGGTCATGGGTGATGTCCAGCACATAGGCGCCCCAGCAGCGTTGGGATTTGAGACCCAGTTTTGCCCCGGTGATGAGGTCGACGACGATATGGTTCTCAAGCAGCGTGATGCCGGGGTGGGCGCGGACCTTGGCGCTGAGCGTCTGCTGCACGGCCGCGCCCGTGGCGTCGGCGACGTGGATGACGCGCCGGTTGCTGTGGCCACCTTCGCGGGTCAGATGATAGCCGGTGTCGTCGCGCGTGAACGGAACGCCTTCCTCGATCAGCCAGTCGATGGCGGTGGCACCGTGTTCCACGACAAAGCGGGTCGCGCCCGGATCGCAAAGTCCGGCTCCGGCGATGAAGGTGTCCTGGATGTGCGACTCGATCGAATCGGTGCCATCGAGGACGGCGGCAATGCCGCCTTGCGCCCAGTTGGTGGCGGAGTCGTCAATCAGCCGTTTGGTGATCAGAGCGACGCGGTGGGTGTCGGCGAGGCGCAGGGCGAGCGACATCCCAGCGAGGCCGCTGCCGACGACAATCAGATCGAAATCCAGCAGGTAGTTCGGTTTGGGCATGATGCGATCGACTATATCACGCGACTTTGACCACACCGGGGGTAGGGAACTAAATCGCATATTGCCTGTCTCTGCTGCATTGCTTATGGGGATAGGTCAGCGTGCAACGATCAGGATCAGGTTATTGGAGGGTCGGTAGCCGGCTGTCGGCTATACTCGGACCGTTGTGCAAAATAAAGACGACATCCGGGTGCCATGGGAGAACGCGAAGCCGATCTGATCCTGGTAGAGCGAGCCCAGGCCGGCGACCAGGTGGCCTTTGGCCTGTTGGTCACCAAATACCAGCGCAAGCTGCTGCGGCTGGTCATGCGTCTGGTGCGCGATCCGTCCGAGGCGGAAGACGTGACGCAGGAAGCCTTTATCAAGGCTTATCGCGCTTTGCCGAATTTCCGCGGCGAGAGCGCTTTCTATACCTGGCTTTACCGGATTGGCGTCAATACCGCCAAGAACTGGCTGATGGCGCAGGGGCGGCGCATGCCCACCGTCAGCGAGGTAATCGATGACGAAGACGATGACAGTGCCGGCAGCAATCTCCTGCGCGATGACGAGACCCCGGAGCGTGTCATCATGTCCCGGCAGATCGGAGCAACCGTGAATGCCGCCATGGATGCCCTGCCCGAAGACCTGCGGACGGCGATTGCGCTGCGCGAGATCGAAGGCTTGTCCTACGAAGAGATATCCAAGGTGATGGATTGCCCGATCGGTACGGTGCGGTCGCGGATCTTCCGTGCCAGGGAGGCGATTGCCGAGCGCCTGCGTCCCTTGCTGGACACCGCCCCCGATCAGAGGTGGTGAAGTGGAGGTGCCAATATGAGCAAGCAACTGCCGGAACTGTCCGCTTTCTTCGATGATGAACTCGAAGATCATGCTGTCGAACCGCTGCTGAAAACAGCGGTCCGTGACAGCGAAATGCGTGCGGCCTGGCAGGCCTATGCGCTGATAGGAGACCATTTGCGTGAAGAGTCTTCCCTTTCGACTGACATGACGGCCTGCGTGATGGCGCGTCTCAAGGATGAGCCGGTCGTGCTGGCGCCACGCAACCTGCCGCAAACGAAGCGGCACCACCCGTTGCTGGCGCTGGCGGCTGCGGTGGCTGGGATCGCTGTGGTCGGCTGGCTGGCGCTGTTTGCCGTCCCGCCAGCGCCGACTTTTATCGAGGCACGCCGCGCTGCGCCGGCGCCGGTGGTCGCCACAGCGGAAACGTCCCCGATGCGCAATGACATGAACGAATACCTGCTGGCCCATCAGACCCAGTCATCCAGTTTTCGTCTCGGGGAAAGCACCGAGCATGTGCGTACCGTTGCCTTCACCGGCAGACCTGTCAGCCCATGAGTACATTCAGGTTAGCCTGTTTGGGGGCGGTGGCGTGCCTTGTCGTGTTCCCGGTCCATGCCCAGCAGAGCGTTGCGCCCGGCCAGCCTGAGGCGTTGCAATGGCTACAGCGGGTGGCCGGAGCTGCGCACACGCTGAGCTATAGCGGTACCTATGTTTTTCGCAACGGTACTCAAAGCGAGACTACGCGCATTGTTCATGTCGCCAGCAGTGGCAACCAGTCCGAGCGGCTGGAGGTGCTGGATGGCAGTCCGCGTGAGGTGATCCGGCATAACGACGAAGTGAAGTGCTATCTGCCGGAAAGTCGCTTGGTTATCGTTGAGCAGCGCAGTACGCGACGGGCTTTCCCCGCACTACTGCCAGCCAGCTTGGCGAGCCTGAGCGATCATTACCTGCTCCGCAAGGCGGGTGGCAGGCGCATCGCCGGCTTCGATAGTCATGTCATCCGGCTCGAACCGCGCGATGGCTGGCGTTACGGCCATCAGTTCTGGGTCGACAATGCCAGTGGACTGTTGCTCAAGGCCGAGGTGGTCAATGAACGCGGCGAGTCCTTGGAATCGATGGCCTTCACCGAGTTGCGCATTGGCGAACCGGCGGGTAGCGATACCCTGAAGTCCGGTGTTGGCGCGATTGCCCAAAAGGAAGCCTGGCAGGTGCGCCAGGCGCGGACCCAGGAGTTGCGGGATGACGCACCCTGGGTGTTTCGCGCCGAATTGCCGGGTTTTCGGCGGCAGGCAGCGATGCGTCGCAACGTGGTGCAGGAACCCGGCGATGCACAGGAGATGCTTCACTGGGTCTTTACCGACGGAATCGCCGCCCTGTCTGTCTTTATCTCGCCACAGGGTCGTGAGGCTGATCCGTCCGAGACCGGGATTCAATCCTACGGGGCGCTCAGCGTGGTGAAACGCGTTGTCGATGGTCATAAACTGGTGGTAATGGGCGACGTGCCACCGGCCGCAGTCAAGCATTTTGCCGAGGGAATTGGAGTGCGGGGCAAATGAACGAGACCGAGGGCAGGGTGCTGCGGATCGATGGCGATCATGTCTGGGTCGAGGCGCGCGAGGTGGCCAGCCCCTGTGGCGCCTGCGCACGCAAGGAGGGTTGCCGCACGCAAGCCAATGGCACCGGCAAGCTGCTGCGCTTTCCCAACAACATCCACGCCCGCCCTGGCGATGCCGTGCTGATCCGTGCTGAAAAGGGTCTGGTTCTCAAGTCGGTCTGGTCGGCTTATGGGATACCCCTCTTGCTCGGTCTGGCAGGGGCGATGGCGGCGCTTGAATTTACAGGCAGCGAAATGGCTGCGGTAGTCGGTGTCCTGCTCGGCCTGGGATGCGGTTTTTTCCTGTTGCGGATCCGCCGGCTTGATTGTCCGGATGCCGCACCCATGTTGTCCATTGCGTTGAAAAATCCTGACTGATTTTCCAAGGGGGCTGATTCATGTTGAAAAGATGGATATTCCTGGTGTTAGTGGCTTTGGGTATCGGCTTGGCCCAAGCACAAGTACTGCCTGACTTCGCGGAACTGGCCGAAAAGCAGGGTGGGGCGGTGGTCAATGTCAGCACCACTCAGGTGGTGCTGGGGCAGCGCTACCATGGCTTTCCCTTCGACGAGGATGATCCCGCCTTCGAATTTTTCAAGCGTTTCGGTCCGCGCATGCCCGGCATCCCCAACATGCCGCGCGAGTTCGAGAACAAGTCGCTCGGGTCCGGTTTCATCATCAGTCAGGATGGTTACATCCTGACCAACGCCCATGTGGTTGATGGCGCCGACGAAGTGGTCGTCAAGCTGACCGACAAGCGCGAACTCAAGGCCAAGGTGATCGGCAGCGACAAGCGCACCGACGTGGCGCTGATCAAGATCGAGGCCAGCGGCCTGCCGATGGTGCGTCTTGGCGACCCCGCCAAGCTGCGCGTTGGCGAGTGGGTAGCAGCGATTGGTTCGCCTTTTGGTTTCGAGAATACCGTTACCGCCGGCATTGTCAGCGCCAAGGGTCGTTCCCTGCCGCAGGAAAACTTCGTCCCCTTCATCCAGACCGACGTTGCCATCAATCCCGGCAACTCGGGTGGCCCGCTGTTCAACATGAAGGGCGAGGTCGTCGGCATCAATTCGCAGATCTACAGCCGCTCCGGCGGTTACCAGGGGATCGCCTTCGCCATTCCGATCGATGTGGCCATGGAGGTGCAGGCGCAACTGCGCGCATCCGGCAAGATCAGTCGCGGCCGCATCGGCGTGGCGATCCAGGAAGTGACCAAGGAACTGGCTGATTCCTTCGGCCTGGGCAAGGTTCAGGGGGCATTGGTGGCATCGGTCGAAAAGAGCGGTCCGGCGGACAGGGCTGGCATCGAGGCCGGTGACGTGATCCTGCGCTTCGGCGACAAAGCGGTCGGACAGTCATCCGACCTGCCCCGTATCGTCGGCAATACGAAACCCGGCACCAAGGCGGCGATGCAGGTCTGGCGCGGTGGTGTCGCCAGGGACCTGAGCGTCACGGTCGCAGAAATTCAGGATGAACCGGCAGCCCGCAACGGACGGCGTGGCAAGTCGGCTGAGCCGGCCGCAGCCAATCGCCTGGGATTGGTCCTGATCGAGCCGACCGCCGAGCAGAAGCGCCAATTGGGCATACGCCACGGGCTCGTGATCGATGAGGTACGCGAGGGCGGTCGGGGCGAATTGCGTCGGGGCGACATCATTCTGGCGCTGACCCAGCGCGGCACGCAGACCGAGGTGCGGACCATCGAGCAGTTCAACGGCCTGCTGGCCAAAAGCGACAAGGACAGCAACATCACATTGCTGGTGAAACGTGGCGACAGCCAGACCTTCGTCACGATCAAGGGAGGGCGGGACTGAGCTAGAATCCGTCTTTACTTTTTCCAAGGCGCTGCTTCCAGGCGCCTTTATTTCGTGCAGAACATCAGAAATTTTTCCATCATCGCGCATATCGACCACGGCAAATCCACGCTGGCCGATCGCATCATCCAGCGCTGTGGTGGCCTCTCGGATCGTGAAATGTCCGAGCAGGTGCTCGATTCGATGGATATCGAGCGCGAGCGCGGCATCACGATCAAGGCCCAGACTGCGGCCCTCAGTTACAAGGCGCGGGACGGTCAGGTCTACAACATGAACCTGATCGACACACCGGGTCACGTTGATTTTTCCTATGAGGTATCGCGCAGCCTGTCGGCCTGCGAGGGCGCGCTGCTGGTGGTCGACGCCTCGCAAGGTGTCGAAGCACAGACGGTGGCGAATTGCTATACCGCCATCGAACTCGGGGTCGAAGTGTTGCCCGTGCTCAACAAGATGGATCTGCCACAGGCCGACCCGGACGGCGCTCGCGAGGAAATCGAGGAGGTCATCGGCATCGATGCCACCGAGGCGATCCCCTGTTCGGCCAAGACCGGCATGGGTATCGACGACATCCTCGAAGCCGTGATCGCCCGCGTGCCCGCACCGCGCGGCAATGACGAGGCGCCGCTGAAAGCGTTGATCATCGATTCCTGGTTCGATAACTACGTCGGGGTCGTCATGCTGGTGCGCATGGTCGACGGCATGTTGAAGGCCAGGGACAAGATCAAGCTGATGGCGAGGGGTACGGTGCATCTGTGCGAACAGGTCGGCGTGTTTACGCCTAAGTCGCAATCCCGTGCCGAACTGCGCGCGGGCGAGGTGGGCTTCATCATCTCCGGCATCAAGGAACTTCAGGCCGCCAAGGTGGGCGATACCGTCACTCTGTTTGACAGGCCGGCCACCGAGGCCTTGCCCGGTTTCAAGGAAATCAAGTCGCAGGTATTCGCTGGCCTTTATCCGGTCGAGTCGAACCAGTACGACGGCCTGCGCGATGCGCTGGAGAAGCTGCAACTGAACGATGCCTCGCTGCATTACGAACCGGAAGTCTCGCAGGCACTGGGTTTCGGTTTCCGTTGCGGTTTCCTCGGCCTGTTGCACATGGAAATCGTCCAGGAACGCCTCGAAAGGGAGTTCGACCAGGACCTGATCACCACGGCGCCGACGGTCGTTTATGAGGTGTTGCTGCGCGATGGCACCATGGTGCAGGTCGAGAATCCGGCCAAATTGCCGGAAATCCAGAAGACCGAGGAAATCCGCGAACCAATCATCACGACCAAGATCTTCGTGCCGCAGGAATATCTGGGGGCCGTGATCACGCTGTGTGAAAGCAAGCGCGGATCGCAGGTCAACATGGCTTACCACGGTCGGCAGGTGCAACTCACCTACGACATGCCGATGGCCGAAGTGGTGATGGACTTCTTCGACAAGCTGAAGTCGGTGTCGCGCGGCTATGCATCGCTGGATTACGAATTCAAGGAATATCGGGCTGCCGATGTGGTCAAGCTGGATGTGCTGATCAATGGTGAGAAGGTGGATGCCCTGTCGCTGATCGTGCATCGCGCCAACGCACCCTATCGCGGCCGGGAACTGGCCGCCAAGATGCGCCAGATGATCCCGCGCCAGATGTACGATGTGGCGATCCAGGCGGCGATCGGCTCGACCATCGTCGCCCGCGAGAACGTCAAGGCGATGCGCAAGGACGTGCTGGCCAAGTGCTATGGCGGGGACATTACGCGCAAGAAGAAACTGCTGGAAAAGCAGAAGGCCGGCAAGAAGCGCATGAAGCAGGTCGGCAGTGTCGAAATTCCGCAGGAAGCCTTCCTGGCCGTCCTGCGCGTCGGTGATAAATAAACGGTGACGAGATGAACTTTGCCTTGATTCTGTTCCTGTTGCTACTGGTGAGTGCCGCACTGTGGGTAGCGGATCATTTCGTCTTCCGCCTGCGACGGGGTCCGGGTGCCAAGGAACCCGTCTGGGTCGAGTACGGCGCGAGCTTCTTCCCGGTGATCCTGATCGTTTTCTTGCTGCGTTCGTTCATCGTCGAGCCGTTCAAGATTCCTTCCGGATCGATGATTCCCACGCTGCTGGTCGGCGATTTCATCGCGGTCAACAAATTCTCCTACGGCATCCGCTTGCCCGTTCTGAACAAGAAAATCATCGACTTGGGTTCGCCACAACGTGGCGACGTGGTGGTATTCCGCTACCCCCCCGATCCTTCGCTCGACTACATCAAGCGTGTCGTCGGTCTGCCGGGCGATCGTGTTGCCTACCTCAACAAGCGGCTGACCATCAATGGCCAGCCGGTAGCGGTCGAAAAGGCGGTTGACTATTTCGATCCGGAACGCATGCTCTATACGCCGCGCTATACGGAAAAGCTTGCTGATGTCGAGCACATGTTGCTGATCGAGGAAGATGCACCGCTCCACGTGCCCTACGTGATGCAGTTTCCCCAGCGGGATAATTGCCTCTACAATACCGAAGGCGTGGTCTGCGAGGTGCCGTCCGGGCACTATTTCATGATGGGCGACAATCGTGACAACTCCCAGGACAGTCGGGTCTGGGGCTTCGTTCCCGAAGAAAATCTGGTCGGGAAAGCGTTTTTTGTCTGGTTCAATTTTGGCGATATGAAGCGCATCGGCAGCTTTCGCTGAATGATGGAGATGACATGAAAAAAAGACAAATGGGCGTCAGTCTTTCCGGTCTGCTGATGACCTTGGCCGTGGTTGTCTTCATCGCGTTGCTGGGCATGAAAGTGGGTCCGGAGTACATCGAATTTCTACTGATCAAAAAAGCGCTCAAGACGATTTCCAATGATCCCGACGCGAAAAATAGCGTGGCCGACGTGCGCAAGGCTTTTGACCGGCAGGCGGACATTGACAATATTTCCGCGATCAAAGCCGAGGATCTCGACGTGTCCAAGGAAAGCGGCGATGTGGTGGTTTCCTTTGCCTATGAGCGTCGTGTTCCCCTGTTTGCCAACGTCAGCCTGCTCCTCGACTTCCAGGGGTCGTCCCAGGAGTGAACCACGCGGAACGGCTGGAGAAGGCATTAGGGTATCGCTTCAGCCGGCCTGAACTGCTGCGGCAGGCGCTTACCCATCGCAGTCATTCCTCGCCTCACAACGAGCGGCTCGAGTTTCTGGGCGACAGCATACTGAATTGCGTGGTCGCGACCCTACTTTACCAGCGCTTTGCGCATCTCAAGGAAGGGGAGTTGTCCCGACTGCGGGCCAATCTGGTTCGTCAGGAGTCGTTGGCCGAGATTGCGGCCCGACTTTCTCTGGGCGATGTCATGCGCCTGGGAGAGGGCGAATTGAAGAGTGGTGGTTTTCGCCGGCCATCGATCCTCGCCGATACCCTCGAAGCGATCGTTGGTGCGATTTATCTGGAATCCGGTTTCACGTCGGCGCAAGGCGTCATCGGGCAACTCTATCGGACCCGATTGGAGCAGATCGACCCGAACGATACGGGCAAGGATGCCAAGACGGCCTTGCAGGAATGGCTACAGGCACGTCGCCTCCCGGTGCCCAATTATGTGTTGTTGATCACCCATGGCGAAGCCCACGCCCAGACCTTCGAGGTCGCCTGCGAGATTCCGGCGGTCGATCTGCGGGTGAACGGCAGCGGCAGCAGTCGGCGCATTGCCGAGCAACAGGCCGCGCAGGCGGCACTGGAAAGGTTGAACGCCTCATGAATGAAGCAGTAAACGGCTTCCGGGCCGGGTATGTGGCAATCGTCGGCCGGCCGAACGTCGGCAAGTCGACCCTGATGAATAGTCTGGTCGGTGCCAAGGTCAGCATCACCTCGAAGAAAGCCCAGACGACGCGCCACCGCATCCATGGCATCCTGACGAACGATATTTGCCAATACGTCTTCGTCGATACGCCGGGCATCCAGACCCGGCATCGCAACGCGCTCAACCGTGCCATGAATCGCGTGGTATCGGGCGCGCTGGCGGATATCGACGTGGTGCTGTTCCTTGTCGAAGCCGGCCAGTGGCGTCCGGCGGACCGCGAGGTGCTGGCCCGGCTGCCGACTGAGACGCCCATCGTGCTGGTGGTAAGCAAGATCGACCAGCTGGCTGACCGCAATGCCGTGTTGCCCTTCATGGCCATGCTGGCTGAACAGCAGCGTTTTGCTGAAATCGTGCCGATCAGTGCGGAAAAGGGTCAGAACCTCGATCGCCTGCTGCAGGTTGTGGCCGGATATCTGCCGCAATCCGAACCGATTTTCGCCGCGGACGACCTCACCGACCGCTCCGAACGTTTTCTGGCCGCCGAACTGCTGCGCGAAAAGCTGTTTCGCAATCTCGGCGAGGAGCTGCCCTACGGCATCGCGGTCGAGATCGAGAAGTACGAGGAGGAGGGCGACATGCGTCGCATCCATGCCGCCGTGATTGTCGACAAGGACGCCCACAAGGCCATCGTCATCGGCAAGGGCGGCGAACGGCTGAAGCGTATCGCCACCGATGCGCGCAAGGAGATGGAGCGCCTGTTCGGCGGCAAGGTCTTTCTCGAAACCTGGGTCAAGGTCAAAAGCGGCTGGACCGACGACGAGCGTGCGCTCAAGAGCCTCGGTTACGAATGAATGCCGTGCGTCAGCGCATCGACGGGGCGGCAGCCTTCCTGCTCCATGCCTATCCGTTCAGCGAAACCAGCCTGATCGTCGAAATCTTCGCCCGCGAGCATGGGCGGCTGGCCTTGCTGGCGCGTGGTGCGCGCCGCCCGCGCTCGGCCTTGCGTGGCATGTTGCTGGCCTTCCAGCCGCTCGAACTGGGCTGGTTCGGTAGTGGCGAGGTCAAGACGCTGGCGAAGGCGGAATGGCTTGGCGGCATGCCTTTCCTGAATGGCGAAGCGCTGCTGCTGGGCTATTACCTGAACGAATTGCTGCTCAAGCTGCTGCCGCGCGAGGATCCGCATGCGCAGCTCTACGACGCCTATGCTGTCGCCTTGCAGGCCATTTCCACCGGGGCCACCGAAACGATGGAGTTGCGCCGTTTCGAAAAAGCGCTGCTGGCCGAACTGGGTTATGGCATGACGCTCGCGCGGGATGCCGCCGGCGATCCGGTCGAAGCGGCTGTGCGTTATCGCTATCTGGTAGAAAATGGCGCCGTCCGGGTGGTGGATGACGAAACCGGGCAGACCCTGGCGGGGAAGACCCTGCTCGACATGGCGGCAGACGACTATGCCGATCCCCGCACACAGGCAGAATCCAAACTTCTGATGCGACAGATGTTGTCGCATCACTTGAACGGACAGGCGCTGCAAACGCGGCGCGTGTTCATAGAATTGCAGGACGTTTGACGGAGCAAGAACATGATCGATCTCGGCGTGAATATCGACCACGTGGCCACCCTGCGCCAAGCGCGGCGCACCTATGAACCTGATCCGGTCTGGGCGGCCGTCGAGGCGGAACTGGGCGGGGCCGATTGCATTACCGTGCACCTGCGCGAGGACCGTCGCCACATCGTCGACCGCGATGTGGAACTGCTGCGGCAGAACGTGCAGGTCAAACTCAACCTCGAAATGGCGGCCACCGACGAGATGGTCGGCATCGCCTGCCGCCTGAAGCCGGAAATGTGCACCCTCGTTCCCGAAGGGCGCCACGAAGTCACCACCGAAGGCGGGCTTGATGTGGCCGGGCAGGAGGCCCGCATGAAAAACGTCGTGCAGCGACTGCGGGACGCCGGCATCTTCGTCAGCCTGTTCATCGATGCCGACCTGCAGCAGGTCGAGGCGAGTTCCCGCGTGGGTGCGCAGGCGTGCGAGATCCATACCGGTCCCTATGCCCATGCTTTTTACGCAGGCGGGCGCGACATCGAGAGCGCCGCCGCCCAAACCGAACTGCAAAAAGTCGGCGCTGCCGGCTCGGCCATCGTCGAGTTGGGCATGCGCTTCAATGCCGGCCACGCGCTCAACTACAGCAACGTGCAGCCGATCGCCGCCTTGCCCAATGTGCGCGAACTGCACATCGGCCATTCAATCGTCAGCCGCGCGGTGTTCGTCGGCCTGCGCGAGGCTGTGCGCGAGATGAAACGCCTGATCCGTTCATGATCCACGGGATCGGCACCGACCTGGTGGCCGACGCGCGCATGAGCGACCTCTGGCAGCGTTATGGCGAACGGGCGCTCGACAAACTGCTGGCGCCCGAAGAACGCGCTGCCTGTGCTGCCAGCAGCGATCCGGCACGCTTTCTGGCCAAGCGCTTTGCCGCCAAGGAGGCGCTCGGCAAGGCACTCGGCACCGGCATCCGCGCACCCGTGCTGCTGCCGGCCATCGCGGTTACCCATGACGAACTCGGCAAGCCGGCGTTTTCCTACTCTGCCGAACTCGCGGCATGGATCGATAGCCGTAAGCTCGTCGCCCATCTGTCGTTGAGCGACGAGGCCGAGCATGCGCTGGCCTTCGTGGTTGTGGAGGCAACATGAGTTACGGTCCCCTGATGGTCGATGTGGCTGGCATGGAACTCACCGCAGTCGATCGCGAGACCCTGTGTCATCCCCTCGTCGGCGGGGTGATCCTGTTCGCCCGCAACTATGCCGATCCTGGCCAATTGACCGCGCTCTGCGCCGAAATCCATGCGCTGCGCGCGCCGCCGCTCCTGATCGCCATCGACCACGAAGGCGGTCGCGTTCAGCGCTGTCGCGAGGGCTTTACCCGTCTGCCGCCGATGCGTACGCTGGGCGAAGCCTGGGATCGCGATCCCGACACGGCAGTGGCCGCAGCCCGCGACATCGGTGTCACGCTGGCGGCCGAACTGCGTGCCTGCGGCGTCGATCTGTCCTTCACCCCGGTGCTCGACCTCGATTACGGTGCCAGCGGCGTGATCGGCGACCGGGCTTTCCACCGCGATCCCAAAGTGGTGGTCGAACTGGCCGGCGCTCTGATCGAGGGGTTACGCGCGGCCGGCATGGCCAGCTGCGGCAAGCATTTCCCCGGCCACGGCTTCGTCAGGGCGGATTCGCACCTGGCCATTCCCGTCGATGAGCGCTCATGGAACGAACTGGCCGACGATCTGCTGCCTTATCGCGAACTCAAGCTGGATGCGGTGATGCCGGCCCATGTGATCTATCCACAGGTCGATGACCGGCCGGCCGGCTTCTCGCCGGTCTGGATCGGCAAGCTGCGCAAAGAATTCAGCCACGCCGGGGTGATCTTCAGCGACGACCTGTCGATGGAAGGCGCCAGCGTCGCCGGCGGCATCGTCGGCCGCGCGCAGGCGGCCTGGGCGGCCGGCTGCGACATGATGCCGGTGTGTAACCGGCCGGAAATGGTGGCGGAATTGCTGGAAAACTGGCGGCCGGAGGCCGACCCGCAGCGCGGCGCGCGCATCGCGCGCCTGCTGCCGACAACGTGACTTACTTGACGCGAGTAATTAACTGGATTCCGGTAAGGTTCGTCTTGGTGCTCTAACTGCCATACACACAAAGGAAAATCATAAATATGGGTTCGTTTAGGTTATAAGTTCATCTGGACTAAGAGCCTATTTCAGTAGGCATGATTTCTGCTCGTAAATCTCCCATCGCAA
>JACDZJ010000022.1_pt1 | contig 81611 bp, 70 predicted proteins | sample 7365721 | NCBI WGS metagenome assembly JACDZJ01 (sample SAMN15143480, study PRJNA637477) | pond metagenome | biome: freshwater wetland ecosystem [ENVO:00000243]; feature: pond [ENVO:00000033]; material: pond water [ENVO:00002228]; isolation source: pond water containing pink berries ... | reverse complement strand
CTCAAGATCGGCACTGATCAGCGATACTGAATAAACGCTCGCCGGGAATTGCTGTCGACATACCGACCCTGCTGCGGGATTTCTTGAAGGACGTGGAGGCGAACCGATGAACGTTTTGCATGTGAAGGTCGCCGAGCCGATGGCAGACCTACTCGACCGTGCACGCAGCGCGATGGAGTCGCTTGACGCCGGCGTCATCCCGGAGCCCTATTTCGGCATTGGCTTTGAGTCGTTGCCCCAACTGCTGGAGGTCTTCTCCCTGGGGCGTTGGGCCTTGTTAACCTACCTGAGCACTCAGGGTCCGCTGACCCTGGCCGATCTGGCGCGCGGTCTGGGACGCGATGAAGCAGAGGTTGCGGGTGATGTCGCGGTCCTTCTGGACTGGACGGTCCTGGAGCGCCAGGCCGACGGGCGCGTGTGGGTGCCGTGGGATGAAGTGGATCTGCGCCTGCCGTTGGCGCGACAGGCGGCCTAGTCGACGGAGCAAGATAGTGCGGGGGCCGCTTGAATCGCCGGTGGGGCCTCGTCGCTCTGATCCTTATGCAGTTGCCTGGCCAGCTCGACGTAGCGCTCATAGGGCAGCATTCTATCCAGGCTGGGCAGCGCCTCAGTCCGCATCCACTTGGCCAGCGTTCTCAGATTGAAGGTCGATACCGCCTCGGCGGACTTGTCCAGGAGTCCGCGTGCTTCGCCTAATGGATCATCCTGACCGGCGGCATATTCAATGATATCGTCGATGACCGTGAGGCGCAGCATGACCACTGACCAAGCCGTCAGCTCGATCTGGCGTGCCAGTTGGAGACCACCCGTCGAGCGAATATCTGTGATGGCAATGTCAGGGATTGCAGTCAGCCGCTCTTTTGTCCACCAGTAGAGATGCAGGCCGCTGGTCCAACTGCCCTGACGGCCGATACATTGACTGACATAGCTCCTCGCCAGGCTCAACATGGCAACTTCAGCCCGCGCGCCGCCCATGGCTTTGAGTTGGGCAAGCGATTCGATCTTTGAATCCAGCATGCCGTACTCGACGACAACGTCACCGACCGCATCGCTTCTGAGTGAATCCAAGTCTCTTTCATTCGACGAAATATCATCCTTTTCCGCTTCGTTGCCATAAATCCTTACGATCAGGGCCGGGGCGTATCTGGCCGAATGTACAGCGGCGACTTGGTGCGCCCGGTCAAGCGCCAAATCCTTTCTGACGTGCAGCCCGCAGGTGGTCGCATCCGCGGTATTGAGAATGGTTCGATGCCGCGAACAGTATCCCACCGAGAGCCCCAAGGCGCCGTATTGCAAACCATTGAACCAGCAATTTTGACACGAATGCAGCATCATGTTCTCTCGAAGATCAGTGCAACGACCGCTGCCGGTTCAGCGATTGTTCTGAAGTCAAGAAGGTGTTCCGACCATTGCTCGACATAGCGGCGCGCCTGCATGACCTCAAACGCGCTATTCCATTTAGCTTTCCCTTTGCCATTGCCTTTCATGCATGACAACAGTTCAGACTTACTGATGTGACGCACACCGCTGTCGTTCGCCTTCCTGACCGATGTCGCCCATATCGCGCCGCCTTGCGCGAAGACCTTGGCAGCCTCGAATTCTTCGGATGTCGAAAGATAAGGCGTCTCTCGTCCTGGGCCTTCAAGATAGAGAATGTGTCGGACGATCGAGTCGTCCGCGGATGGCGAAGGAACGCTAACCCCGGACTTTGAGTCGCCTCGCAGCAAAGGCTGTTTGCCGGGATTCCATTTCCTATTTGATGACATAGGGACTCCGGAAATGTTGGCGGCTTCTTTCTAATGGACGGCAGCGGGTAGCGACGCAAGCTATGGAAACGCTACCGTGGGGTGGGCGTAGCAGGGGGTAATCCGCTGCGTTATTGTGTCCTGCCGGATCCCTCGTATGTTCAGTTGCTCATGATGCATCTCCTGTTGATAGACTGTCTATTAATCTTGGACGCTGGCTGCCATCACCTTCGCCCCGCAATGCCGCCGAGGTCGAGTTGCCTGCCTCGGTGCAATTGTGTGAAAGGAAAAGCCGTCCACCGTGGGAATGCAGTCTTGGCCGCTCCAGCGGCCCGAATTCGGTATGAGCGGCGGAGGTTCGCCTGCACGCTGGGGCGTACAAGTCGGAGGACTGATCCCCAAGCGCCTTGGGGCTTTGATCATCGTTCCGGCCAGCCGAGGCAACGGCCGACTGGAGTCCACGGCTTCAGCCTTGGATCGGCAAGCCAAGGCTGAAGCCTTGGACTCCAAATGAGCAGCGCTGGCCGGAACGATGATCAAGGCCCGCCTTGGCTACGTAGGCATTACCCATAAGCTGATAGTTCCATCGTAATTCGCAGATAGGCAATGGCTTCCGTTCTGACTGATAACAAATTTGCTGATACCGACCCTTCGCGTTCTTCCGGAAATTGCAAATTTAAATCTGGCCTTCTCTTTGTTGGCGGAAATACTCCAAAGTCGTAGCGTCCTTTGGCTCGCCACCAGCACATGAAGCCTGTCCGGCATGACGGCTACTCCCCTGATCTGATCTTCATGCGGGCCAACGGTATAAAAAGGCTTATTAGTTTCCAAATTATGCAGCCAAGTAAAGCGTCCAAACTTTGGATCACGCATACTAAGGACAGTATAGCAGCCGCAAGGAGTAAATGAATAAAAATCATAATCCCCTAAGTTATGAGATCGAATCTGTTCGCCAGTTTCTATAGACCAGAAACGGAGAATATGATATCTGTTTTCCTTAGGGATGTAGTCGATTGCAAGAGCTTCCTCCCCATTGAGACTAAGACCAATGGGAAAAGACTTTTCACTATTCGTCTCGAAAACCTGGACCGCCTTACTAGACTCCAGATCCCAAAGGCGCAAGGTCTGATCGTGGCTGCAGGTAAGCGCATGACGGGCGTCCGGACTGACAACGCATTTCCAAACCCAACTCAAATGTCCGCTGAATTCACGAATGGTCTCTCCTGTTTCAATATCCCATAATCGAAGCCGATAGCCAGGCATTCCGGACAGGACCCGATGCCCGGCGACATCTCCCAGAACAAGATGAAGCCAGTATGTTGAATTGTCGGACACTTCCCTGATCAGGCACCTGTTATCTATATCCCACACCTTGATTTGCCCGGCTCCATCAAGCGAGAGAGCACATTTCCCGTCAGGAGTTATCGCTACGTCAGTGACCGGATGCTTGCCAACCCGGATGGTAAGATCCGGCCGCTGACCGATCAGCGCGAGATTTAGTCGGCGAAAGATGTTGCGTAGACGCCCAGGTTCCGGCTTGGGATTGCGGTGCGCTTCTTGCAGATTCGCTAATTGTTGGTCGCGCATCTGGATAGCCTCATCGCGATGACGACCATTCGGACTTGCGTATAAGTACGCGGTATAGCCTTGGAGGCTTTCTTGCTTACTTGCCCGCGCCCAGTCCGTGTCGTCCAACTCGCCGATCGCAGCATTGGCGCGCTCGCAGAAACGCCCTTGCGGTTGGGCTTTCAGATAAGCGCGGTAACCGAGCCGCGTATGTTGTGCCGCAGCCCTTTTCCAGGCTGCGCTGTCATCCGCGACTAGGCAATCAAGCGTGGTCTGCGCCTCGATGCGGAATCGACCTTCGGCCTGGGTCCTCAGATAAGCCTCAAAGGCAGCAATAGTATTTTGCCTAGTGGCCGTTTTGTACGCGGAGTGGTCGCTCTGCAATGCGGTTGCCACCTGTTGCGCCAGCGCTTGTTGTGACGCATTCGGGAACCAAGCAACAAAATTTCGGTAGGCTGATGCCGAGTCGGTCTTTTTCGCGCTAGCCCAGGCTTGGTCAATTGCTTCAGTGCGGTGAAGCGCTTCGGGACACGTTTTCAAGTAATCCCGATACGCTCTTAAAGAAAGCCGTCCATCTATTTCCTGCCAGTTCGTCTCGTCGATCGAAACAAGATGATCACGCGCGGCCTTGGCTTTGGCATGAAACTTCCCCGCGGTCGGGGTTTCAAGATACGCATTGTAAGCAGCGATAGTATTGGTATTTGTAGCGCAATCCCAAGCGGTTTGATCCCGCTGGAGTCTTGTGCTCGCCTGCTGCGCCAGGGTTCGGCTTGGCGCCTGGGGAAACCAACTCAAATAATCCTTATAGCCGGATAGTGAATCGCGTTTGCTAGCAATGCCCCATGCCTGTACATAAGCATCCTCACGGTGTAAAGCTTCGGGAAAGGCAGTCAGATAATCGCGATAGGCGAGGAGAGTCCCGTGTTTTTTCGCTTCCACCCAGGCATGCTGGTCATACTGGACCAACCGATAAAGCAACCTGCGGGCCTCTGCGCAGTATTTCCCATTGGATTCAGCGGCAAGGTATCCCTCGAAACCGGTCCTGCAGTTCGCTGTTATTGCCTTGACCCATGCCCCTATATCGGCTTCAAGTCGCCGCGAAACCTCTTTGGCATCACCACTGTGTCGCCCACTCGGGAAATCGGCCAAATAGGCTCGGTAGGAGTCGATGCTATCTTGAGCGGCGGCTCTATTCCAAGCGGCATCGTCAAGCGGAATAATGGCCTGGTCCAGTTGCGCCCTCAGCCAATCGAGGTAGGCAGCATGGTCGGCGGGGGCGATGGCGGTCATGGTCGAATTCCGTTGGGGATGGGCTGTGCGCGGGTCAAGCGGCGATGATGGCAGGCAGGGTGCGGGTTGCTTAGCGCAGATCGGACAGTACGCTTGAGATCATCCGCGCCTGCTGGTCGATATAGGTCATGTGCTCCTGCTCGATATGCCGGACGGTGGCCTCGGCCTGGTCGGAGAATTCGTGGGCGAGACGGGTCAGGCGTTGCAGGTATTCGTCCATGTAGTTCTGGCTGCGCAGGGCTTGCAGCGATTCAAAGTGTTGGCGGGTGACGTGCCGCAATTCGCTGTCGAGTTGTTGCAGATAGTCGCGGCTGGTGATGCACCAGCCGAGTTGGTCCGCCAGTTTTTGGGTTTCCATGGGGGCTCCTGGTTTGGTTGGGGTTTCGGCACCAATGCGGTTTGATGATCAATCCGGCGATGGCGGAAAGCGTATTGCATAGGGTGGATAAGGCGCGCGTGATATTGCCGGGGATCAGGCACGGGCGGTCGGCGCGCCGCATCCACCTGCCGCGGTACTAGTGGATGCGCTGCGCTTATCCACCCTACAAGACTCAACCGGCGCGGGCGCTCTGGATCAGCGCGCGCAACTGGCCTTCCTGGAGGGCCAGTTCGTTTTCGCCGCGTTTGAGCTGGTCCGCCAGGCCGTCGATCATGCGGCTGTAGTCGGCGTATTTTTCGCGCAGCCGCTCAATGTATTCCTTGGCAAAGCCGTGCCCGTCCAGGGTGGCGATCTGGTGGCGGTAGCTTTCGCGGTTGTTCTCGATGAACGAGGCGATCACCTGCAGATGGCGGCGGTGGTCTTCAAGCAAGTGTAGTTGACTCTCAAAGCTTTCGTTCATGGCCGGTCCGCTCCCGCTGGGGGTTTTGATTCCATAAAGGTCGTGCTGCTTGCGCTGGCCATCCAGATAGCCCGTCTTGTAGCCGTCGGTGTAGGTCTCTGCCGCATGGTCGAACTGCCAGACCCAGTTGGCGAGACGGATGTGTTGATAGCTGCCGGGACGGGCGCTGCGATTCGCCTCGCCGTCGGTGAACCCCTGGTCATAGCCCTCCCTGGTGTTGTCGCCGCTCCAGGCGTCGGCCAGCGTTCGCTTGGGGTGATCGGTCATGTGGCGGCTCCTTGGTCACGCAGCGGATCGGCTTGACCTGATGCCTCTCGCTTGCGGGCTTGTGCCAACAGCCGCCGTTGTTGGTCCTGCTCCGCCTGCCGGTCCTGATCGGTTGCCCGCGCGAGCCACTCCGGGGCCGCCGTTGCGACGGGGGCGGGGACTCCGGTCTCGCTGCCGGATTGGCCGCCGCCTTGGCTGGCGATGATGGCTGGCTTGATCCTTGGGGACTCCGGCCGGTCGGCGTTGATCTTGGCGATGACCTCGGCAATGGAGCGCGGCGGCGTGCCCCGCACCTGGATGTTCTTGGTGCGGTCGCCGGCATGTGGGTTGTAAACAAAGTGATAGTTCGGTAGCTTCAGCGGGGTATGGTTGCCGAAGGCCAGGACGCGCTCCGCATCGGCCTCGCTGGTCAGTCGAAAGGCGATGCGCAGGTTGATCTGGGTCAGCAGTTCCCGGTCCAGGTCGGCGCCCATCAAGGTCTGGGTGGCGAGGATGATGTGGAGCCCGAAGGCGCGTCCCCGCCGCGTGATGTCCTTGAGCAAGGCGTTGAACCGATAGGCGCCCGGCCCCGCGAACAGACGCTGGACCTCGTCGATGATGAGGATGAGGCGCGGCAGTAGGTCCGCCGACTGGCGCTGATTGTAGGCGTCGATGTCGTTGACGCCCTGATCGCGGAATCGCTCGCCGCGGCGGGCGATCTCTTGCGCGAAGTTCTCCAGTAACCGCTCGGCCGCACCGGTGTCGGTGTTGTCGAGATAGATCTGTTCGCAGTTGGGGTGTTCGGCGAAGGCGTTGAATTCGACGCCGGCCTTGTAGTCCATCAGATAGAGGCGGATCTGGTCGGCGCCGTACTGTTCGCCGATGCCCAGGATCAGGTTATTGAGCAGGGTCGTCTTGCCCGAGCCGGCGGCGCCGACGATGAGTGCGTGATAGCAGCCGCTGCGCCGTCCGAGGGCGAAATCGATGGCCTCCCGGCCATCCGGGGTGATACCGACGGTCACGCACACCGCGTCTGCTTCCGCAGTATCTGTCTCCGCGTGCCTGGCAATGAGAGCCGCGGCCCGTTCCCGTGCGCTGTCGGATGCCTGGCAGGCATGGACCAGTCCGTAGCCGGCGATGATGGTGCGCAGCCCCGCGAGGTCTGAGCCGGTTTCCGCGAGCAGGATCGTCGCCGTTGGCGGTGCGTCTGGGGCGCTGGGAGCGGCCTGCATCGTCACCTTGAGGAGCGCTTCGGCCCAGTCGACTGAGCCCAGGTCTTGCCCATAGGCAATGAGATAGATGCCGGCCGCGAAGTGGGCGGACAGAAAGTCCCGCAGATGGCCTTCGCGGGTGCGGTCGTGGCGCTCAGCGCGCTTGAGGTAGTCGTCCAGGTTCAGCAGGACCAGGGTGTAGGGCTGCGCATAGTCGGGGTGGGCACGGTTGTAGTCCGTCAGGGTCGGGCAGCGGTCGTTGAGCAGGTGGTGATGACGCTCGCGCGCGGCGTCCATGAGTTCGTCGAGCAGGGCGCGGGCCTCGGCGTCTTTGTAGGCGATCCGGTAGAGGCCCTGGGTGCGCAGGCTGGACAGCACCTTGAAACGGTTGTGTACGCTGTAATCGACGACCAGAATGTTCAGCAGCCCCAGCGGCAGGTGCTCCGCCAGGGACAGGGCGGCGTGCTCCATGAGTGCAACAGCCAAGTCGTCGCAGCCGGCGCCGATCGCAAGCAGGAGTCCGCCCGCCGCCGTCGGTACCTTGGCGGGAAGCCGCAGACCGGTTGGTGCGTGCGCGAGAGTACCAACCTCGACGGTTTCCGGAAAACCGGTTCCACCGGTCACGCGCTGCTCATGCACTAATCGAATCCCCTGTGCGGATAGATGGGTATAACATTCAACGACCGGCGACCGGACATGGCCCTGATGTCAGGCGCGCGGCTGGCGCCGGGCAAGCGGGTTGGCGGCTAACGCTCGCGGTCCGCGGGATCTGTCGCAAAATACGCGGCCGCCGCCGGATGCAGCGGCACGGTCAACCCCATGGCCGCCGTCTGGCGGTTGATCTGCGACCCGGCGGCCGATCCTGCCCCGATGAAGTCGATCCGCTCGAACAGGGTCGCGAGCACCCGGTTGACATCCGCCGCCGGCAGGCTCGCGGGGGCGGCCAGCAGGGCGGTCACCGCGAGCGTGCGCACTTCAGTCAGTTGACCAGGGTAGGTGAGCGGCGGCAAGTCCAGGGGGACCAGTCCGGAGCCGGAACCGGCGAGTGTTCGCTGGACCTCCGGGGACAGCGACAGAAACCGAATCCGGCCGCGGGCCGCCGCGTCCTGGATGAGCCGTGCCGGTGCATTGATGGTGACGATGACCGCGTCGGTCCGACCGGCCGCAAGGTCATCGAGTCCTTGTTCCAGGCTGGTCTCGTGAACCGCCCCGAGGTCCTCCAGCGCGACACCGCCGCCTTGCAGAAGCAGGAGCGCATTCTCACGACTGCCCGAGTCGGGCAAGCCGATCGCGACCCGCTTGCCGGCCAGTTCCCGCAAGTCCGCGATCGGCGAACCGCCGACGACCATGATATGCATGGGCTCCGGGAACAGACTCGCCAGGGCGCGCAGCCCGTGATCCGGGCCGGCCTGGGCGAACGGGTCCGTGCCCAGCAGGGACGCGGCAGCCAGGTTGTTCTGCACCAGGGCGAGATCCGCCCGCCGGTTGCGCAGCCGCTCGAGGTTCTCCCGGCTGCCGGCCGTCTTGAGCACATCGGCGGCGGTTCCTTGCTCGACCAGGGTCTGGCCGAGCAGTTGCGCCACCCCCAGATACTCCCCGCCGGTTTGGCCGCCGGCCAGGATCAGCGCCTGATCCAGACGGCCCAGCCGCTCGACGATGGTGTCCACGGCTTCGCCGACCTCCTCGACGATGATCTGCCGCTGCCGCGGGGGGTCGGCCGTCTTGCGCTCGTAGAGTTGCATCAGGCGCGCAAACAACTGCTGGGACTGGGCACTGGTGGCCGGACTCAGGGGCGCCGAGGGGGTGCCCACCTCGGGCAACACCGTGACCACCGGCGCCCACCCATCGCCGTCGCTGACGAAGCTCGCGCTGCCGTGCACGGTGACCCGATCGCCGCGCTGGTTGCCGGCGGTCTCGAGTCCGCCGACACCCTTCTCGGTCGCCCCCAGGAGATTCGCGAAGCTGGCGACGCTCAAAGCGTCCCAGGAGGAGAAATCCAGGTCGCGTTCAAGCGTGAGCACCGCGTTGAAATAGACGATGCGCCGCGGCCGGCCCTGCGCATCCGCGCTCAAGGGCCCGCTGCCCATGCGGCGCAGGCTGGTCAGGGCGATGGTGTCCGGCCCGAGGGCCTGCGTCAGTCGCTCCTGCACTGTCTGAGTCACCGCGGACGCATCCGGCGCGACCTCACAGGCAACGAGCACGACAGCGGCCAGCACGACGGTCAGCCAACGGGCAGCAATCCGGAGCAAGGGGCGATGCATGATCAGAACCCGAACCAGGGCAATGCGAGGAAGCCCTGGATCACGACAGCGTTGGTGATATCGATCAGGAAGGCGCCGATCACCGGGACCAGCAGGAAGGCGAGCGGCGACGGGCCATAGCGGCTGGTGATGGCCTGCATGTTGGCGATGGCGGTCGGGGTGGCGCCGAGCTGGAAGCCGCACTGGCCGGCGGCAATGACCGCCGCATCATAGTCCCGGCCCATGACGCGGAACGTCAGGGTGATCGCCAAACCGACCACCAGCAGGGCCTGAAGCGTCAAGATGATCAGGATCGGCAGGGCCAGACTGACCAGTTCCCACAGACGCAGCGTCATCAGGGCCATCGCCAGGAACAGCGACAGACAGACGGTGCCGATCAGTTCCACCGTGGGCCCGTCGACCCGATAGAAGCCGCGCAATCCCAGGGTGTTGCGCAACAGAATACCGATGAGCAGACACCACACGAAGGTCGGCAGGTGAATGCCCGGCACGACGACATGCTCCGCCAGCAGGGTGCCCAGACCCAGACAGACCATCAGGAGCAGCACCGACTCCATCAGCGACTCCGGGCTCAAGGGCCGGCGTTCGTCCGTGGTCAGCGAGCCGGGACCCACATCCTTGGCCGTCGCCGCGAGCGGCTTCAGCCCATGACGGTGAATCAGCCATTGCGCAACCGGGCCGCCCAGGACGCCGCCGAGCACCAGGCCAAAGGTGGCGCAGGCCATGGCCACCTCCACCGCTCCCTGCAAATTGTTGACCTCACCGAAGAGCTGACCGTAAGCCGCCCCGGTGCCGTGGCCGCCGGACAGGGTGGCGGAACCGCCCAGGATGCCCATCAACGGGTTCAGATCAAGCATAGAGGCAAGCGCGAGCCCCAACCCATTTTGCAGCAGCAGGGCCAGCACGACGACGGTAAACAGGATCACCAGCTTGCGTCCACCCCGCGCCAACATGCGCAGGTCGGCACCCAGTCCGATGGTCGAGAAGAACACCAGCAGCAGGGGCGCCTGGGCGCGGGTGTCGAATTGCAGATCCAGATCACCGCTCACCCGCGCCAGAGTGAGCAGGAGCGCCGCCGCCAGCCCGCCGATCACCGGCTCCGGAATACTGTAGGTTCGCAGCACCCCGATGCGGGTGATCAAGGCCCGACCCGCGAGCAGGACCAGGATGGCGGCGACGGCAGTCAGTGCGAGCGGGATCTCAACCTGCATGGGGATTCAATTCCAGTCGGGATAAGCGGGCCGGCGCGGCACGGGAGCGCCAGGGCAGCCATCGAGCGTCGCCGACTAGGGTAAGCGAAAACGGGTGTTTGGTGCAGACCGGGTAACGCCGCGTTAGACTCGCGGCCAGAGCTTGGTCCTATTGATCACTGCGGCAAAGCGACCGCACGAGGGGTGTTGATGCGTGTCCTCATCATCGGCGGAACCGGCAACCTCTCCTACGCCTGCTCGGTAGCGGCCCTGGAGTCGGGGTTCGAGGTCTTCAACCTGAACCGAGGGCGCAAACCGGAACAGTCCGCCGCGGGGGTGATCACCCTCACAGCGGATATCCAGGATTTGGACGCGGCGCGTATCGTGCTCGGCGACCGGCGCTTCGACGCCGTGGTCGACTTTATTTCCTACACCCCGGAACAGTTGCGGGCGGGCCTCGACCTGCTGCGCGACCGGACCGACCAGTATTGCTTCATCAGCACCGCCTCGGCCTATCGCAAGCCGCCGGTGCATCCTGTGATCACGGAGGGGACGCCGCTCGATAATCCCTACTGGGCTTATTCACGCGCCAAAATCGCCGCCGAGCGGCTGTTGCGGGCTGAAGGGCACGATCAGGGTCTCCCCTACACCATCGTGCGCCCCTCCCACACCTACGGGCGCGGCTGGCTGCCGCTCGCCTGCGGCTCCGCGGACTTCACCATCGCCGCGCGGATGCTGGCGGGCCGGGAGATCATCGTCCACGGCGACGGCCAGGCGCTCTGGACGCTGACCCATGCGCGTGACTTCGCCGTCGGTCTGGTGGGGCTGCTGGGAAATCCCGGAGCGCTCGGCGAGGCCGTGCAGATCATGGGCGAGGAGGTCCTGACCTGGGACGTCATCCACCACACCGTGGCCCGCGCCCTGGGCGTGGAACCGCGCATCGTCCACGTGCCCTCGGACTTCATCGCCGCGGTCGATCCGGACCTGGGCGAGCACTTTCTCGGTGACAAGACCTACAGCGCCCTCTTCGACTGCACCAAACTCAAGCGGCTGGTCCCGGGCTTTCGCACGACCATCCCGCTCCATCAAGGGGTGCGCGAATCAGTCGACTGGCTGCTGGCGGACCCCGCCAGGCAGCAGCTCAATCCCAAGCTCGACCAGCAGATCGAGTACATCCTCGCGGCCTGGCACAGAGCCATGACGGCGGCGGTTGGCGCGCCATAATGGATGCTGTTTTAACAGTCGCGCGGCGATCTTGTGAGAGCGGCCTCCGGCCGCGATGCGGTGCCGGGATGCAGGCCGATCATCAAAATCCCGCGCGACCCCGGCGCGGCCGGAGGCCGCTCCCACGGGAGACGGCCCACCCATCAGGGACAGATCACCCCTCCGGCCCACCTTCCTCGACGGCCAGGGGGACATAGCCGGCGCGCAGGGCGCCCGCGTGATGGAGATAGGCGAGGAGTTGGTTGACCGACTCGGCTACCGACAGTCGATCCGCCGCGACGTGAACCTCCGGGGCCGCCGGCGGCTCGTAGGGACTGTCGATGCCGGTGAACTGCTTGATCTCGCCGCGATCCGCCTTGGCATAGAGCCCCTTGGGATCACGCTTGCGGCAGACATTGATGTCGGTATCGATGAAGACTTCGACGAACTGACCCGCGGGCAGGATATCGCGAACGATCTGGCGATCGGCCCGGAACGGCGAGATGAAGGCGGCCAGCACGATGAGCCCGCCGTCGACCATCAGCCGGGCAACCTCACCGACCCGTCGGATGTTCTCCTTACGGTCCTGATCGCTGAACCCCAGGTCTTTGCACAAACCATGACGGACATTGTCCCCATCGAGCAGATAGGTGTGGTAGCCCTGGGCAGTCAGCACCTGCTCCAGTGCCCCGGCGATGGTGGACTTGCCCGACGCGCTCAGACCCGTGAACCAGATCAGCAGCGGATGCTGGGACTTTTGATCCGCACGGGTCGCTTGGTCCACCGGGTGGCTGTGCCAGACGATGTTATCGGCCATGGAGAGGACTCCTTCGATTGCAAATGTAAGTCGATGACGGACGGACGGGGGGCAGCAAGGCTATGAGTCCAGTCGCACCCCGTCAACCTGGTCTTTTACCTGGAATCGGGGGTCGCTGTCTATCCGCGATGGCGTGGCGGGGCCGACCCGCCCGCGCCGCCCGATTCATGCTAGGCTTGATCCCTGCGATTCCAAGACCGGACTCCTGCCGCCCATGTCCTCTATCGCTGCTGCCCAACCCGCGTCCCAGATCCCGGCCCTGCCGCCCCGGCGCCTGTCCGCGGCGGACCCCACACCGCACTCCGCGGACGGTCTCCTCGTCTCGGAGGCGGTCTACTGGACTGAGTATTACCTGGAGTCGGACCATCATTACGAGTGGAACAATGGCCACCTGGAGGAGAAACCGGTGTCCGATTACGAGACCTTTCTGGTCTATGCCTGGTTCAGCGAGCTGGTGCAGCATTTTCTGCGCACCCACCCATGCGCGCAGCTGGTCGGCCTGGAAATGGGTTTCCGGCTGCCGCTGCCGAGTGGCACTGTGATCCGCAAGCCCGATTTCGGCGTGGTCCGTAACGACAATCCCCAACCGCTGCTGCCCCTGGACTGCTCCTACCACGGGGTTTTCGACCTCTGTATCGAGGCCCTGTCCGACCAGGAGCGCCGCGGCATCGAGCGTGATACCGTCATCAAGAAGGCCGAATACGCCGCCGGGGGCGTGCCCGAGTATTACATCCTGCACCAGAACCCCGCCCACCAGGCGTTCTACACCCGCACCCCCACCGGGTTCTATACGCCCATCGCACCACAGGCCGGGGTCATCTGCTCGCGGGTGCTGCCGGGGCTGCAATTCCGCCCGACCGACCTGGCGCGCCGACCGGGTCTGGAAGCGTTGCGTGATGATCCGATCTATGCCGGCTTCGTCCTTCCCGGTTGGCGCGCCGATCGGGAGCGCGCGGCGGCCGCGACGCGGCAGGCCGATGCCGAGGCCAGGGCCAGACGCGAGGCCGAGAACCGGGCCGACGCCGAGGCCAGGGCCAAACGCAAGGCCGTCAATCGGGCCGACGCCGAGGCCAGGGCCAAACGCAAGGCCGTCAATCGGGCCGATGCCGAGGCGCAGCGGGCCGATGCCGAAGCGCAGCGGGCGGTCGAGCAGGCCCGGCGCGCCGACGCCGAGGCCCAGGTACGGCAGCGCCTGGAGCACGAACTGGCGGCACTGCGGGCACGCCTCGCGCAGGGTCGATCCGACGACTGAGCCACGTCTGTGTCGGTTGCGCCTATATGGCGCTGAGCTTCCGGATTTTAGTCGATACCTTTGCGTTCCTGGCGTCTTTGCGTGACGCTCAGCCGGCTTTCAAATCACCCACCAACTGAAGACACCCTCATGTTTTCAGCAATGAGCCAACGCCGTCCGGGGCCGCGCAACCACGCGCGGTGCTATTGATCGATTGACGCCGGTCCAGGTCCAGGTCCTGGCCGGGGTCGCGGCCGTCACAACCGGCGAAAATCAGAGCCTGGCGCTTCCAGCAATCGTCGCGTCTGCCGGGGCCGATCCCATCCGGAACCATCGCATACCGCGCTGGGCGCGGTTTAGTCGTGCAGCCCGCACTCCCGCTTGAGCCCGAAGAACCGCGTCTCCTGCTCATGCATCCCCGGCTCCAGCGGACGACTGGTATGGGTGTCACCCACCGAGACATAACCCTGCTCCCACAACGGATGATAGGGCAGGTTGTGGTGCTGCAGATACCGATAGACATCGCGGTTGGTCCAGTCGATGACCGGATGGACCTTGAAACGCCCATCCTGAACGCGCAGCACCGACAAACCCGAGCGGCTGTCGGCCTGTGACCGGCGCAGCCCGGCGAACCAGGTGCCGGCGTCCAGTTCCTTCAGTGCCCGCTGCATGGGCTCCACCTTGTTCAGCCGGTTGTAGAGCGCGATCCCTTCCAGCCCCTGCTCCCAGAGCCGGCCGTGGCGGGCCTCCTGCCAGGCCGGGGAGGCCGCGGCCCGGTAGATGTGCAGGTTGAGCCCCAGGCGTGCGGTGAGTTCGTCAATGAATTGGTAGGTCTCCGGGAAAAGGTGGCCGGTATCCACCAGCACCACCGGGATGCCCGGCGCAACCCGGGTCACCAGATGCAGCATCACCGCCGCCTGGATGCCGAAGCTGGACGAGAGCAGATGGCGTCCGGGCAGGTGCTGCAAGGCCCACTCCACGCGCGCGGTCGCGTCCAGCCCTTCCAGTTGAGCGTTCATCCGGGCGATGGACTCGGCAGCGTCGTCGAGCATCGGATCGAGGTCAGTGCGTATCATGGGGAACCTCCGCTGAATTCGTGACGGACGGGCGGCCGACCGACGAGACCAACCCGACCCGCAGACTGAAATCGCCGAGACGCTCGCCCGGCTCACGCGCGGCGGCAAAGCGCCGGAAGAGCCCATCCAGGACGGTCAGGATTTCGGACTCGTTGAGGTTTTCGCGATAGAGCCGGTTGAGCCGCAGACCCGTGCCGTCACCCCCGAACAGCAGGTTGTAGCGGCCGGGTCCCTTGCCGACCAGCCCGACCTCGGCCACAAAGGGCCGGGCGCAGCCGTTCGGGCAGCCGGTCATGCGCATGACGATCGGGCAGTCGCCCAGCCCGTGGTCCGCGGCCAGCCGTTCGATCTGATCGAGCAACTCCGGGAAATAACGCTCCGCCTCGGCCATCGCCTGCGGGCACGTGGGAAAGGCCACACAGGCGATGGCCGACTGCCGGATGGGGGAGCGTGTCTCCGCCAGCAAGCCGTGGGCGCGGGCGATGGATTCGATCCGCGCGCATCGATCCGCCGCCACCCCGGCGACGATCAGGTTTTGATTGGGGGTGATGCGAAAATCGCCCTGATGCACCCGCGCCAGCTCGCGCAACCCGGTCATCGATGGGGCGCCGGGGCGATCGGCCACCCGGCCGTTTTCGAGGTAGAGGGTCAGGTGCTTGCGCCCGTCGGTGCCTTGCACCCAACCGTAACGGTCCCCCTGGTCGGTAAAGACCGCCGGGCGGGCCGGCGCAAAGCGCAGCCCGGCGCGCCGCTGCACCTCGGCCTTGAAGGCATCCAGTCCCATCCGATCGATGGTGTACTTGAGCCGGGCATGACGCCGACTGGTGCGGTTGCCGAAGTCACGCTGGGTGGTGAGCACCGCTTCCGCCACCGCCAGCACCTGATCGGGGGCAACGAAGCCCAGAGTGTCGGCCAGCCGCGGATAGGTGCCGGCATCACCGTGGGTGGTCCCCATGCCGCCGCCGGCCAGGCAGTTGAATCCGCTCAACCGATCGCCGTCGGCAATGGCAATGAAGCCGAGATCGTTGGTGTAGACATCCACGTCGTTGTGGGGCGGCACCGCGACCGCGGTCTTGAACTTGCGCGGCAGGTAGGTCTCGCCATAGAGCGGTTCGGACTCGGCGCCCTCGACCGGCTCCCCGTCGAGCCAGATCTCGTGATAGGCACGGGTGCGCGGCAGCAGGTGCTCGCTGATGCGCCGCGCCCAGTCATGGACCTGCGCGTGCAGCGCGGACTGAACCGGGTTGGGGTTGCACAGGACGTTGCGATTGACGTCCCCGCAGCCGCCGATGGAATCGATCATCGCCTGGTTGATGCCCTGGATCAGCGGCTTCAAGTTGCGCTTGAGGATGCCGTGGAACTGGAAGGTCTGACGCGTGGTGAGCCGGATGGTGCCGTTGCCGAGCGTGCTGCTGATCCCATCGATGGCCAGCCATTGGGCCGGGGTGCAGACACCGCCGGGCAGACGCGCCCGCAGCATGAAATCGTATTGCGGCTCCAGATACCGTTCGGCACGGTCCTGGCGGTGGTCCCGGTCATCCTGCTCGTAGAACCCGTGGAACTTGCAGAGTTGGGCGTCGGCCGGGGCCAGGGCTCCGGTCAGTTCGTCGGCGATGCTCTCTTTCAGGGTGCCGCGCAGGTAGCGGCTGCCGGCCTTGATCAGTTCGTTCTCGTTGACTCGCGCGTCCATCAGTAGGTATCTCGCAGGTAGCGGCCATCGGCACGCAGGGTTTCGACAAAGGCCAGCGCACCATCCGCGCTCAGACCGCCGTGGTCGCGGGCGATCGTGACCAGGGCCTCACGGACCGCCGACTCCATGGCCGTGGCGCCGCAGCAATAGATCCGCGCCCCCTCATCAAGCCAGCGCCACAACTCGGCCCCCTCCGCGCGCAGCCGATCCTGCACATAGACCCGCTGCGCGGTGTCGCGGGAAAAGGCGGGGCTGAAGCGGTGCAGCACGCCGGCCTTGCGCAGCCGCAGCCAGTCGGCTTGATAGAGAAAGTCACGCTGAAAATGCCGATTGCCGAAGACCAGCCAGTTGCGGCCAGGGTCACCCACGGCGGCACGCTGCTGGAGGAAGGCGCGGAAGGGCGCGATGCCGGTCCCGGCGCCCACCAGGATGATCGGCGTGTCCCCGTCCGCGGGGAGGCGAAAGCCCGGGTTCTCGAGCACATAGCACTCCAGGTCGTCGCCCGCCGCCAGCCGCTCGGCCAGGAAGCCGGAGGCGCCCCCCAGACGGTCCTGACCGTTGCATTGATAGCGCAGGGTGCTGACCGTCAGATGCACCTCGTCCGCGGTTTCCGCCGGGGCTGAGGCGATCGAATAGAGTCGCGGTGCCAGCGGTTGCAGGAGCCCAACCAAAGCGGTCGCCTGGAGGCGCGCCGGGTACCGGGTGATGAGGTCGATCACCTGGCGCGACTGGCACCAGACGCGCAATGCCTCGCGGTCCTGGGCCAGGCCCGCGAGTTCCGCAGCGCCGCTGAGCCGCGCCCAGGCGGCCGCCACCGTCGGGTGGAGGCGGGTCAACTCCAGACGTGCGGTCAGGGCCTCGGCCAGAGCCAGGATGTTCCCGGCGATCTCCACCGGCGCATCCTCGGCCAGCCCGGCAGCGGCGAGGACAGCGCCGACCAGGGCGGGGGCATTCCGGAACCAGACCCCGAGCGCATCCCCGGGGGCATAGTCGATGGCCTGGGGATCGATCTCCAGGGCCAGATGCCGCACCTCGGCCACCGCATCGCGGGTCGTGATGGGGCGGTTGTCGAGCACGGCGGCACGGAAGGGGTGATCCCGGTCAGGCCGCACCGGCGCCGCAACACGCAGCGGCACCACCTCCGCATCCCGGTGCGCCGCGACGCCCGGCGACGCCGCGGCGAGTTCCGCCTCGACCCGCTCCAGCGCCGCGGGGAACCACGCCTCCGAGACCGGCCGAAAATCCAGATCGGCATCCACCCGTTCGAGCACCCGGCGGGCACCCAGCTCCGCCAGACGCGCATCGAAGACTTTGGCCGCCTGGCAGAACAGCGCGTAACTGGAGTCGCCCAGGCCGAAGACACCGTAGCTCAGATCCGTAAGTTTCGGCGCACCCTGGCCAAAGAGCACACGGTGAAACTCCAGGGCGGCTTCCGGGGGCTCACCCTCGCCCTGGGTGCTGATGACCAGCAGCACGCACTGCTCCTTGGCCAGCTCGCGTGGCCGGAAGTCGGCCACCGAAACCACTCGGTGTGCCAGTTGCCGGGCCGCTGCCTGACGCCCCAGCGCCTCCGCCACGGAGCGGGCGTTGCCGGTCTGTGAGGCATAGAGGATGGTCAGACGGACCGTCCCGGCCGCCGCGACCGGGGCCGCGGCAAGCGCGGGCCGGCCAACCGCCAGACCCGCCAGATAACCGCTGGCCCAGGTCAATTGCTCGCCGGTCAGACCGCGGATCGCCTGGGTCAGGCGCTGGAGTTGGAGCCCGTTGACGGGCGCTGCCGACAGCACCGCGGTCGGGCCGACGGTGGCCGGCTGGGCTGAAACGGCGCGATTGGTCTGCATGGGGCCACCTTCAAGACTGTGGACGGACACGAGGTCCCTTGGGTCGCCATCTTGGTATGGAGCAGATATCTTGTAAAATGACGTTTATTGAAAAGTTATTACGAAACGAGATATAGAAACCCGCCATGGAACTGCGCGAGCTGAAATCCTTCGTCGCCGCGGTGGACTGCGGACTCAATGTCAGCCAGGCCGCGGAGCGGCTGCACCTGGTGCAGTCAGCGGTGTCCCAACACCTTGCGCGCCTGGAAGCCGAGTTGGGCACCCGACTCTTCGTGCGCCAGGGCAAACGCCTGGCGGCACTCACCCCGGCCGGCGCGCGGGTCCTGGACTATGCACGGCGGGCGCTGGCCATCCGCGAAGACATCCTGACCGTCGGGCGCGATCATGTGGACGAGGCCACCGGGGTGCTGCGCATCGGCACCACCCATACCCAGGCCCGCTATGTGCTGCCGCCGGTGATCCGCGCCTTCCGGCACACCTATCCGCACATCGCCTTACAGATCCATCAGGGCACGCCCCCCCAGTTGGCTGATCTGGCGGCGGCCGACACGGTCGACTTCGCCATCTGCACCGAGGCCCTGGCCGCCCATCCGGCGCTGAGCACCCTACCCTGCTATCGCTGGAACCGCAGCCTCATCGCCCCGCTCGGCCACCCGGTCCTGGAGCGTCACCCCCTGAGCCTGGAACTGATCTGCGAATACCCCTTGATCACTTATGTCTTCGGCTTCACCGGCTCCAGCCGACTGCGCTCCACCTTCGCCCGCATGGCCCTGGAGCCGGACGTCGTGCTGAGCGCCGCGGATACCGACGTGATCAAGACCTATGTGCGTGAAGGCCTGGGCGTGGGGCTGATCGCCACGGTCGCCTACTCGGCCCGCACCGACGCCGACCTGGCGGTCCGCGATCTGAGTCATCTCTTCCCCTGGGAGACCACTTTCATCGCCTACCGCCGCGACAAATACCTGCGGCGCTTTCAGCAACACTTCATCGAACTGCTGCAGCGCATGGTGCAGAGTCAGGGGGTGGTGGGTGGGGAGTGAAGGTTACATGAAAAGCCAAGCTGCGCTGATACCAAGGTCGCCCCGGTTGGGCCTTGTCCGACTCGTAGCAATGGGCGAGCGCCGTTGTGCGGTCGATCCAGAGCAGCAGCCGATAGACGTGCTCCCAGGCGCTCGCCGAGGTTACCGAGACGTTGGCAGCGAAATAGCGAGCCAGCAGCCGCGCACGGTTATCGGCCCCGAAGACCCTTGCGATGGCCTCGGCGGCTTGGTCGGAGCCTCGCCCTTGCCCGGCGGCGGTCATGGTCAAGTTCTCACAGCGGCAGCGCCATATTCACGGCGTAGAGCCGATCCGCAAGCGCATCCTTAGCCATCGGCGACGGCTCGATGAGCACCGCATTCAGCCCCAACTCCAAAGCCACCTGTCCAGTAGTGCCGCTCCCGGCGAAGGGATCGAGCACCGTATCGCCGGGCTGGGCCGTCGGTAGTAACATCTGTCTGACCAGCGAGCGGGGCCACATGGCCACATGCCGGTAGGGTGACGCCTCGGGGTTGATCTGCCAAACCCCATCCGGGGACTCGTCGTCGTCCGACAAGATGCGCGCCTGCGTCTGCCACACGGAGCCGGCATTGGTCCGGTCGCCGCGCCGGAGACTGGAGCGGGCGGGGATATCGATCGCCCGACGGTCGAAGCGATAGTCGGGCCGCTTGGAAAAGAGAAAAAGAAACTCGTAGTTGCGGGAGGGGCGGTCGAGGGTCGGCTCGGGCATGGCATTGCCCCGCGCCGTTTGCGTCTCGATGTTGACCAGCGACTTGGCCCACACGATGGTGCGTCGGCAGATCCACTGAGGACCGTCACCGGCGCCGACAAAACGCCTGAATTCCGAGTCGGTCATCGCCAGGTGGAACCGGAACGGCACCCCCATCTCCGATTTGTGTCCGATCGTTGGGACGTAATGCTTGAAGAATTCGGGTTGCCGGCGCAGTGCGTCGGCGTAGCCTTTACCACCGGCGGCAAAGCGGCCGTTGGATCCGTCGGGGGCGTTGGTCGTCCCCTTCTTGCCCTGCCGATTGTTGTAGGTGTCTGCCAGGTTGACCCACAGGCAGCCATCATCTTTGAGCACCCGCCAGACCTGGTCGAACACATCGAGCAGATGACGCACAAATTGGTTGGGATGAGCTTCGTGGCCAAGCTCACCCTCCCAGCCGTCCGGCCAGATCGCGGTGGTGCCGTAGCGTCGGAGCAGATAGAAGGGCGGCGACGTCAGTGCGACCTGAGCCAAGTCGTCGGGCAGACTGCGCAGACCGCTCAGCGCGTCGTTATCGAGGATTTGCAGGGATTCGGGGGCGTTCATCGAGCCTTCAGGTGGCGGCGGGCGCTGGTGCGGCTGGTGGGTGAGTATACCCGAGCCGGACTGAACCAAGCTTTGCCTGAAACGACCGCCTGCCCGCTTCCGTGTGATACACCCAGACGGCGTCAGGCCGTCGGTCCGCACAGCGGACCCTACTCCTCCCGGCCACAACCTCCGCGCTGTCATCTGGTCGTCATATTTGCGACATATACTGTTCATAAGAACGTCACGGGGGCGTCAGCCGGAGTCGCTAGACTGGAGAGCGATGAGTTCACCCGTCTTTTTTGTCACACGAGTCGTAACCTATGAACAAGACTTTGCTGGTCACCGCCATGACCCTCGCCGCTGCCGCCCTCTCCACCCAGGCCGCGGCGCGCGATGCCATCACCATCGTCGGCTCCTCCACGGTGTTCCCCTTTTCCACCGCGGTGGCTGAGAACTTCGGCCGCGGCGGAAAGTTCAAGACTCCGAAGGTCGAGTCTACCGGCACCGGCGGCGGCATGAAGCTGTTTTGCGGCGGCACCGGCGTCGATCACCCGGACATCACCAACGCCTCGCGCGCGATGAAGGCCTCCGAGTTTGAATCCTGCGAGAAGAACGGCGTCAAGGGCATCACTGAAGTCAAGATCGGCTACGACGGCATCGTGATCGCCGAATCCAAGTCCGGTCTGGACATGACCCTCACCCTCAAGGATATCTTTACCGCTCTGGCCAAGGATGTACCGGACGCCTCGGGGAAACTGATCCCCAACCCGAACAAGACCTGGAAAGACGTGAACCCGTCTCTGCCGGACGCCAAGATCGAGGTGCTCGGGCCGCCGCCCACCTCCGGTACCCGCGATGCCTTCGTCGAGTTGGCCATGGAAGGGGGCTGCAACGCCTATCCGTCGATCAAGGATCTGAAAAAGACCGACGAGAAAAAGCACAAGGCGGTGTGCCAGGGCGTCCGTGAGGATGGCGCCTTCATCGAGGCCGGCGAAAACGACAACCTGATCGTCCAGAAGCTGGTGGCGAACCCCAAGGCGCTGGGCATCTTCGGTTACAGCTTCCTCGAACAGAACGCCGATAAGATCCGCGGCGTGAAAGTTGGCGACGTCGCGCCCGCGTACGACAGCATCGCCAGCGGTGATTATCCGATCTCCCGGTCGATCTACTTTTACGTCAAGAACGCCCATGTCGGCACCATCCCCGGCATCAAGGAATTCGTGACCGAGTTCACCAGCGACAAGGCCTGGGGACCCGAGGGCTACCTGGCCGACAAGGGCCTGATCGCCCTGCCCGATGCGGCACGCAAGGCCGAGGCACAGAGCGCCAAGGCGCTGACGCCGATGGAAAAACCGGCGAAGTAACAACCACCACGGACCTCCGCGGGGCGCGCGACCAGCGCTGACCCCGTCGGCAGACAGACCATCGGCGGCGCCCTGCGGGGCGCCGTCAGCGTTACCGAACCAACAGGACCCTGATGCACACCTGGACTCTCTTAGTCGCGCTGCTCGCCGCCGCGGCCCTGGCGTATCACGTCGGCCGCAAGCGCGCCATCGCCACCGCCGGCGGCAGCGGACGGATCAACACGCTGCACTCGCTGCCCGCTTACTACGGCTTCTATGCCGCCATGTGGGCGGCCATCCCGGCCCTGTTGCTGCTCGGGCTGTGGTTGGGTGTCCAGGATCAGGCGATCAACGAACTGGTGAAGGCCAGCCTGCCGCCACAAAGCGTGGCGGAACTGACTCCGGGAGCGCTCGGACTCCTGATGAATGACGTCAAGAACGTCGCTTCCGGCAACATCGCCTCGGGAGCCGTGACACCGGCCATCCAGACCGCGGCCGATCAGTACGCCCGCCTGCAGCATCTGGCACGCTGGACCCAGTGGCTGCTGGTATTGGCCCTGTCGGTCGCCGGCATGTCCTTCGCCTGGAGCCAGACCCGCCCGACCATGCGTGCCCGCAACCGGGTCGAGTCCGTAGTGCTCGGCGTGTTGATCCTGTTCTCGTCGATTGCGGTACTGACGACGCTCGGGATCGTTCTGTCGGTGGTCTTCGAGTCCTGGCAGTTCTTCCAGAAGATTGCCCCGTCGGAATTCTTCCTGGGCACCCTGTGGAGCCCCCAAACCGCCATGCGTGCCGATCAGGTCGCGGCGGATGGTGCATTCGGCGCGGTGCCGCTGTTCACCGGCACCTTGCTGGTGTCATTCATCGCCATGGCAGTGGCTGTCCCCATCGGTCTGATGGCCGCCATCTACCTCTCCGAATACGCCCCGCGCAAGGTGCGCTCAGTGGCCAAGCCGCTGCTCGAGATTCTGGCCGGTATCCCGACCGTGGTATACGGCTTCTTCGCGGCCCTGACCCTGGCGCCGGTGATCCGCGACCTGGGCGAACAACTGGGCTTCGCGGTCGCCTCCGAGAGCGCCCTGGCGGCCGGTCTGGTGATGGGCATCATGATCATCCCTTTCGTTTCATCGCTCTCGGATGACGTGATCAACGCCGTACCCCAGGCCATGCGCGACGGCTCCTATGCCCTGGGCGCCACCCAATCGGAGACCATCCGGCGGGTGGTGATTCCGGCCGCGCTACCCGGCATCGTCGGCGGTGTGCTGCTCGCGGTCTCCCGCGCCATCGGCGAGACCATGATCGTGGTCATGGCCGCCGGGCTCACGGCCAACCTGACCGCCAATCCCCTGGCCAGCGTCACCACGGTTACGGTGCAGATCGTCACCTTGCTGACCGGCGACCAGGAGTTCGACAGCGCCAAGACCCTGGCCGCGTTCGCCCTGGGCCTGACCCTGTTCCTGGTCACCCTGACCCTGAACATCATCGCGCTGCACATCGTGCGGAAGTATCGAGAACAATATGAATAATCCGGCTCCCGGCGCGAGTGCGCCGCCGCCCGCCCCCGCCGCACGGCGCACGATCGATATTGTCAACGCCAGTCTCAAGCGCCGCTATGCCCGCGAGGCGCGCTTTCGGTTCATGGGCGCCGCCGCGGTGTTCCTGGGACTGCTGTTCGTGGGCGTCCTGTTCGGGGATATCGTCGCGAAAGGCTATACGGCCTTCGCGCAAACCTACATCCAGGTGCCGGTCTATTTCGACTCGGCCACGCTGGACCCGGACGGCAGCCGCGATCCGCAGGTCTTGGCCAACGCGGACTACCTGGGGCTGGTGAAAGCGTCGCTGCGCACCCTCTTTCCGCAGGTGACCGGACGCGCACAACAGCGCGCACTCTATGCCCTGATCAGCGCCGGAGCACCCCAGCAACTCCAGACCATGGTCCGCCAGTACCCCTCGGTCCTGGGGACCACGCGGGATGTCTGGCTGATCGCCGGGGCCGATGTGGATATGCTGGTCAAGGGCCAGATCGACCGCGAGCTGCCCGAGGCCGACCGCCGCATCAAGGACAGCACCCTGACCCTGGTGGATCAACTCAAGACGGAGGGACGCATCGAGCAGCGTTTCAACACCGGTTTCTTCACCAACGGCACCTCGCGTGAGCCCGAATTGGCGGGCATCGCCGGCGCCCTCGCCGGGACCTTCTACACCCTGGCGCTGACGCTCCTGCTGTCTTTCCCCATCGGCGTCGGGGCCGCGCTCTACCTGCAGGAGTTCGCCCCCAAGAACCGCTGGACGGACCTGATCGAGGTCAATATCAACAATCTGGCGGCGGTGCCGTCCATCGTCTTCGGTCTGCTCGGGCTCGCGGTCTTCATCAACGTCTTCGGCGTGCCGCGCTCGACCCCATTGGTGGGCGCCCTGGTGCTGGCCCTGATGACCCTGCCGACCATCATCATCGCCAGCCGGGCCGCGCTGCAGTCGGTGCCGCCCTCCATCCGCGAGGCCGCGCTCGGCGTCGGCGCCTCCCCCTTGCAGACGCAGTTCCACCACGTCTTGCCGCTCGCCCTGCCCGGCATCATGACCGGCGCCATCATCGGCATGGCCCGCGCGCTCGGCGAGAGCGCGCCGCTGCTGATGATCGGCATGATCGCCTTCATCGTCGACATTCCCCAGGGCATCACCGACTCCGCCACGGTGTTGCCGGTCCAAATCTATCTGTGGGCGGACAGCCCGGAGCGCGGCTTTGTCGAGCGCACTTCCGCGGCCATCCTGGTCTTGCTGGGTTTCATGGTCGTGATGAACCTGGCCGCCGTCCTGCTGCGCCGCCGCTTTGAGCGGCGCTGGTAACACCGGATGCGTCCCCCACCCAATTCGAGATCAGTTATGAACGCATTAGCCAGTGAGATCGTCCGTGATACCAGTGCCGTGAGTGCCGCCGATTTAGCCAAGGGCGGCCACTTCAGCGGGACCATCGGCGACATCACGACCCCCGACCCACGCATGGTCTGCCGCGAGGTAAACGTCTGGTACGGTGACAAGCACGCCATCAAAGACGTGAGCCTGGACATCGGCAACCATCAGGTGGTGGCCATGATCGGCCCCTCGGGCTGCGGCAAGTCCACCTTCCTGCGCTGTCTGAACCGGATGAACGACACCATCGACGGGTGCCGGGTACGGGGCTCGATCACCCTGGACGGCCGGGAGATCTACGACAAGGGGCTGGACCCGGTGCCCTTGCGCGCCCAGGTCGGCATGGTCTTCCAGAAACCGAATCCGTTCCCCAAGTCCATCTTCGAGAACGTCGCCTATGGAGCGCGCATCCACGGCCTGACCAACTCCAAGGCCGAACTGGACGCGCTGGTGGAAACCAGTTTGCGCAAGGCCGGTCTGTGGAACGAGGTCAAAGACCGTCTGGACCAGCCCGGCACCGGACTGTCCGGCGGTCAGCAGCAGCGCCTGTGCATCGCCCGCACCATCGCCGTGTCGCCGGAAGTGATTCTGATGGACGAGCCCTGCTCGGCCCTGGACCCGATCGCCACCGCTATCATCGAGGAACTGATCGACGAACTGCGTGAGCATTACAGCATCGCCATCGTCACCCACTCCATGCAGCAGGCCGCCCGCGTCTCGCAGCGCACCGCCTATTTCCACCTGGGCGATCTGGTGGAGGTCGGCGAGACCACCCAGGTCTTCACCAATCCCCGGCACAAGTTGACCGAGGACTACATCACCGGACGGTTCGGCTGATGGCCGCCGCACCGTCCGGGGGGTCTCCCCAGGGGGGCGCCAAGACGCTTGGACACCCGCATCGAGTGCGCGCCTATGATGAGGAGTTGACCCGGTTGCGCGGCCTGATCATGGAGATGGGGGAGCGGACTGTCGAGCAGATCCAGGGTGCGGTCAGTGCCCTGTTGGGTCCGGACGCGAGCCCGGCCTATCGGGTACTGGACCGCGAACCCCAAATCGACTTCCTGGCGCTGGACGCGGACGAGGAAGTGTTCCGACTCATCGCGCGCCGTCAGCCCACGGCGGTGGATCTGCGCATCGTCCTCGCGCTGGCACGGATCGCCGCCGAGGCCGAACGGGCCGCCGACAAGGCCGCGCGCATCGCCAGCCACGCGCTGGAGTTCCGCGCGGACGACACCCGGTTACCGCCCCCGATCCAGGACGCCTTGCGGGCCTTGGACGAGGTGATCTGCTGTGCCTTCGAGCGCGGCGTCGCGGCCGTCTCGCGGTTCGACATCGACCTGGCGGTCGCCGTCTTCGAGGACGAGGCCGAGATGCGCTCCGCGGCCGGCACGCTGCATCAGACGCTGATCGCGCCAGCCGCTGCGCCGCTCCCGGCGCTCAAGCTGGCCCCTCTGGTTATCGTCGCCCATACCCTGGAGCATGTCGGCAAACACGCCTGCGCCATTGCCGAACAGGTCATCTACGTGGCCGAGGGCAAGGATGTACGCTTCCGCAATCGGGAGATCCTGGTCGAGACACTGCGCCATCGCGGCAGTTAGGCGCCTGGAGCGCGTGGCCCGGTCAGTTTAGCCACGGAAGCACACGGAAAGCACGGAATAAGAGGGCCTTTTCCGTTCGATGCACCGGCGCGGGATGGGCCTATAATTTCAAGAGTAGCGCCGTCGAGTTTGCCCATGCCTCATGCCGGAGACACGCCATGTTACCGCAACCCAAACCCCATCTGACCTTCGAGGACTGGCTGGAAGCTGAGCGCGCATCACTGGAGGGCCGCAGCGAATATATCGACGGCGAAGTCTTCGCGATGACCGGGGCGAGCGCGGCCCACAATGCGATCGTGAGAAATATCAGCGGTCTGCTTTGGATGCAGATGAAAGGCCGCCCCTGCCAGGTCTACGCCAACGACATGAAGGTGCGCGTCCGCTCCTCCAATACAGGGACCTATCCGGACCTGGTCGCCTTTTGCGCTGAACACGAATTCCAGGACAACCGCCGCGACATCCTGCTCAACCCCAGTCTGATCGTCGAGGTCCTCTCCGGCTCCACCGAAGCCTATGACCGTGGCGACAAGTTCGCCCTCTACCGCCAAATCCCGAGTCTGCGGGAATACCTGCTGGTCTCCCAACACCAGGTTGCTGTGGATCTCTATACCCGCGGCGAGGACGGCCGTTGGATCCTCACTGACTTTTCCGACCTGAACGACGCTATTCACCTGGCCAGCGTGGACTGCACCCTGGACTTGGCGGAGGTCTACGACAAGGTCGAGTTCGTGCCCGCGTGATGCGGCGCCGGGTCCGTGACATCGACGAATCGCCGCTTGGGTCGACCGCCGAGGCCTTCATCATAATCCCGGCCATCCCGCCGACAGCGAGGCCGCGGGTCCACGCAGCGGACCCTACGGATCGCGGCCTTACGTAGGGTCCGCTGTGCGGACCGACGCGCCTAGGCACCAGGGCTGACCCGGCGGTGCGGACAGGCCGCCCGCGGCCTGCGTTCGTTCACGCTCGCCAACACTTCGGAAAATGATCTACAATTCACCCTTAATAGAGTTCTCGTGCGCCGTGCGGGTCCCCACGGATGCCCGGTTGGTGCCGCTCGAACGGCCGCCCGGGTGCACAGACGCCGTCCGTCAGCGGCTGGCGACCCGGGGCGCGGGGATACAATCGCCTCTCTAAAGACGAAAGACGGCGGCGACCGCAGCGGGCATCGTGCCAGGATCGACCTAGTCCAACAAACGTTTATCCTTCGTGCACGCTAGGCGCTGTGCCACGACCGGGGATCAGCGTGGCGCGCACGACGGATCAGCGCTTAGTCGTTAGGTCTCACAACAGGACGCTCCTTCGTGCCACCAATCCCAATACCAAAGCCCTCAATCCTCGACGGCTGCACGCGCCTTGGGGCGTTCAGTGGCGAACGCCGTTGGAGATCCCCTGGGGGCGACCGCCTATACACGTGGGACTCGCTTCACGGAGAAGTGGAGGTCTACAACGCGCGAGGGCGGCACCTTGGCGTGCTCGACCCTGTCACCGGCAAGCTTGTGAAGGACGCCGTCCCTGGGAGAAAGATTGATGTCTAGCTTCATTGAACTCTGCTTGCGGGGAGATCGTCTGCCAGAGGAAATCGATGACTATGTCGATGCTTGGCACGATGGACCGGCTGGCCTTCCACTACACAAATTTCTCGGAATGACCCGATCCGAATACAACCTTTGGGTCCTGGATCCGGATGTGCTTCCGTTCATCTTGGATGCTCATCGAACCGGCGGAGATGCGGCGGATTTAATTGAGCAATTCAATGCACTACCAATGGCCGCGCGAGCCGAATCGTCAGGGAAAGCCCGAGAGTTGGCACGCTGGCTCAAGGGTCAGGGACTGTGGGACTAACAATTAGTGCGCCAGTCGGATTCGCTCAGCGCCTGACAGCAAAGTACGAACTTACGCTGCCGGTAGACGTGCGCTCCATGCTGAAGCGCTATGCAGATGTAGTCGAAACTCGTATTCCAATCAGAGGAGTCGATGGCGTCTGTTTGAACCTTAAGGTCCCCGGGAAGAGACCTCGTGTCATTATCAACTCTTCTAACCCACGGCTCCGGAGGAGATTCACAGAGGCGCACGAGTTAGGCCACATAGTCATTCCCTGGCATATGGGTACTATCGTCGATCACCTAGACCCGGAGCATGTCGAGTCAAGTGATGACTACTGGGTGTTTGAGGAAGAAGCCAATCAGTTCGCCGCAGAACTCCTGATGCCCTTACCTTGGCTCGGCGATCTCATTGAATCCACTGCAAATCTCAGCACGGCACACAAGCGAATATGCGAGCGCTGCGAAGTGTCCGCTCTTGCTGCGTCCAGGCGCCTCGGTTCGCTTCTTCCGGAGAACATAGTTTTTGTTTGCCAGAAGGACAACGAAGTAGAGTTTTCCGGCCGGACAAGAGGCACCCTAGCCCATGCTCCTTCATGGCGAACCCCCTTCGATACTACATCTTTCGCGTACGCCACAAAGCACTACGTATCGACGCTGGACACACGTCGGCTGCATTGGTGGATTCTTCCCGACCAGGTCGATGAAGTTTCAAATGACCCCCGTCCCTGGCGCGAGATACTCGATGCAATAGTCGAAAATATTGGGGTCGATGTTGAGGATAGAAAACGATTCAAGATGTCTGTCAACGGAGTGCTTTCCGCCGCAAACAGTGCTATGAAGCAACATGGCCCACATACAGCAGCATCGGTAACTGCTGCGTGTATGCAGCGATTCCATGACAGAGACGATCTGCGGAGTTTTGCCGCGCATCCAAACTTCATGGATTTCGTAATAAAGCGGGCCACGGAGTTGACGCAGTGAGACCGAACCCCCAGAGGGGAAAAGGGGCAACGCGGAATGCCTTCCCGGTCGGCAAACCAGAAAAGATCGAAACCAAAATTCGTTGGTTCCGTGCGTGGCGATCGAAGCCATATTCTTACTTGATCTCACCGATCCGCGAGACATCCAGAGTCTGCAACTCAACCACCCGCTCGGGCGTATAACCTAAGCCGGCGTAGTCCATGATGCCGTTCGGGGCATGACAGTCGGCACAGTGCCAGGCGTCTTTCTTGATTCCGTGGTTGATCATCAGGCTGCCCATCTGACGCATCCAGTGCGGCTCGACATTGACCAGTTTTCCATCCACCAGCGGATACCTGGCGTCCCAACCCTGGGTCACGCCGAAGTAGGACATGAACTCATCCATCATGTAGAGCTTGAACGGCGTCTGATACATGCGCACGACGATCGGGTCCTTGATGGATTGGATGACCGCCGCCGCGCTGTCGCCGGTTTCATAGTAGGTCGCGTAATCGAACGGCAGGATCATGGCCCCGAAGGGACCTTGATTCCCCATATCTTCATACATCATGGCGTTGAAGATCTTGAATGGGTAGATCCGGCTCTCCCCCTCGTTCATCGCCCGGCGCAGGTTCTGCTGGATCATCTCCCGGCGCCTGGCGAGCATGGCCGGCGAGAGTTGGGACAGCGGATCGGTCGCCATTTTTATATAGGCATCGACCTCGATGTCCGGATACGCCTTCTTGAGTTGCTCGACATTGGCACGGACGGCCGCGAGCGCATCCGGATCGGTGATGCGCACCAGTTGATTCATCAATGGATTGTAGTCCAATGAACCATTGGGATTATTCCCTAGGGCATTGGCGAGGAAGGTGCCGTTGCCGTTGAACCACAGGTAGGTAAAGCCCTTGCCGGTCTGACCCGAACGGTAGATGTCGGTCGGGATATAGACCCCATCCTCCGCGTCCCAGGTGGGATGGACCCAATCGCGCAGCACGACATTGTTGTCTTGCAGTGACTTGATGTGGCAAGTCTCGCACGCCAGCCGGGCGATATGGCCGTTCAGCAGGGCCTTGTAATCGGCGTTGTTGTGCGGTGCGCGCGAATGGCAGGACTCACAGGAAACCTCTTTGCCGGGAAGATCATTGGCCACCAGATCGACACCCTTGCGGCCGCGCGGAATCCGGTGCCCTTCCGGAACGTGGCAGTCAGTGCATTGAATCTTGGCCGCGGCGTGGACATCATCCTGCGGGCTGAACGGATTGCCGCGCTTGGCCCCGCGATGCAGCAGGCGCCGGTTCTCATGGCCCAGAGCCTGGGCAGCCTGATTGTGGACATAGGCATCGCCGCCCATGTTGTGCTGATGACAGCGCAAACAGTTGGCGTTGGTCACCGGCCGCACGGTGAGCGCGGCGGCGAGACTGCGGTCCTGATTCCAGCGCCGCCCGCCCTGATCCTGGATGACATAGCGCTCATTCATATCATACTGCGCGGCATGACAGATCAGACAGTCGATCCCCTCCTTGGCGTGGGTCGGCACATCCCCCACGGGCATCATCTTCTCGGTGGCGGGCTGATAATTACCGCCGATATGGCATTGGCCGCAGCCTTCGCTGCGCAGTTCCACCTCGCCCGGCTTGTCTTCCGGCCGGCTCTTGACCAAGGCGGCCCAGCCGGTCCAGGAGAAGCTGCCGGGGATACCACAGGCGCGATTGATCTTACCCACCGGGATCTTGCGCGACCCCGGACCATTGACCTGGCGGCCGTCATAACCGTAGGTCGAGAAGCCGCCCGCGTCGCTATGGAATTTGAAATGCACCGAGTCGACCAGGTTCTGCAGGGTGTCGACCTCCGTGCGGATGCCGTCCGCATGCTCCACCGGCATTCGCGCATGGCAGCGCAGACAGGTCTCGGGTCCGGCGTAGCGGCGGATGCCGGCGTCGCGAAAATATTTGATATGCGGATAGTCGGTGTCACGCAGGAAGGAGTCCGTATTCATCAGGATCTCCATCTTGACCTTGCGGGCAAAGGGATCCTGTTGATCCGAGACCTGCTCCGCGGCCTTGGCCTCGCGCGCGGCCAGCGTGAGCGCGCGGGCGATCGTCTCGAACTGCTCCGGACTGACCTCCTGACTGCTGGCAAACGTCAGTCGGGGATTGGACTCGCCGACATACCACTGGAACATGACCGGATAAAGGAACTGGTAGGCCGCCCAGAGGATCAGCAGCACCGCCAGACCGATCAGCAGACGCTTGCGCGCGGTCCGTGACATGACCTGCGACAATGAACTTGTCATACGTCCTCCCGATGCCAACCGGTGATCATCGCCCGATGGTTGGAGAACAGGGTGGTGCCGGTGGTAATGATGTAGAGGTGGGTCAGCAGGAAGAGCACCAGCAGGTAGGCCACCGTCAGATGCGTCATCGCGACGACCCAGACGCTGCCGATACCGAACAGGGTCTCCGGCAGATAGGGAACCAGCAGGAAGGCCCAGCCGCTGACGATCAAGAGCGGCATCAGGGCGTACATCACGCCAAGATAAGTGAGCTTCTGCAGTTCGTTGAACTTTTCGGACTCACTGGGGTGGAACGGATGGGGCGCGTTGCGAAAAATACCGACGGCATAGTACCAGGACTGCTCGGTCATGCGGGTCAGCCAGCCCCGCCGGTGGATACGATAGAAATGGCCGTTAGCGGTCACCAGATTCCCCGCCACAAAGACGATCCATCCCAGAGTGAGCAGGATTCCGGCGACATTGTGCACCGGCCGGGCGGTTTCAAAGGTGAGCAGCCAGGTGACGCCGGAGAAATGCATGCTCGCCCCGGACAAGATCAACACCAGGAACAACAGCGCATTGATCCAATGCCAGGCCCGGACCCACAGCGAATAGAGATAGAGCGCGTTCATGCTTGACTCCTCTTGGCCGGATAGGCCCGGTAGCGACCCACACCATGGGCGATCAGCCCCAGCAGGGTGAGTCCAAGCAGGCCTAGCGCCAGTCGGTCGATCAGGACGTTGCGGCTCATGCCGACCACATAGGCTTGATTGAACACCGCCGTTGACAGCAGCCCCTGGCTGGCCATCGTCTGCGCGGAACGGTAGGAATACAGTTGATTGAGCAGGGTCGATCCCTTGGAATGACAATCGTCGCAACTGCGCACCCCCTGTCCGGCGGGGAGGATCTCATGGGAGAGCGACGCGGACTGTTGGGTATGGCAATCGAGGCAACGCACCGCCTTCCAATGGGCTTGCCGATTCGGCAGCCAGGCATGGCTGACCTGGGTCGGGTCCTGGAACGCCGTGTGGCAGGACATGCAGACCCGATTGTGCCCTTGCACGATCTGTTCGATGGCTTCACCGGGCTGGGTGGCGCGGAACACGTGCGCGTTGTGACAGGAAAAACAGGTCAGCTGTTGCTGTTTCAGCCCCGGGTGTTGCCGGTCCGGGTTCTCGCGCACATGGACGCTGCGGTCGAACTCGGCCTCGACGGCTTTGAAGCGATAGCGCTCGAACTTGGGATCATCGTCGTGGCAGCCCGCGCAGGTCAGGGCCTCATCCGCGGACCCCTGGCGGTGGGGGTAACGCACATAGTCCTTGTCATGACAACCGGTACAGGCCAGCGCGGCATGGTTGGATTGGGCGAAGCGGTCGCGATCGATGTGGAGGTCCCGGATCTCACCGGTCGCCGGGTCCCGGTACGCGATGGTCGCCATCTGGTGACACACCAGACAGGCCTTGCGCTCGGCGGTTATCTGCGCGTCGTCCTGGACCTCCGCGGCCGGCACCTGGCCCGCACCGAGCAACACCAAGACCGCCGGAAGGCTTCGGATCGATCCGCGACCGCAGCGGTCCAGCCACCCGGCCCACCGCGCTCGGCCGCCCGGCAGATGCAGCGTGCGGGGCGTCGCCGGAACCTGCCGGAACCAATCAACGCAACACCGGTAGGACCTGGTTGGAAAAATCGCTGCAAGGGCTGACTCAGGCATAGCACTCAACAACTCAGGGCAATGCACAATGGCTCCTCCGTTCAGACATCCTCGGCGCGGCCCGGCGAGCCGCTTGATCAACGCGCCGACATGGTCACGCGGCTATCCGGCCTGGCGCCACCCACTCCGACGGTCGATTGCTCAGCCAAGATCCCCGCGCCCTTCGACGAAGCAACCCGGATCGGCCAGGCGGGCGTCGATGATCCGCGGGAACTAGACACGGCCGATGACCGCGTCGTCACGCACCCAGAGTATAGATCGGTCGCGGTAATCGTCACGACCGTTGCGTTTCAGCCGCCGCCGGCCGGGCGGCCGTGGCGGCGGGTGGCGCGCCGTTCACGCAACTGGACCAGGGTCCAAACCGGACCCGAGACGGCATACCCCAAGAAGCCCAGGAACAGCACCACGGGAGGATGGATCAGGATCAGGGCGACCGCCAACATCACCAGCACGGCCAGCAAAAAGGACACTCGCCCCTGAACATCGAGTTGCTTGAAGCTCCAATAGCGGAAGTTGCTGACCATCAGCAGTCCGGCCCCGGCCGTCAGGAAGGCCGCGAGCCAGGAAACATAGGAGGGATCGATCCCCTGGTCGGCACCGATCCAGACGCCGCCTGCCACGATGGCGGCTGCCGAGGGGCTGGGGAGCCCTTGGAAGAAACGTTTGTCCGCGGTTCCCACTTGGGTATTGAATCGGGCCAGGCGCAAGGCCGCGGCCGCGCAGTAAACGAAAGCGGCCAGCCAGCCCACCTTGCCGAGCCCGCCCAGCGCCCAGTGATAAGCGACCAGGGCGGGGGCAACCCCGAAGGCCACCATATCAGACAGACTGTCGTACTCGGCTCCGAAGGCGGTCTGGGTGTGGGTCATGCGGGCCACCCGCCCATCGAACCCGTCGAGCAGCATGGCCGCGAAGATGGCGATCGCCGAGGCTTCGAACCGCCCCTGGGTGGCCGCGAGCACGGCGTAGAAACCGGCGAACAGCGCCGCGGTGGTGAACAGATTGGGCAGCAGATAGATGCCGCGGGGACGTTTACGAGGAACTGGGGTTTCTTCCATACAGGTGCTACCGGGCCGATCGACTTGGGGCGCGAGTATAGCCGGGGAAGAGCGCGGAGCCCTAAGGAAACCCGGCGGCCGGGAATCCTGGGCTTCAGCCCTGGTCCCCGCCGCGCCAAGGCTGAAGCCTTGGACTCCAGGAGGATGCGCTCAGCGCAGGTAGACGCCGTCCACCCCCACTTTGCCGGGTCCGTCCAGGACGTAGATTCCGGCGGAATTGGCGTGCACGCTGAAGCTCAGCCGCCCGTCGTGGACCTGAACTTCGCGGCCGGTCACGGCATCGCGGTAGATGCCGTCGCGCACCCCCTCGACCGTCACCGACTGGTCGGAGCCGATGGCGAGCCCGATCACGGCGTAGCTGCCCTCGCCCGACAGGTCGCGGACGAAACGCATGCCGCTGCCCCACTCGCTCACCTGGGTCATCTGCGCTTTCTGCAGCGCGGGGACGGCACGGCGAATCTGGTTGAGCCGCTTGATGTGCTGGTAGAGCGGGTGGGACTGGGTCTGGCCGATCCGCTCATCGATCAGGTGGTCGCCAAAATAGGCACGGCCGGTCTGATCCAGGGTATCTTTTTCACCCTCGACATCCTGGGGAGCGCCCCGCATGAACGCGATCTCCTCGCCGTAGTAGAGGCAGGGAATGCCGCGCGCCGTCCAGATCAGGTTATAGGCCGCCGCGGCCATCCAGTCATCGCCCTTGAAACGGAACTTGAAGTCATTGTCCGGACCGACGTCGTGGTTCTGCAGGAAGGTCACCAGGCTGGTCACATCGCCATAGATCCAGTCCATCGACAGAATCTGTGCCGTGCCGCCGTAGGTTCCCTTGCTCACCGTGTCGCGGAAGGTGGAGAAGAGCCCGAAATCGAGCACCGAGAAGCCCGAGTCGCCGCCCGCGTTGGGGTCACGCGGGTCATGACCCAGGCGCGTGTACCACCAGGGGCGGATCTGGCTCGGGCCGTTGTCGCCGCCGCCCAGGTCGCCCCAACCATAGCCCTTGACCAGATTTTCGCCGAAGACGAACAGCCCCGGCTTGTGGGCCTTCCAGGCATTGACGTACTCGAGCAGGTTGTCGCGTTCCACATGCTTCACGGTGTCGATGCGCAGCGCATCCACGCCCAGGTCCAGATAGCCGTTGATGGCCCCGATCAGATAGTCCTTCACGTTCTGCCGATTGGTGGCCAGATCGATGCAGTCACCCGCCAGGTGTTTGTGCTGCAGCGGATGGGCGCTCTCCCAATCGCCGCCGCAAATGAAGCCTTCCTGGTGGTACCACGCCGGGTCCAACTGGTTGGCATCCACCCCAAAGAAGCGCCCGGGGTTGTAGCCGGCCTTCGGTACGGTCTCGCCGGTCTTGGGGTCGACCAGGGGCTCGCGTCCGTCGGGGTCGCGCAGATGGCGCTCACGCCACCAGTCGGGAGCCAGCGGGTTGTCGATATCGTCCCGGTTCGGCCAGGCATAATTGCCCAGGTTGCCCTGATAGGGTCCGTGATTCACCCGCCCCGACTCGGCACCCTGCGGCACATAGTATTTGATCGGCAGGTGGTCGATGTGAACCTGGCCGCGGATGCCGTACTGGCAGGAATGGTTCAGCACCACATCCTGGATGATTTTGATCCCCTGGGCGTGGGCCGCGTCGATCAGATCCCGGTAGGTGGCGCCGGGGGACTCCAGCCGTGGATCGACACGGGTCCAGTCATAGGGGTGATAGCCGTGGTAATCGAGCCCGGAGCGGTTCTCGACCGGCGGAGTGATCCAGATCGCCGTAAAGCCCAGGTCGCGGATGTAATCCAGCCGCTCGATCAACCCCTTGAAGTCCCCGCGCCAATGCGGATCGACCGCCTGACCCGCCGCGTCGAAACGGATGCGGTCGCGGCAGAAGAAGTTATTCGACGGGTCGCCGTCATAGAACCGCGTGGTGATCAGAAAATAGATGGTCTCCTCGCGAAAATCGGTGCGCTCCCCGACCGGGGCCAGCGGGGCCTCCGCGGTCCAGGCGACCAGGGGCGCCGACTGCTGCGCGGCAGCCGGCACCACGGGCGGCGGCACGACCGCGCTGACGGCCGGCGCCTGATTGTGCCAGCGCCCCCGGGCATCCAGCCAACCATTGCGGTCGCGTAGATGATCCGGGGTTTGGTGACCCTGACCATCATTGAAAATCAGATGCATCACCCGGGTATTCGGGAACCGGTGCAGGTACCAGCCCGCCCGCTCGGGGTCGGGCTGCATCGGCACCCCCGGCCACCCGCTGCTGCCGCCGCCAGGCGCACCGTCCCACCAATGGATGTAGAGGGGTTCGGCCCAACCCGCGGGGCATTCGCAACCGACGATCAGATCCTGGTTCGGGGGCGGGGTATGGTTCGATGTGGGCATGAAGGGTCCTTAGGTCGAATAGATGAGCCAGCGAAAATCGGCGTCGTCGGTCGATGACCGGGCTGACCCGCGAAGCTGCAATTGCAGGGAGGCAACGGCGTTGATGGAACGAGGCGATTCGGCAATCACCTGATCCCGACAGTGACGAACCCGTTACGGAGCCGTCAAGCCACTAGCCGGACCCTTGCCAAGGTACCACCGGCGGGGCTGTCGGTGAGCACGAGATCACCCCCATAGGCGCGGCAGATCTCGTAAACCACGGCCAATCCGATGCCGTGTCCGGGGGTGGACAAATCCGCGCGCGCGCCACGCTCAATCACCGCGCGCACCTGCTCCGGCGGAATTCCGGCGCCGTCATCCCTGACCCACAGAACCAGTGTCCCGCCCTCCCGCCGACCACCGACATCAACCTGCGTGCGACACCACTTGTAAGCATTATCGAACAGGTTGCCGAGCACCTCCAGCAGGTCGCCTTCGACTCCGCGAAAAACCAGCCCCGGCTCCAGATCCAGGGTGACGGCGACGGCCCGTCCGGCATGCAGCTTGGTCAACGTGGCGATCAGCCGCTCCACGATCGGCGCGACCGGCACCGGCGCGGCCAGCGCGGTCAGGGGTCGCGCGCGGGCGCGCTCCAACTGATAGGCGACGATCCCGTCCATCCGATGGATCTGCTCAGCGAGCCGCGCGGCCAGCGCGGGCTGCAGCGACGCCTCGCCAAGCGCCCCGCGCAGCACCGCCAGCGGGGTCTTCAGGCTATGGGCCAGGTCGGCCAGAGCATTGCCGAGCCGCGTCTGGCGGGCCGACTCGTGAGCCAACAATGCATTGAGATTGTCGGTGAGTGCGCGGAGTTCCCGCGGATAGACACCATGCAGGCGATCCTGCGCCCCGGCCTCGCACGCGGCGACCTCGTTCGCCACCCGCCGCAACGGCGCCAGCCCCCAGCGCAACGCCAGCAGCAGGGCAGCGAGCAGGATGATCGACATGGCTCCCAGCCAACCGGTCAGGCTGCCGCGAAATCCGGCCAACGCGCGCCGGTACTCGGTGAGGTCCTCGGCCACGCTGAAGGTGTAGGCGCGGGGGACCGGGCCGATCGTCCAGAGGACCCCGTAGCCCTCGACGAAATACGCGTTGCCGTGCCCGTCGTGCGCCTCCTGGAAGCGGCGCTCGCCCGGCGCCAGCCCGATCGCGAACGGGATCCGCTGATCGATGGCCGAGACTGAACGCCACACCGCCCGGCCCGCGCCGTCACTCACCTGCCCATAGAGCCCCGAGTCAGGCAAACTGAAACGGGCCTCGGCCAACTCGCGCGGCAGGGTCAAGCCGTCCTCGTCCGCATCCGCCGCCGCCATCAGCAGATAGACCTGCCCCAGCAGGCGCTCCTCGCGTGCCGAGCGGGCACTGGCCTGAAAGGCGCGCTCCAGGGCCAGACCGGCGAGCACCATGAACACCACCAACACCAGGGCGGCAACCGCCGTGACCCGCGTCTGCAGCGATCTCACACCGGGTCATGCCCCAGGACGAAGCGATAGCCCCGTCCGCGCAAGGTCTCGATCGGCGCCAGGCTGCCGTTTGGATCCAGCTTGCGGCGCAAGCGCCCGAGCAGCACCTCCAGCACATTGCTGTCCCGGTCCTCGTCATGGGGATAAAGATAGTCCGCCAACTCGCGTTTGGACAGGACGCGCGCGCGTTCGGTCATCAACCGCTCCAGCAGGCGGAACTCGAAGTCGGTCAGGTCCACCGGCCGGCCGGCCACCGCCACCCGCTGCCCGGCGCGGTCCAGGCGCACCGGACCCGCGATCAACTCGGCGGTCGCCGCGCCCGCGGCACGACGCAGCAGAGCACGCAGTCGGGCCAGCAACTCCTCCATCTCGAAGGGTTTGGCCAGATAGTCGTCCGCCCCGGCCTCCAATCCCTCGACCTTATCCTGCCAGCGGCCGCGGGCGGTGAGCACCAGCACCGGGAGACGGTTGCCCGCCGCACGCAGGCGGCGGATGATCTCGATGCCCGGCATCCCCGGCAAACCCAAATCCACAACCGCGGCATCGAACGGGTACTCGATCGCCAGATAAAGCCCCTCGTCGCCGTCCCCGCTGCCGTCCACCCGAAAGCCCTCGCGGACCAGTCGGTCAGTCAGTTGCGTGCGCAACGCCGCTTCGTCCTCGATCACCAGGATACGCATCGAGTCCTCGCCGCAGTGGACACCAGAGAGGCTCAGCCCCCGGAACCGGGGATGAAAACCATTCGGACCTCACCCGACGGGGTAAGGACCTTGACCTCATAACCGCCGCTGGTTTGACTGACCGAGAGCACCTTGCCGCCGGTCTGGCGCCGCGCCGCCTCGGCGGCCTCCGCGGCTGAGGAGGCACCGCCGCCCCGGCCGGCCAGGAGTGAGAGTGAACCCAAGACCGTGACCACCGGCGGTGCCGCACAGACGCCGGCCGGCCCGGCCACGGCCGCCAGGGAGAGGACGATGAACAAAATGGGAGTGGTCTGCATGGGCAGGTCGAGTCTGGGTGTCGGCCGGATGACCGGGAATGTAGCATAGCCTCCACTGAGCCGTGACCCGCGTAGACCCGCCGCACACTCAACCTGACCAGGGCCGGTGTTACCAATCACTGCGCAAGATCACGGTCACCCCATTCCCCAAGCCGAAGCCCGGCATCATCACCGGCGCGCGACGTTCCACGTAAACCGGCTGGCGGATGACCACCGGGCGCCGGTCGTCGTATCTGTAGCGCGGACGATGGTCATGATGATGCCGCGGCTTGCGCTCGTGCCAGCTCCGTTCACCGTGATCCCGATCCCAATCGCGCCGGTACCCGTCGCCCCGGTCATCGCCCCCACGCGCTGCCGCCGGCCCCGGCAGCCCGAGCGCTGCTGTCAACGCGACCGTCAGCGCCATCTTGAGCCCGGTGAACTTCGTCTTCATGGTTGCTTCGCTCGTCAGGTCGGTCAAAGCCCCATGCCTCGACCCTTGAGCGCCAGCGTAGGCCGGGGTTCATGAACGCCGACTGAACCGGTGCTGACTGCTGTCTTGGTAACGCGTCAGAACCCTAATCCGGCCCGATATAGACACGCATGATCCGAAACGGCGGCACCGCACCCTCGACCCCGCCGTTGAGGAAAGGCGCGCGATGCAACTGGTTGACGGCAATGTAAAGCCAGCCGGGTTCGCCAAAGCTCAACGCGTCCGGCCATAGCAGCCGATCGTCCTGTACGAGGGCCTCAAGTCGACGGTCCAGTCCCAGCACAGCGATGGCGTTGTTCCCCAGGTCAGTAAAATAGTGACGACCCGCGGCATCGGTGGCGGCCCCGTCCGAGACCGGCTTGGGGCCGGCCTTGGTGATCGCCGCGGCGATCACCGCATCCGTCGCACCCTCCCGCAGCAACCGGGCCGGGACCCGATACCAGGTTTCCCCGTTCATCGCCCCGAAAAACAGCGTCTCGCCGTCCGCCGATAAGGTGATGGGATTCAGCGCAATCCGGGCCGGCTTGACCTTCCCGTCATCCCCCCGCGGTCCGATCACCCGCCCCTCGACCACCAGATTCACATCTTCCGCCTGTAATGTCGGCGAAGCGGTAAAACGCCGTGAACGTCGCTGATTGAGATCCAGCACCACCAGCGCCGGCGCCTGACTGCCGCCCACGTCCGCGATGTACACGAAGCCCCGCGCGTCATCCACTGCCAGGTCGTTCAGAAAACTCCCCGCCGGCCCGGTCTCCGGCGGAAAATCATAGCGATAGACCGGCTTGCCGTCGGCGAGCGCAAAGGCCAGCAGCTTGGGCGTCTGGTGCGGTAGCAGCGGCGGATCGCCCAAGCCGTTGTCGAGCACCCACAGCCGCCCCTGGCGATCGATCCGGATGCCGAGCGCGCTGTTGAGCACCTCCGGCCCCGCACCAAAGGGTCCGTTCCAGGCCGCATCCGGCCAGGGACGGTAGCTCGCTGGCCCTGTTACCTCAATGAGTTGGGCGTCGGCCCGACGGAACTGATGCACCGTGGCGAAAACCCGCCCGTCGGGAGTCACCGCCAGGTTGCCGGGGTTGATGGGCAGTTCCGCCACCACCTCGATCGAACCCGGGAGTTGTTGCTCATCCGCTCCGGCCGGGAGCGGCTGAATCAGCGGAAGGACGCACAGCAGGGCGGCAAACAGTGGGCGCATCAAAGACTCCGGATCGACTCTCAATCGGCTTACACCGGGTGGACAGTTTGGCGAGGCGCACGGGGTCTGCCAAGCAGAATTTCAAAAAGCGGAAACTCCTCCAGCGTCGCCAGGATTGCCCCGCACTGCGTATGACCCAGCACCACAACCAATCGTGTACATTAACGTGATGCCGCGAACTCTACGCTACCCACCTGCGACGACGCGACGATGGTGCCGGCCACCCGGATCACGAACAGATCGCCAAGCCCCTGATCGAACACAATCTCCGTCGGCACCCGCGAGTCCGAACACCCCGGAATGATGGCGAACGGCCGCTGACCCGCGGTCAATTCGAGCCGGCGCGTCGGCGTGGCAAGGCTGTCCTGACTGCGAATATTGGCCGCGAAACGGGCGTTCCCCTCGCGCAGACGGTCGAGTGCAACGATGGCTGGGATCATCGGGGATTCACCAAGGTGTCGGCTCCTCAGATTTACGCAACTTATTGAATCGATAGGTCGCCGCGCAGCGCTACTCCAGCTCGAACGAAGGTGTCCCCCCGGTTCCGCCGAAACCGTGGTCTGTCCCAGGTATTCGCTTGTCGGCCTGCTTCTCGCCCCATTGCTCGAAGCTGTAGCGCCAGATCGCTTTCAGATCTTGCCTGGCACGGGGGCGCTTGACGATCTCAGACATCCAAGCCCGCTTCCCTGCGTGCTTCCCGGCAGATCTCGACCATGTCGAGCGGAGAGTCCTCGCCGCTTGCCTCGCCTTCGATCAGCGCTTGGCGCAGGGCTTCGAGCCGTTGCTCGCGCTCCTCGAGCAGTCGCAGGCTGGCGCGCACGACGTCGCTGGCGGAGCCGTAGCGTCCGCTTCGGACTTGACGCTCGACGAACCCCTTGAAGTGGTCGCCCAAAACAATGCTGGTGTTTTCAACCATGATGCAAATTCACCCGCTTACCGAAGAATACCCGATCATGGTAGCACCGGCCGAAGCGATCCGGAACGAGCGCGCGCCTTTCTAGGGGGTCTCGTCGATCCGTCGCACAACCTCGCGCACCGAACCAGGGTGGAGCCGGAGGTCTCGAAGACCAGGTCGTCCAGCGTTTCGAGGTAGACGGCGAAGGTCTCGTCCTGGGCAAGACGCCGTAGTGCCAGCAGCAGCGTGAGCCGGGCTTGATAGAGGTACCCCAGTGCCGAATCCGCGGCAGAGAAATCGGGACGAACGACCGGTAGCGCTCGACGGCCTGCGCTTGCGTCGTTGCGAGCACAGCGAGGAGCGTGCGCGTCTCAAGCCACTCCGGGGCGGGATCGTCGCCGGTCGTAGCGCGATAGCTGCTCCAAGGATAGTCCCCCGCGGCGCGCACCATGCGCGCCCGCACCGGATTGAGGACCAGGTAGCGGGCAAGTTCCAGGAAATAGGTCTCCTTCTGCACCAAGATCGCCTTGTAGCGCCCCTGAAAATAGCCTCCCGCCCGTCGCCTCGCGAGGTAACGTGGTACAGAGCCCCGTCAAACTCGAGTCGCAGTGGCCTTGCCATCGAAGCTCAAAGAAGGCATAAGTCAAGACCTGACCCCATCCGACTTAATGACCTGACCCCATCCCTTGCAGACCACGTCCTTGGCTGTCGATCCCTGGCCCGGAGGTTGTCGCTGATCGGATCGGGTGGACGGGGTTGTGCCCGTCAGGCCACACACGCGAGCGGATGGCGGAACCGCTGCGCGTTCCGCCCTACGGGGGGTACGGCGGCGACGGGGGCCGCGCCTGGGCGTCGGCGACCGCCTGGTCGGCCGCGGCAAGCCGCTGCTGCGCCGCCGCCTTCTCTTCCGGGGTCTTGGCATTGCTCAGCGCAGCGTTGGCGGAGACCTGCTCCCTCCTCGCCTTGGCGAGGTCGTTGCCGGCTTTCGCCGTCGAGGCCTTCCTCTGGGCCTCGTCCGCCTCGGCCATCTTCGCCCTGGCCGCAGCCTGTTCCGCCGGCGTCTTCGCGTTCGCGAGCGCCTCTTCGGCCTCCTTCTTTTTCTGGTCGGCCTCGTCCTGCATCGCTCGGTTGGAGGCCGCCGCGTTGAGCGCCGCCGCCGCCGCCACGGCGCCGGGGGCAGGGGGAGAAGAACCCAGGTCCACGGTAAACTGCCCGGCTATCGTGATGGAGATGACACCGCCATAGGAGCAGAGGCACTTCGAGTCGTCGCTCAGCCCGGGTTGAGAACCGACCAGCACCGTGACCGCCCCGACCATCCAGGGTGCAGTCGTCACCGGGATGCAGGGCATCGGCACCAGCGCCCCCGCCGCCGCGGCCGTCGCCGATGCGACCGTCGGATTGCTCACGGTGTTGCACATCCCGAACGGCATGATGTTCTTCATCGGCATGTGATCCGCAATGTTCGCCGCCGGTAAGCTGCTCTCCATCATGTTCTTCTCCGGCGTCACCAGCAAGGACGAGGGCGCGACGCCGAAGGTGCACTGCAGCATTGCCGTGTTTACGAGATGTTTCGCCATTGGAGTACCCGTCGCGAAGGCTGGATGTTGGTCAACGTATAAGGCGTCACAGGCGTCTGGTCTCGCGTCTTGCCTCATTCTCTCCGGGAAGGGAGCGCCGGCGCCGCCGCGACGGGGCGGGATGACACGATTGCGCCCGTCACTCGCGTAATCGCGCGGATGCCCGCAGGGCGATCCGCCACAACGCCTCCGCGCAAGCCGAGCCGTCCAATGGCGTCCGCAACAGTCGGCCACAGTGCTCCCAGAAACGCCTTTGCCAGATCGCACGCCCCCCGCGCACCACGCGCACGCGCGAGCGGCGCTCGTCGGCGGGAATGGCTCGGACGAAACGGATCTTCATCGCCTTGATGCGATTTAAAAAGTCATCGTCCCCCGCGGGCAATGTCAGAATACAATGCATATGCTCCGGCAGCACCACCCAGGCATCAATCGCGAATGGCCGCTCCTGCCGGGTATGCCGAACCGCCGCACGCAGCGCCTCGATATGCCGCACCAGCAGATCCGACCGGCGCTCCAGCAGATTGATGGTAAAGAAATAGGTCCCACCCGCAACCCGAAACCTCCGATAATTCGGCACACCCACCCCCAACCCGTCACCGTCGTAGGGCGGATGCCCGCAGGGCGAGCCGCCACATCCCCCAAGTCGGAGCCAAGCCGCCCAATAGAATCCGGAATAGTCAGCCAGCGTCGTGCCTCACACAAGTGGCGGAACCGCTTCGCGTTCCGCCCTACGCGGGCTGAACGACGCCGTGTACGTCTTGCGCTTCGCTTCACCCATGCTCATCTGCCCCTCTTGGTTCGGCGCTAGCTTAAATTAGTGTCCGGTTTTCGGGGTCCACTTTACCTTTGCGTCCTCCCAGGACGCCGCCTCGGTTTCCGGATTGTCGGCGTCTGGAACAGACGACTGCGGTGCGGCGGCCAAGGCTGCGGCCGGATCAAATGGAATCGATGTCGCATTGGGTTTCATGTTTGTTGGCATAGCGGCAGGAAATCAGATGCGCACCGGACTCGCGCGCTACCCAGATCAGCACGACCACCCGCGCCTCGACTTGTGCGAGGCTGCGAAGTCGCTGCTCGCCGTAAGGCAGGCGGTTGCCATCATCGGTCACCATCGGGAAATCGAAGGCGCTTTCCAGGGCAGCGAGGTCGATGTCGTGCTTGGCAAGGTTGCGGCGTCGTTTGACTTCGTCGTACGTGATCATTGGCAGATCGTAGATACGATCTGCGTGAGTGTCAAGGCGGACGGCACCATGCCACTCTCTAGCCGATATCTGAAATAACTCGAGCCTGGTCCCTATTGCCTCGTTTCCTGACTGACCCCGTTTCCTGACCCCGTTTCCGCTTTAGGGAAGGTCCTCAAGCCGTTTTGCCATCCGGGTTTGCCAGCCTGGCCCAGTTGCCCGCCACTTCGCGATGACTGCTTCAGGTAGGCGAAGCGAGATGAGCTTTCGAGTGTTTGGAAGTTTCGGCCGTCCGCCCTTTTTGACACACGCTCGCGCAAGCATTTCGTCCGTAATTTCCGGAAGCTCGTCGTACTCTTCGGGCTGAATGACATGCGCGTCTACGCGCTTAAGGTTAGAGCCCAATGCGTGGGCCGATTCGGGCTTGCTCGCGCTCATTGGCTTTCCTCATACTAAAGACGTGACGCTCGTTGCCGCGTGGTGTGTACCCTACGACAACCATGCGGCCTTGAAGCAGGCCGTAGCAGATGATTCGAAGTTCACCGTAATCCTTGCGCGTGTCTTCGACTTCGAGAGTCGTGCCATGGAAGACGTGGACTGCGTCCGCGAAGTCTAGGCCGCGTTCTGTCAGTGCCTTGGCACGCTTGGGAGGATCGTAGGTAACACGCACAAGGTTACTGTAGCTACGAAAACGCTACTTGGCAAGCGCTGCTTGACAAATTCCGGCAGCCGGGAATCCGTCGAGATGAAGGCGGGGGCGGCGCGGCATGAGAACATTCTTGCTGACATAACCCGAGCCTGGCCCCTTTACCCGGGCTACCGCGTTCAACTCTTACGCTTCTTAGTATCACGGCCATCGGAATCGATTGGTGGACTCGCTTTCCGCTTTGATTCAACCGTTTTGGTTTCGCTGCTTGATTGCAAAACCTGACCTTGGACATCCGAAGACGAAGACGCCACTTGCGTTTCTGAGGTACTGACTCGCAAGACCTGACCTTGCGCGCCCCTCTCATGCACGTCGGGGTTTACCAGATCCGTTGGACTCAACCAAAAGCCTTTGCATTTATCAAGTGATTCAGGGCAGAGGTAAGTCACGCCACAGTCGCTTAAATTAGTTTTCTTGATTTTCTTGAAAGTGATTTGGACATTGAATCCGCACAGTGTTTCAGATCCTCTCTTGTCGGCATGTCCCGTATTAACGAGGCCTTTCGGGGGGATGATCGGAGACACCGTGATACTTGCTGGGAGTCGTTGCGCGAGCTCAAGTAATTCTGATGGATAAACCAAGGCAAAAGCATTAGTAGTAGGGAGTTTCTGTTGATTAACGCGGCAGGCCAACTTATTCAGTTTCTTGAGGTAACCTGACGTGTATATCGCAGTTCGATTACTTTTTTTGTCATCTTCATTCTTGAGGAAGAGCAGGTTGCTTCTTGCGACAAAAGCCACGACGCCGCCGGGTCGCAGCACCTTAAAAGCCGAACATAAGAAACGATCATCGATTTCCATTTGCCCTGTTCCTGCACGTGCATTCCAGCGCCCGGTGTATTTGCGCAATCCATAACTTAAAGAAGGATTTCTCCAGCTCTCACCGTAGCAGTTCGCACTGATGATCATGTCCAAGCTGTCCCAAGTAAAATACTCATGGAGTTTGTTTGCGTCGAGTCCGCCAATGCGCGGAATTTGGGTCCCGACTAAAGCCCGTAGAGTCCCGCGGGGGCCGTCAAGCACTTCAATATCGCTGGCCGCCAAGCATTGCACCAGTTCAGGGTGATCTTGGAACAACAGGGCGGTAAACTCCCCGCCACCAGCCCCCACCTCAAGAATGCGCACTTGGGGATAGGTACTGGAGTACAAGGGTGTCGTAGCCAATGTGCCTTGTGCAACGGATGTTTGGGGTGTCGAGACAGATTGTTTCCAGCCTTCTCCATCCCAATACTCCCAGCAGGCGCCGGACTCGGCATCGCGCCTGCAATATTGCTCATTGATTATAACATACCACCAATCAAAGTCGCCGTCTTGGTAGTACCAGTTACAGCCATGATGTGTCCAGATCTGATTATCTGGTCCAGTTAGAACTTGCGGAATAGCGGGTAAAGTGGCTAGATCCGGCATTTCTGCATCTGCCGCCGTAGCAGCGACTGCAGGTTCCGCTGGTGGGATCGCTAAAGGATCACCAGCAGCCACGTCCCCTATTGGTGGCTTCTCATAGCCCGACAAGACTTCCTCGGATTGAGGCGACTTGGGGCACCCATCACTCCTAGCCGCATCCGTAACAGACAACCCCCTAACATCCACCCCCCCCCACCGGATTCCCAACATACCCATACAAATTCACCCCCCCCCGCAATCCCCAACGGATCACTCTCCAAATACCTCCCCACCCCCGGATCATAATACCGAAACCGGTTATAATGCAGCCCCGTCTCCGCATCGAAATAATGCCCCGGCCACCGCAAATTAAGCCCCACCCCCCCGTGCGCCCGCACTGCAACCAACCCATAAGGCAAGACCCGCGCCCACCACCGCACCTTCCGCTCATTATCCTCAATGACACAAGGCGTCCCCAACTGATCCGCATAGAGATAATACCGCCGACACGCCTCGGCCTCCGCCCCCACCGACTCATAGTCCAACATCATAAACGGCGACAACGCCAAGGGATCCGCATAGACATAGATCCGCACCCCGCCATCCGGCCCAATCTCCGCCGCCAACTGATCCCCATACCAATAAAACTCCGTCGCCCGCCCAAGCCAGCGCTTACAGACCCGACGCCCCAGGATATCGTACTCCGCCTCCCACTCCCCCTCCGGCCGCGTGATCGCCACCAGTTGATCGAAGTTGTCGTACCGATAGACGATACGCCCCGCTGGCCCCTCCCGCTCCGCCACATGATTGCGGTCGTTATAGGTAAACCGCTCCCCATTCGCCGCCGCCAGCCGATTGCCGGGCATTAATTCCACACCCGAAAGCCCAGGCGCCTCGATCAGGTTGTCCGCCGCATCCAGCCGATAGACCTCGACCTGTTCCCCGATCCGCCGACCCGTCAGCCGATGCGCCGCGTCATAGGCGTGCTCAATGACCCCCAGGAGCGAGTCATCGACCCGCAGCAGTTCCCCCTCCCCCGACCAGTGATAGCGCCGCGTCCAGTCCCGCCCGCCCCCGAGCCGCGCCTGCTTGAACAGACAACGGCCAAGCTCATCGTATTGCGCCACCTCGCCGCTCCCGTTCCCGAACCAGCGCTGGACGATCCCATCCGCCCCGATCCGCAGCCGGTGCTGCACCCCGCCCGGGTCGGTCAGGACCCGAACCCCATTGGGGCTGCCGTCGTCCTCGCGCGCCCAACTGAACGCGAAGCGCTCGAAGAAGACCTGAGTCGCCGGCTCACCCCAATCCGCGAATTCGAGCGAGACGCCAACCCCATCGCGCAGTTCCAGGGTCCGGTTGCCCAGGTCGTCATACGCCATCTCATAGCGATGCCGATTGGTCCGCCCCCCGATCAGCCGCCCGGCCTCATCGTAGTCCAGGTCATGCAGGTCACTCGTCCCCAGCAACCGCTGCACCGGCTGATTGCCGGGGCCGATCTTCTGGGCGAGCAGCAGCCGCCCATCCCCCGCGAACTTGACGATCAGGTTCCCGGCCACGTCGCGCACATAGGTCTCGCGCACGACGCCATGGCGCCGGACCTCGACGAGCCGTTCATTGCGGTCATAGCGGTATTCGCTCCGGGTCCCGCCCGCATCGGTGCAGGAGGTGACCTGTCCATAGGGGTCATAGGTATAGCGGACCTGGGCGCCCAGCGGATTGGTCGCCCCGAGCAGGAAGTGCCAGCGCCCCCAGTCGTATTCCCACTTCCGGCCGTCGAAATCGGTGAATTCCCGGACATTGCCGGCCACGTCGTAGCGCCATTGGCGCCGACGGCCGGCGAGGTCGTTCTGCGTCCGCAGCCTCCCCAGGTCATCGAAGACCCGCCCGGTCTCGGGGGCCGGCCACCAGGGGAAGCCCTGAGGCTCCGCCTCCGAGGCCGGCGCGGCCTTTGCGCCCTTCGGATCGTCCGGCGGCGTCTCGGGCTTGAGGCTCATGAGCCCCACCAGCTCGGGGGCTAACTGAAGGTCCGCGATCTCGGCGCGGCCGGGGATGCGCAGCGCCCGGACATCGAGCGCGCGGCCGTATTCGTACTCGGCCGGGTTGTCCGCGACCCGGTGGTCGAGCGGGTGGGCGACCCTGGGGTCCTCGGGCAGCGGGATGCGCCAGCCGTGCGGGTCGATGCGGGCGACCGGAGCCCCGGCCCCGTCGTATTCGATGGCGGTCTCGTTGTCGGCGGCGTCCACCTCGCCGGTGCGCCGGCCGTCGGCGTCGCGCAGGTACCGCTGCACCCCGCCGAGCGGGTCCCGGACCTCTTCGAGATCGCCCTTGGGCGAGAAGAGATAGCCCCAGACCCCGCCGTCCGGGCGGGTGACCCGGGTGAAGCGGCCGGGCATGGCATAGTCGAGCTCCACGCCATAGAGCCCGTCTTCGCCCGCGGCGCTGACACAGCGGCCCTGGTCGTCGTAGGCGTAATCGAAGGCGAAGCCGGTGAGGCAGCGGCGCTGGACCATCCGGTGGGCGGCGTCGTACGCGAAGGCGTAGCCCTGTCCCTTGGCGTCCTCGGTGGCGATCAGACAGCCGTGCGGGTCGTAGCGGTAGGCGATGAGTAGGCGCTCCGGCGCGGCGGCGGTCGCCGCGATGGCGAGGCGCAAGAGCCGGCCGCGCGAGTCCTCCTCGGCGACCAGACGGCGCCCGGCGGAGTCGTCGATGGCGACGAGGCACTGGTTGGCGTCATAGCGGAAGTGCACCTCGGCCTCGTCTTGCAGCAAGCGGGCGAGACGCGCACGCGCCCCGCCCGGGGGGAAGACGAATTCCATCGCGGGCTCGCCGTGACCGGTGAGCCGATAGCGGTCGGCGGCGAGACGCTCGATCCGCAGTCCGTTTTGGGCCGACGAAGCGCCGTCGGCGCCAAGCGCCGGGAAGCGCAGGGTGCGGCGGATCGGCTCTTCGAAGAGCAGGCCGTGCTCGTCGCGGATCAGCCAGCGCTCGTATTCGTGCGCACAGCCGCGCCCGACGCTCAGGCTGCGGTGGACCTCGCCGCTGTCGTAGTAGCGCGCCCAGCGCAGTTCCAGGGGGCCGGTCAGGCGGAAGTCCTGCATATGGTCGACGACCGCGCCGGTGAGGGTGTCGACCGGGTCGCCGACCAGGCGGGGGTTCGCTGGGCTGGGCATGCTAGGCTCTCCTTTAGGTTCAACCGGGCCTGGGGCACACGGGCTGGCCGACGCAGCGCTCGGCGCGCTCCGCTCTGCCGGGGGAGGTCGAGGGACTCGGCGGCGTCTGCGCGCCCTCGCTGCCCGCGGCCCCGCCCTGGCTGGAGCCGGGGGCAATGGCCTTGACCGTCTGCGCCGCCGCCGCCCCGCCGCTCGGCGCCTCCCGCCCCTGGGTGTCCGACACCTCGCCGGGGTCCGCCTTATCGGCCTCCGTGGGCGCCTTGGGCGCGGTCGGCGAGCAGCCGGCACCGGACCCCGCGGAGCCGCCGTTATTGATCTGCGTCGGGACGCCGGAGATCGTCACCCCCGCCGGCCCGATCACGATGAACGCGCCACCGGCCTTGAGGGTGACGCTGGTACCGGCCTCGATGACGATGTTCATGCCGCCTTTGAGATGGATCTCCTGCCCGGCGTCGATCCCGACCTTGCTCCCGACCTTCTGCTGCAGATCCTTCCCGACCTTGAGCGAGACGGTTCCGTCGATCTGTTCGTTCTGGTCGCCCTTGACGGTCAGGTGCTGGTCGCCCTCGGTCTGTTCGAGCCGGTTGGACTTGACGATCAGGTGCCGCTCGTGGCCGATCCACTCCAGTGAGTCGTTCTTGACCCGCACGTCCTGGTTCTTCTCGGCGTGGATGAAGACCTGCTCCGAGCCCTTCTTGTCCTCCAGCCGGATCTCGTTGAAGCCGCCGCCGCCCTTGCTGGAGCTGCTCTTGATCGCCAGCTTGGTCGCCTCGCCGGGCAACGCATAGGGCGGCATGCACTCGCCGTTATAGACCCGGCCGGTGACGATGGGCTGGTCCGGGTCGCCTTCCAGGAACTCGACGATGACCTCGGTGCCGATGCGCGGGATCATCATGCCGCCCCAGCCCTTGCCGGCCCAGATTTGGGCGACCCGCACCCAGCAGGAGCTCTTCTCGTCGGCCTGGCTGTAGCGGTCCCAGTGGAACTGGACCTTGACCCGGCCGTATTGGTCGGTCCAGATCTCTTCGCCGGCCTTGCCGACCACGATGGCGGTCTGCGGACCCTGGACCACGGGCTTGGGGGTGCGCAGCGGCGGGCGATAGGGGACCTGGGCATCCATGGCGGTCAGGCTGCACCGATAGACCGGACCCGAGGGTGCCGCATCGACCGAGCCGAAATCCCCGGATTGCAGCCGGTAGCTTGCCGAAACGATCAGATATTCGCGGTTCTGGTCGTCGCGCGGGTGCTCCTTCAGGCTGAAGAGTCCGCCGCAGCAAAGGCCGCGGGCATTGCCGGACGCCTGCACCGTCTCATGATCGGCCTGCCGCTCCTCCAGGCGGATGCGGGCATAGTCCTCGCCGTCGGCGGTCTCGGTGTAATCGCCCTGGTAGTCGAAGACCTCCAGTCCCGCCAGGGGATGATCCTTGGGGGCGCTGCGGCGCACGAGCAGGTTCTTGCGTGGGGCGGTGAAATCGAAGGCAGTCTGGGCAAAGGCCCCGGTGCGCACCTCCTGGACCAGGGTCCAGTCGTCGATGCGCTCCAAGTCCTGGTACGCGGTCTGGCCGGGGGGATAATAGACGACCTCTGCATAGTCGGGTGTCGGCGCGTGGGCGCTGTAGGCGTCCGCGAGCACGAGCGTGTGTTTGCCGTCGCTGTGCTCGTGGAAGTAATAGATGCCCTCGTGCTCGAGCAGACGGCTGACGAACGAGAGGTCGGTCTCGCGGTACTGGACGCAATAGGTCCATGGCCGATAGGTGTCGGAGAGACGCTCCTCGACGTCGGTGAAGCCGCGGTCGCGGAAGATCTGCTTGACGATGTCCGGGACCGTCCGGTCCTGGAAGATCCGGCAGTCGGCACTGCGCGACAGGAACCAAAGCCAGGGCACGAGCGTGGCGCGATAGCGCGCGAAGGTCCCCGCGAAGCCCGTATGCGAGAAGCGGTTGATATAGCCGTTGAAGAAGCGCCGCTCGCCGGACGCAAGCTGTAGCGCCACCGTGGCCGGGGTGCCGAGGAGGGCGCTCGGCTTGATGTCGATGCGCTCGGACAAGAGCGCGAGCGCGTATTCAAAGGGACTTCCGAGCTGCTCCTCGCCGCTCATGCTCGCCAGCAGCAGCACATCCGGGCCAAGCACCGTGTTGACCGAGATTGGCCGATCGGCTTGAGTGGCGCCCATGACATGCCCTTTGAGTCGCGCAAAGCAGCGGGGCCGTTCGTTGGCGAAGTCGCCAGGTCCTTTGGTCAGCGTCTCTTGCCAGGGCCGGACATCCGGACGGCTCTGCGACTGTACCGTGTAGGATTGAGGAAGCCGAACATACAAGATATTCCTTGTCTGAGTCAAGGTAACTCGCGGGCCCCAGGTGGCCCGCGAAAGCGCTGCCGGCGGCGGCAGGGGCGGGCAGACCGGTTGCGTTAAACCGCCTTGCGCCAGGGCCGGGCGGCAAGCGGATGCTCGCCTTCCAGCCAGTGCCCGGCATCCTCGTTGGCCGCCCGGCGCTAGACCGGATGGCGCGCTTCGACGTTCTCCGCCGTCGGCGTTCGTTTCAGTCGGAACACCCGCCGCTCGCGTGGATCGCGCCGGTGACCGCTGCGGGTCGAAAGCGGACCCGAAAAAACCGCCGCAGCCATCTCCCGCCGACCAGGACCCCGGCCGTCACCCCCGCGCGTCGCCGGGCCAATAGCGCTCATCAAGGATGTCGCCGGCACGGTAGGGACAGTCCGCGGGAAACCCGGCGGCGCGGATGCCGGTCTCCTGGCTCGCAATATGGCGGGCGTCCGGATAGGACTCGTCGATTGCATCGGCAAGAAACGCCTTGAGGCTGGGGCTGAGCCGCAACTCCCGACTCACCTGAACCCGCTGCTCAACGATGGAGCCGCGCCAACTGGAGGTACGGTGCTCGGGCTGATACTGCCACTTCAGCAGATGGGCGATCAGGATGATCAGACGGCTGACGAGCGCGTTGCGTTCGCGACAGCCCATAGCTTCGAGTTCCTCGGCGAGCAATTCCGGGTCGATCTCGTGCGTGCGCCCCTGACGCAGGAGCGCGGCCTGGCCGGCAATCCAGGCGTGGTAGTCTTGATGGTAAAGATCGGGCGTGGCGTGCATCAGAGGTGAGACTCGGGCAAAGCAACCGGGGGCGTGGAACAGAGACGCGGGCTCCCGAAACGACGGGCCGCATCTTGATGATAGACCTACCGCCTGACATCGGGCAAGACGATCGGCAGTTGGCAAGCCGGCCGGAAGAGCCCTGCGGATAGGCCTCGGCAGCGCAATTCCGGCTGGCCGAAACAATGATCAAGACCGCATCCCGGTCTGCCAGGTCAGGACTTCACCCCCGCTTGCACCGGCACCGCCGCACCATCCGCCGCCGCGGGCGGCGTTCCATGCACCAGTTCCCGGAACCGCTGGAACACGACATAGAGCATGGGGATCAGGAAGACACCGAGCATGGACGCCGCCAACATCCCGCCGAAGACGGCAGTACCGACCGCCCGCTGACTCGCCTCGCCGGCCCCGCTGGCGATCACCAGCGGAATCAGGCCGAGGATGAAGGCGAAGCTGGTCATGAGCACGGCACGAATTCGCATGTGAGCGGCGGTGGCGGCCGCCTCCAGGATCGACTTGCCGTGGCGGCGCTGCACCATGGCGAACTCCACGATCAGGATGGCGTTCTTGCTCGCCAGGCCGATCAACACCACCAGACCGACCTGCGCATAGAGATCGTTGGGCAAGCCCGTGACCCAGAGCGCAACCATGGCGCCCAGTACGCCGACCGTGACCGAGAGCAGCACGGCCGCGGGCATGGACCAGGATTCGTAGAGCCCGACCAGGAACAGATAGGCGAACAACACGGCCAGCCCGAGGACGACCGTGGTCTTGCCGCCGGCCTCGCGTTCCTGCAGGGCGGTGCCGGTCCATTCGAAGCCGAACCCGGCCGGCAAGACCCGCGCCGAGACCGCCTCCATGGCGCTGAGCGCCTCACCGGAGCTGCGGCCGGGGGCCGGTCCGCCGCTGATGGTGACGCTGCGATAGTTGTTGTAACGCTGAATCAACTGGGGACCCAGAATCAGCTTGGGCGCCATCAGGGCGCGGATCGGCACCATGTCGCCCTTGCTGTTGCGCACATGGATGCGATAGACATCTTCAAACCGCTGGCGGTCCCCCATCTCACCCTGGATATTGACCTGCCAGACCCGACCAAATTTATTGAAGTCGTTGACGTAATAGCCGCCCAGCGTGGCCTGGAGCGCGGTGAAGATGTCGCTGATCTGCACGCCCAGGGTCTGGGCCTTTTCGCGGTCGATGTCGAGGAAGACCTGGGGGTTGTTGGTCGCCCAGGTGGAAAACACCGATTCCAGCGCCGGATCGTCATTGCCGGCCACCACCAGGGCGCGCATGACCCCGGCCAACTCCTCCGGAGTGCGGCCCTGCAGGTCCTCGAGTTGGTACTCGAAACCGCTGCCCGTCCCCAGGCCGATGATGGGAGGCAGATTGAAGGGAATAACCATGGCGCTGGCAATCCCGGCGGTCTGGGCGCGCATCCGGTTGATGACCGCGTCGACTTTGAGATCCGGGGTGGTGCGCTCCGCGAAGGGTTTGAGCCGGCCGATGACGGCGGCACTGTTGGATTGCACCACCCCGTCCATCAGGCTGAAGCCGGGAATGGTGAGGACGGAGGCCATCGCCGGGTCGGCGGAAAAAATGGTCTCCACCTGCTTCACCACCTCCAGGGTCCGATTGAGCGAGGCCCCCTGCGGCAGTTGGATTTCAGCCATGAAGGCGCCCTGATCCTCCGACGGCAGGAACCCGGTCGGCGTGGCCTTGAACAGCGCACCGGTGGCCAACCCGATGCCGATGATCAGCACCACCACAACCATCGCGACCCGCACCAGCCGGGCGACGATGCCGGCATAGCCGTCGCGCACCCAATCGATCCCGTTCATCACCCGGCCCATGATGCCGCGCCGTTCATGGCTGGGCTTCAGGAGCACCGCGCACAGCGCCGGCGACAGGGTCAGTGCATTGACCGCCGAGATCAGCATGGAGAAGGCGACCACCGCCGCGAACTGCTGAAACAACTGGCCGGTGATCCCGGGAATGAACGCAACCGGCAGGAACACCGAGAGCAAGACCAGGGTAATGGCCAGGATGGGCCCGGTGATCTGCGCCATCGCCTTCTTGGCCGCCTCGCGCGGCGGCAGCTGCTCCTCTTCCATGATCCGCTCGACGTTCTCCACCACCACGATGGCGTCGTCCACTACGATCCCGATGGCGAGCACCACGGCGAGCAAAGAGACCGTATTGGCCGAGAAGCCGATCAGCAGCAGGAAGGCGAAGGTGCCCACCAGGGCGACCGGCACGGCGACCAGTGGAATGATGGTGGCGCGCCAACTGCCGAGAAACAGAAAGACCACGATGATGACCAGCACGAAGGCCTCGATCAGGGTGTGGATCACCTTCTCCAGGCTCGCCATGACGAACTCCGTGGTGTCATAGACGACGCTGTAGGTCAGACCGTCCGGGAAGCGGGTGGCCAGCCGCTCCATGGCCGCCGAGACGCCATCCGCCACCTTGACCGCGTTGGCCCCGGGCGCCAGGTAGATGGCGATACCGGCGGTGTCGCGGCCGTTCAGCCGGCTGATCGCATCGGACTGGCGCGAACCCAGCTCGACCCGTCCCACATCCTTGACCCGCACGGTGGAACCGTCCGGATTGGCGCGCACCACGATGCGCTCGAACTCGGCGACGTCCGACAGGCGCCCCTTGGTCTGAAGGGTGATCTGAAACTGCGCATCCGAATGCATCGGCTGGGCGCCGATGCGCCCCACCGCGGCCTGGATGTTCTGACTCTGGATGGCGGTCATGACGTCGGAGGGAGTCAGCCCGAGCGCGGTCAGGCGATCGGAGGACAGCCAGATGCGCATGCTGTAATCGAGCGGACCGAACTGGGACACGCTGCCCACGCCCGGCACCCGCGCCAGCGTGTCGGTGACGTTGATGCTCGCGTAGTTGCTCAGGAAGAGCCCGTCATAGACCCCGGTCGGTGAACTCAGGGCGATCACCTGGAGCATGGCGGAAGACTGCTTCTGCACCGTCAGCCCCTGGCGTTTGATCTCTTCGGGGAGCTGGGGCGTGGCCAGGCTGACCCGGTTCTGCACATTGACCGTGTTCAGATCGGGATCGGTCCCCAGGGCGAAGGTGATGTTGAGCGAATAGCTCCCGTCGTTGCCGCTGGTCGACTTCATGTAGAGCATGTTGTCGACGCCGTTGACCTTGGCCTCCACGGGCTGGGCGACGGTCGACTCCACAACGCTGGCACTGGCGCCTGGATAAGAACCGCTCACCGCGACCTGGGGCGGCACGATGTCGGGAAGCTGGGCCACCGGGATGGCGCCGATGGCGATGATCCCGGCGAGGAAGATGACGATCGAGATGACGATCGACAGCCGCGGCCGGTCGATGAAGACGTCGGAGATCATGGCGCCGCCGCTCCCTTGGCCTGCGCCTCGGCACCGGCCGCGGGAACTGCGCTCACCACCATGCCGGGCCGAACTTTCTGGATGCCCTCGGTGATCACCAGGTCACCTTCGGTGAGTCCGCTGCGCACCGTCACGTTCGCGCCCACCGTGGGACCGGTCTGGATACGTCTGACCTCCACCTTGTTCTCGGCACTGACAATCAGGACCGACGTCCCCTGCTGGTCGATCTGCAGCGCCGCCTGGGGCACCAGGATCTCCATGGTCGGGGTCGCGTCCTGCACCAGGACGCCGACATACTGACCGTCCACCAGATAGCCCTCCGGATTCGGGAAGCGTGCCCGCACGGTCACGGTGTCGGTGCCCCGGTCGGTCGTCACGTCGATGAAATCGAGCTTGCCGCGATGGTCATAGATGGAATCGTCCGACAGGCGCGCCAGCACCACCACGTTGCCGGGGTCACCGCCCTGCTCCTCGATGTCCTGACGCGCCTCCAGCAGGTCGCGCTGAGTGACCGGGAACTGCACGTCGATGGGGTCACGGCTCACGATGATGGCCAGGGCACCGCTGGTCGGGCCAACCAAATTGCCCACGGTGTACTTGGACAGGCCGATGCGCCCGGCGATCGGCGCGATGATCCGGGTGTAGCTGAGGTCCAGCTTGGCCGCATCCAGGGCGGCCTTCGCCTGGGCGATGCCGGCCTGGGCGATGGACTCCGCCGCCTGGAGCTTATCCACCTCCGACTGGGCGATATTCTTCTGCTTGAGCAGCTCGCGGCCGCGGGCCAACTGGGCGCGGGCGTTTTCCGTGTCGGCCGTCGCCTTGGCGAGGTCCGCCTCGCGCTGCACCACCACTGCCTGGTACTGCTCCGGTTCGATCAGGAACAGGACCTCCCCGACCTTGACCTGCTGCCCCTCCGTGAACTTGCGCTCCTTCAGAAAACCCTGCACCCGCGCCTGCAGTTCCACCCGATCCACTGCCACGACGCGGCCGACGAACTGTGTCTGCTCCTCCACCGATTCACGCTTGGCCGGGACCACGACCACCGCCGGCGGCGGTCCCGCGACAGCGGGCGCCGCCGCGTCCTCCGCGCCGCAGCCGGGGAGGACTCCAACGGTCACCGCCAGGATCGCCACCAGGATCAGAGCGCGGGTCGCGCCCCGGCCGGGCGCGGCGGGAGCTGAATGGTCGGGACGAGCCAGGGTCGGTAAAGGCGTCGGGCGAAGCGGCATGATCGGCGTCCTTGGTACAGGTTTCACGCAATTCTATAGAGGGTCGGCGACCGGTGCGACCGTTGTTGTGACGCTCCGCACAGGTTGTCCGCAAGCGGCGAACTATAGTCAGACACAGGCCACACGGCGCAGGCCCCCCGTCGGCACCGCACGGCCCATCGGCGCCTCGGGGCTCTCCCCAACCCTCCACCCCGGGGCGCTGTCTATCCGGTCGTACCGCGTGCTGGGTCCGCGCTGCACGCTCACCGATACCCTAGGGCACCCACGACACCGATCGGATACCCATGCAGTTCAGCTATGGCGAGACGGTTCTGCTGGTCGACGACAGTCAGGCCATCACCGCGCTCCTGCGTGCCCGCTGCGAGGCGGTCGCGGGCGTCACCACCGAGAGCGCCGGGTCACTGGCCGAAGTGATGGCCAGTATTGAATCCGACCCCGATCGTTTCTTTCTGGCGGTCGTCGACCTCAATCTGCCGGATGCCCCGGACGGTGAGGTCGTGGACTATATCCTCGCGCACGACATCCCGGTGGTGGTGCTCACCGGCCACTACGACGACGCCATGCGCGAGCGCATCCTGGCCAAGAACGTCGTTGATTATCTACTCAAGACTAGTGTGCATGAGATCGAACACGCGGCCGCCCTGGTCCGGCGCATCCGCCGCAACCGCGACATCAAGACCCTGGTGGTTGACGACTCGCGGGCCTTCCGCCAGTACATCGGCGGACTCCTCGAACTGCAACACCTGCAGGTGCTTTATGCGGAGAACGGCCGCGAGGCCCTGCGGGTGATGGAGCATGAGCCGACCATCGAACTGGTGGTCACCGACTACAACATGCCGGAGATGGACGGTCTGGCACTGATCGGCGCCCTGCGCCAGCGGCGCGGACGCGACGAACTCGCCATCATCGGAGTTTCCGATACCGCGACGCCCACGCTGCCGGCGCGCCTGCTCAAGAATGGGGCCAACGACTTCATCACCAAACCGTTCCTGGTGGAGGAGTTCTACTGCCGCGTCACCCTGAATCTGGAACTCATCGAGCAGATGCGCGCCATCCGGGAAGCCGCGGTGCGCGACTATCTCACCGGACTCTACAACCGCCGTCACCTGTTCGAGGCCGGTGAGGTGCTCTACGCCAACGCCACGCGGCAACGCCAACCCCTGGCGGCAGTCATGCTCGACATCGATCACTTCAAGAAAGTCAACGATACTTACGGACACTTGGCCGGAGACCGCGTGCTCAAGCAGATCGCCAGGGTGCTCGGCAAAGGGCTGCGCCGCGCCGACCTGATCGGACGCTACGGTGGAGAAGAATTCTGCATCCTGTTGCCGGGAATCGAGCCATCCGCACTCGCGGACAAGCTCGAAGTCTTGCGGGCAGCCGTCGCGGCAACCCACATTAGCCACGCAGGGCAGGACCTGTCGGTCACCATCAGTCTCGGCGCCACCCTGGAACCGTCCGACAGCCTGCAAGCCATGATCGATCGGGCGGATGCCTGCCTGTACCAAGCCAAGAAGGGCGGCCGCAATCGCGCCATCATTGATTCGACCAACCGGCGCGGCTGAAACCGTGCCCGCGACGCCCCGAGCCGGCGCCGACCCATGACGGTGCACGGCCTGTTGCGCGCTCTTAACAGCAAAGTGTGATGCCCGTCGCAGCTTTCAACGGATGTCGCCCAGGCTATGCGATTCGTCTTGACCTCCGGGATAGCGGCACTTAGCCTTCAAATAGTCAGGGACGACCTCGGCGCCAACCAGACCGCGACACGACTCGGCCGGATGCTGTCCGGGGCGTCGCGTCGTGACGTACTTGGGCGCGAAAGCGGGCGGTTGGTCCGTAGACCGCCTGTGCCCCGAGGCGCCCGCGTGCGGCCCCGGGGGTCACCCACCCTGGCGACAGCGCCGCGGCTTGCTGCCGACTGTCCCGCACCCAAGAAACCTGGGGGCGCTGCACACGCTGACGGCCCCGCTCCATCCAGTGGGGCAGCGCGGCACTGGAGATTAACTGAGCTTTACCAGGGAGTGCGGGCGGTCGCAGGCGGATCTTGCTAGACTAGTGCTAAGACAGGCAGTTCAGTCACGGGCAGACTGTTCGTTTTGAATCATGGAAACGAACACCCAGGAAGACCGGAATGGCGGCGGCTACCCAGGGCCGGGACTCATGCCGAACCCGGAGTCCGGGTCTACGGATTGATACCTTGCCCGTCCAGAGCGGTCGTCCGCGACCCTTTGGGCCTCATGATGCCGGCGTAAGACCGGTCGGCCTCCCCACCAGCGGGAGTGCTCATAAGCACGCGGCGAGAAGCACAGCATGAACAGTTATAGTAGCGGTCCAGGCGATGTCGTCCTGGTGGTCGATGACGAAGAGGGCATACGCCGGATGCTGCAGTTGGTACTCCAGCGCGGCGGCTATCAGGTCATCGCCGCCGGCAGTGCCGAGGAAGCAATCGGCCTGGCCCGCACCTGTGGGCCGCGGCTCGCGATCCTCGATTATTGTCTCCCGGACATGACCGGCATCGACTTGCTGCGCCGACTCAAAACCGCCGATGCACGGCTCCCGGTGATCCTGCTGACCGGCTTCGCCGACCTTGCCAACGCGGTGGTGGCAATCAAGGAAGGCGCCTTCGATTATCTCGCCAAGCCATTCGATAACCAAGGACTGTTGTCCAAGGTGCGGGAAGCCTTGACCTGCTGTCCGCGCCCCTCACCCCGACCCGGCGCACCAGGCGGTTTGCGCTCACGGATGGGGCCGAGTCCCGCGATCACCCGCACCATTGAAGACGTCGAGCGGGTCGCGCCCACCGATTTCTCGGTGAGCATTTTCGGCGAGACCGGCGCCGGTAAGGAGGTCGTGGCAAGAGCGGTCCACGACCTGAGCCCACGCAGTAAATTCCCTTTCATTGCGGTGGATTGCGGCAGCATTCCCGATACCTTGATCGAGAACGAACTGTTCGGCCACGAGCGCGGCGCCTTCACCGGCGCGGAGCGGCAGCAGCCCGGCAAGTTCGAGGCGGCCCAGGGCGGAACCCTCTTCCTGGACGAGATCGGCAACCTCTCCTGGTCCGCCCAGGCGCGGCTGTTACGGGTATTGCAGGAGCGGGTCATCTACCGCGTGGGCGGGACCAAACCGATCCCGGTCGACGTGCGCCTGGTGTCCGCCAGCAACCGGGACCTGGCGGATGCGGTCACCAAGGGGACCTTCCGCGAGGACCTGCTCTACCGCCTGTGCGACTATCGCATCGCGCTCCCGCCGCTACGCGCCCGCGTCGACGATATCATGCACATTGCGCACGCTTTTCTGGCCGAGGCCAACCGGGAACTGGACAAACAGGTCAGCAAGTTCAGCGACGAGGCCGCGGCGGCCCTGCTCGCCTTCCGCTGGCCGGGAAACGTGCGCCAGTTGCGCAGCGTCGTCCGGCGGGCCGTGCTGATCGCCAACCATACCATTGATGTCGAGCACCTGGCATTACCGGAGACTGACTCCGACCGGCCCGAGTCCGCCGTGGCCAGCCTGTTCCATGCGGGGATGTCGCTCAAGGATATCGTGCATAAACGCATGGCCGACGTGGAGCGTCAGGTGTTGTTCGAGGCGCTGCAGCGTCTCCACGGCAACAAGGCGGCAGTCGCCCGTCTGCTCCAGGTGGACTACAAGACGGTTCACACCAAGCTCAAGACCTATGGGTTGAGTGCCTAAGGGAGCGCCATGGGCGCCATTTATTGCTTCTGTTTCGCTCCCGCCGCACTGCCGACTGATCTGGATTTCGCAGCCTGCGGTTGGGAGGACCCGATCCTTGTGCGCCCCATCGCCGGTCTGAACGCCGTCCTGTGCGAGGTCCCGCGGGATCGCTATGCCGGCGACGCTGCCGAACGGCGGCTGGCGGACCTGCAATGGCTGATGCCGCGCCTGGAGGCCCACGACCGCGTGATCAACCATGCCATGGTCTACGCCACCGTCTTTCCCTTGCGGTTCGCCACCCTCTTCTCATCCGATCAGGCCCTCGCCATTGAGGTTGCCCACCGGCGGCGGACCTTGCTCGATTTTTTTGCGCGTATGGTCGGGCGCGAAGAATGGGCGATCAAAGTCCTGCTGGACCTGGACCGGGCACTGGCCGGACGGATGCGCGCGCTGTTTCCCGAGGCTGCGGACGCACCCTCCGGCGGGCGTGGCTACCTCTTACGTCAGCGCCGGAAAGTTCAAGCCGAACAGGCGATCGGCCCCTGGCTCAATCAGCTCATCGCCGACCTCGACCCACGCCTGCTCAAACACTGCGCGTCGGTGCTCAAACGTCCGGCGCGCGACCCGGCAGTGGCCAATCGGGCCTGTCTGGTGGACGCGGCGAACGCCCCGGCACTCCACGCCGAAATTGCGCAGATCAGCGTCGACTACGCGGAGCACGGTCTCGAACTGCACTGCTCCGGTCCCTGGCCCCTTTATAGTTTCTGCGCTGCACCATGACGACCACCACCCGTCCGATGCTCCACTGCATCCTGCGTGACCCGCCGCGCGCGTCGGCGCTGTCCGCGGGACTGCCCGCGGGGATGCGACTACTCGCGCTGGATCATTTGGCCGCGCTGGTCGCCGACGTGGAACCCGACGCGATCCGCCGCGCCGACAATGCCCGGCTGACCGCCTATGCCGACCTGATCGCGCGCATTCACCAGACCGAGACCCTGATCCCCATGCGCTTCGGCTGCGTCCTGGCGACCGATCAGGCGATTCTGACACTCCTGGACAAACACCGCGATCGGCTGCTCACACTGCTTGATCATCTCGCCGATTGCGTTGAGTTCGGCATCCGGCTGATGCTGCCTGACCCGCCGGCCCCCACCCCGGCAGCAACTGATTCCAGTCCTGCGCCCCCGCACCCCGGCGCTCTGGCCCAGCCGGATCAGGACCCACGCCCCGGCCACGGCCACTTAGCCGCCATCCGCCGGCGCCTGAACGGCGAGGCCCAAGCCATCGCCCAGGCACAAGCAGCCAAAGCCACGCTCGAACGAGCCGTAACCGGGCTCGTCCGCGATCTTCGCGAAGAATTCGGACAAATTGGCGGGCACTCCTTGCTATCGCTTTATTTCCTCGTTCCGCGCGAGGTTAGCGCCCGCTTTGTCGCGGGCTTGCAGCAGGATCAGTCGGCGGTCCCCGGCACCGGTCTGATCACCGGCCCCTGGCCGCCCTACAATTTCGTGGGAGCGATCGACGATGATCTCCGATCCTTCACTTGATCCGGGCCGCGCCTACGCGGACGGTGCCCGGGAGCCCTACGAGAATCTGTTTCGCACTTTGTTCGATGCGATTCCATCCTCGATCCTGCTGGTGGACAGCCGACTGCGCATCGTCATGGCGAATCGCAATTTCCTGCAAAAAGGCAATCGCACGCCCAAGGACACCATCGGCCACCGCTTCGAGGACGTCTTCCCACCGACGATCGTCGAGCGCACCCGCATCCTCGACTGCGTGCGGCGGGTGTTTGAGCGCAACGAGCAAAGCCGCTCTCAGCGGATGACCTTCCGCGCCCCCGGCGTGCCGATGCGGACCTACCATTTCCGCGCTTTGCCCTTCAATTGGAACGATCAGGTTCAGTACGCCCTGTTTCTCATGGAGGACATCACCGAGCAGGTGCGGCTCAGCCAGGACATTCAGCGGGTTGAGCGCCATCTTGCCAGCGTGGTGGAAAGCGCCAGCGATATCCTCGTCTCAACCGACAACCGCGGCCACATCCTCAGTTGGAACAAGGCCGCGGAACGGCTCACGGGCTACCTGGCCGCCGAGGTGATCGGTCGCGGCCTGTCGGAGTTCTTCGCCCCGACGGACCGCCGGGAGATCGAACAGGCGCTCGCGGAAAGTCCCACCCTGACTGCCAGCCGGATGGCCGAGTGGGCACTGATCACCCTGTCCGAGGAGCGCATCGCGGTGTCCTGGACGCTCGCGCCGATGCGCAACGCCGACGGTGAGACCACCGGCATGGTGGCCGCCGGACGGGATCTGAGCGAGCGCCACCGCCTGGAAACGCAGTTGCTCCAATCCCAAAAACTCGCGGCCCTGGGGGTCATGGCCGGCGGCATCGCCCACGAGATCCGCAACCCGCTGGCGGTATGCTCATCCGCGGCCCAGTTCCTGCGTGATGACGACCTGGACCCGGAACTGCGCCGCGAATGTGTCGAGAAAACCATCGCCGGCATCCACAAGGCGTCCGAGATCATCGAGAACCTGCTGCGCTTCGCCCGCTCGTCGGCCGCGGAGAAAATGACCCGGATCGACCCGATGGCCTTGCTCACCCAGGCCCTGTCCGTCGTCAGTCACCAGGCGCATCTCAACCAGCTCGACATCGAGACCGAATTCTGCCCCCAATCCCTGGCGGTGCGCGGCGTACCCAGCCTGCTCGAACAAGCCTTCATCAATATCCTGCTCAATGCCATCGCCGCCATGCCCAACGGCGGTCTGCTGAGCCTGTCGCTGGACGGTGAGGGTGAGGAGGTCCTGGTGCGCATCGTCGACACCGGCGTCGGCATCGATCCGGCGGATATCGGCAAGATCTTCGACCCGTTCTACACTCGCTCACCCGTCGGCAAAGGCACCGGGCTCGGCCTCTCCATCTGCTACTCGATCATCCAACAACACCACGGACGCATCGAAGTGGAAAGCGAACCCGGGATCGGCACTTGCTTCTGCGTTCATTTGCCATTGGCTTGAGGACACCGATGACCTTGAGGATGGCCACGCCGTTAATGATTGCTGACCGTTGCGTTTTCGTATGACTACATCCTCGGCAGTCACAGCAGGTCCGCCTTCGATGATCGCGGCGGAGACTCCCACCTTTCTCACCGTCGACGACGAACCGGATATCAACTGGATACTGGGGCGGCTGATTGCCCAGCGCGGATTTCGTTCGCATCACGCCGGCTGTGGGCAGGAAGCGATCGAACTGAGCCGCCATAATCGTTACTGCGCCGTCTTCGTGGATGCGAAATTACCGGATATCGAAGGTCCGGTGCTCATTGAGCACCTGCGACGCGTCCAGCACGATCCGTTCGTTATCCTGATTTCCGGTTACTTCTTTTCCGACGATCCGGTCGTCGAACAAGCCCTCAAGAGCGGGCTGATTCAAGGCTTCGTTGCCAAGCCCTTCCTCCATCAGGAGATTCTCGCGCTGATCGATCGAGTGGTCGCGGCCTAGTCGGGAATGCCGTCTGATCTTGCCGATCGGCACGCGCCGCGAAGCACCCTCCCCGACACTGGATTGCGGTTGCCTGCCGGAATGACGGCGGTCGTTTTCCAGCAACTTCAGGTGCCACGGGAAACGCGATCCGCCAGAAAGGTGGCACCCCATGGTCACTATGGAACCGTCACCCGGATTATGGAAGACACTCCATAACCCGGCGCTGCGAACCCGGTAGACACCCTCACCCAGCACTGACAAAATTTCGCTAAGTTATTGTTTAATTATTGAGTCACATTCAAGAATCGCGCGCATCAAGTCTTGGCACGGCGAGTGCTTATCTACAGCAAGCGAACAGACTGGCAGGATGCCACACCGACGCGCCCTGAACCCGCAAGGGTACTCAGGCGACGATCGGGGGGGCTGGTGCGAACGGACCCGCGTTGTTGATCCAAGGCCCGGCGGCCTCGCTTATGGCGCACATCCTGTGCAATTATTACGACGTTCAGAGGTCTACGAAAATGGCAAAAGTCGCCAACTCTACTGATTCTTCCAGCCTGGCCGAAGTCGTTGACCGCATCCTCGACAAGGGCATCGTGATTGATGCGTGGTTGAAGGTCTCTCTGGTCGGTATCGAGCTGCTCGCCGTTGAAGCCCGTGTGGTCATCGCCTCGGTCGAGACCTACCTGAAGTATGCCGAGGCCATCGGCCTCACCGCTCCGGCAGCCGCTCCGGCCTGATCGAGCGTCTCGTGCCTTGGGGGTGTCGCTCCGATGCATGAGGCATCGACCCCGAGCGACACTTCCCACCGGGTCAGGTGGCAAGCCGCGCCGAACCTGGTGATTGGGCTGCGCGGGGACCCGCCTGCTCCAGGTCCAATTCCGCAATGTGATAGTTAGGAGCAAACGATGGGCCGTTTTACCGAAGATATGGGGCGGCTGCGCGACGAGATCCAATCCGATCGCATCGCCCGCCAAACCCTGATTGCCGACACCCGCCAGGAAGTCACCGACGCCGCGCACGCCTTCATCAGCGATTTGAAGAGCAATGTGGAGTCGCTCCAGGCCAATTTCCGTGATCAACATGCCGACATGGCCGAAGCCGCGCGGGCCGACCGTAACGCCTTCCTCGCCCGCTTGGGGGGTGCCGTTGCCGATATCCGCGTCGCGGCCGCAAGCCGCCAGGCCAGCGTCCGGGAAGCGCTTGCCGAGTCTGCAGCCGAGTCCCGTGCGGCACGGGATCAAGCCGCCGCCGCGTTACGCGACGAGGTCGCCCGGATGCAGGACGGTTTCCGGCACGCCCGCGGCGTGATGGCGATGGACGTCCGGGCCGCCGGCCAGTCATTCGTCTCCGAGATCGTGCACGCGGTCGCCGACATCCAGCAGCAGACGCAGCAGTTGGTCGGCGACCTCGCCGGCGAGCGCAGCGCGGCCCGTCAGGCCTGGCGCGGCACGCCGACGAAACCGGCGGCCCCACCCCCGCCCGCTGTCAGCCCCAAGGCCGCGGCCAAACCCGCACCCAAGGCCCAGCATAAGGCTGCGGCGCACAAGGAACCAGCGCCAAAACCCGCGGAAAAACCCGCGCCGACGCCAACGATGACTGATGCCGCACCATCGCGGACGCAGCGAGAGGATGTCAGCGAGGACTAGTCAGAGTAGACTAGGTACCTGGGTTCATCGCGGTTGCCCTTCGCGTCAAGGCTCTGATCGCGCCATGACCGGCGCGCCCAGGTGCGTGACGCGGGGGCCTGCATTGCAGTTTCCGGGTCAATGGATGCACCGGAACCTCGACGCAGCGAGGAACAACCAAACGGAAAATCATTCGCCGGGGTGTGCGACCCGTTCGCCATACCCCACACCCATCAAGCCAGGATAACCAGAATGAGCGTCGAACCCTTGGAAGCTGCCGGCCAGGTCCCCGCGATGAATAGTGATAATGTGCAGCCCGAGGCGAGCGACACCTTCGTGGCCACCCCCCAGGTCGAGGCCCTGGCCGAGCGGGCGTCCGCCTATCTCGAGGCCGGCTTCCCGGTGCATCTCGCCGGCCCCGCGGGCACCGGCAAGACCACCCTCGCCTTCCATGCCGCGGCCAAGCGCGGCCGGCCGGTCAAGCTGATTCACGGCAACGATGAGTTCGGCGTCTCCGATTTCGTCGGCCAGGACAACGGCTATCGGCGCAATACCCTGGTCGATAACTTCATTCATTCGGTGGTCAAGACCGAGGAAGAGGTCCGCACCTTCTGGATCGACAATCGCGTCACCACCGCCTGCATCAACGGCGAGACGCTGATTTATGACGAATTCAACCGCTCCCGCCCCGAGGTCAACAACCTCTTTCTCAGTATCCTGGGCGAGGGCATCCTGAATCTGCCGAACCGCCGTCATCAAGGCGCCGGCTATCTTCAGGTCCATCCGGAATTTCGGGTGATCTTCACCTCCAATCCGGAAGAATACGCGGGCACCCATAAAACCCAGGATGCCCTGATGGACCGCATGATCACGATGAAAGTCAGTCACTATGACCGGGAGACCGAGATCCGGGTCACCCAGGCCAAGTCCGGACTGCCGGCCAGCGAAGCGGCGATCGTGGTGGATATCGTCCGCGACCTGCGCGAGCAGAGCGTCAACCATCACCGCCCGACCCTGCGCGCCTGTATCGCCATCGCGACCGTCCTGCAGAACTGCAAGCTCAGCCCGCGCGCCGACAACCTGTTCTTCCGCGACATCTGCCGCGACATCCTCGACATGGATGTCGCCAAGGTCCGCCGCGACGGCAGTTCGCTGAACGAATCGCCGGTCGACGAGGTCGTGGCGCGGATCAGCGGCAGAGCACGGCGCCCCAAGGCGATTGAGCCCAAGCCGTTATAGCCTGAGTTCGTCGAGTCAACAGAGGATTTACCAAAATGCCCAAATTCAGCCAGCCGGCACGTACCGTTCGCGACATCAAGACGCTGGCGGGCAAAGCGGACGACCTGCATACACCGCATAAGATGTATATGCGGCTCTTCGCCTTGGAAACCGAGCGCCATCGCCGACAGCAAGAGCGTGAAAGCGCCATGCTGCGCGTCACGAACATCGATGCGCGTTGCGTCGAGATCGATCAGGAGAAAGAGCAGTTGCTGCAACTCTTGGGTGTGGAGTCCATCCCTCAGGTCCCGCCCTCGGCCGCCGCAAGTTCGGCAACCAAGGGGTCGGCGAGGGCTCCGGCGGGCGACCCGCGGCGTCGCGGGCGCCTCACCGCGCAATCCACACCGATCGAGACCGGCGCCTCGGAAGCCGTGAAGATCCGCTATTGAGCAAGCGACACTCCAGAGTCCGAAATGAACAACGTTCACTGTATGTTTTGCGGTCATGCCATTGATCTGGGTGACGCCTATAACGATTATGAGGGTCCGCTGCGCTGCTCGGTGTGCAAGAGCCTGATGATGGTCCGCGTCGAACAAGGTCATTTGCGTTCCATGGCCGCCAGCCCTCAGGTCGGGGCGGCACCGAAGGTGCAACGGTCCCAATCCCCTACCACCTGAAGCCCAATTGCAGCCCGATTGAGCCCCATTGAATAAGACCAGCGCGGCACCCCGCCGCGACCTGAGCCAGAGGTCCAGCGATGCCACAGTCAAACACACAAATTGAAACGGAGACCGCGGGGGTCGGGCGTTACATCTACGCGATCATCCCCGATCAAGGTCAACACGACATGGGGAATATCGGGCTTGATGAGGGCTTGGTCTATACGATCGGCAACGGACGGGTGGCGGCAGTGGTCAGTGATCTGGCCAGCGGACGCATCCGCCCGCAACGCCGCAATCTCGCCGCCCACCAGGACGTTTTGAAACAACTCCTGCGCGACGTCACCCCCCTGCCCGCCGCCTTCGGCCTGTTGGCTGATGACGACGCGGCGATCGCCCGCATCCTCAAGGACAACCAGGACGCCTTTCTGAGCCAGCTCGAACGGGTGAGTGACGGCGTGGAGATGGGTCTGCGGATGACCTGGGACGTGCCCAACATCTTCGAGTACTTCGTCGGTGCCCATCCCGAATTGCAGGAATTACGCGACGACTTCTTCCGCGACGGTGGTAACCTGACGCAGGACCAGATGATTACCCTGGGGCGGAGTTTCGAGCGACTGCTCGAACAGGACCGCGAGGACTTCACCGATCAGGTCGAAGGAATCATGCGGACCTGTTGCCGCGAGATCAAGCGCAACAAGTGCCGTACCGAGAAGGAGGTGATGAACCTCGCCTGCCTGGTGAAACGTTGCGATCAGGAACGGTTCGAGCAAGCGGTGCTGCAAGCGGCGCGTCCCTTCGACAACAACTTCGCGTTTGACTTCAATGGACCCTGGGCACCCCACAATTTCGTTGAGATGGACATCAAGCTGTAACCGGCACGACGCGGTCGGGATAACAATCGAGTCGGCGCGGACCCGCCGTCGGCTGCACGCATTGGAGGTGTCTCGTGTTGCTGGTTGATGACATATTGGGCGCGCCGATCAAGGGGATTCTTTGGGTATTCAAAGAAATCCACAAGGCGGCCAGCGAGGCGCAACGGGAGCGCCGCGATCAGATCATGGCCGAACTGAGCGCCCTTTACGTGTCACTGGAGCAGGGCGACATCACGGAAGATATCTTCGACGATCGTGAGCAGGCCCTGCTGGACGAACTTGATGCCCTGGACGCGCGCACTGAGGCTGGAGATGAAGACGAAGATGACGATGACGATGATGCGGAGTCCGGGTCGACCGTCGTTGTAGCAGACGCCTACCCCGGTGTGCGCAATGCCCTGATCGAGACCCCGATCGCTGCGGAGCCCGCAAGCCCCGGCCTATCCACCACCCCGACCAAGAAGAATGTCTCGTCATGATGCTCGCGATCGGCGACACCCCCAACGACTCTGAAGCCCACCAGGAGCTGCAGCGGGTCTCGCTGTGCGAGGCGCTGGATCGCATCCTGAACAAGGGTGCGGTGATTTCCGGGGAGTTGACTATCGCGGTAGCCAATGTAGACCTGCTTTATCTCAGCCTGCAGTTGGTCCTCACCTCCGTGGAAACCGCGCGGCGGGAACATCTCCATGTCTAGCGCCGCCAACACCGCCGAAGCCGCGAACCAGTCCTTTCCCTCGCCGGATCCCGCGGGCGTCGATGCACCCTTACGCCAGGCGAGTCTGCTCGCGGAACTGCTCGAATCAAAGGTCGCCGGCACCAGTCGCCGCATCGACATTGATGCCGAGCGCGTGCAGCGGGGTCTGGGCCAACTGGTGCTGACCCTGGTGAAACTGTTGCACGTCCTGCTGGAACGGCAGGCGATCCGCCGCATGGACGGCGGCGATCTCGGCGACGACGACATCGAACAATTAGGTCTGACACTGATGCGTCAGGCTGAGGAAATCGACCGCCTGCGCCGCATCCTCGGCCTCGAGGAAGAGGACTTGAACCTCGACCTGGGACCGCTCGGCAAGCTCTTCTAAGGCCGCTATCATGTCCCTGCAACGCGCCAGCCTCACCCATTCAACCAACAGCACCAGCGTCGCCGACCTGCTGGAGCGGGTCCTCGACAAAGGCATCGTCATTGCCGGCGACATCCGGATCAAACTCGTCGACATCGAACTCCTCACCATCCAGTTGCGCCTGGTGATTTGTTCGGTGGACAAAGCCCGCGAAATGGGCATCGACTGGTGGTCCGATAACGCGATGTTCAAGGGTCTGTCCAAACAGGAGTCCGCACCGGCGTTAGCGGCCCCGCCGACCGCTCCCGGAACAGCCTCCATCGAAGACCGTTTGGCCCGGATCGAGTCCCTGCTGAGCAAGCAGGAACCCGCCGAGGTACCCGCGCAGCCTTAAGGAAAAGCCGCCATGTCAGACCAGGCCCATCCCCTTCCGGAGACCGGTCACACTGGTCTCGCGGTGCCGCGCACCCTGATCTATTGCCCGGTCATCCACAGCGTCGTCGACTTGGGGGCCTTGGGCAAACCTGTGCAGTCCGCTACCCGCACCGCCTTGGGTGCGGACGCCTGGCGGCGGCGGGTCCACACGGTCGATCAGATGTGGACCGAGATCGAGCGGCTGATCGACGCCATGCACCTGCATCCCGAACGTACCAGACTCTATCAGGACGGCTTGCCGATCTGCGAGCACGAACTCGATATTGTCAAGGAAATGACCTACAAAGGCAGCCGCAACCACCGGATATTGCTGCGTCTGCATACCAAGGGGGCAACGATCATGGGTACCGAGTCAGCCCCATTGCTGCTCCAGGAGTATAACCTGGCCAAACGCCTCCTGGCCCCCGAACAGATGGAAGAACTCGACGGGGACGGCCGCGACGCGTTGCAGATGCACGCGCGCATGCTGCTCAAAGCACGTGACCGCTTCATTGCCGAGCGCATCAACGCAACCCTGGCCGCGGGCGAGGTCGGCATCCTGTTCCTCGGGATGCTCCATGACGTCACCCCTTGGCTCGATCCGGACATCCAGGTCGCCTACCCCTTGGGTACCCCGATAGGGGCCGACGGGGTTGGCGCACCGGCCGAAGGCGACACCGACCCCTGACGGGGCCACGAGGGGAATCCCCGCTATTCACCGCCGCGCGATAGCACCGGGACACAATTTACCAGGGTGGCGCACAGCAGCTCACAACGAGGTAACGCAAGATGATCAACCGTAGACGTCAGGCAGGATCGGTCGAGGGCCTTTTCGGCGGACTTGCCAATTTGGTCGAAAAACTCGGCGACTTGGCCGAAAAGGGCGAGCAACTCAAACGCGAGGGCAATTTCGACGTCCAGAGCGAAGGCAAGAACTTCAAGGGCGTCTATGGGTTTACCGTGCGTACCGGCATCGGCGGTGACCGCGACGAGGTCAAGGTGGAGCCTTTCGGCAACATCAAGCGCGACAAAAAGACCGGCCATGCCGTGGTGCAAGAGGTGAGGGAGCCGGTGATCGACATCTTCGACGAGCCGGAGCAAGTCGTCCTGATCGCCGAGATGCCGGGCGTCGCGGTCGAGGAGGTTCAGGCCGAAGTCGCCGAGGACATTCTGACACTGCGCGCCGGCAAGGGCGAGCGCTCCTACTACAAGGAGATCATGCTTCCCGCCCCGTGTAATAGCGGTATCTTGAGCATTACCTGCAACAACGGCGTGGTCGAAATCAAGTGCGCCAAAACGCCGCCGACCGCAGACAAGGAGTAGGGCCATGAGCGAGACGGTCGATTTGAGACTGAAGGTCACCGAGGCCCTGAGCAAAGACGTAGGCCGCGCCTTTGCCCGGATGGACCCGGCGGACATGGCCCGCTTGGGCGTGGCCATCGGCGACATCGTCGAGGTTGAGGGCAAGCGCACGGCGGTCTGCAAGGTGCTGCCCGCGTTCAAGGATATTCGCGGCCAGGGTCGCGTACAGTTGGACGGCATCAGCCGCGACAACGCGGGTGCCGGACTCGACGAGTTCGTCGTCCTGCGGGTGACCGAACACGCCCCGGCGGACCGCATCACGCTGGCGCCGACCACCGTCACCCCCACCGAGCGGGACCTGCACTATATCGGCAGCCTGCTCGATGGACTCCCCGTCCGCGAGGGTGATCGCGTCCGCGTCACCCTGTTCGGCAGTCGCGCGACCGACTTCCGGGTGGTGGGCACCAGTCCGCGCGGCACCGTCATTATCAACCCGACCACGCAACTCGTCATCAGCGGGCCCAAGGGCCAGAAGGCGGCGGCCGCGGCGTCGGTGCCCAACCCGGTCTCCTACGAGGACATCGGCGGCCTCAAGCCCCAGCTCCAGCGCATCCGCGAGATGATCGAGTTGCCGCTGCGCTACCCGGAACTCTTCGACCGGCTCGGTATCGATGCGCCCAAGGGCGTCTTGATGAAAGGCCCGCCCGGCTGCGGCAAGACCCTGATTGCCCGCACCATCGCCGCCGAAGCGGAGGCGAACTTCTTCTCGGTGAGCGGCCCCGAAATCATCCACAAGTTCTACGGGGAGAGCGAGGCGCATCTGCGCAAGATCTTCCAGGAAGCCGGGGCCAAAGGGCCCAGCATCATCTTCCTGGATGAGATCGACGCCATCGCCCCGAAGCGCGAGGGGACGCTGGGCGAGGTCGAGAAGCGGGTGGTCGCCCAGTTGCTCGCCCTGATGGACGGGCTCAACCGCCGCGCCAACGTCATCGTCATCGCCGCCACCAACATGCCGGATCTGATCGATCCGGCGCTGCGTCGACCCGGACGCTTCGACCGCGAGATCGAGATCCCGATTCCGGACCGTAACGGCCGGCTGGAGATCCTCGAGATCCATAGCCGCGGTATGCCGCTCAAGGACGACGTGGACATGCGCCACCTGGCCGACGTCACGCACGGCTTCGTCGGTGCCGACCTGCAGGGCCTGTGCCGTGAGGCGGCCATGATCTGTCTGCGGCGCGTCATGCCGGAGTTGGATCTCAGCCTGCAGACGATTCCTTACGAACGCCTGGCCACACTCGAAATCTGCGGCGACGATTTCATCGAGGCGCTGCACGACGTGGAGCCTTCCGCGGTCCGTGAGGTCTTCGTCGAGATCCCGGACGTGACCTGGGACGATGTCGGCGGTCTGCACCAGACCAAGGAACTCCTGAAGGAAGCCGTCGCCTGGCCGCTCAAGTATCCGCACCTGTTCGAACAAGCCGGCGTGCGCCCGCCCAAGGGTATCCTGCTCGACGGCCCGCCCGGCTGCGGCAAGACCATGCTCGCCAAGGCCGTAGCCAATGAGACCCAGGTCAACGTCATCTCGATCAAGGGTCCGGCGCTGATGTCCAAGTATGTCGGCGAGTCCGAACGCGCCGTGCGCGAGATGTTCCACAAGGCCCGACAGGCCGCTCCCTGCATCATGTTCTTCGACGAGATCGACGCCCTGGTGTCGGCCCGCGGCGGCGGCGGTGACAACCCGGTCGGTGAGCGGGTCTTAAGCCAATTCCTGGCCGAGATGGACGGCATCGAAGACCTGCGCGGGGTCCTGGTCCTGGGAGCCACCAACCGGGTGGACATCCTTGACCCGGCGATCCTCCGACCCGGACGCTTCGACGAGATCATCCGCATCCCGGTCCCGGACGACGAAGGACGCCAGGAAATCTTCAAGGTCCATCTGCGCGGCAAGCCCGTCGTCCCCGGCATCGATATCGACACGCTGGTCCGCGACAGCGCCGGCTTCAGCGGGGCGGAAGTCGCCGCCGTCTGCAACCGCGCCGCCCTGGCCGCGGTGCGGCGCGCGGTGGCAAGCAATCCCGACGCGCCCGACCCGGAAACAGTCAAGGTCCTGATCGAAATGGCCGACCTGACGGCCGCGCTCGACTCGGTCAGAACCCGTTAGGGGGGAAAGCCTCGAACACGAGGCATTTGTACGGCGCGGTCCCGGCGAATAGGGACCGCGCCGTTTTTGTTTCTGTGAGCGCCTCAGTTTGCCGCTGTCGGCACCCAGGCCGTCGCGGGTGGCGGGCGGGGAATCCGCGGCGGACGCATGAGCGGCATCTCCTTGACCATGAAGAAACCGATCATCAGAAAGGGCGGCGAGTGAAAGGCCAGAAAGCGCCAGATGGAGCCCGGCGCCAGGTCCATGAACATGATCAGCGGTCCCGCGGCCAACAGACCAACAACCACCAGAATCCCGGTCAACCGCCGCGTCACACAGACCCAACGCGCCACCGGAAACCGCCGGTGGAAACGCGCCGGCGGCTCGGCCAGGGTGAGCGCCAGATGCTCCACGGTCTGCACCAGTTTCTGTTCGAGCGCGGGCGTGCGCTTGGGTTCGCTCGCCGGCAGGCGCAGCAGTGAGCGCCAGCCCTTCTTGATGGGCCGCAGCGGCCTCCAGCTCCAGCCCAGGACCGCCAGCAAATCATCAGGCGGCGCAAACAACTGCTCGGGTTTCGCCGTCAGATGGACTTCCGCCGGACCGCGGGTCCCGATCCCGGCGTCCAGCGTCAGTTCGATGTTGCCCAGATCGGCCTTTGCCTCACTCAGGACCAGATTGTCGTGCCCCGGCACACCCCTGACGCTGCTCGGGCTGTAGATCAACCGGTAGCTGCGGGCGATGGTGACGCCGCGGCACACCTGGAAATGGACCTGCGCGGCGATCCGGTCCAGCCGCTCGACCAGATTTGCGGGGGCCGACCCCTCGACGCGTAAGGTGGCGGTTTCGCCCGACGGGGTGCTCATGTGACGGACGAGCCGGTACAGATCGGAACGCGGGTTTTCCAGGACCAGCGTCTCTGTCAGCGTGGGTCCGAACAGTGTCTTGGGCGGATACTCACGCGGCTTGAAGACCAGGCGCCGCCCCGGGCGGTCGCTGGCTGCCAGATCCAGTTGCCGGCCGCTGCGGCTGAAAGGTTCGACCAGGGTCAGAATCTCATGATGCGTCAGTGGATTATCAGACATAGCAGCAAACGGAACCGGTGCTGTACGCACCCGACGGCGCCACTGGCCGTGCTCAGTGCGAGAGGTAGAAGAGGATTCTTCCGCACATGAACGCACATGAGCGCAAATTAAAGAGTCGTCTTCGATTTGCGTCTAGCTGGTTCCCGCGTTAAAGGCCGGCCTCGTAGACCCGCGGCACCCGGCTGGTCACGCCGGTGAACAGTTGGTAGGAAATGGTGTCGGCGGCGGCGGCGACCGCGTTGGCGCTGACGCGGGCGCCCCAGAGTTCCACCGGGTCCCCGAGGCGGGCCTGCGGTACCTCGGTCAGATCCACCGTGAGCATATCCATGGAGACCCGGCCGACGATCCGGGTCAGGTGCCCGTTGACGGCCGCCGGAGTGCCGTCGCGCGCGTGGCGGGGATAGCCGTCCGCGTACCCGGCCGCGACCACACCCACCCGGGTCGGTCGCGCGCAGACGAAGCGCCCGCCATAGCCGATCGGCTCGCCCGGAGCCAGATCGCGCACGGCGATCAATGCCGATTCCAGGCTCATGACCGGACGCAGCCGGGCCGCCGATGGATGTCCATCGCCCAACGGCGTGGCCCCGTAGAGCATGATGCCGGGGCGCACCCAGTCGCCGACCGCGTCCGGCCAGGCCAGCAGACCGGCCGAACCGGCCAGGCTGCGCTGAACCTTGAGACCACCACAGACTGCACCGAACAGGGCCAGTTGATGGCTGGTGTAGGGTTGATCCGGCTCGTCCGCGCGGGCCAGGTGGGTCATCAGCACCACCTCACCCACCTGGGGCAGTTCGGTGAGCGCCCGATACGCCGACACCAGGGCCTCCGGTGTCAGACCCAAACGATGCATCCCGGAATCCAGCTTGAGCCAACAGTCCAGCGGCCGGGCCGGCCGGGCCGCCCGCACCCACTCCAGTTGTTCCCGGCAGTGGACCACCATGGACAGACCAAGTCGATCGACCAACCGGATCTCGTCCGGGGCGAAGACCCCTTCCAGAAGTAAAATCGGGTCGCTGATCCCCGACTCGCGCAGTTCGGCAGCCTCCTCGACACAGGCGACCCCGAAGGCATCCGCCTGCCCGACCAGCGCGCGGGCGACCTGAACCACACCATGACCATAGGCGTTCGCCTTGACTACGGCCAGGACCCGTGCCGTTCCGGCCAGCGCCCTGGCATGGCGCAGATTATGGCGCAGCGCATCCAGATCGATACGGGCGCGGGTGGGGCGGCTCATGGCAGACTCCGCAGCATGACGTCCGCCGGGGTCAGGTCATACCCCAGGGCGGCGGCCACCGCCGGATGGGTGATCTGTCCGGCACAACAGTTGAGCCCGGCGCGCAGATGCGGGTCCTCGGCCAAGGCGACGCACCAGCCCTTGGCCGCCAAGGCCAGGACATAGGGCAGGGTCGCGTTATTCAGTGCCGCGGCCGCGGTGCGCGGCACCGCCCCCGGCATATTGGCGACGCAATAGTGCAGGATGCCGTCGACGCTGTAGAGCGGCTGGGCATGGGTCGTTGGGCGGGAGGTTTCGAAACAGCCGCCCTGATCGATGGCCACATCCACCAGCACCGCGCCGGGGCGCATGGTCGCCAGCTGGGCGCGGGTCACCAACCGCGGCGCGGCGGCACCCGGCACCAGCACGGCGCCGATCACCAGGTCGGCTGTCGTCAGTTCGGCGGCCAGCGCGGCGCGGGTGGAATACAGCACCCGCGCACCGGCGCCGAAGTGCGTGGCGAGCCGCTCCAGGACCGCCGGGTTGCGGTCCAGAATGGTCACATCCGCCTGCAGGCCGACCGCCATTTGAGCGGCATTGAAGCCCACCACCCCGCCGCCCAGGATCAGCACCCGGGCTGGCGCCACGCCCGGCACCCCGCCCGGCAGCAGTCCGCGCCCGCCCTGGCCCGCCTGCAGCGCCCAGGCGCCGGCCTGGACGGCGAGCCGCCCGGCCACCTGGCTCATGGGCTTGAGCAGCGGCAGACCGCCCTGCGCATCGGTGACCGTCTCATAGGCGATGCAGACGGCGCCTGACGCCAACAGCTCGCGCGCCTGATCCGGATCGGGCGCCAGGTGCAGATAGGTGAAGAGCACCTGATCCGGACGCAGCCGCGCCCGCTCGGCCGCCTGCGGTTCCTTCACCTTGACGATCAGTTCGGCGCCGGCGAAGACCGCCGCCGCGTCCGGCGCAATCCGCGCGCCCGCCGCTTGATAGGCCGCATCGTCCGCCCCGATGCCCGCCCCGGCCTGCGTCTCCACCAGTACCGCGTGGCCCTGATGGACCAACTCGGCCACCGACTCGGGGGTCAGGCCGACGCGATACTCTTGGGGTTTGATCTCTCGGGGTACGCCGATCAGCATCTTTGTTACCCTTGCCGCACCAGCGGCGACAGTTCCACCGTCGACTGATCGTCCCTCACCCAGCAATGGCCGCCCTCGATGGTGCAGGTCAGATCCATACTCCGCGCAACCAATGCCGTCAGCGCATCGACCTCGTCGGCATTTTCGAGGTCCAGCACCCGCAGGTTCTGCAGCCGTGCCAGCGCCTCGCTGTGCTGCTGCCACCACAGGGCGGCCGTCCGGCCGCCGTAGCTGATCACCACCACCTGGCGGGCACGCCCGCACACCTGGCGCAGTCGCCGCGCATCGGGCAGGCCGACCTCGACCCAGAGTTCCAGCTCACCGCTGAGACTGTGTTGCCAGAGATCCGGCTCCTCGTCCGTACTCAACCCCTTGGCGAAGGTCAGCAGCGGATCGGCGAGCAAGCAGAAGGCGAGCAGCCGGACCATCATCCGCTCGTCGGTCTCCGAAGGGTGGCGCGCCAGCGTGAGGGCGTGCGACCCGTAATAATGACGGTCCATGTCGCTGATCTGTACCTGGGCCTTGAACACGGTCGCCTTGAGGGCCATGGGTCTGTCCTGGATGTTGAAGGGGGTTGAACCGCTATCTTAACCGCGGGAGGACCGGCAGGTGGTTGCGGACGGTGGTCACCCGCGGCAAACAAGTATCCGCACGGAATCCGTGGCGGTCAGCGCCTGGTCGTCACGTCGGAGGTCTGCTCCGGGTTCATCCGTCACGTCGTAGGCCTTGATCGGCGTTCCACCGGAGGTCGAGGGTTTACCATGAAAGTGCGTAGTCAGGCCATCCTGGCCTGGGGCGTCGGGGCTGGAACAGTCAGGGCTGGAAGCCCTAGACTACGCACGCGCGAGGCTCGGGCACCGGCCGGAACGATGATCAAGGCCCCGTTGTGCATGCTCGGGCCGGGCTGACGCCAACCCCGGCCCGAGCGACTATTGCCTAGCCCCTCCGCGGCTCGAAGCGGTCCGCCGTCATCACCTTGGTCCAGGCGGCGATAAAGTCGCGGACCAACGCCTCACCGCCATCCGCCGACGCATAGACCTCGGCGATGGCACGCAACTCGGCATTCGAACCAAAGATAAGGTCCACCGGCGTCGCCGTCCATTTCAGCTTGCCCGTCGCCCGGTCGCGTCCCTCATAGAGGCCCGCGGCGCCCGCCGCCGGCGACCACTGGGTGTTCATGTCGAGCAGGTTGACGAAGAAGTCGTTGGTCAGCGGACCAGGGCGATCGGTGAACACGCCATGCTTTGAGCCGCCGCTGTTGGCACCCAAGGCACGCATCCCGCCAACCAGTGCCGTCATCTCCGGAACGGTCAGCCCCAGCAGATCGGCGCGGTCCACCAGCAGCTCGGTCGGCGGCCGGTTGTTACCGTCGGCAAAGTAGTTGCGGAAGCCATCGGCCGTCGGCTCCAAGACGGCAAAGGACGCGACATCGGTCTGTTCCTGGGTGGCATCCGTGCGCCCGGGCCGGAAGGGGACGACCACGCGATAGCCGGCAGTCCCGGCCGCCTGTTCGATGGCCGCGGCACCGCCGAGGACGATCAGATCGGCGAGTGAGACCTGCTTGCCGCCGGCGGCACCCTGGTTGAAGGTCGTGCGGATGTCTTCCAGGGTCTGCAGCGCCTTCGCCAGGCTGGCCGGATCATTGACCGGCCAGTCTTTCTGCGGCGCCAGGCGCAGGCGCCCGCCATTGGCACCGCCGCGCATGTCGCTGGCGCGGAACGTGGATGCCGAGGCCCAGGCGGTGCGCACCAGCTCACTGGTGGTCAGACCGGACGCTAGGATACGCTTCTTGAGCGCGGCGATGTCATTGTCGTCAATCAGCGGATAGTCGGCCGCGGGCACCGGATCCTGCCAGAGCAGCACGGCTTCGGGGACCGCGGCGCCGAGATACCGGGCGCGCGGCCCCATGTCGCGATGCGTCAGCTTGAACCAGGCCTTCGCAAAGGCGAGTTCAAATTCCTCCGGCTGCTCCAGGAAGCGCTTGGCGATCGCCCGATAGGCTGGATCGAACTTCAGCGCCAAGTCCGTCGTGAACATGATCGGCGCATGGCTGACGCCCTTCACATGGGCGTCGGGGACCGTGCCCTCACCCGCGCCATCCTTTGGCTTCCACTGAATGGCGCCGGCCGGGCTGCGGGTCTGCTCCCAGTCGAGGTTGAACAGGTTGCTCAGATACAGCATGGTCCAGCGCGTCGGCGCACCGGTCCACGCGCCTTCCAGGCCACTGCCGATGGTGTCCTCGGCGTTGCCCTTGCCGCACCGGTTAGCCCAGCCCAACCCTTGTTGCTGGATCGGCGCGGCGGCGGGCTCGGGGCCCACGCAGTCTGCCGGCTTGCCGGCACCGTGCGTCTTGCCGAAAGTGTGTCCACCGGCGATCAGGGCGACGGTTTCCTCGTCATTCATCGCCATGCGGCCGAAGGCCACGCGAATATGCCCGGCAGCGGCGAGCGGATCGGGATTGCCGCCCGGGCCTTCCGGATTCACATAAATCAAGCCCATCTGCGTGGCGGCGAGTGGATTCTCCAGATTGCCCTTGGCGTCGGTGCGCTGCTGCCCGAGCATGTCCGCCTCCGGGCCCCAGTAAACCAGGTCGGGCTCCCAGTCGTCGGCCCGACCGCCGGCGAAGCCGAAGGTCTTGAAGCCCATGTCCTCCATCGCGACGGTGCCGGCGAGCACCATGAGGTCGGCCCACGAGATATTGCGGCCGTACTGCTGCTTGATCGGCCAGAGCAGACGCCGCGCCTTGTCGAGGTTGACGTTGTCGGGCCAACTGTTGAGCGGATCGAAACGCTGCTGGCCGCCGCCGGCGCCGCCGCGCCCGTCAGCCACGCGGTAGGTGCCGGCACTGTGCCAGGCCATGCGGATGAACAGGGGGCCATAATGGCCGAAATCGGCGGGCCACCAGTTCTGGGACTTGGTCATCATCGCCCTGAGGTCCTTCTTGACGGCCGCGAGATCAAGGCTTGCGAAGGCCTGCGCATAATCGAAGTCCGAGCCATAGGGATTGGACGCCGGAGCCTGGTCGCGCAGGGGCTGGAGATCGAGCTGGTCAGGCCACCAGAAACTGTTGGGCCGCGCTTGGCCAACCGCCATCGCCGAATCGGCGGCGGTGGTGGTGGTCAGCAGGGCCGTGAGGACGGTCGCCGGGATCGTCTTCATGAGCATGGGAATCTTCTCCTCGTCTTGCGTGGGTTCGACTGTGGTGAGCAACACCGCTGATCTGACTCTCCGTGTCTGTGCGCTGTGGTCTGGAGCGAGCGTCGTCGCCAAAACCCGGGCCGGCGCTGCTGGGGCGGGGTGTTGCACAGGTTAAAGGTAGGCCACCGAATTGCTGCGCGCAAACTGGCAGTATCGGTTGTAGCGATTGGTGTCGACGATAGCCGGTACAGGCTCCACTGGAGCGCGGGCCTTGGCCGTGGTTCCGGCCAGCCGAGGCGCTGACCGACTGGAGTCCAAGGCTTCAGCCTTGGATCGGCACGCCAAGGCTGAAGCCTTAGATCCAAATTTTTCAGTCGGTTGAGCTTAACTTAGTGCCATTCGGTACTACCCCCTTCCCCCCTAATGTAAGGGAGTAACGGCTCTGGTCGCAATATCGATCCGGTAGGACCGATGCAGTTCGTCCTCGACAAGAATTGCGTTCTCGACGTCAAGCCATTCCAGGCGCACGAAGTACACCTCCTGGACGTCCTGTTCTTTACCGGGAACATAGTTGATCGGGTATATCTGCAAGAGCCAGAGACGGTTGCCCGTAGCGGATTCCTCGGCGACCAGATAGCCCGATTGCTGAGGCTCGCCCAGCAATTTCGCGGCGCGAACCTCTCTGAAGCGGACACCGCCTCTCTCCAGAGCGAAGATCTCGGGCGGCACTCTGCGGCGGCGGCGGCTGTTGGACATTGAGCTTTCCTCGGCTGAGTAATCGACTCCGCTTCCGCGGAGGTGCTGCACCAAGGGGGCGACGTCCGCAGCCAGGGTGCCTATCGCCGCAATTGCGGCCCCTACAAGCTACGAGCAGGTTCGAGTTGCAAACGGCAGCGATCTCTTGGAACCCCGCTTGCAGGGTGGCGACGATGTTGTCCAGGTGATCGCCTGTATCCTCGTCGGCAAACCAATCCGAGACGAACGGCTAAGTTAACCCATCTTTAATACGACCCCATTGTTTTAGCCGTTCAACAGAACTCGAAGACAATGATTGATCAGTACACGGCACCCCAAGTCTTCCAATTGTGGTACAAATATATTTTTCGGGGGGCTGGAGCCTGCACGCGAGACGTTGGCCTTGATCATCGTTTCGGCCAGCCGCGGACGGTCCGGGAGAGTAGACCGGCCCCTCCCCGCGCTTCAGGTCGAAGTTGGTGTTC